>Ga0265323_10001736_pt1 | contig 10343 bp, 7 predicted proteins | sample 41225metaG_FD_193580 | JGI IMG/M metagenome (GOLD analysis project Ga0265323, IMG submission 193580) | Rhizosphere microbial communities from Carex aquatilis grown in University of Washington, Seatle, WA, United States - 4-12-25 metaG | ecosystem: Host-associated > Plants > Roots > Rhizosphere >... | reverse complement strand
CCTGCTGGACGGCGTGCTCAAGTACAAGAAGCTCTACGGCGAGTTTCCCACGCCTCCGTCCCAGCATTTCCTCTATGATCCGCAGGGTATGTACCGCGACTACGTGTTTGCCGGCGGGGAAATCCCGGCGGCCCTGCATGCGGGCGAGGCGCTCAACGCCTTCAAGAGCATCGAGTGCCAGATCATGGACTGGGCCGACGACGCGGCCTATTCGCTCAACGACATCGTTGACGGCGTGAAGGCCGGCTTCCTCACGCTGGAGCGCATCGAGCACTGGGCGGCCGGCGAAGCCATCGACGCCGCGCAGCAGCGGCTGCTCGACACGCTGTTCGATGCCATCCATGGCGACCGGCTCGAGAGCGTGTTTTCGATGAAGATCGGCCGCTTCATCCAGGCCTGCCGGCTGCGCGAGCGCGACAACTTCATGGCGGCGAAGACCAACCGCTACCGCTTTGAGCTGGTCGTGGCGCCCGAGGCCGCGCGCGAAGCGGAGTTTTTCAAGAAGCTGGCCAACGACATCATCTTCGAGAGCCCGCAGCTCCACCAGATGGAGCACAAGGCGCGGCTGGTGCTTTCCAGCCTGTGGGATTCATGCTGGGGCAGCTATGTGGAGACCGGCCCCCGCGTGATCCGCATCCTGCCGCGCAACACGGGTGCGCTGATCGATGCCGAGACGACCGTGGCCGGCAAGGCACGGCGCATCTGCGACTGGCTCGCCGGACTGACCGACGGCATGATCGTGCGCACCTACCGGCGGTTGTTCGACCCGGAGTTCGGTTCGATCTGGACGCCCGGCTGACCGGCTTGCGCTATCCGGCAGCCACCTACCGGTCCGCTGCTGCGCGGAACGTCAGGATATAGCCCTTGCCGTTCCAGACTTCCTCGTAGTTCGCGTTGACGGCGCCATGGGGAATCCAGCTCCGGGGGTTGAAATCCGTCGCCGCATCCTTGAAATACGCGCGCGTGAAGGGACTGCGCTGATAATTCTTGGTCACGACCTTCTCGGTCTCGTCAGCGACGAGAATGCGCGCGCCCGGTTTCGCCACGCGCTGCATCTCGCGCACGGCGAGCGCCGGATCATCGAAGAAGTTGATGCCGCCGATGTGAAGCACCACGTCGAACGACCGGTCGGCGAAAGGCAGATGCTCGGCGTTGGCCTGCACGAGGAGCGAGGTGTCCGCGAACGCGCGGAGTTTCTTGCGGCAACGCTTCAGCATGCCCATCGAAAGGTCGAGACCGACGAGTTCGATGCTCGGCAACGGCACCTGTTCCGCCAGGTAAGGCACGTCGGCTCCCGTGCCGATCGAGGTGTAAAGGCAGCGTTGGCCGGGCTTCAACGCGAGCGTCGCAGCGAGGCGGCGTCGCAGCTGGGCAAGCCTCCCCCGATAGAAAAGATCCCCGACATTTAGCGCGAGATCGTAACCGTGCGACATCCAGTCGTACATCCGCTGAAACTTCCGGTTCTGCGGTCCGAGCTCGCCAGGTTCAACGAAGACGGGAATTGAATCGATGACGGGAAATCGTTTCCGGGTTGCGGGATTGACCAGGTGCTCGCCGTCGAGCTGCAGTGTGCCGAGATCGTTCGGGTCGCGCAGCAGCGAAAGCAAGTGTTGTGGAATCGGCATTGGAATGGCGCGAGAGATTAGGCGCCGGTGGTTTGCTTGCGATCCCTTTTGCGCGGCAAATGCTGCACTCCGCCAGGAAGTGGCTTGGGTTCTCTGGCCGTGGTCGCAGTCAGCTCATTTGCACCGGCAGGCGGCGCGCACCCCAAGTTCCCGGCTGGCGCGCGAACCGGCCGGCGATCTCACTGCCGCACGCCCGGCATCGGTTGCCCTCCAGGTTGTACGCGCCCAGTTCATACCAGTCGCGCTCGATCAGCAGCGCGCCGCAGGCCGGGCACCAGGTGCTCCCGCCTGCGCGGTCGTGGACGTTGCCGGTATACACGTGCTTCAGTCCCTTGGCGCGGGCGATCTCCCGCGCCTGCGTGAGGGTGGCGGCCGGCGTCCGGGGCTTGTCGAGCATTTTGAAGTCGGGATGAAACGCGGTGAAGTGCCAAGGCACGTCCGGCCCGAGGTTGGCGGCAAACCAGTCAGAGGCCCGGTCGAGTTCTTCGCGGCTGTCGTTCTCCCCGGGAATCAGTAGGGTGGTGACTTCGAACCACACGTCGGTTTCCCGTCGCAGGTACACGAGGGTGTCGAGCACCGGCTGGAGCTGGGCGTAGCAGAGGCGGTGATAGAAATCCTCCGTGAACGCCTTCAAATCCACGTTTGCCGCGTCCATGGCCCGGTAAAACTCGGGCCGCGCCTCGTCGGTAATGTAGCCGGCCGTCACGGCCACGGTCTTGATGCCCTGTGCGCGGCAGGCTTCGGCGACATCGATGGCATATTCCGCGAAAATGACGGGATCGTTGTAGGTGAATGCGACCGAATGGCAGCCGAGACGCTTCGCGGTGGCGGCGATGGCGTCCGGCGACGCGGCGTCGCTCAGCCGGTCCGACTCCCGCGCCTTGCTGATGTCCCAGTTCTGGCAGAACCGGCAGCCGAGATTGCATCCCGCCGTGCCAAACGACAGCACGCTCGTTCCCGGCAGAAAATGGTTGAGCGGTTTTTTTTCAATCGGATCGACGCAGAACCCGCTGCTCCGACCGTAGGTCGTGAGCACCATCTTGTCGCCGGTCCGCTGCCGCACAAAACAGAAGCCGCGCTGGTCCTCCTGCAGCTTGCAGAAACGCGGACACAGCCGGCATTCCATCCGGCCGTCAGGCAGCAGGGTCCACCACCGGGCCGGATAGTCGGATGTGAATGGCTTCACGGCCATGGTTCTAATCTCCCTCCTCCACGAAGTGCGGTTCCTTGAAGCTCCGGGCCCTGAACCGCTCGAGCCTGATTCCTTCGTCGGGTGCAATGCCCGCCTTGCGCCGCGCAATGGCGAGCTGCTGCTCCACGGAGTCGATCCCGGCGATGGCCGGCAGCAGGACGCCTTTGCGTCCATCGGCGGCCGACACCAGCACGCCGTAGGTCGCCGGGTCCAAAGCCTCCGGCGACGCCACCGCCTCCAGTTCATCAAGCACCGTGACGCTGAACCGCAAGCGCGGCAGTTCCTCCGCCTTCACCGGCGGGAAGCGATAATCATGGAACGCGGTCGCCACGGCGTTGTGCCAGGTTTCCTGCACCAGGTCGGCTTCCACTGCCTGCAGCGATCCACGGCAGCCGCGCAGCTCGCCCCGGTCTGTTCGCACTGTCACAAAAACGCCGTGCCGCTCCGTCAGCTCCCCGGCAGCTTGATACGGCGCCGTCTTCGATTTTCCGCGGAATTCCGCCTCGACTGCACTTCGCGCGATCGCTGGCAGATCCGCGAAACGGGACAGAATCTTGTCCGCCGACTCCGTCGCCGTGCTTTGTTGGACGGTCGCGGCTGGTTCGTACAGGATCGCCACGCCGTAGCCGACGCCGAACGGTCCTTCATAGCTCAGCACGGCATGGCCGTCCGTGCGGTAGTGGCTCGCCGCCAGCGCCACCGTGGTGGAGTCGGCGACATCCTCCGCCGCCAACTCTTGCAGGCTGGCATCGATCTGCTGGATGTCATGGTACGCGCCTTTGCGCAACAACGCGATGAACGTCTCGTCGAACTTGTGCGCCTCGGAGTGAAAGCCGCAGGGTGCTGAGGCGGTGAGCCGGTGGCTCATGTCGCCACTGGCGATGACGGCTGTGCGCCGGTTCAGTTCCTGCGACGTGGCGGCGATGGCTTCGCCCAGCTCGTTGAGGCCGCCGTCGCCGGTGTAGTTCAGGCTCAGGATCACCGTCGGTCCCTTCCATCCCGCCGCTACGAGATAGCAGAGCGGCACCACGGCACCGTGATCAAGGGGCTGGCCGGTGATCTGCCAGGTCCGGAGCTCGCGGCGGGCGGCGGCCGCTTCGAGTTTCTCGGCAAAAGCCCGATCGAGCGGCAGGTCCACACGGTCCTCCGGCGACCCAAACATTTCCAGCGAACCGCGCAGTTTCCGAGTCTGCCAGATGCCGAATGCGCCCGGCTGCCGGGGCGAGTGGGGGGAAACCAGTACGACGGTGTCCGGCTGCGCCGCCATGGCGTGACGGGAGACCGTCGCCATGGCCTGCGCCGTGGCCGTGACCTCTGCCAGGCGTTCCTGCCCCACGCCCGGCACGAGAATCGGGGCGTGTGGCATCAATCCCGCAAAGACGATTGGGTCATCCAGCATGCGGTACCTCTAGTTGCAGACTAGCCGACCGGCCGGTTTTCGCCAAGCCGGAGTTCGATGCCGGCCGGATTGCCAGCCCCTCGAGTGAAAGTCTCGGAACGCGCATTACAGTTTGTAACCGATCTTGCGCAGGAAATCCTTGCGCCAGACGATGTCCGCCTCGCTCTCCACACCCATCGGCGGCAAGCCGTCGACTACGCCCAGGACGCCGCGTCCCTGGTCGGTTGCGGCCAAGATCACCTCCGTCGGGTTGGCCGTGGCGCAATAGATGTGGCACACCTCCGGGACCCCCTTGATCGCGTTGAGCACGTTGACGGGATAAAAGCCCTCGCCGAGGAAAACGATGAACGCGTGCCCGGCGGCGATGGCGAGCGCGTTCTTTCTGGCCAGCTCGATCATCGTTGCGTCCGTGCCCGACCAGCGCACGAGGCACTTGCCCGAAGCCTCGCAGAACGCCAGGCCGAACTTGATGCCCGGCACCGCGTTCACCAGCGCTTCGTGTACGTCCTCGACCGTCTTGATGAAGTGGGTCTGTCCGAGGATGAAGTTGATGGCGTCCGGCTTCTCGATTCTGACGGTGGTCAGTTGCATGGCCCTTTCCTCCTTTGTTCCTGATGGTGGTACCAATCGCTGTGAGTTTCCAGGCAGTTCAAGACATGAACCGCCCGTCCATTGCCCGCGTTGTTGCACGACCGATGCGCGCCGTCAAGGCCACCTGCGTCCGCCGGTAGGCACGGGTTCATCGTGCGAATATCGTCCTTTCGGACTTGCGCGTCCATCCGGGGTGCGGAGTGTTTGGGGTTGCACCCTCAAGGCACCTTCCCATGAAACGACTTCCGCCTTTCCTGCCCGGCCTGCTGATCACTGCCTGGATCTGTGCCATCGGTCGCGCGGAGACGCCGAAATCCGCGGATGGCCTGACGATCAACGAGCAGGAATACCTGGAGATGCCCGGACTCAACGTCATGCTCGCACATGATTTTTACCCCGAGGGGCACCAGGGCGGCGTGGGCGTGATTCAAAATGGCCGGCGCGTCGCCACCAACGGCGACCTGCGCCTCGAACCCACGCCGGGCCAGTGGCAACCCATGCCCCAAGTCGGGAAGCGCCGGGTGGACCGCCAGCAGGACGAGATCAGCGTGCGGATGGAATATCCCGACCCCAAGCGGGACCGGGTGGGCTACAATCCCATCATTTATCCGGATCTCCATTTCAGCTATGTCCTGAGAATCAAGCCCGCCGGCCAGTCATTCCGGATCATCGTTGATCTCGACCGACCGTTGCCGGAGGCATGGATCGGCAAGGTCGGTTTCAACTTGGAACTCTTCCCGGGAGTTCTCTTCGGCCGGACCTATTACATGGACCGCCAGTCCGGGATTTTTCCGCGGCAGGCCGATGGACCGGGATATCGGGATGAACAAAAGGAATATCAGATCGTCCCGCTCGCCACCGGGAAGAAGCTCATCGTCGCGCCGGAGTCGGAAGAGCAGCGCATGACCATTGTGGATGTCGCGGGAGGCGACCTCCAGTTGATCGACGGGCGGGCCCGGCATAACAACGGCTGGTTTGTCGTGCGTTCACTGGTGCCGTCGGGCGCGACGAAGAACGCCATCGAGTGGCTGGTCACGCCTCATGCCATTCCCGGCTGGCAGTCGCCGCCAGTCGTTCAGGTTTCCCAAGTGGGCTATCACCCCAGGCAGCCGAAGGTGGCGGTGATCGAGACCGATGTCCGCGACGGGCGCCGCCCGCCAGCTTCGCTCTTGAGGATATCGGAAGATGGCAGCCTCGAGAAGGTCTTGGAAACCTCGCCGAAGGACTGGGGCCGCTTCCTGCGGTATCACTATTTCCAGTTTGATTTCACGGCGGTGGAAAAACCGGGCCTGTACGTCGTGCAATACGGTGACTACAGGACCACGCCGTTCCAAATCAGCGCGGAGGTATTCAAGCGGCACGTTTGGCAGCCCACCCTGGAATACTTCCTGCCGATTCAGATGTGCCACATGCGGGTGAACGATCGGTATCAGGTCTGGCATGGCGCCTGTCACCTGGACGATGCGCGGATGGCGCCGGTCAATTGCATCCTTTTTGACGGTTATCACCAGGGACCGTCCACGCTCACCGCCTTTCAGCCCGGCGACCACGTGCCGGGTTTGAACCAGGGCGGCTGGCACGACGCGGGCGACTACGATCTGCGCATCGAGTCGCAGTCCGAGACCATCCGTGGCCTGGCGCTCGCCTACGAGGAGTTTCACGTCGACTACGACGAGACCACCATCGACCAGCAGAATCACGTCGTGGAACTCCACCAGCCGGACGGCAAGCCCGACATCCTCCAGCAGATCGAGCATGGGGCGCTTTCGATTGTAGGCGGCTACAAGTCCATGGGCCGGCTGTACCGCGGCATCATCGAACCGACATTGCGGCAATACGTGATGCTCGGCGACCCCACGAACCTGACGGATAATAAAGTCTTCGCTCCCCAGGCTCCCGCCGTCGCGGTGCCCCCGGTCGGCCTGCCCGGCTCAGCCGACGACCGCTGGGTGTTCACCGAGGACAACCCGTGGCGCGAGCTGCAGGTGGCTGCCGGCCTGGCGACCGCGGCGCGCGCCTTGCGGGGCTACAACGATGGACTGTCGCAGGACTGCCTGCAGATCGCCCGGCAGCTGTGGGAATCAACCAAGGAGAAGGATCCTCTCCAACGCGTGGGCCTGGCAGTCGAACTGCTCGCGACCACCAAAAACCGCCAGTATGCGGATTTTCTTGTCGGCATGACCGACCAGATCAGCGGGAGCCTGAAGCAGACGACCGAAGATGTCAGCGAGGAGACGGTCAACCCCGGCTGGCTGGCAGCCCGGTCTCTGGCGCTGGTCACCGATGAAGCCTACCGGCGGAAAATCCGCGAGGCGCTGAAGACCTACTGCGGTGAAATCGACCGGCTGGCGCGGCAGACGCCCTACGGCGTGCCCTACGAACCCGACATCTGGGGCGCCGGCTGGGATATCCAGCATTTCGGCATGGAGCAATATTACCTGCACACCGCCTGCCCGGACATTTTCCCCGTGGACCCCATGCTGAGCGCCATCAATTTTGTGCTTGGCTGCCATCCTGGCGCCAACACCGCGTCATTCGCTTCGGGCGTCGGCGCCAAGTCGCTCACCGTGGCTTATGGTTTCAACCGGGCGGACTGGACTTATATTCCCGGCGGCATTGGCTCGGGCACGGCTTTGATCCGCCCGGATTTCCCCGAACTGCTCGAGTGGCCCTACCTGTGGCAGCAGACCGAATACGTGCTCGGTGGCGGCACGACGGATTATCTCTTCATGGTTTTGGCCGCGGATCACCTGTTGAACAAGTAACGCCGCAGCGTGCAGCATCCCGGCTTGCCGCCCGGCTACGGCTGCGCCGCCGGAAAACACGGCCACGGCCGCCTCACGCGTTGATTTCCACCGCCGCGGTGCTGAGGTTGCGGTAGCGCTCCTTCACCCGGCGGTAAATGTCGTCGAACGACAGTCCGTAGGCCGCGCGCAGGATGTCCACGCTGGTGCCGTGCTCCACGAAGCGGTCAGGCCAGCCGATGCGCTCGACCGCTACCGGGCAGTCAGCCTCGTGCAGCACTTCGAGCACCGCGCTGCCGAAGCCGCCGGCGAGCACGTGGTCCTCCATGGTGACCAGCAGCGGAATGCACGCGGCCTGGCTGAGCAGCAGCGTGCGGTCGAGGGGCTTGACGAAGCGGGCATTGACGACGCCGCAGGAAAGCCCCTCCTCGGCGGCGAGTTTTTCCGCAATGCGGAGCGCGTCATGCACCATCGGGCCGAGCGCCCAGATCATGAGATTCGAACCGGGCCGGAGCAGCTCCGCCTGGCCGACGGGCACGGTCGCCGGTTCGGATTTCAACGGCACACCGCGGGCGGCGCCGCGCGGATAGCGGAGGAACGTCGGGGCGTTGAGTTGCAGGCTGGTGTGCAGCAGGTCGACCAGTTCGTCCTCATCCTTCGGTTGCATGATGACGGCGTTGGGCACGCAGCGGGCGTAGGCGAGGTCGAAGAGCCCGTGGTGCGTGGGGCCGTCGTTGGGGGAGAGGCCGGCGCGGTCGAGGCAGAACACGACGGGCAGGTTTTGCAGGCAGACGTCGTGAATGACGGGGTCGTAGGCGCGCTGCAGGAACGTCGAGTAGATGGCGCAGACCGGCCGGAGGCCCTTGGTGGCCAGGCCGGCGGCGAACAGCACGGCGTGCTCCTCGGCGATGCCGACGTCGAAGAACTGCCGCGGGCACTCGGCGGCGAGGAAGGAAAGGCCGGTGCCACTCGGCATGGCGGCGGTGATCCCGATGATGCGCGGGTTGGCCTTGGCGAAGCGGGCGAGGGCCTGGCCGAAGACGTCCTGATAGCTGGGCGGCGTGCCGGGCGCCGGCTTTCGGCTTTCGCCGGATACGGGGTCGAAGGAACCGAGCCCGTGGAACTTCTCGGGCGACTTCAGCGCAGCTTCGAGACCTTGGCCCTTCTTGGTGAGGACGTGCAGCAGGATGGGGCCGTCACTCTGCTTGGCGAATTCGAGGTTCTTGACGAGCTCGCTGATGTTGTGGCCGTCGATCGGACCAAGGTAGCGCAGGCCGTATTTCTCGAACAGGCTGGACTCGACGAAAAAGTCCTTGGTCTCCCGCTTCCACTTCACCCAGAGGTGGTGCATCTCGGGACCGTGCGGCAGGCTGGTGAAGAACTTTTCCAGGTCATGGTGGATCTTGTTGTAGGTGGAGCTGGTGCTGAGGCGGTTGAGGTATTTCGCCATGGCGCCGACGTTCTTGGCGATCGACCACTCGTTGTCGTTGAGGATGACAATGAGGCGCTTGGTGCAGGCGACGATGTTGTTGAGCGCCTCCATGGTGATGCCGCAGGTGAACGCCGCGTCACCGCAGACGGCGACGACATGCTCGTGCGAGCCGCGGAGATCGCGGGCGGTGGCCATGCCGAGCGCGGCAGAGAGGGCAGTGCCGGCGTGACCCGCGCCGTAGCAGTCATGCGGGCTCTCGGGACGGTAGAGGAAGCCGCTCACGCCGCCGGACTGGCGCAACCGGCGGAAGGTCTCACCCCGGCGGCCGGTGAGAAGCTTGTGCACGTAACCCTGGTGGGCGACATCGAACACGAGCTGGTCCTCCGGCGTGTTGAAGACGCGGTGCAGCGCAATGGTGAGCTCGACGACACCGAGGTTGGGCGCCACATGCCCGCCGTTCGACGAGGTGACGGTGATGATTTCGTCGCGCAATTCCTCCGCCAGACGCGGCAGCTGGTCCGCGGGGAGGGCCTTGACGTCATTGGGGCTGCGAATCTGGTCCAGCAGCCGCGGCAGAAGGGGAGGCGCGGCGGTCGAGTCGGAGGCGGATGGATTCATCCTGGGATCGGTGGGGAAGCCCCGGGCGGTCAGCTGCCGCGCCCCGTTTCGAACGGCGTGAAGGCGACGCCTTCCTTCTGCTTCTTGAGCTGCTCAATCTTCATTTCGGCATCCTTGAGCCGGACTTCGCAAACCTTGAGCAACTTGCTGCCCTCCTCGAACTTGGCGAGGAGCTCGGCGAGGGGCACCTGGCCGGACTCCATCGATTCGACGATGGATTCGAGTTTGGCCAGCGCCGCCTCGAAGGTGAGCTTGGCATGTTTGTTGTCGGCTTCCACGCGTCCATACCATGCCCGCCAGCGGGGGGATTTCAATCCCTCTTTGCCGATCGCACGGCGCGCCCCGGGTCATGGCCGGGGGGCATGCGCTTTTGGCTTCGCACGCCCCGCGAAAGCGTTTGAAGTGCTGTCATGGTGCTAACCCTGGTGGCCGTCCTGATCGGGCTGCGGCTCGCGGCGCAGCTGCTGCTCAACGCCCTGAACGCCTCCGAGGTCCGGTGGCATGCGGCCGGACCACCTCCCGCGGTGGCGGCCATCATGGACCAGGCGACCTACGTCAAGGCCGTCGACTACTCGCTCGCCAAGCTGCGGCTGGGTTCGCTCGAGGAAATCTACGAGGCTGTGGTGCTGGCCGTAGTGGTTTTCAGCGGACTGCTGCCGTGGCTGTATGTCCCGTTCCGGACCTTGGCGCCGGCTCACGCCTGGAGCGGCGCGCTTTTCCTGCTGGCCGTCGGGGCGCTCCT
>Ga0265323_10001734_pt1 | contig 10347 bp, 7 predicted proteins | sample 41225metaG_FD_193580 | JGI IMG/M metagenome (GOLD analysis project Ga0265323, IMG submission 193580) | Rhizosphere microbial communities from Carex aquatilis grown in University of Washington, Seatle, WA, United States - 4-12-25 metaG | ecosystem: Host-associated > Plants > Roots > Rhizosphere >... | reverse complement strand
CGGCGGCGAACTGGCCTGGGTTTACGATCCCGACCCGGAAAAAGTCCGGGCCTTTCGCGCCAAGTTTCCGCAGGCGCGGGCAGCCCGCGCCCTCGAGGAGATTCTCGCTGACAAAAATGTGCGCCTGGTCGCGGCTGCCGCCGTGCCCTGCGACCGTGGTCCCCTCGGCTGCCGGGTGATGGAGGCGGACAAGGACTATTTCACCGACAAGACGCCGTTCACCACGCTCGACCAGCTCAACCAGGCACGGGCCGTCAGCGCCCGCACCGGGCGCAAATACATGGTCTACTACGGTGAGCGCCTGCACGTGGAGTGCGCCATCCACGCCGGGGACCTCGTGCACGGCGGCGCCATTGGCCGCGTGATCCAGGTTATTGGCCTCGGTCCGCACCGGTTGAGCAAGGCGGCGCGCCCCGCCTGGTTTTTTGAGCGGGCCAAGTACGGCGGCATCCTCTGCGACATCGGCAGCCACCAGTTTGAACAGTTTTTATATTACAGTGGCGCGACCGATGCCACTGTCACCAGTGCCGCCGTCGGCAACTTCGCCAATCCCGACAAGCCGGAGCTGGAGGATTTCGGCGAAGCGTGTCTCCTCGGCAACAACGGTACCACGAACTACGTCCGGGTCGACTGGTTCACACCCGACGGCCTCAGCACGTGGGGGGACGGCCGCACGATTATTCTCGGCACCACGGGCTACATCGAGCTGCGCAAGTACGTGAACGTCGGCACAGACCGGCAGGGCGACAACCTCATCCTCGTCGACGGGCGGGGCGAGCACTTCCTCCATGTCGCGGGCAAGGTCGGCTTTCGTTTCTTCGGCGAACTTATTCTCGACTGCCTCAACCGCACCGAGCAGGCCATGACGCAGGCCCACGCCTTCAAGGCCGCCGAACTCTGCCTGCGCGCGCAGCAAGCCGCCCGGCGCATCACGTAACCGGCACCAATCCCCCGACTCCCATGTCCCGCTCCATCTCCACCCGCACCGGTGACGACGGCACGACCAGTCTCCTCTATGGACAGCGCGTGCCCAAGGACCACCCGCAGATCGAGGCCGTCGGCAGCCTTGACGAGTTCAACGCCGCGCTCGGGCTGGCCCGGGCCACCTGCCCCGCTGCCAATCGCCAAGCCGAGCTCGAGCGCATCCAGCTGGACCTCGTCGCGCTCATGGGCGAGATCGCCTGCGCCGAGCCCGACACCGGGCGCTATGCCGCATCCAAATTCACCAGGATCGGCGAGGCCGAACTCGCCCGCCTCGACGCCGCCGTGGCCGCCATCGAGGCAAGAAAGATCAAATCCGCCGGCTGGGCCACGCCCGGGGCCAACCAGCACGCCGCCGCGCTCGACCTGGCACGGGCCGGCGCGCGCCGGGCGGAGCGCCGGCTCGTCGTGCTGCCACATCAGGGCAAAACCGTGCGCCCCCTGCTCCTGCAGTATCTCAACCGCGTTTCCGACCTGCTCTGGCTCATGGCCCGCGAGGCGGAAACGAAATCCTGAAAAAGGATGCCAGATCGCGCGGCGGCCTCATTCGGCCTCAACCTCAGTGGCGGCCGGCGGGCCGAACTTAAGCATGAGGAAGCCGAGCCCAGCCAGCCCCGCGCACACGGCCACAAACCAGTCACCGTGCTCGACGTAGAAGCTGGCGCGGCCGATCCACCGCGCATCGCGTTTCACGGGCAGGGTTTTCACGCCGCGAAAATAGACACTGCCGCGGTCGTCGGTGAGCACGCCGCGGGCGACGCCAAACTCGTCGATCCAGCCGCTCCAGCCGCCGTTGCCGCAGCGCAGCACCGGCCGGCGGGTCTCGACGGCGCGGAGCACGGAGTGCGCGGCGTGCTGGTAGGCCATGCCGCCCTCGCCATACCAGGCATTGTTGGTCGCCACAAAAAGGAAGTCCGCGCCGTTTCGCACGTCGGCGCGGGCGAGCGCCGGGAAGATGTCCTCGTAGCAGATGAGCGGGCCGACCGCGAGGGAACCATGGCGCACGGGCACGAGCAGGGGAGCGGCCGAACTGCCACGGGTGAAGTCGTCATCGCCGACCGGCACGACCTTGCTCAGCCAGCCCAGGAGAAAGCGCCAAGGCACGTATTCGCCAAACGGCACGAGATGGCGCTTGGCGTAATAAGCCGTTTGGAGGCCAAGGTCGGGGGTGACCACAAAGACACCGTTGTACCAGGCCTCGTCCGGTCCGCCCCGGTTTTCGATGGCAATGGAACCGAGCACGAGCGGCCTTCCGGCACGGACGGTGAGCGCCTCGATCCAGGCGTGCGTCCGCGCATCCCCGCGCACGGCCCAGGGCGTGGTGGCTTCCGGCCACAGGATGAAATCGGGCTCAGTGACGGCGGCCACGAGCGTGGCCTTTTCAAGCGTGTCGAGGATGAACGGCCCGCGGGCCGGATTCCACTTCACCTCCTGCGGGATGTAGGGCTGCACGAAGGCGACATCGGCGAGCTTCCGGCTGAACTGCGCGCGGTTGAACATCTCCTGGAGGTGCACGCTCACGCACACCATCAGCAGGAAGAGCGCGAGTAGAAACTCGGGGCGGCGCAGACGCCAGCCGGTCTGGCCTTCAAGGAAGAGACTGTGGGCGACGGCGGCGAAGCCGAGGTTCACCGTCACGAGCACAAACGACACCCCGCTTGCGCCAGTGAACGCCGCTATCTGCAGCAGCACCGTGCGCTGCCACTGGCTGGCGGCGAGCGGCAGCCACGGGAAACCACTCAGAAACCACGTGCGCAGCCATTCGAGCAACACCCAGACGCCAGCCAGCGCGAGCAGGGCGAGGAGCCGCGTGGGCGTGGACCGACCGATAATCCGCGGCATCGTCCACCACACGGCGAGATACCACAGGCCGACCCAAATTCCAATGAACGGACCGATCAGGAAAAGGCCGGCCCACGTGACATGATGCAGCCACCAGAGCAGTGCCGTCCATGCCACCGCCTGCGCCGCGCACAGCGTGCCGGCGTAGAGCCGGAAGGATGGGCGGCGATAGGCCCAGTAGATCGCCGGCACCGCAAAGGCATAGGCGAACTCCGGCATGTCAACCGGTGGAAATGAGATGACCGTCAGCAGCACCGTTAGCGCGCCGACGGCGGCCGCCCATACCCGGCCGGCATGCCGCTGCCACCATGGCGGCAGCTGAACATAAGGATCGGAAACGGTGCTGGCCGGCTGGTCGCTCACTTGCCGTGGCAATGCTTGTACTTCTTGCCGCTGCCGCAGGGGCACGGGTCGTTGCGGCCGACCTTCGGCGTCTCACGGCGCATGGTAACCCGGGGGAGTTGCACCTCGTTGCTGGCCGGCGCCGCGTCCGTCTCCCCGTCGGAAACGGGCATGTCCACGCCGCCGAGGCGCCGGGGCGGGGCGGTCGGAATCGCGCCGGGGGCCGGTGTCTGGAGTGAGCGAAGGGCACTGCCATTCGGCGCCGGCGCCTCCGGACCCTGCAGCCGCGCGCTGCGCGACAGGATCGACAGCATGTTCTCGAAGGCCTGCAGGTTGGTGGTGGAGCGGAAAAGGCCGGTGCAAATCTGCAGGCGCACGTTGTTCATCAACTCCTCGAAATAATGGTAGGCCTCGGCCTTGTATTCCTGCAGGGGATCCTTCTGGCCGTAACTCCGCAGGCCGATGGAGCGGCGCAGTTCCTCCATTTCCGTGAGGTGCTCCTGCCAGTGGTGGTCGATGGCATTGATGACGACATAGCGTTCGAGCGCGCCGAGCGCCTCGGGCACCTCGACCGACTCCTTCACGGCATAGGCCTTCTTGATGCGGTCGACCACGAGGGTCATGGCGGCCCGGCCGGCCAGGCTGTTGAGCTCGTCGAGCTTGAGCGTGATGGGAAAATGCGAGTTGACCCAGCCGACGAAGCTCTCGACGGCAGTCGGCACCGGTCCGGTCTTGGTGTCGAAACCGGCGGCCTCCAGGCGCTCGGCGATCTCCTCCTCGACCATGTCGTAAATGGTGTCCTTGGTGCGATCGTTGTGGATGGCGCCGTTGCGGATGCCGTAAATGACCTCGCGCTGCTTGTTGAGGACGTCGTCGTACTGGAGCAGGCGCTTGCGGATGGCAAAGTTCTGCTGCTCGACTTTTTTCTGGGCGCTCTCAATGGAACGGTTGAGCCACGGGTGCTCGAGCTCCTCGCCCTCCTTCATCGTGCCCTCCATGAGCCGGGAGGCGATGTTGCCCTGAAGGAAGATGCGCAGCAGCTCGTCCTCGAGCGAAAGGAAGAACTTGCTCATGCCCGGGTCGCCCTGGCGCGCGCAGCGGCCGCGCAGCTGGCGGTCAATGCGGCGCGACTCGTGGCGCTCGGTACCGATGACATAGAGGCCGCCGACATCGGGGATGCCCTCGCCCAGTTTGATGTCGGTGCCGCGACCGGCCATGTTGGTGGCGATGGTGACGGAACCGCGCTGGCCCGCGCGCGAGATGATCTCGGCCTCCTGTTGGTGGAACTTGGCGTTGAGGACAGAGTGCGTGATGTTGGCCCGGCGCAGCATGCGGCTGAGCACCTCGGACGCCTCGACCGACACCGTGCCGACGAGGACCGGCTGGCCGCGCCCGTTGGCGGCCTGGATCTCCTTGACGACCGCGTTGTACTTGTCGCGGCGGGTCTTGAAAATGGAGTCGTTCCGGTCGACGCGGACGCACGGCTTGTTGGTCGGGATGACCACGACGGTGAGGCGGTAGATCTCGTTGAACTCGGTGGCCTCCGTCTCGGCGGTGCCGGTCATGCCCGCCAGCTTCTCGTACATGCGGAAGTAGTTCTGGATGGTGATGGTGGCGTAGGTGCGCGTCTCCCGCTCGATGATGACGTTCTCCTTGGCCTCGACCGCCTGGTGCAGGCCGTCGGACCACCGGCGGCCGGGCATGACGCGGCCGGTGTTCTCGTCCACAATCAGCACCTTGCCCTCCTGCACGACGTATTCGACGTCGCGCTCGTACAGCGAATAGGCGCGCAACAGCTGGCTGATCGCGTGGATGTCCTCGCTGACGGTTTCAAAGCGCTGCTGGGCCTCGAGCCGGCGCTTCTCCTTTTCCTCGGGGGTGAGGTCGTGATTTTTCTCGAGGTCGCTGAACTCGGTGGCGAGGTCCGGCATCATGAACGCATCGGGGTTTTCCGGATGCAGTTTGGTGCGGCCGATCTCGGTGAGGTCGGCCTGGTGCTGGCGCTCGTCGATGACGTAGTAAAGCTCCTCCTTGAGGTGGAAGAGCTCGTCCTTGTTGAGGTCGGAGTTCATCTCCGTCTCGACCTTGTCGAGCAGCTTGCGCCATTCAGGCGTCTCCATGAGCCGGAGGAGCTGCTTGTTCTTGGGATGGCCCATCTTGACCTGCAGCATGCGCCGGAGGGCGAGCTGCCGGTCGTCCGGGATCGCTTCCTTTTTTTCGAGCAGCTCGCGGGACTCGGTGATGAACCGGTTGCAGAGGCGCGTCTGGTCGTTGACGAGCTGCTCGACCGTGGGTTTGATGCGCGTGAACGGCTGCTCCCGCTCGACGGGTGCGGGCCCGGAGATGATGAGCGGCGTGCGGGCCTCGTCGACGAGGATCGAGTCGACCTCGTCCACGATGCAGTAGTAATGGTCGCGCTGCACCTGGTCCTCCTTGCGCGTGGCCATGCCGTTGTCGCGCAGGTAGTCGAAACCAAACTCGGAGGCGGTGCCGTAGGTGATGTCGCGGTTGTACATCTCGCGCCGGAGATCGTTGGGCATGAGCTGCTGGATGCAGCCGACGGAAACGCCGAGAAAATTGTAGATGTAGCCCATCCACTCCGCGTCGCGGCGGGCGAGGTAGTCGTTGGCGGTGACGAGCTGCGCGTTGCGGCCGGAGAGGGCGTTGAGGTAGAGCGGGAGCGTGGCGACGAGGGTCTTGCCCTCGCCGGTGGCCATCTCGGCAATCTTGCCCTCGTGGAGCGCGATGCCGCCGATGAGCTGCACATCGTAGTGCACCATGTCCCACGTGAGTTCGTGCTCGCACACGGCAATCTTGCGGCCGTAGAGGCGACGGGCGGTGTTCTTTACGACGGCAAAAGCCTCGGGCAGAAGCTGGTCGAGGGTTTCACCGGCCTTGAAACGGTCGCGGAACTCTCCGGTCTTCGCCCGGAGCTGGTCATCGGTCAACGGCTGGCAGGATCGCTCGAATTCGTTGATACGGATGACGATGGGCCGGCACCGCTCAAGGAATTTACGGTAATGACGGCCAGAAAACTTCTTCAGGAGCCAGGAAATCATGAAAAGAGGTTGAAGTTAAATCGCCACGGAGAGGCTTGGCAAACGGCAAATGCCAGTCCCCTTCCCGCTCGCAACCCGCAGGCAGTGTCCGGCGGAGGCCTCTTCACACCCGCCCGCGGAAATAGGCGATGGTGCGCTTCAGGCCCTCCTCAAGCGCGATGGCCGGCTTCCACTTCAGGATGCGCCGCGCCAGGGTGATGTCGGGCCGGCGCTGCTTCGGGTCATCGGCCGGGAGCGAGTGGTGCACGATTTTCGATTTGCCGCCGACAAGTTTGAGCGTGAGCTCGGCGAGCCGGAGCATGGTGAACTCGTCGGGATTGCCGAGGTTGAGCGGACCGACGGTTTCCGTCTGCTTCATCATGCGCACGAGACCTTCGATGAGATCGTCGACGAAACAAAACGAGCGCGTCTGGGTGCCGTCGCCGTAGACGGTGAGCGGCTGGCCTTTCAGCGCCTGCACGATGAAGTTGGAGACCACCCGGCCGTCGTCGGGCAGCATGCGGGGGCCGTAGGTGTTGAAGATGCGTGCGACCCGGATGTCGACGCGGTTCTCCCGGTGGTAGTCGAAGAAGAGCGTCTCGGCGCAGCGCTTGCCCTCGTCGTAGCATGAGCGGCGGCCCACCGGATTGACATACCCCCAGTAGGATTCGGGCTGCGGATGCACCTGCGGATCGCCGTAGACCTCGGAGGTGGAGGCCTGCAGCACGCGGGCCTTCACCCGCTTTGCCAGGCCCAGGCAGTTGATGGCGCCCATCACGGAGGTCTTCACCGTCTTGATGGGATTGTACTGGTAATGCGGCGGCGAGGCCGGGCAGGCGAGGTTGTAGATCTGGTCGACCTCGATCTTGAAGGGATCGACCACGTCGTGCCGCAGGAATTCAAAGCGCGGGTTCGAGAGCAGGTGGACGACGTTCTCCTTCCGGCCGGTGAACAGGTTGTCGAGGCAGATGACCTCGTGCCCGTCGCTGATGAGCCGATCGCAGAGGTGACTGCCCAGGAAGCCGGCGCCGCCGGTGACGAGGATTCTCATGTGTTTGATTGGGGAGTTCCGATGGGTGATCGCGGCCGGCAGGGCAAAAGCGGGGATGAACGGCCGCAGCGTGGCAGGCTTGGCGAAAATCTAAAACCAAAAATCAAGAATCAAGGCTTGTCCCGTTCCCCCTCGTAATGCGCGATCCATGTGCGATGCCAGGGGTTGAAATCGCCCGTTTCAAGGTGGGCGCGCGCCTGCGTCATGAGATCAAGATAGAAGTGCAGGTTGTGAATGGTAAGCAGCGTTCCGGCCAGCATCTCGTTGGCGAGCGACAGGTGCCGCAGATAGGCGCGCGAAAAGTGGCGGCAGGTGTAGTTGTCGAGTCCCTCGACGACCGGCCGCGGGTCGGTGCGATACCGTTCGTTCCGCAGGTTCATCGGCCCGTCCGGGGTGAATGCCTGGCCGTTGCGGGCGCAGCGCGTCGGCAGCACGCAGTCGAACATGTCGACGCCGAGCGCGACCATTTTCAACAGCTGCGGCGGCGTGCCGAGGCCCATCGTGTAGCGGGGCTTGTCCGCCGGAAGGTGCGGCGTGGTGGCGGCCACCTGCCGGAACATCTCCGGCTCGGGTTCGCCCACGCTCACGCCGCCGATGGCGTAGCCCGGAAAGTCGAGGGCGCCGAGCGCCGCCGCCGCCTCGCGCCGCAGGTCATCGAAGGTGGAGCCCTGCACAATGGCAAACACCAGCTGGCCGGCGGCCGTCATCCCGCTGTCGCGCGCCGCCGCCAGACATTCGCGCGCCCAGCGCTGGCTGCGTTCGACCGCGCGCTGGCAGACTGCGCGCTCGGCCGGCCAGGGCGGGCATTCGTCCAGCACCATGGCAATGTCGGAGCCGAGGTTCTGCTGGATGGCCATCACCTCGCGCGGGCCGAGAAAGATGGTCGCACCGTCGAGGTGCGACTGGAAGGTGATGCCCTCGTCGCGCACCTGGCGCAGCTTGGCGAGACTGAAGACCTGGAAGCCGCCGCTGTCGGTGAGGATGGGTCTCTCCCACCCCATGAAGGCATGCAGGCCGCCAAGGTCGCGGATCAGTTCGGAGCCCGGCCGCAGGTTGAGATGATAGGTGTTGCCGAGAATGATCTGGGCGCCGATCTCGCGCAGGTGGGCCGGGGTGACGGCCTTCACCGTTCCCTGAGTGCCCACCGGCATGAAGATCGGCGTCTCCACCACGCCGTGACGGGTGGTGAGGCGGCCGCGACGGGCGGACGTGGCCGGATCGGTCTTGAGCAGCGTAAAATGCGCAGACATCAAAGGCGCGCAGCTTCCAATGCGGTGAGGGTGAAGGCAACCGGTTTCACGCCGGCGGAGGCGTCCAGCGCGTCACGCCGGTTGCCGGCGGCGCCGCGGCCAGCCGGGTTCGCGCCTCGGCCCATTCGGGCCGGCCCAACCATGGCTCACGGGCGAGCAGTTCGCTTAAGGGCACGGTGACGAACGCCCGCTCCCACATCCGCAGATGCGGCAGGATCAGGGCCGGACCGGACCGCGTCTCGCCTTCGTAAAGCAGCAGGTCGAGGTCGAGCGGGCGCGGCCCCCAGCGCACCTCCTGTTCGCGCCGTCGGCCCGCGGCCTTTTCCAACTGGTGCAGCACCACCAACAGTGCCTCGGGCGTAAGGGTTGTCTCCACGCCCAGGACAAGGTTGAGGAACGCCGGCTGATCGAGCACGCCGACGGGCGCCGTCTCGTAGACAGCTGATTCCTCCACGGCTTTAATGCCGGGTTCGCGCGCCAGCGCCGCCAGGGCGCGGCTTATCGTGACCCAGCGGTCACCGAGATTGGCACCAACGCCGATAAATGCCTGCCGCGTGCTTGAAAGCATAGGTCCTATACGTCGTATAGGTCATGTTTTCCGGGTCCGGCGCACCCGCACCGACAGACCGGCGCAGGTGAAGTCCACCGGCGGCTCTAATTTGATCACCTCGACCTCGACCGCCCGCACAAGGGGGAACACGCGCAGCAGTTCTGCCGCCACAGCCTCCGCCAGCGCCTCGGCGAGTTTGCAGGGCGGTCCTTCCATGATTGCGCGCACCGCGGCATGCACCGCCCGGTAATCGACAGTGCGGGCGAGGTCATCGGTGCGGCCGGCCTCGGCCAGCGGCAGTTCCAGCTGCACGGTGACCTCGAAAGCCTGGCCGCGGGCCGTCTCCTCGGGCAGCACGCCGTGGCGGCCAAAGAAACGCATGCGGGAAAGGGTGAGCGTGTCGGGAGTCATGGCTTCCAAGTGAGACCAGCCCTGATTGCATCGGCCATTCGCACGAAGCGCAACATCGGCGCCACGTCATGGACGCGCACCATCTGGCATCCCTGTTGGATGCCCCACACAAGCGTGGCGCCCGTGCCGTCGAGCCGGTCGCCCACCGGCGCGCCGAGCACGAGTCCGATGGTCGACTTCCGCGATGTGCCGAGCAGGACCGGGTGGCCGAGCGCGACGACCCGGTCGAGATGGTTGAGTACCTCGAGGTTGTGTTCCGGTTCCTTCGCAAAGCCGAAGCCCGGGTCGAGCCAGAGCTGGTGCGCCGGCACCCCCGCAGCCCGCGCCACGGCCAGGCTCAGCCGCAGATCGAGCAGCAGGTCGGCCCAAAAGTCGCCGTAGTGCCGGTCGGGCCGGTTGTGCATGAGGATGACCGGACAGCGGAGCGCGGCTACCGCCGCCGCCATGGGCGAACGCGGCAGGGACGGCGCGGGGGCGCCGCTTTGCAAGGCCTCGATTCCACGCCGCCGCTCCTCCGCCGTATATCCATGCAGGCAACCCCAGATGTCGTTGACGATGTCCGCACCGGCCCGCACCGCCGCTTCCGCCACCGCCGCCTTGTAAGTGTCGATGGAAATGGCTGCGGCCGGGAAAGCTTGCCGCAGGCCCGCCAGCGCCGGCAGCACCCGGTCGCATTCCTCGGCTGCACTCACCGGCGCCGCGCCCGGTCGCGTTGATTCGCCGCCCACGTCGAGCACATCGGCGCCGGCCACCATCACCCCGCCGGCTCGATCCACGATCGCCTGGGTGGAGGGCAACTGCCCCCCATCGGAAAAGGAATCGGGGGTGAGGTTTAGCACGCCCATGACGAGCGTGCGACCGCCCGGCACCGGCAGCGGGCGG
>Ga0265323_10001733_pt1 | contig 10354 bp, 7 predicted proteins | sample 41225metaG_FD_193580 | JGI IMG/M metagenome (GOLD analysis project Ga0265323, IMG submission 193580) | Rhizosphere microbial communities from Carex aquatilis grown in University of Washington, Seatle, WA, United States - 4-12-25 metaG | ecosystem: Host-associated > Plants > Roots > Rhizosphere >... | reverse complement strand
AGGAGGCGACTCTTCGGGCGGCCGGAATCGAACGGGCGCGGGGCTTGATCACCACCATCGACTCGGACGCCCACAACGTCTACGTCATCCTCTCGGCTCGGGCGATCAATCCCGGGCTGTTCGTCGTGGCGCGGGCGAACACGGAAGACTCCGAAGCACGGCTGATGCAGGCCGGCGCGAACCGCGTCGTGTCGCCGTACACCATGGCCGGTCATCGGCTGGCGGAGCTGGCGGTTCGGCCCCGAGTGGTCGACTTCATCGACGCGGCGCTGTCGCACGGCGAGCTGGCCTTTTCGATGGAGGAGGTCGAGGTAGGGCCGAGCGGCCCGCTGGCCGGCGCGACGGTCGGCTCGCTGCGCCAGACCGGCGTCTTCGTCCTGGCGATCGTCACCGGCGAGCGCAAGTACGAAGCGAATCCGCCCGCGGATCGGGCCCTGGAGGTCGGAGAGACGCTCGTCGTCTCTGGCAGCGTGCCGCGCCTCAAGGAGTTGCGCGGCCTCGGATCCGCGCAGTAGCGCGGCAGCCGCTCGAGGACCACGATGGCCCAGCCCAGGACCAAGGCCCAGCTGTTGACCGCCACGGAGAAGGAGCGCGACGCGCTCCAGGTTCTGCTGTCCCGGCTCTCGCCGGAGGACATGGTCCGGCCCGGTGCGTACGGCTGGTCGGCGAAGGACCACGTCGCCCATCTGTCCGAATGGGAGCGGATGCTGTTCGGCTGGTACGAGGCGGGGTGGCGCGGCGAGGAGCCGGGCGTCCCGGCCGAGGGCTACACCTGGGCGTCGATGGACGCCCTCAACCAGCGCCTCTTCGAGCGGCACCGGGACGACCCGCCGGCCCACGTTCTGGCCGACTGGCAGCAAACCTCGCGGCAGCTGCAGCTGCTGGCAGAGCAACTCTCCGAGGCGGACCTGTTCGCCCCGAATCGGTTCGCCTGGACCGGGCGCGGGACGCTGGCCTCCTTCCTCTTCGAGTGCGGCGCCAACCACTACCGCTGGTCGACCGAGCAGATCAGGCGCGGCTTGAAGGCGAGACGTTAGCGGCAAAGCGCCGCCGACTCGCTTCGCTCCGAGGCTACTCGGCGGGCGTCCAGACCACTCCGCTGGCGGGGAATTCGCGCTCGCTCCATGCCAGGATGCGGCGCGGCGTTACGGTGAAGACCGCCGCCCCGGGCGCGCCCCAATCCGGGTGGTCGAAGTCGTACTTGCGCCTGTACTCGGCGCGGTAGGCGTCGAAGCGGTCGCGGGGCGCGGGTCCGGCGAAGCCTTCGACTATCACCGCCTCGTCGCCTGACTCGAGGTTGATCACGACCTCGGGCCGCGCCGCAAGATTCCGGCCTTTGACCGAATCCGGGTCCGTGGAGAACCAGACCTGTCCGTCCAGCCAGACTCCCCAGACCGGCGCGGCATGCGGCCGGCCGTCTTCGCGGACGGTGACCAGCCAGTAGTTGCGAGCCTCCTCGAGGCGGACCTCCAATTGGTCCCAATCGCCCTCGCCCGTCCCGGGCGGCCCGTAGCTGGTCGCGAGCCGCAGCGGCGAGGCACGGAAACGCGCCATGTCAGCCGGCCGGCTCGCCCGCGGCAGGGGCTCCGGCCGCGGCGGCGGCTTGCGCCGCGGCCGTCTCGCGGGCCCGCCGCTCGTAGGCGATCAGCGCCCCGCCCACGATCCCGGCGTTGTTCCGGAAGGTGGCGATGGCGATCGGCGTCTGGACCGTCAGATAGCGCAGGTAGTTGTCGGCCCGTTTGGACGCCCCGCCGCCGAGGATGAACAGGTCGGGCCAGAAGAGCCGTTCCAGCTCGTGGAGATACGTGTCGAACCCGGCGGCCCAGTCCTGCCAGCCCAGCCCGAGCCGATCGCGGGCCGATTCGGCGGCTCGTTCCTCGGCATCCCGGCCCTTGATCTCCAGGTGCCCGAGCTCCGTGTTCGGCACAAGCCGGCCGTCGATGAAGAGCGCCGTCCCGATGCCGGTCCCGATCGTCAGGACCATCACGAGCCCGCGCTGATATCGCCCGGCGCCGAAGCGGATCTCGGCCAGGCCGGCCACGTCGGCGTCGTTGCCGACGGCCACGACGCGGTGCATCGCCAGCCCCATCTCCCGCTCGGCGGCAAAGCCGATCCAGGCCGGGTCGATGTTGGCGGCCGTCAGGGTCACGCCGTTGCGGGTCGCGGCCGGCACACCCACGCCGACGGGGAACGTGTCGCCGTCCCTGGGATCCCAGGCCTCGACGAGCCGGCCCACCAGCTCGTCGGTGACCGCCACGACGTCGCGCGGCACCGCCGGCTGGGGCGTCGGAATGCGCAACCGATTGCCCACGATCTGGCCGGTGCGGACGTTGACGACGGCCCCCTTGATGCCGCTCCCGCCGAAGTCGATGCCGATCGCCAGGTCCGACGGCTTGACGTCTCCGGGCGCCAGGTCGCCCGGCTTGGTCCCGACTGCTGCGGGTCCGCCGGTTCGGGTTTCGTGCGTCGGGCGGTCGGTCACTGGCGAGTCCTCTATAGGGTCGATGCTAGAAGTAGTTCACGCTGATGCCGCCGTCGATGACCATCGAGGCGCCGTTGGTCCAGGCCGATTCGTCGGACGCGAGATAGATGGCCATGTTGACGACCTCGTCCGCCTTGCCGAAGCGCCCGGTCGGGTTGCGAGCCAGTCGCAGCTTCTTCGCCGCCTCGTCCTTGAGCAGCCAGTCCATCAGCAGCGGCGTCTCGACCGGGCCGGGCAGGATGGCGTTGGTTCGGATGCCGTGAGGCGCGAACTGGACGGCCAGCGAGCGCGTGAGCGACAGGATCGCGCCTTTGGAGGCAGTGTAGGCGTCCTGAGGAACCGAGCAGCCCAGGACCGCGACGAAGCTGGAGACGTTGATGATCGAGCCGCAACCGCGCTCGAGCATATGCGGGAGGGCGTGCTTGCAGCACAGGAAGACGCCGCGGACGTTGACCGCCATGACCTGGTCCCAGACCTCGACGGAGGTGTCCAGGACCGAATGATCGGCCTCGGGCATGATGCCGGCGTTGTTGTAGAGGACGTCGATCTGCCCGTAGCGTCTGATCGCGACCTCCGCCATCGCCTTCGCCTCGGCCTCGACCGAAACGTCGACAGCGGCGGCATACGACTCCCCGCCGGCGGCGCGGATCTGGCGAACGGTCTCCTCCGCGGCCTCGCCCTGGTTGTCGGCGACGATCACCCGGGACCCCTCGGCGGCGAAGCGGAGGGCGGCGATGCGCCCCATGCCGCTGCCGGCGCCGGTGATGATCGAGACCTTGTCCTTGAGTCGCATGCCCTGGTCTCCTCGCCCGCTTGGCCCAGATCTTGTCGGCGGAGGCCGTCGAGTCGCCGGCCGCAGGCTCCTCGAACCACCGGGTGAGCCTAGCTTACCCGGAGATCGCGCCGCGAGCGCGCGGGGCGGGGGTCGGGTCTATGCTGGGGTTCCAGGCGACCAATCGGGGAGGCGGCATGGAGACTTCGAGCAAGTCCGTTGTGGCGGTCGCAGGTGGTAGCGGCTTCGTCGGGCATGCGATCGTTCGCGAGCTGGCGGCCCGCGGCAACCGCGTGGTCGTCCTGTCGCACCGTCCTCCCAGGGCGACGACGGAGCGGTCGGTCGAATTCCGGCGGGCGGACGTGACCGCGCCGGACGGGCTGGCCGAAGCACTCGCCGGCGCCGACGCCCTGGTCATCTGCCTGGCCTTCCGCAACTCGCCGATCGAGGCGCCGCGCCGCGGCCAGACCTTCGAGCGCGTCGACGCCGGAGGGACCGAGGCGCTCGTGGCCGCGGCCCGCGCCGCCGGCATCTCTCGCCTCGTCTACATCTCGGGCGCCGGCGCCGCCGCGGACGCCCCCCGCCACTGGTTCCGGGCCAAATGGCGCGCCGAGCAGGCCGTCCGCGGCAGCGGCATCGTCTACACGATCTTCCGCCCGAGCTGGATCTACGGACCGGGCGACCGGTCGCTGAACCGCTTCCTGGGCTTCACCAGGTGGCTGCCTTTCGTGCCGCAGATCGGCAACGGTCGCCAGGTTCTGGCGCCGGTCTTCGTCGACGACATGGGCGCGCTCGTGGCCGACGCGCTGGTTACGCCGGCCGCTGCAAATGCCACTCTGGAGGTCGGGGGCCCCGAGACCATGACCATGGATGCCGTCATCCGCGAGGCGCTCCGGATCATGCATCGGCGCCGCCCGATCATTCACGCCCCGGTCATCCTGATGAAGGCGCTCACGTGGCCGCTGACGCTTCTCCCGTCACCGCCGATGACGCCGGCCGCGATAGATTTCGTCGTCCAATCAGCGCCGGTGGATACCGGTCCGTTGACCGCGGCGCTGCCGCGTCATCTCACGCTCCTCGCCGATGCGTTGGGTACATATCTGGCGCCGCCGAAATAGCCGACGTAGTCTATCCGCGCTCGAGGTATCTCTCGCGCTCCCAGGCATGGACGGCCGCGTCGTATGTGTCGCGCTCGACGCGAGCGGCATTGAGGTAGTGGTCGACGACGTCGCGGCCGAAGATCTCGACGGCGGCCTTGCTCTTGTCGAGTAGATCGACCGCCTCGTAGAGGGCGCGCGGCATGCGGTCGCAGCCTTTCGCGACGTAGCCGTTGCCCTTGTATTCGGCGGGCGGCTCGATCTTGTGCTCGATGCCGTAGAGGCCCGCGCCGACCTCGGCGGCGTACGCGAGATAGGCGTTCATGTCGCCGCCGGGGAAGCGGTTCTCGATGTGCAGCGCGGGTCCGTTGCCCACGATGCGAAAACCCGTGGTCCGGTTGTCGCGGCCCCAGACCACGTTCACCGGCGCCCAGCTGGCGACGGCATAGCGTTTGTACGAATTGATGGTCGGGGCGATGAACAGCGCGAGCTCGCGCTGCAGAGCCATCATCCCGCCCAAGAACCAGCGCATCGTCTGGCCCATTCCGTACGGCTCGGCGCCTTCTTCGAAGAAGAGCGCCTTCTCGCCGGTCGGATCCCACAGGCTCATGTGCAGGTGCCCCGACGAGCCCGTCCATTCGGCATACGGCTTGGCCATGAACGTGAGGCCGTAGCCGTTGAGCCAGGCAATCTCCTTGGCGCCGTGCTTGAAGAGAACGCTCCGATCGGCCGACTCGAGCACCGCGTCGTAGCGGATGTTGACTTCATGCTGCGACGGCGCGGCCTCGCCCTTGCTGAACTCGATCGGAATCAGCGCCTGGGTCATCTGATTGCGGATCTGGCGATACAGTGGCTCGAGCTTGGTCGCCTGGAGCAAGTGGTAGTCCTCGTTGTAATAACCCACCCGCTCGATGTCGTTGTAACCCTTGTCGTTCAGCTCTTCGAACGTATCCGAGAGAACGTAGAACTCGAACTCCGTGCCGGCCTTGACAGTGTATCCGAGACCGGCTGCCCGCTCGACCTGCCGCTTCAACATCGTGCGTGGAGAAATAGCGATCTCCACACCTTTCTCTTCGTCGAAGGCGTCGCACAGAACGATGGCCGTCGATTCCAGCCACGGCAGAACACGCGTCGTCTCCCAAACCTCGTGCCCGATCCAGTCGCCGTAGCCTGTTTCCCAGTTCATCAGCTTGAAGCCGTCCGGCGTGTTCATTTCCATGTCCGTGCCGAGGAGGTACGTGCAGAAATGGATGCCGTGGTCCACGACGCCCTTGAGAAAGGCCTCGGCCTGAACTCGCTTGCCCATCAGGCGGCCCTGCATGTCGGTCAGGGCGACGATGACGGTATCGATCCGTCCGTCGCGGACCATCTCGCGCAGATCCGCGAGTTGGCTAGGAACGGCCTTGCCGGCGCCTCCGCCGGCAGCCGCGTGGTGGTCCCCTGCGCCGTGCTGGTCGCTCATGGTCTTGTCCTCCGCTCGGGCTTGCGCCCCTGCCTCGGGGTGCCGCGATCCTGGCTCGCTATTGTGGCTCGTGATCGCCCGGGGCGCCCGCGGGGATCCGCCACGGGCGACGTGGTCGCGCGCTGGACGCGCGCACGGGGGCGTCCGTCCGACCCGCGATTGGCGCGAGCAGGGTAGAGTCTGCAGGCTGCACGTTCGCCGCCCCCGAGTACGACCGACTGTGCAGACTTCTACGACCTCCGCCCCTACGAGTTCGTCCATGGGCGTAGGCAACCCGATCCGCACGGCAGCGTCGCCACGAGGAGGCAAGCGGCCGGGGGAGCGGAGCGGCGAGACGTAAGAGGTACAAACCACCTGATGAGCGATCCCCGCGTCGAGCGTGGCCTCGACGACAAACCGGCGTCGGACCCGTTCGAATCTCCCATCCACAGCGATCTTCCCATCACCCGCCGGCCCCGCCCGGAGGTAGTGATCCCGTCCACGGCCTCCAACGCGCTCGACACGCCCGCGACGCCAGCGAAGCCCCCGACGACGGTCGCCAGCGGCCTCCGCGCCCGCCCCCATGGCGTACGTGCGACGACGACCCAGGCGACGGGCGCGGCGACCACACCGAGGGCCTACCCGCGCAGCCGCCGCTCGGGCCAGGCGTGGCAGCCGCCCAGGATCGCGATGCCGAAGCTCCGCCGGCCCGAGCTTCATCGGCCCGAACTGCACCGCCCGACCTGGCCCCTCTCGATCCGCCAGACCCTCTCCGCGGCCGTCGGACTCGTGACGATCGTCGCCGTCGTGGCCGGCATGATCGCGCTCATCCCCAACAAGCCCGTTGCGGTTCCCGTCACCGGTAGCGTCCGCGCCGTCGACTTCCGAGCTTCGGCCAAACCGCCCACAGGCAACTTCTTCTATGGGCCCTACTTCGTATCACAGGGCTCTCAGATGCTGATGATGGGCAGCGACGGAAAGACGAGCAGCGTCTGGTCCTCGACCGACGGCTCGACGTGGCAGTCCATCGCGGCACCCGGATCGTTCGGGGCGCCCGGCCTGCGGTTCGTCGTCCTCGGCTTCGCCGACGACGGCAACGGCGGCCTGGTCGCGGTCGGCGATGGGTTCGGGGCCGGCAGCAAGGTCGTGGCCACGGCCTGGCACTCGCGCGACGGCAAGACCTGGTCGCCGGCCGCGGTCGATTTCCCCGACGACACCGAGATGATCGGTCTGGCCGGGCGGCCGGGCGGGCTCGTCTCCGCCGGCAACGGCGTGGCCTGGTTCTCGCAGGACGGATCGAACTGGACCGTCGTCGCTCTCCCAAACGCCACCGGCTACATACCGCGGGCGGTCCGGGCCTGGGCCGGCGGGTACGCAATCATCGCCGTCTCGAGCGGCAACGACGCGCGCCACTCCAAGGCGTGGATCTCGTCCGACGGCACGCACTGGAATGAGGCGGCGGCAACGCTGACCGGTTTCGAGGCCCAGGATCTCGTGGCCTATGGGAGCGGGCTCGTAGCCGTCGGCAGCCAGATTCTGACCCCCGAAGAATTGGCCACCCCGTCGCCCTCGCCGTCGCCCTCGCCGACCGCTGGGCCTTCGGCATCGAAGGCCAAAGCCACCCCGAAACCGACCCCCAAACCCACTACCTCCCCGGCGGCCTCGGGCGCTTCGCCTTCGGTTACGCCGGCCCCGACGCCCATGCCTACCGCCGCGGTGGCGATATCGTGGATCTCGCCCGACGGCATCAACTGGTACAGAGGAAGCGCCGTGCCCTCTCGCCAGTCGCAGGGCCTCGAATCCGTCGCTCAGGTGTTCGATTCGCTGGTTGCCATCTCCTCCGAGCCGACCGGCGTGCTCGGTCCGGCCCCATCCGCAGGAGCGAGTCCCACGCCTATTGATTCCGCGTCGCTCTGGACATCCGACGACGGCACCACATGGAAGCCGATGACGACTACCGCCTCGGCCCTGACCCGGGGCCGGCTGGCGCCGTTCGGCAACTCGCTCATCCTGGCCGGCATCGATGCCGGCGGCTCGCTGGCGGTCCTGACGGGCAGCCTGACGCTCGGCGCCCCGCTGCCGGTGGTGGCGGTCACGCCCACGCCCGCGTTCTCCATCCAGCTGAGCGCCGGCGCGACGCCCATGGTTCCCGGGCTGACCGCGGACAGCACCCTCGGCCCGGTGATCGCAACGACGAATCAGCTCCTCGCGTTCGTCAACGGCAAGGCCGGGACCACGGTCTTCTCGTCGCCGGACGGAAACGCCTGGACGACGCAGGCCGGGCCGGACGTGCTGGCGGGAGCCGGCGCCGCCGCGACCGATACCCTTGCGCCCGCCGTCGGGTCTGGCATCGCGGCGCCCGCCAGCGCGGCGCCCGCCAGCGGGTCACCGAAAGTGACTCCTGTGCCGGCGACGGCCGCTCCGGCGCCCGCAGGAACTCCTCTCGTGGCGGCCGCCGCGCTCGATTCCCAGGGCGGCGTCGCCGCCGTCGGAAGCCTGTCGACTGCCGACTCGGGCCAGGCCGGCGCCATCTGGCACCTGTCGGGCACGACATGGACGATGGCCACGATCGGCAGCAGCGACGCGCCGTCGAACTTCGGGTCGGTGGCGGTCCACGGCGGCGACTTCGTCGCGGCCGCCGGCTCGAGCGACGGCGCGAGGCTGTTGTACTCGGGGGACGGCCTGACCTGGGTCGACGCCTCGATCAGCGGCGCGACCGACTACACGCTTCAGGTTTCGTCGTGGTCGGGCGGCTTCATCGCCTCGGGCGTCAACAGCACCGGCATGGCGGCCGCCTGGACTTCGGCCGACGGCCTCGCCTGGACGCCGGCCAGCTGGAAGCTGCCTGCCATCGGCAGCATCGTGGTCGGCACGCGCAAGGGCCTGATCGCGACCAGCCAGGGCCTGACCGGCAATACCAGCTGGTGGTGGTCGGCCGACGGCAAGAGCTGGCAGGACTCCAAGCTCACGACCACCGGCGGCTGCTGGGCTTCGCTCGACTCGGGTTTCGTTGCGGTCAGCCCACCGTCGGCCGGATCCGGACCCACGGCCGGGCCTGCGGCCTCCGGCTCGGCGAGTCCGTCCGCCCCGTGGACCGTGTGGGCCAGCAAGGACGGGCAGGCGTGGCAGCAGCCGATGGCCGGCCAGTTCTCGTTCGGCGGTTCCGCAACCTGCTCGGCGGCAGCGCTGCATCAAAGGGTGGTCGTCGTCGGCTGGTCCAAACCCGGCGTCCTGCAGGCGTACTTCGGCGACCTGACCGGGCTCTAGGGCGGGCGTCCGCACATCGCCCCGTGCCGTCTTCGGACTGCCCGGATAGCGGCTCGTGCCCGTCCGCGACCGGCTTAGTTGCTATCCTGTCCCCGCGAGGGGCAGCCACATGCGGACTCCTCGTCAGAGCCCGCGCCGAATCTCCGCCAGGCGGCGTTCTGGCCTGGCCCGCCCCGATCAAGGAGGACTTGGACTAAGTGGCTAACGTGCAACCGAAAGAGGGGGCCGGCCCGGCCGCGGCTAAGCGGATCATTCTCCTGATCTTCGTGCTGTCCGGTTTCGCCGGCCTCGTGTACGAGGTCGTCTGGGCCCGCCAGCTGGTGCTGGTGTTCGGCAACACGACGCAGGCCGTGTCCGCCATCCTGACCGGCTTCTTCGGCGGCATGGCCATCGGCAGTGTCGTCGGCGGCCGGATCGCGGACCGGGTCCGCAATCCGCTGCGCATGTACGCCATCCTCGAGCTCCTCGTGGTCGTGGCCGTGCTGCTGACGCCTACGACGTTCCTGGGCATGCGCGAGGTCTATCGCGGCGTCTTCGAGACGCTCGAGGAGAACCCGAACCTGCTGACGCTGGTGCGGTTCGGGCTGTCGCTGCTGGCCCTCGGTCCGGCCACGATCCTGATGGGCGCCACGCTGCCGACGCTTTCCCGCTACCTCGTGCGGGACCACAACACGCTCGGCACCGAGTTCGGCAGCCTGTACACGGTCAACACCTTCGGCGCCATCCTGGGCACCGTGGCGGCCGGCATCTTCCTGATCGAGCTCATCGGGCTCCAGGAGACGATGCTGGTCGGCGTCGCCTGCTCGGCCACGGCCGGGTTGGCCGCCTTCGCCTTGAGCCTCCGCCACCAGCCGGCGTCGACCGTTGCCACGGCCGGCGAGCCCGGACCTTCCGCAGTGGCGGCGGCCAGATCCGCGATCGGAGCCGGCGCGGCCTCGATTTCGCGGCCGAAGCTGGCTCTCGCCGTGGCCTTCGTGTCGGGCCTTACGTCGCTCGGATACCAGAACCTCTGGACGAGGATCCTCTCGTCCGGTACCGGCAGCTCGAGCTACGTCTTCACCTGCATCCTGGCCATCTTCCTGACCGGCATCGCCCTGGGCGCGTTCGTCTTCTCGCGCTTCCTGTCCAGGACGCGCCACCCCGTCGCCCTGCTCGGAGCCGCGGAGATCGCGCTGGCCTTCGTCGTCCTGGCCGGCCTCGGGGTCGATACGAAGTACCTGGTCTCCTTGAGCTTCCTGCGAGAGCTGATCGTCGTGGTCGCCCCGCCGGCGCTGATCATGGGCGTCGTCTTCCCG
>Ga0265323_10001731_pt1 | contig 10355 bp, 9 predicted proteins | sample 41225metaG_FD_193580 | JGI IMG/M metagenome (GOLD analysis project Ga0265323, IMG submission 193580) | Rhizosphere microbial communities from Carex aquatilis grown in University of Washington, Seatle, WA, United States - 4-12-25 metaG | ecosystem: Host-associated > Plants > Roots > Rhizosphere >... | reverse complement strand
TGTACTTTTGGAGTTTGTACGTTCTGAAGGACTAAATATCCTTGAATTTAGGTCGTTTTACTGCTTCACTCGTATTTTTCTTTAGCTTGCTTGTGAATTGCGTTTTCCTGCTAAGTTGCTATGCAATTTCAATTTGAGTAGGTTAGCTTGATATTTTTTCTCCTTCCTTTTTGGACTGGGTAGTTAACCCAAGTATTCGCTGGGTAGTGTGATGTACCAGTACTGGTACTCTACAAACTGGGACTGTGCCCGTACTGCAGTAATGAGCAATCTTGCAATTGTTTTTCTAGTTTATTAATTTATGTACCTTGTCTGCGAAAATGGTGAACTCACAATCGTACTCCTTCCCTGATTGGTCTCAGCTTCCATCAGACCACCTGAAGGCAATCCTAAACTCACATCCATCTATAACTACGTCCTGTTTCGTTCCATATGCATATCATGGCGATATGCCACGACGGCCAATCTGCATCACCTACCTCTCCAAGTTCCTTGGATGATGCTACCGTACGATCCAAGTCCCCACTCCACAGATGACAACTGCCTACGGTACTTCTATGATCTCTCCCGATCCAAGATGCATAGGATTAATCTCCTGGAGACAAAGACCAAGCAGTGCAGCGCATCTTACAAAGGCTAGCTAGCCTTCAGGAGGGCCCAGTGGTCTCATTACTGAATCCGATAACCCGAACCGTGATCCAACTCCCCTTATTCACTGCACCACCCGCGTTTTTGCGGAGGCACAGTAAAATTGTCGGGTTCCACCCGGGTTCAAATTTAGGAAGCCCTGTATAAAAATGCAGGTTTTGTCTTCAATCCTACCCTTGACCCTGATTGCCTTTTTATGCTTCTCCTTTAAAATGATTGGGGTCTAGTCTTCTACCAGCTCAGGGATTCTTGTTGGACTATAGTTGAGAGTAATTATAAAAAATCTGAGAAGCTTTTTGATGCCACGTACCGCAAAGGACACTTTTATTCCATGAGTCCCCGGGGAGTACTCCACTTATAACCCCAAAACTCCCGAAAAGGATGCGTTCTTTTTGCATCCGCAACTCGCTTCAAGACATAAAAGGTTTGTAGAAGGCTATTCTGAACCACTGCTAGTGATAAGGAATTTCCATGGTGATCAGCCGATAGTTTTTAATGTGTACCAATTCTCTAGCCTAGTGCCATGACCTGCTTGCTCGGATGCTACTCTGTACTCCAAGAGAAGAGAGGAGTAGATTGAGCCGCATTCGCACTTCTTGGAGGGTAGCCATGAAGAGCATAGCATCTGCTCAACACACCTGCCAAGTTTACCGCAATGGAGCGGGGACGATCACGGCGTGACCGAGGATAATTTGATGCCGGTATTGACCTGCGGCAGCGCTCTGTGACTTCGATTGCTGGTATGAATCAGCAGCAACCGACTTGTTAGCCTCTTGGTATGACACAAAAAAAGGTACACCACTAGGAGTCTTGGTACGGCTAGCATTAGCAGCAATAGAACCTTCATTAACTGGGCTTGTTATTGCATTGCATATAGGCAGGCATGCGCTGACTTTCTTCTTGAAGAACCATATTATAGACTTTATTAATTTCAGGAAGCGGCTGCTCTATTAGACCTACTTCGAATTCCCGAGTAGGAATCATTGAGGCCCATGATAAATTGCATCACACCTTCTTGCGATTCTAAACAAGTAATTTAAGAGAGCCACAAGAGCAAGGAGGTGTATTGAGATAAGTGGATAATTCATCCCACAAAGATTTTAGTTTTGTGAAATAAGAACTAACCGATAATTGCTCTTGCTGAAGTTGGATGATGGCCCGGCGTAGTTGATAGATCTTTGTGATGTTTCCATGGGAGGAGAAGCGCTCATTGAGATCCTTCCACATAGCCGAGGCTGTGTCGTTGTAGATGATAATACTATCACACAGGTCCCGGCTAATAGAATTGAATAGCCAAGACAGCACCATCATATTAAAGCATCAGGCTTGATAGGTAGGAGCAGACTTAGCAGACTAACCTGGGAAAAGAGAGATGTTGGATGAAAAGAACACCCAAGAAACTCACCTGCCCGCCAAAGTTGACACATCCCAGGATTCTTCTTGTCAGGCCGAGGCCGCAATCCCAATCTTCCAATCGATATTTACACTCGCTCCAACTTATTTAACCTCACTGTCTGTCTATCCAGAAACACGCGAGGTAATTCCCAGCTTCTGATGTTGTGAAAGCGAATTGACCTCAAGTGGCATTTTCCTTGTGGTGTAATGTGTTTCCATATGGTGATGTAACCTACATATACCATAAATAAGAGTAGTCTCAGTTTACCACGAAAATATTTAGCTTAAAAAGCAATCTGTTTGACCTTTAAGACAGATGATGCTCATAAAGCCACAATCTATACTCTCTATTGCAGATTGACTTTTTCATACATTAAGAACCGTAGAAATAATTTATTCCCTATACTAGAAAAAGAAAGTAAAGGTCTAAGATAATTATGTACAGGTACCTTTTAATATTTTACAAAAACATTGGCCACTAAATGAATCCAATTTTTCATCTGTGATTTCCTGATTCCTCTCCTTTCTAGTTTGACTCTTCACTGACTCGAAGGACCTCCGACAATCACTAATTCATGTCTATCTAGAAGTGGCCATATATATCTATAGCAGTACATTTCTCTTTCGACTTTAGACGGTGCTGGAAAGCGAGTGATTGCCTTACGAATAGATGGCCAGCGAGCGGACTTAACCAAGGAAAACGTATTCTTTTTCAACCGGCCTAGTATTGTTTACCTTTTTCCCAGTACTTCCATTGCCATGTGATATTTTTGATCTTAAAATAAACAAGTATATTATGGTCTCTTCTCATCTTGGGTTTGAGAGCAAAACTCGCCATGGCTCTAGCCCATTCTAAGAGCATTCTCATCCCCGCAATGAAAAAAAAAATAGCTTTCCACAACAATAACTTTTTGTTCCTCGATCAATTTCAAACTCTCTCCACCCCTTAAATTTCTTATATTTTCAGTTGATCCATAAACGTTTTTTTAATTACTTTGTAATTAGAATGAAGATGCATCCAGAACAATAAAGTGAAAGAAGAAAGCTCCTTCCACATAATATTTATATACGGATATACATGGTTCCAGGAGAAGGAAAGCAAAAATAAATAAAAAAATCTGATCGCTACGTCACCAACTAAAGCTAGACGTAACATTTTAGGTCCAACGTTATTTTCCAATGAAGTAATCAACCACTCTATAGTCTATACGGATGCTCACCCAGCTTCATTGGACCAGGTCCAGGTGAGTGAAGGAAACCTTTTGATTTTGAGGATTCTTTAGTGCCCAAGTAGGCCTTCTAGATTACGGCTCTTGTATTGAGACTTCTGCCAGAGATGATGTCTCTAATTAAACAAACTTCAAACAAGTCTTGAGGAGAATTTGAACAGGCCCAGCTCAATTCTACTAATGGGCCTTGTTTCAGCCCAAGTTGGTCTTTTCCAATAGTGCTGTCCGTGGAATCGTAGACAAATGGAAAATCAGTTTTGATTGAATTTCGTCGCGAAAAGAGTCAAAATTGCGTGCGCAAGGGAATCGAAGTGTCTAGGGTTTTTCTCATTTTTCCCGCCCAAAGCAGCAACCAGCAAATTCCCGCCTCCTCCCTTTCTCCGCCACTCGTAATTCACAATTTCGCGCGGTGAGGTTCTTCATTAATCTTAAGCTTTTCTCTTAGATCTTTTATTGCTATCAGCCTCTCAGTGCTTCAGTAACCATAAATTGAGACTTACACACAATGGTCAGATTGCTTTTTCTAGTTTCCTCAAATTATTTTATGCAAGCGGTGTAGCGTGACCAATTAGCATTGAGTATATGAGTAATTTTATTAGCATTGAGTATATGAGTAATTTTATCCTCTTGAATAACGTGATCTGTCAGAAAGGAAATGCTTAATTTTATTTTATTTTTCCCGCATTTAAGTTTCTGAAGATATTGTCTTTACATTTATGCTAGCTAATAACAGCATATTCTAAGAAAAATACAAGATTTCTTTCTTTTGCCTGGCACAGGAACCGGTGAATAAGCATGTGAGGTTTTCGAGGAAATGCTTTTGATATCACTTGAGAATTAAGCCCTTAATTGAAGGTGATTCGGAGCCGAGATGTGGGTAACACCCCAAGTCGTCTAGAGGCAATTCCACTTCTCCTAAGCTTTCTAAGAGAAGATCTAACTTGCCTGGCTTACTCTCTAGCCGCCTGTCAACCTGCTCTGACTTACCCTTATAGATAGCGTTCTTGAAAAAAGAGTAGTTGCTACTGTATCAAAGTCTTTTTTATGCGAATCCAATTTCTTTTAAGGGCTACCGGACAGAGATCTTTGAACGTAGGGTACGAGCCTTTGCTTGGTCCGGGCCACCTCATAATATACTTTCACCACTTTCTCGCACACTCCATGGCGCACTTCGTTCGGTACACGGAAGCAGATACCACACTATTCATTCCTTTCCTTTTCCCTGAACTTGAATACAATACCTTACGCAATTCAGACAAGGCTTCTTCTCAGATCTATATGCAGCGAGTAGCAACAACGAAAAGGTATAATGACATCCTGGCTGGTTTCATTGCTTTCAATAAATATGCCACTAGTCACTCAAGGGAGAGGAACTGCTAGTAGGGGGAACCCCTTCCTTCTACTTCTAATGCCATTCTTTCTTCTGTGTAATAGGTGGGGACTTTGATTGGATTTGAACATATCTAGATAGGAAGGACAATTGTTGTGGCAGGTGCCGATGTAGTCCTCAGGTGATAGACCTCAAGAGAGCGATCCAGATGGCAGACCTGGAAATTGACGATCGTCGAGGAAGGAAGTCCAATCCTAAATCTTTTTTTCGCTGGAGGCGGCTCAAGTTGTCGCGCCAAAGGCTCACCGTCTTATAACCAAAGGCCTTCTCAAAAGGAAAGCTCTTAAAAGCAGTTACTCACATGTCAGGCTCACTTCCAATGAATACCTCCTTGAAGACACGGGAAGATGAAGATCTTCGATAGACTGATTGAGGGAAGAAAAGAAGGTTCATGGTTCTATAGAGGAGCTTTCCTAAAGTGAAAGAAATTGGAATTTATAGAAATGAAAGAAGAAAGTAAACCGCACTTACCTTACACAAATGGAAAATAAAAAGCTATCTTTTCAATGAAAGCCGTAATTCGCTGTTCGGTCTTGGTAGAGGTCACTTAACTCATTCTGACACAGGGATCAAGCCCAGAACTCAGAACAACACCGTGTACAACCACCAATGCCGAACCTTACTACTGATATAGTCGCATTGATCAGATGTGCTGGACAACTTCTCCTATAGCTTACTTTTACTATAGGCACAGTATTACTATCTACGATAATCATTGAACCCACCCGCCGAAACCAAAGATAAGCCTAAAGCACTTATTGGGCATTCATCCGAGTCGACAGCTTACTTTTGACTTCGGTATTATTTTCTGAACACTACTTCCGCTATTGTTTTAATATGATCGAATTTGACTGCAACGCAATCCTGGCACTATTAACGTAACGCGCGCGTATGTATATAGTGAAATAAGGAATCAATGACTTGGGTTGCAACCAACGAAAAAACGAAACTTGGTAGATTTTGGCTGCTACGCCCTGGAACATACACTACACACCTTCTCTTTGCATGATGCTTACTTTCTTCATCATGGAATAGGAGCTAGAATTGCGATTCAAATGCGGAATAAACACAATGACCAGTTGCGCTATTCTCTACATTCTACTCTCATTCTTAGGGTATAGCAATTCAAAACGATGATCTGGGAATCAGACACCACTAGACCAAGGACAATTGATATAGATAAAACACGAGGAATCGAACTGAGAACAGAGATGACGCGTTCTTCCGACTAAACATTTGAACGAACCCAGTAGATACTGACTTCATACCTTTCTAGATTAGGCTAGAGCCAACTATCCTACACAATGAATAGATCGGACACGCTTTCGATAGCAACTGACAAAAGATATGGAACACAGCAGTCATAGACCGCAGAACTTCCACACTTGACCTATCCAGGGACTTTACTCTATTGAAAAAAGCCTGAAACTCCAATTCCACTCTTGGGAAGTAGAGCCCGGGTTATGCATTAAAGATTGAAGGTTGGAGATGTCAGATTCGTCGACACCACAGTCACCCAGCTCAGAGCTACACAAAAAGAACAAAGCGTTGAGCGAATTTCGGGACGTTACCCGCAGCGGAGAAGGAGGAAGAACTGGTAACCCCCAACTAAACTCCCTTCCTTGATAGGCCGTCAATTCCTTGGTTATTAGCTGAAAAACGTAGATCTGGTACTCCACTACCAGCGTTTGACTAGTCACTGGAAGGGACCTAGCCCCGTCACTACATCTCGGACCTCTCTTAATTCACCCGCCGCAGAGCAGCATAAAGAAAGGGCCCAGCAGCTTATGAATGTGGGTAGCTTGGGCAACCATTAAGGGCTTTGGATGGCTGTTAAGTAGGCCGCCTCCCAATAATCGAGAGGGGGTGCGGATTGGTTCGGGTTGGGCGTGGTGGTGATGTGGATGATGTCATCTTCCTTTATAGCCAACAGTGATAAGAAGATATTCTAACAAGGCTCAAGTTACAACAACGTACAAATCCAATAAAAACTATCCGGGACTCGGATAACCTAATTTGTTTTAAATAACCAACCATGGAATTAGAATAAGGTATAAAATAAGCTAAATTAGTAAGAACCTGAGAATATTTTGAAGGCCTTCAAGTGCCGTGTCAGAGGTCTCATCATCTTCGTTAGCACGCAGCAACGTAGGTACAATTTCATCAAAGGCTTGCATTCAAGCACTCTGAGAAAAATCTAAAAGATAAATTACCAATGAATTATTCCAGATACAGCTTGTTCTGAATTTTGCATAAAAACTTGCTAACATTCAAAACCATATAAAAATGGGAAATCTCACCAAATTAGCATGCATTCCAAACTATCTTCCGGGGTACGGCATGCCAAAATTTACACAACATGAACCCGGTAGATATTCATGCAACTAGCAAGGTTCTAGGAAATATATGTCAAAAGTGCTGAGACAGTCTCTTTCTCCATCAACTAGTAAAAAAGCAATAAAACAGTTTTTAGGGAAAGTACCGCAACTCAACCATGCCTGTGCACAAAGCGGGGTGCAGCCACAGAAGTCTTTATACTACATAGTTGGGAGTAGCGAAAAAGGCGAGTAGCGGACATCAAAGCACGTTGCTTGGGGTGGAAGACACGCCTAGCTAGTGTTTAAAAAGTGTGAGGGTCTTTGCTTCGGATGTCAACTCAATGACGGACGGGTCAGAGGGAATGAATAACTCGTTGGTTTATATTGGTCAACCCCTCCCACAATATCATCACGATCACTCGCCAATGAGAAAGACAGCACGGCCTAGGTCTTTTGGCTGGTGTACGCGGTGGGCATTCATCAACTGGGATTAGTCCCCCTTTCTCTATCTCTAGATAGAAAGGGCAAGGAAGACCATTACTGAGAAAGAAAGAAAGTGGGCCTGCCTCTCTACTCCGGTCAGGAACTCCAAATTCCTTTAGTGAACTCTACAGCGCAATTTCTAGTTTTCAATGATATTCGAAAGAAAGATTGACCTGGCAAACTCCTTCTTAGGGTCTTCACTTCTAGCCTGGTCAAGCCAAATTTGACATTGATTTGGAATTTGGCTTTCTCAAAATTTCGTATATACACCAGAGTCGCGGCTTCCTTCGGTGGATTCTACGAGCACTAGGTTTTGAGTAGTACCAAGCAGGAATAGGATTTTGGCCAAAATGAAAAAGCAAGACTAATTAAAAGCAAGTCAACTCTTATAGTAGTTAGACAGACAGACGCCGGATGCTATCCTCACAATTAGCTCCAAGACCATTCAATAGATTAGTGACATGGACCAAAACTAGCCTTCCTTCGCCATCTCCTTCCTCATTTTTCTATCATCGTTTGTGGGTACCTCTTCTATTTCGAAGTTCTTCCATTAATTATTAATGAAATGAGGACTCCTATCATCCCTTTTCAAGACAGCTTTGAAAGAAAGCCAGCCCTTGCGAATTAATGCGGGGAAGCAATCAGGTCAGAGAAAGAAGACTCCTCATCAGAGAAATTATATGATCCCTCCATTTAGAGAGTAGTAATATAAGAAAAGTGGGCCATATCTTTTGAAGCACTAGACTGAGGATGAAAGAAGCCAGCCACTTTTTTGGCTACTTAGATAATGCTTTGAAGTCAAGAGTTTTTTCCACTTTTCTTTAGTAGTACGATAAGGAATATTATTAGTGAGGGAGTAGTAACCCGAATTGTCTACCCGGCTCTACAAGCTTGACTTAGCCAGGTTTTCCACTATTTACGTTATGCAGGGAATGCCGTGTATGCCGACATGTCCCGTGTCAAAGCAAAAAGATATGTTCCTCCTGACGTACTTTGTACATGAATTTATATCACCTACATAAGAAAGACGTAATTTATGTTGCTCTTTGTATTAACATCTTCTACCCGATCCTATGAGGACCACCTACTGAAGGAAGGATTTGGATTGGTTCGAAGGTGGCGTTGTACGGTATCTAGCCGGTCTGTCCGCGCAGCCCTACTTTCCTCTCTATTTTGTTTGGCCTATCTTTTCAATAAGAAACTCTATCCTCTTTTGCGCTCGTGGCCAGATACCATGTGATGGCACGGGTCTTTGTCCCGGTTTCATGACGTCTATAGTTTTGCTCCGGGCCACAGAACGATAACCGTTTACTTTGTTGATGGCTGTCATTCCTTTTTCTTTCCACGGAAAGTTCTCTTCTTTGAAAAAATACTTGACTTCCGCTCTCATAATAAGAATACGAATTGCTTTTCTCTTGCGAGAATGCCTTTACGCTATAGACTGTGTTAAGCATGCATGCTTCTTTGAACAAAACAAACTCTTTTTCCATGATCCCAGTCGCAACAAAAGGTAATCTTTTTGGTTCGATCCGTAGGATCCTCACATTTCTTTATGGTTTTTATCCACTCCCTGGAAAATGAATCATTGGGTACTGAGACTAGATGCTTCAAACATGTTTTCGTTTATCAAATAACCATCTAACTAATATTTCTCCCTAGGATCACTGAACTTCTTTTAATACCCCGGCGCTACTTCTACAGTTCGATCTATTCGTTCTTTTACTTGTTCACTGGCCTTAAGTGCTCCCTCCTGTTTTTCTACATTTTAATACATTGATTGTATACCCATTGCATTGAAACAGAAAGAGGAAAGAAGGGGAACAATGCTTTCCATCATCTTACGTCCCGTCCTCTCTATCTAATAGAACTCCATTTACGCACATCACATGGACCATAAACCAATCCTTGATCTTGATGAGAGGATCGATGCCAGCGAGCGAAGGATTTTGCGAGCCAGAACGAGTTCATGTGCACATTTGAAAACGACCTATTTATTATAGAGCTTAATACTTTGAATTTTTTTCTCTGGTCTGTCCTTCGCTAGGTTCCCAAGCTGACCCGGGAATATAGAGGTCAAAGCGAGGAAAGCTGTTCCGAGCGTCTCTCCTCCATTTTTGACATGATAGCCGATATCCCTAAGTGTAGTACTACTTTTGAAAGGAACTTTCTATGTGGCAGTAACCGAGGTTGTGGTTGAGCCTGGCAAAGAAAAGGAAGAAAGCTCTTCTGGCTCAATCTCTATAGATGGAATGGAATGTCGGAATGCCTTACTACGCGAATGGAATGAATTGGCTTTTTTGCCAACATTTACTCGAGGAAGGAAATAGTAGAGCGTAGGGGTTTCCACCAGCAACTAGTTTGAGGTCTTCGTGTTGAACTTTATCTACGGGTTGAACTTCGGGTTGAGTGGTCAGTGTGCTAGGGGACGAAAGCAGTAGTTCAAATATATATAGGAATGTAACCCAGCGAGCCAGCCGAAGGTATATTGTCAATTTGTATAGATTCAAACTCTTTTCCCAGCGAGTAACTACTAACGAGCTCGTAACTACTAATGTTACGAGCCAAAAAGAGCAAAAAGAGCTCGACAAGCCTAATCTTTATTATTGAAAGAAGAGGAACCTTCGATCAAGCCAAAGAAAGATAAAATGCTATGGTCGAGTGTAGTAGTCACTCGCCACAAGAGAGGTACATATACGTAACGGTAAGAGCTCCAGAGCGATATAAAGAGCATCAAGACAGGTCCTTTCGAACCAGACCTTCGCTAATCCCCTGGTGAGGAAGTTAAGCTGGGTCCTTCTTCCTTTGCTACTGATGCCATACCATCAAGAGCGGATAGGTCTCCATTCCTTATGATTTCAGTAGTGCAGCTCCTATTCCTTCAAAAAAAGGGGT
>Ga0265323_10001730_pt1 | contig 10356 bp, 6 predicted proteins | sample 41225metaG_FD_193580 | JGI IMG/M metagenome (GOLD analysis project Ga0265323, IMG submission 193580) | Rhizosphere microbial communities from Carex aquatilis grown in University of Washington, Seatle, WA, United States - 4-12-25 metaG | ecosystem: Host-associated > Plants > Roots > Rhizosphere >... | reverse complement strand
TGATCAATCCCCAGCATCCCGAACTTTCCCTTCAGGCTCATCTTGCGTGAGAATCCGGTCGCCATTTCAGGCTCATCTTGCATGAGACAAGAGTGCCGGCACCATAGGCGGATCGCCTGGGTATACTGATGGCGAGGCGTTTGTAACGGACATGCTGAAATGGCTGAGCAACCTGCTAGCGGGCGATCGACCCAAACTACGCGGCATGGAGGCTCTCTGTGCTGAGTTGGAAGCAACGACGGACATTTGCAAAATTCCGAAACTGCTTCGCGCTGTCAAATTGGGTTATAAAGACACTCCGGTCATCGACATCCTCAAGCGGCATGACGCACTACCGGCGGAATAGCGATCGGTTTTGCACGATCCAATGCGGCTGCGCTGAGGGCGCCCCTGCCCCCACGGCTTAACCTGAGCCGTGGGGAATCCGCAAGTCGTTGATTCCATTCAGTCGGCGCCTGGCCCCACGGCTTAACCTGAGCCGTCTGGAGGCGGGGCGGGGCAGGTTTCGGCGGGCGGCGCCAGCCGCATGTTACCCTCGAATTTGGCGTTCTCCCGAATCATCTGGATCGTGCTGGACAGCGTGGGCATCGGCGCCATGCCGGATGCCCCCGCGTTTGGCGACCCGCCGGGCGCGGATACTTTGGGCAACCTGGCGCGCCTGGGCGGTCTGCGGCTGCCCAACCTGGCGCAGCTGGGCCTGGGCAATATCAAGCCGCTGGCCGGCATCCCGCCGGACCCATCGCCGTGGGGCGCGTTCGGGCGCTGCACCCTGGCCTCCCCGGGGAAGGACACTACCACGGGGCACTGGGAGATGGCCGGCATCCACCTGGACAAGCCGTTCCCGCTGTATCCGCTGGGCTTTCCGCCGGAGATCATGGACGAGTTCGAGCGGCGCATCGGACGGCGGTCGCTGGGGAACCGGGCGGCCTCGGGAACCGAGATCGTCAAGGAACTGGGCGCGGAGCACCTGCGCACCGGGTCGCCGATCGTGTACACCTCGGCGGATAGCGTGTTCCAGGTGGCGGCGCACGAGGAAGTCATCCCGCTGTGGGAACTGTATAAGATCTGCGAGACGGCGCGGGAGATTCTCACCGGGCCGCACGAAGTGGGACGGGTGATCGCGCGGCCGTTCGTGGGCGCGCCGGGGCAGTTTACGCGCACCGCCAATCGCCACGATTACGCCGTGCCGCCGCCGGCGGACATGTTGCTCGACCGGTTGGACGGCCATGGCGTCGAAGTCTACGGCGTGGGCAAGATCTTCGACATCTTTCTGGGGCGGGGCATCCGCCGTACGGCCAAGACCAGGGACAACGCCGACGGCATGGCCAGGACGCTGGAGGCGATGAGCGCGCTGGCGGAGGGGCTGATTTTCGTCAACCTGGTGGATTTCGATCAGCAGTGCGGGCATCGCAACGATGCGGCCGGCTACCGGGCGGCGCTGGAGCAACTGGACGCCTGGCTGCCCGAGTTCATGGCCACGATGCGGGCGGGCGACCTGGCGGTGTTCACCGCCGATCACGGCTGCGATCCCACGGTGCCCGGCACCGACCACACGCGGGAGTACGTCCCGCTGCTGGCCGCCGGGCCGGGGGCGCGCGGCGGCGTGGACCTGGGGTTGCGCGGCTCGCTGTCCGACATCGGGCAGACGGTGGCCGCCAATTTCGGAGTCTCTATCGCGCACGGCGAGAGCTTTTTGGAGCAAATTTCTTTTTGAAAAGGACCTTATGAGAAAACCAGTCATGGCGGGCAATTGGAAAATGTACAAGACGCCCGCGGAAACCGTCGCTTTCTTCGAAGCCTTCCGGCCGCTGGCCGGGAGCGCGGAACACTGCGAGATCGTGATCTGTCCGGCTTTCACGAGTCTTCCCGCGGCCGTCGGCGCCGCCCAGGGGTCGAATGTCCGCGTGGGCGCGCAGAATATCGCCTGGGCCAAGGAAGGCGCTTTCACGGGCGAGATCAGCGGCCCCATGCTGGTGGCCGCCGGCGTGACGCACGCCATCATCGGCCACAGCGAGCGCCGGCAGTACTTCGGCGAGACCGATTCGACGGTGCTGAAGCGCACCCTGGCGGCGCTGGAATGCGGCCTGACGCCCATCGTTTGCGTGGGTGAGCGCCTGGAAGACCGCGAAGGCGGCCGCACGGAAGAACTGTTGAAGACGCAGTTCGCCGGCGGCATCGCGGGCCTCACGGCGGAGCAGTTCGCCAGGATCGTGATCGCCTACGAACCCGTGTGGGCCATCGGCACCGGCAAGACGGCCACTCCGGAGATCGCCGCCGACGCGCACCGCGCCATCCGCGCGGAGGTGCGCGCGAAGTTCGGCGAGGCGGCGGCGAGCGTCCGCATCCTGTACGGCGGCAGCGTCAATCCGAAGAACGTCAAGTCGCTGATGGCGCAACCGGAGATCGACGGCACGCTGGTGGGCGGCGCCAGCCTGGACGCGGCTTCCTTCGCTTCGATCGTAAACTTCTGATTTGCGCGGCCGGGGCGGGGCCGGCAAAAAGCGGCCCCGCCCAACCGCTCCCTAGTGCCGTGACCGCTTGGTTTGGTGCTATCTCGATCCCGCTAGCTTACGGGGTGCCCCCCTGGGCCCGGCTCCGTTCGGAGCCCCGACCGTAAGGGAGGGGTTTCCTGGAATGATACCGAATCGCACGGGCGAAGACCTTGCGGCCGCGGCTGGGTTTCCTACTCCACTTCAATCTCCAGGTTGCGCCTGGCGGTGTTCCCCAGCGTGTCGCTGGCGGTAAACTCGCAGCGGTAGGCGCCGGCTTCGAGCTCGCTCACCGGGATCTGCATCGGCACCGCCACCATGGGATTGCCGGCGGTGACAAACCGGGTCACCTCCACGGTGCCGTCCTTCTTCCGCTGCCCGGTCTTGCTATCGAATATGGCCAGCCGCACGCCCATCTTCGGCGGGTTCTGGGTGGTGTTGGCCGGCTCGTACAACTCCAGGTACAGCATCACCTGTTGGGTGCTCTTGAAGCGCGACTCTCCGGTGGGGGTGAACTGGTGGTGCTCCGCGATCAGGGGCGTGAGGCCTTCGGTGAGCAGTGCGTCCATGCCGGCATCCACGTTGCTGACCGGCCTGGCCAGCACGCTCAGGGCCACGCCGCTCATGGCGAACTGCTTGCCGTCGAAGGGATCCACGACGAGCGGGCGTTCGATCTTGCCGAAATCCGGGCTCCCGGTTGGCGCTACCACCAGCTTGAAATTGTACTGGCCGGAGGCAACGTCGAACTGGGTTTCGTAGTGCAGGGGCTTCTTGCGGAATTCCTCCACCGCGTGTTTGTCCTCCAGGTCCAGCTTCACGGCGTCGCTGAACCGCGCGCCCACCGAGCCATCCTGGCGGTAGGCGATTCCCAGGAGGTTGATCTGGGCATGTTGTTTGCCCTTCACCTTTTCGAATTTGATGGCCCCGGTGGGAAGTTCGAGGGCTACCTGAACGCGCGCCGTATCGCTTCCAGTGAAGAAAAACGGCAGCGCCACCATCGGCTTGAGGGTGCCAGGCTGCGCGGCGCCGGCAATCGCTTCCAGCGTCTTTCCGGTGTCCTTGCCCGCCAGCAGATCCAGGGGCTTGACGTTGCAGTAGCCGGTTCGCGCGCGCACCGTCATCCCGCCGCGCTCCACTTTGACCTTCAGGCTGTGACAGGTTCCCTCGGCCGATTCCGGCGGCGTGTAGCTGAGCAGGTAGAACTGGTCCTGCTCCTGGAGGATCTTCTCCATCCCGGCCACCAGATCGTTGGTGTTGACGATGACGAAACCGCCAGTGCCATCGGCCAGCATGAAGAGCACCTGCTGATTGGCTCCGGCGAAGGGCGCGATGGGCGGCATGATGGAATCGCCCGCCCGGCGCACATTGCTCAGGTTGGAATTGGGATTCGGCCCGCCTGCGTTTCCGCCGCGGGGAGCCGATCCCGTGCCGGTGGGCGTGCCGGTGCCGGGAGCGCGGCCTGCACCCGCGCCGCCCGATCCCGATCCCGTGCCTGGCCGTGACGGCGCGCTGCCTCCACCGGTGCCGCCCGGGCTGGCTCCGCCGGGCTTGGATCCACCGGATCCACCGCTGGACCCGCCGCCGCCCACCGGAGCCGAGCCTCCTCCGCCCGGGGCCGCGCCGCCGCCGGGCCGTGCGCCCTGAAAGCTAGAGATCATCACTCCGGGGTTGCCCGGCAGGCTGCCGCCGAAGATGTTAAACCCAAAGGGAGTGCGGCCGCCGCCTGCACCTCTGCCACCTGAGGGCTGACTGAGATCCGGCATGCCGCTGCTCAATCCGCCCACGTCGATGGGATAGACTGCCACGTTGCCCTTATTGCAAGTGGCGATGGTCGCGGTGATGTCGGGCAGCAGCTCGCCACTCGCCACGAATCCGCCGGTGAGCAGCACCAGGATCTTGCGCCCGGGCACGTCCGCCAGTTTTCGGGCGAATGAATCCAGGGCCAGCACCGAGTTGCGGGTGCCGTAATTGCCGAAGCTGGGGCCCACGTTGAGCTTGACGCCGCTCACCACCTGTTTCAGCCGGTCGGCGTCGCTCGTGAAGTTCTGCGTAATCTCCAGGGTGCCGCTGTAGTTGACCACCGCCATCATCCGGTTGGGCCCGGCATTGGCGTCGACGAACTTTGCGGCGGCCTGCCGGGCGCGCATCTGGCCGCCGGCGTCCATGTGCGAATTGTCGAAGAACAGCACCATGTAGTGCTTCTGGCCGGCCAATGGGGACGAAGGGTCGGCTTCGAAAGAGAAGCTCTTGAGCGTCTGCTCCTTGCCGTCCTCAAGAACCTTGAAATCCTTGCGGGCGAGGTCGGCGACATACTTGCCCTTCTTGTCGGTAACCACTGCGTCCACCAGGACCACGCGGGTCTCGGTGCGGATCACCGGTTGCGGCGGCTGGTCCTGCTGGCTTACGGCCGGGGTTCCGGCGGCGAGCGCCAGCCCGGCCAAGAGGCTCAAATCACGAAACTGCATTCCGCACCTCCATTAAAAGGGAATCTCCACGGCGCCGTTCAGGGCCGACATCAAATTGCCTTCCGAATCGCGAATCACCAGACGAACCAGGTACGTTCCCGGATCCACCTCGAGAGTCGTTCGCACGTCGATTCCGGGCCCCAGCCGGCCGGCCAGCGTCTCGTCCTTCAAATGGAACTCGATCGTTTTGCTAACGCCCTGGACGTAGTTTCCATTGCGGTCGAACAGGGCGCTGAGCACCGTCAGAGTATCCTCATTGCGGTCGCCGGCCTTGCGGAACTTGAGCGTCCGGACGTCGATGTGCGCCAGCACCGAGAGTTTGGCGGTCTTGGCGGTGGGCTTGAAGAACTGGATGCGCAAGCCGGCCGGGATCTCCTGGGTTTCCTCGCGCGAGAAGACCGCCTCCTCGATTTCGCGCCGGGCATTCTCCGCTTCGTTCTGGGAGTGGGTGGGCGCGTAGTACCCCTTGCGCGCATTCAGGTCCGCGCCGGGGATCTTCGAGGCGGTTCTCAGAACCACTTTCAGGCCGTGAAAGCCGCCGTCCATCTTCAGGTTCTGCGGCGAAAAGCCGAGGTGATAGATGGCGTCGGGCGCCGTGGCCAGGCGGCGCAAGCCCTCGTCGAAATCGTTGCTGCTCTGGATGAAGCCGCCGCCGGTGCCGGAGGCCATCTCTTCCAGGACGTCGCTAGCTGCAATGGCACCGAGGTGCTCGTACTGCGACTTGACCCGGAGGGCCGACGAGGCCATTCCCGGTTGCGAGGCGTCGTAGGTGGAATCGGTCCACAGGCCGCGCGCGTCCAGCGAGCTGATGATCACGTTGGCGTGGATGGCCCGTTCGAAGACGTCCATCTTCTCCATCTGCTGCTCGGGCGAGTAGAACCCCGGCGAGAGCAGCAAGATCATCCGCTTGCCCGGCGCGGCGGCCATGCGCCGCACCATGTCGCGGAGCGAGAAAAGCGCGATCCTGGTTTCCTGCGTGCCGGCGGCGTCGGCGGACCGGGCCGCGGAATCCACCATCATGGCGGCCATCTGCGCCGCGCCCGGCCCGGAGAGGTTGGCGCAGGTGACGGTCTCGGCGATGGCCGCGGCGATGAGGTCGGACATGTGCTTGTTCTCGATCATGTCCGCCATGTAATAGTCGAGGTTCGGGCATGGCCGCGAGATGTCGCGGGCAACCGGCCGGGGCATGAGGCGGGCCAGCGCTTCGTAGAGCTTGTCGCGATCGTCGGTGAATTCCTGAACCACCTGGCCGCTGGTGGTGTAGACACCGGCGCGGTCGCGCGGGCCGAGCGAGTCCATGTGGCGGCGGGCGGCGTCGCGAATCCGCACCATGTCGCCGAACTGGATGTGGATGTCGTCGAACAGATACGCGATGAAACTGTCCGGCGCGACGACGTTCTGGCCGTTCTCTTCCGCCAGCGGCGCGGGAGAGGGCTGAGCCGGGGCGGCCTCGGGTTTTGCGCCGGCCTTCTCCACCGAGAAGCGCGTGATCTCCTGCGGCTTGCCCTTATCGAAAAGCTGGAAATCCTCTTTGGTGAGGCTGGTTACGGCCTTGCCCTTCCTGTCGCGCACCACCACCGGGACCATCACCAGGTTCACGTGGGAGCGGAACGTAGCGGCACTTTCCGTGGTGGCCGTCTCGGCGGCGTTTTGGGTGGCGGGTGCGGGCGGCTGCTGGGCGGACGCCACGCAGAGTGCCGCCAGCGCAACCGCCGGGAGCGCGCGCAGTGCGCGCGAGCCAGCCACCAGCCGATGCGATGCGGTGTGTGCCATAGGATCGAGTGGTCCTTTCTAAGCATATAGAATATTCGCGCGGGCGGTGGGGCGGCGGGGCGCCGGCCCGCGCGGCCGTTCAAAAGGTGCTTCAATTGAGGGAAAGAGGACAGCGATGAGAATTACGGGGGTAGAAGCGCGCATCATTCGGATTCCGCGTGATTGGGGAGGCGCCGGGAAAATGGCGGGCTTTCCCACGCGACAGGTTTGTCCTCCTCTTCCCGGTGAAGCGTTGCACGGGCTCCTGGCGCGCGTCACCACCGATTGCGGTTTGACGGGCTGGGGTGAATCGCAGGCGCTGTCGGCGCCGGAGGTGGCCGGCGCCATCATCCGCTCCATCCTGAAGCCGTTTCTCGAAGGACAGGAGTTTTCCGGAGCCGGCATCGAGATCGAATCGTTCTGGGATGGGATGTACAACCAGATGCGGGTTTGCGGGCAGACCGGCGGTTTCATGCTCGATGCCATCGGCGCGCTCGATATTGCCCTCTGGGACCTGGCGGGAAAAAAGCTGAACGCGTCCATCGCTTCGCTCATCGCCGGCGAGGCCGCACGGACGTCGGTGGAGAGTTACGTCAATTACCTGCCCGGCGAGACCGCCGCGGACCGGTTGGGCCACGCGCGGGGTTTTCTGGACGGCGGATCGACGCGCTTCAAGCTGTTCTACGAAGGGAGCGAGCGCGCGCTGCTGGACGAGTACGACGCGCTGGCCGAGGTGTGCGGGACCGGGAGCATCGCCGTGGATGCGCAGTGGCGGCTGGATGCGGCGCGGGCCGTGCCCTTCGGCAAGGAGCTGGACCGCCGGCGGGCGATGTGGCTGGAATCGCCATTCGCGCCCGAAGACGCGCGGCAGCACGCCGCCCTGGCGGCGCGCATTCGCACGCCGGTGGCGCTGGGCGAGGCGTACCGGACGCATTTCGAACTGGCGCCGTTTTTCCGCGCCGGGGCCATGCGCATCGTGCAGCCGGATGTGGGACGGTGCGGCATTACCGAAAGCCTGCGCATTGCGCGCTGCGCCGGACGCGCCGGGATGGAGGTTTCGCCGCATCTCACGCCGGCGCTCGGCCCGCTGCTCTACGCCACGCTGCACTTCGCCGCCGCCGCGCCCAACTGCCACCTGATGCCGCACACGCCGGGGCTGGTGGAGACCGCCAACGAGTTCTCGCGCACGCCGCTGATTTTCCGCGACGGCCGCTACGCGGTGCCGCAAGGGCCGGGTCTGGGCATCGACCTGGTGGAACCCGAAATCAGCCTGCTGGAAGTGGCGTAGCGTGCCAGACCCGGTTCCGCCCGGGCTATCGCAGCGGAACCGCAGTTTCAATCCCCATGGAGGATTACCGAGCATGAGACAGTTTTCGATCGGCATCGCCATCGCGGCCCTGTGCGCCGTGGCGGGAGCCCAGAGCCTCACCGGCCGCTGGACCGCGAAGGTCGTCACAGATGGCGAGGCGCGCGAGATGGTGCTCGCGCTGGACGTGGATGCCAGCGGCCACATTGGCGGCTATTACCAGACGCCGCAGAGCGAGGACCGCATCGTCGACGGCCGCGTGAACGGGAGCGTTTTCTGGTTCACCGGGGAGCGCGACGCCGGTCCGCCGCAGCGAATCTACGGCGGGGAGGCGCAGGGCGAGAAACTGAAACTCTTCGTCGCCGGCAGCCGCGTGCAGCAGGTCGAGTTCGCGCGCGTGTCGTCGGATCGTCCCAAGCCGCTGCCGCCGCCTCCGCCGAAGGTGGCGTTGGCCGCGCCGCCGCCGGTTCCCTACAACGGCCTGGCGCAAACGCCGCCCATGGGCTGGAACAGTTGGAACAAGTTTCAGCGCAAAGTGGACGACCAGGTGGTGCGCCAGATCGCCGATGCCATGGTGAAGAACGGCATGCGGGACGCGGGCTACGTGTACGTCAACATCGACGATACCTGGGAGGGCACGCGCGACGCCGCCGGCGTCCTCCAGCCCAACACCAAGTTCCCCGATATGAAGGCGCTGGCGGACTATGTACATAGTAAGGGGCTGAAGCTGGGCATTTACTCGTCGCCCGGACCCAGGACCTGCGCCGGTTACGCGGGCAGCTATCAGCACGAAGCGCAGGACGCGAAGACCTGGGCCGCCTGGGGCATCGACTATTTGAAATACGACTGGTGCAGCGCCCCGAGCGTGTACGCACCCGACCAGGCCACCATGCAGGCGGCCTACGCCAGGATGGGCGCGGCGCTGCAGGCTTCCGGGCGGCCGATGGTCTACAGCCTGTGCCAGTACGGCATGCTGGACGTGGGCGAGTGGGGCGCGAAAGTGGGCGGCAACCTGTGGCGCACCACGGGCGACATCAGCGACCGGTGGGAGTCCATGCAGAACCTTGGCTTCAACCTGCAACCCGGCCGCGAGAAGTACGCCGGGCCGGGGCACTGGAACGACCCCGACATGCTGGAGGTGGGCAACGGCGGCATGAGCGACGCCGAGTATCGCACGCACATGAGCCTGTGGGCGCTGCTGGCCGCGCCGCTGCTGGCCGGCAACGACCTGCGCGAGGTGACGCCGGGGATACTGGAGATCCTCACGAACAAGGAAGTGATCGCGGTGGACCAGGACGCGCTGGGGCGGCAGGGTGTGCGCGTGTCCCGGCAGGGCGACCTGGAAGTATGGGCGCGGCAGCTTGCCGATGGCGGGTATGCGGTGGGGTTGTTCAACCGCGGTACGGCGGCGGCCAAGGTCACGGCGCAGTGGAGCGATATCGGCATCACTGGCGCCCACGCGGTGCGGGACCTGTGGGCGCATGCGGACCGCGGCGCGGCGGCTGGCGCGTACGCGGCGGATGTGCCGGCGCACGGCGTGGCGATGGTGAAGATCGCGAAGTAAGCGTTGAGGGAGAGGCTGGTAGACGGCGGCGGACCGTTAGCCCGCCTCACTCCCGCCGGCGCCGTTTGATATCCTCAAACCACCGGTATGATGCTACGAAAACTCGTTGTCACGGCGGCGATTCCAGCCCTCGCAATCCCCCTGCTGCTGTTGGCGCAGCAACCTGAGAGAATCGACCTCAACGCGATCCACAAGCTGAAGGCGGCCGAGTTCGGCAGCGGTGGACGCGGCGGACGCGGCAGCAGCCGTGGCCCGGCGCCGGTCATGGATACTGCCTACAACCTGACGGACCACTACGGGCCGCGGCTTACCAACTCGCCGCAGTTCCGCGCGGCGGGGGATTGGGCGGTCGGACGGCTCAAGGAATGGGGGCTCAGCAACGTGCACCTGGAAACGTTCAGCACCGCCGGGCTGCGCGGCGGCGCCATCCCCAGTTGGGAGCTGAAGTACTATTACGGCGCCATGGTCGAGCCCACCTACATGCCCATCATCGGGTATCCGCAGGCGTGGACCGGCAGCACCAGCGGCGCGGCGAGCGGCGAGGCCATCATCGCGCGGAACTCCACCCAGGAGGATATGCAGAAGTGGCACGGCAAGCTGCAGGGCAAGTGGGTGCTGATTGCGCCGGGGACCGAGGGCGCCTCGACGGCGGCGCTGGACCTGGCTTTCCCCATCACGCCGCTGGCGCATCGCTACTCCGATTCCGAACTGGCGGCGCTGGTGCCGGAGCTCATCCCCAGCGGCGTCGCGGCGGGCGGACGGGGCGGACGCGGCGGACCG
>Ga0265323_10001729_pt1 | contig 10361 bp, 15 predicted proteins | sample 41225metaG_FD_193580 | JGI IMG/M metagenome (GOLD analysis project Ga0265323, IMG submission 193580) | Rhizosphere microbial communities from Carex aquatilis grown in University of Washington, Seatle, WA, United States - 4-12-25 metaG | ecosystem: Host-associated > Plants > Roots > Rhizosphere... | reverse complement strand
CGATGAGCTATGCGGGAATATGTAAGATTGACGCAGTTGCCTGCCGGACGCTACCTCTTACCAGTGCACTTCCTGTCATTCAAAAAATGAACGGCTTCGACAAAGAATGTTATAGATATTTTATCCAAAATGATGTAATCCATAACGCATTCGAATCCGGTGGGGCTGTCAGCAGGAATCGAACCTACGAAAGTAAACGCAGATTACTCTGGCTTGTTTTACCTAGCTAAACTATGACAACCTGGTGACTCTTGAAGGATTTGAACCTTCACTTTCTTGGCTTTATGCCTATGCCTCTAAATGTTGGGCTAAAGAATCATATTTTTAATGAAAACTCACCATTATGGTGAGCTGCATGACAATTTTTACATAATAAAATACACTTCGCTAATTCTACATCTATTCTATCTCTGGTCCAGTATCTTATTGTTGAGAACGAAACATCTTTTTGAGACGGATCTAAATGATGAATATCTAATGATGACATCCATTTATCAAATCCACAATTAAAACATTTGCTGCCAAGCTTTTCGAGCATATAAACTCTGTTTTCTTGACCTTTTAAGAGATTATTTTTACAATGACATTTGGCGCAAATCGTTGTTTTATTGCCATAAAACTTATCTGGGTCAGTCTCTCCACAATTACATTCGCGTGGAAATTCAAAATCTTTTGGTTTCTTACCCCTCGCACCACGTTTTAATTTTAAATCAAACTTTTTGAGCCAATATCTTACATTGGTTTGTGATGTGCTCAAAGCTAAAGCGATTTGTTTTAAAGTATCGCCACGCTCAATACATTCAAATAATTTCTCTCGTTCCATACCTCTCTATATAACGCAGGTTAGGAAACTTCACTCATTGTCGGAATATTCAGATTTGAACTGAAATCGTTCCTGTACCCAAAACAGGTGCCATACCAAGTTAGGCGATATTCCGATAGCGCTACTTTTAGTAAAGTAGCAAAACGAGGGCCAACAGTTTTACCTGCCGACTCCACCACCAATTTTTACGAAATTGGAAACGCAGGGGATAGCTAAATTTGACTTTAGCCACTCTGACCACCCACTTTTTGTATTAGAAGTAGGAAACTATATTTTATTAGTCTTCTGAGGGTTTATCATCATTACACCAAAAACTCTGAACTTGTTCCAGAGCGAAGTGTTGCTGTGAGGACCATCTAGTTGATAATGTTAAAAATCTATCAGAACAATCAACAACCATTCCTGGTACAGCGCCACCGGTGCCCGTCATGATTACATTAACGACTTTACCTTTTTTTGAAATAAACATTTCTTTATTAAACATAAAAACCTCTTTCTTGAGAATGGTCAGTATATTCAGATTTGAACTGAAATCCTTCCGGTCCAGACGGAGAACTCTGCCAGGTTGAGCTATATACTGATATTCGATTACGCTAAAGTCGGTCCCAGTAGATCATTGCTGATTCTCTCTTTAGTCTGTAGCTTCGCGGGCTAGTGCATCTTACACTACGTAATCAGGAACTTTATTTTCGAAGATAAAGTTTCCGTGGTCCTCATCTCAGGTTTTAACCTCTCCTTGTTAGGATTTTGTCAGATGAAGATGTTTGGCTCCTCAGGTAGGATTTGAACCTACATAGCGCTGATTAACAGTCAGTTTTATTGCCAGTTATAATACCGAGGAATATAGCAACGAAAATTTGTAGAAATTTATCCCCAGGTTAAGCCGAAGCTGCCTGGTTAAGCTCTTCTTTTAACCTAGTGAAAGAGCATTTAGGACTTTTAACTTAACGCGTTTGCAAGTTTATATACGACACTATCTTTTAAGCTCATACAGTGTAAAGGAGTTTTGAAACAAAAATAATTGCTTATTCTCGGGACATTGAAGCCCATGTTTCTGATCTGGGTTGTAATTCCTACAGGCATTTGCTAAGAGTTTCGATAAAGAACAGCTAATTCTTTATCTGGATCTGTTATCGGAATCGAACCGATATGTTCGCGAAATTGCAGCCAGCAACAGATCTTTGGTGTCCCCGGTAGGATTCGATACCTACATTAACACGGCTATTAAACCGTGTAGACTTGATTAGTCGACAGGGGCATATGGAGCTTCCAGCAGGAGTTGATACCTACGTTCCCACCTGGAGGGTGGTGTCCTCACTTAGACGACAGAAGCAAAATACATTATTCAATTTTCAAACAGCAAGGTTAATAAAAATTAACTGGTCCCGCCAGATGGAGTCGAACCACTGAGCCATTAGGCAACTCGTTTACAGCGAGCAGATTCTCCCGGGAATCGATTCAGACGGGGTAATTACATTTCAACTGAAATGTTGTTTCGTATCTACTATATCATAGTATGCACAACATTTTGCTTTTATTTCAAGAAAGTTTCTGCGACGACATCCAATACTAGTGCTTATTTGTTTCGTTCTCATATATTATAACGCTGCGTTCCGAAGTTGTCAAGGGCTAAATTATTTTCAATTACTCGATGGCGCCAGCAACATTTTTAAATGGAATGAATTCATTTGTAATTCTATCCCAGAAGCCCCAAGTGTTATTCTTGCGGCTTCCAGTAAAGAATATTGACCAACATCCACCCTCTTCATCGAGCAAATCTACCCGGTGATAAATCTTATTGGATATAAAATTGAAAGTAAAAGGTCTAACAGTTTTACGTAATACGTAGTTCCAAGGGCCAGATCCCCTACGTTCTTCTGAGTAGCCACCAGTTAAAACGAAACTGAATGACCAATCAAAAGGATGATTATGAAGCAATCCGTAACCTTCAGTGCCCATATCCATGTCGGAACGATGGAAGTGATGGATGAAAATATTTCCCCATTCACGATCCTCACCAAAGACATAATACCTTGTTAGATACTTAATACCATCCTTTTCGATGGTAAAGGAATTCATATTTTTGGTGAGAATCTTTAATAGACTTACGATCATATTATCTTCTTATTGAAACTTTGAAAAGAGGGCTGTCTCAACCTTAGCACTACAATATTGTCGGTAAACCGTTTCGGCTTTATGCTTGGCTAATTCTTTGAGTAAAGAAGAAGAGACCAAAGAAAGCTGAGGATCAGCTGGTAATAAAATAGTTTCGACGTTTGGAACAAGCTTTTTATTAATTTGAGCCATCGTCATTTCATATTCAAAATCAGCCAATGAACGAACTCCGCGAATTAGAATTAGAGCATTTTCTTGGATAACAAAATCAGCTAATAAACCATCGTAAGGTTTGATTTCAATTTCGCCATTGACATAATCATTTATGAAAGCCATTCGTTCATCTAAAGAAAATAGAGTTTTCTTTGCTGAGTTATGTCCAATCCCGATAATTAATTCGTCGCATAGGTGAACTGATCTATTGACAATATCCATATGACCGAGGGTGAAAGGATCGAAGCTGCCCGCAAATATTGCTGTAGTCATGGGATTACTTCTTTTTCGTATCGAATGGATCGTTGATGGTGAAGTTGAATGCGCGTTGTGATTTAGATGTCGGTTGCACAGCGGGTGGGGTAGGATTCAAAGTTTGAACTGCTCCACCCATAACTGAAACTGTATCAGCGTCGCCATTACAGATGGTTGGAACAAATCCCTGTGAGGCTTGCAAATCAAGGGCGGATTGTAAATCTTGTGGTGTAACTAAGTTAGCAAGATCGAATGCTTGTGCTTGATTTGTTTGCCCTACCAATCCTTGGATTGGGCCACCATTAACGACAGTTGGGTCATCCATCACATAAGATGAGCCCAAAGCTGATGAGCGGAAATCAGAAACGCCTCTTGAAACGTTTGCGTATAGTTGTGCTGACCCTGCGGCATCAGCTGTAAAATTGTATGAGTTAGTTGATGCGATACCTAATGTTTGACCTACGGCAACGACGTCAGCTTGGTTTGCTCCGACGAATACGAACTCCCAAGAATACTTTTCAGTCTGATGGGTAATTCTATCGTGGACATCTCCAGCATGATAAGTGCGGCTTGAATTCTCTTCACCGTCAGTTGTAATTAGGAATAGAACCTTTGATGGTCTTTCTTCTTCTGGCATCGCAGCAAGAGCTGCGCCCACTTCGTCAATCGTTCTTGCGATTGCATCATGCAGAGCGGTCCAGCCTGATGGATAATAGTCAGCAGTTGTTAGTGGCTTTACTGATTGAATTGGGGCAGCATTGTGAACTAGTCTATAGTTACCTGCGCTGGAAAAGACGGCTAAAGTTAAAACGGCTTCGCCTGGGAGAGCTTGTTGGTCTGCAAGGAAGGTATTGAAGCCTTGAATAGTTTCGTGGGTTAGACCTGACATTGAAGAGCTGGCGTCGAGAATTGCTACGATTGCGGTAAAATTATCTTTCATATGTTCCTTATTTAGTTGGACGATCTTGTAATTCGGTTGAGTTTGGTATAGATGCATCAATCGGATGATCTACCCTTGGTGGATAGAAGCAAGTTGTTCCAGTACAATTGTTTGGATCTGGAGACATTGCAACGGACATTACAATACTTACCCCAAATAATAAAGCAATTATAAGTACGATTGATAGTGCTATTTCCAGAAATGTTTTCATGTTGCCTCGTAATATAACGTCGGCGTGCCGATTGGCAATGGCAAAATTTAAACAGAATATTGAAAAGAAGGAATTTTAAATGTGGCCATGAATTTTGCAAGACAGGGTTCACACAACGAAAATTGGTGTTGGTCTCCATCGGGTATGGCTTCAGATTCATAACCACCACGATATTCCACTTCAATTAATCCTATAAAATCATATTCAGGGGGAATGAAGTTTGAGTCATTAGACTCTTCATAACTTTTTTTACGGCGCGGAACCATACACGACTCACCACACTTATTGCAAAGTATTTCTGTGGTAACCATTGCCGTCTTAAGGATCGTCTTCTCTTCTAATACTCTCAATTAAACTCCTACGAAAAAGTAAGATACAAACTCAATGTATCTAAACTTTCCTTATCGTCAAAGAACGAATACATCTCTTTGGGATTATCACCATTATAAATGACAGTTTTCTTTATCCCTGACTTTGAGTTAGTCAATACAAATTTAGCATCTGTCAAAGCTTTTAATAGAGATAAGCCTCCATAAGAATTTTCTGGAAACTTACCATCAGCCCAAACGAAACAATCCAAATAATATCCCATTAAAGTTCCACCTGCTCTATGGTTTTGACCCATAGATCTTTATCGTTTCCATTTTCTACAAACTTGGCAATGACTTGAAAAACATTATCGCTGAATCCGCCGATGTTAAGAATGTCACAACCAGGGTGGACTTGCGTTGTTTTGTTTGGAGTAACGTCGATACAAACAAGTTTTGCCTTTGGATTACGGGCTTTGAATGTCTTCCACTCTTGCATGGTCTGGGTGCCATCAGCATAAGGGTTAGTATCGATCCAGCTTTCGTTATCTGATACATAAATCACGAGGTCACCCTTAGCATTTTGCTTATTGAGCAATGCAAGTGGAAGATGACAATCAGTTCCACCACCACCGAACTTTGCGAGCTTAGCTGCGTTCGTCATAATAGAATCCATTGGATTTATTGAAGACGTAGAATGGATTCTATTATCGAATGGCATAACAACTGCATCTGGATTCTTTCTCAAGATTGATGCCGATACGAGCGCAGCGATATCGATACAATTCATTTTGGTTGTTACAGACCCGCGATCACCAGTGATTGGGCTTTCCATGGAACCAGAAACGTCTGGGAAGACATAAATTTGTCCATCAAGCTCTGGGATGTTTTGGATAGCAATCTCTGCCGCCTTCTGCAAGGCAATAGTGATTTTGGTTGGCATCTTCTCATCAACATGCTTGAATGCTGAGAAAAGTTCGTATGGGAATACGTTTGCTTTCTTGATTAAATCCTCATCTTGAAGCTTTGCGGCGACAAAATCAACCATAGATTTATCGCTGAATACATTGTGTCTTAAAAATGTATTTAGGTTCATACGGGTCTGGGTCCAGCTAGAATTTCTAGCGAGATCCTTCCATTGATTATTCGTCAATGACAAAGCCGTAAGCATTAAAAATGGAACATCTGGTAGTTCTCCCGTTGGATCTGCCTTAAAAGCTTCAAAGGCCTGAGCCAACATTGGCAGTTCGCCCTTGTTGTAATCCTTACCTAGAAGGTAAGCGTAGAGGGCAGAACGTGATTTTGTAATTGGCTTTGGACGAGTCAACTTGATAATGTCCTGAAGAGTTGGGTCATTGCCAACATTTGCTCTAAATACTTGAGCGTCGGTAAGTCCATCAAAATAAGCCTGAATTAACTTCTTGGGGCGAGTTCCGAAAGACTTGCGCCCTGCCTTACCAGAACGTATAATCTGCACGAAATTGCGCAACATTTTTGGATTATTGATGACTCTTGGGAAAGCTTTTGAGAGCAGTTCCGTATCTCTGCTTGCAAGTACCGCAAGCAATAATGCAGGGGCATCCTTCATTAGACCAGATTCACGAGCATAAACCGCAACCTTAGCAAGGAAGATAGGGTCTACCTTTGAGGCTAGAGCGAGAACGTCATCCAACTGATCTTTGGCGGATGAATAGAAGGTATCATTGAAGCAACCCGTCACTGCAAGTTGAGCGAGGGCTGCCTTCGAACTTAGGGCATAAGCTGTTCCACCTGCAAGATTTGTGGTGTTGGTTGGCTTAACGACAACGGATGAACGAACTGATTGTGGTGATGCAAATAATTTCTTAGATGACATGATACTTCTCCTGTGTCAGCAAAAATCTGACCGGGCTATTATAACAACTCGACTCGCCAAGTCAAGCGCTTAAATTTGTGATTTTTCTTTTAGAATGGATTCTATCTCGCCATGATTCCACCAGCGATTTTCTTCATAATTCCAATGTCTATTATCACATAAATTGAATTCAATCCAGAACAATTTATAAATTGAAAATCTAAAATTAAATCCGGCGTGATCGCCCTTGCTAGACCAACGAATATTTAATTCGAAAGGTTGATCAGCAAATTTTGAACCCAACTCAAGTTGGTATTCGAATGATTTGTTTTTAGTGATTGGAAAATATATCCATTTCCACTCTAAGAAAGCTCGTCCTAACTTCATTTTGAAGCAAACTTTCCAAATATATAATTTGGTTTGATGTTAAACTATTGTAAATTATTAGTAGAAATTTACAGTGGTGGTAGTAAATTTAACCCTTCGACTGCAATTTTTTCAACCTGATACGGAGTGATAATGAATTGTCTAAATTTACTAACAGGGCAAAGATTTCGCAGTTTATTCTTTTCAATGGTTAATTGAGCACTTTTAACTTGCTTATAAATGCCTGGTGTCAGTACAGATTTCTTATAAACCATACCATAGAGATGCAGCGTATCTGATTTGGTATGAAGCTTCACACCCTTGATGTAAGTGCCATCTGAATCAAAAAATCGAGTATAGGCATCATCAATTTCTTCTACTGGAATGGTTTGAATTTTCTCAATAGAAGTATGAAATCCCGTTAGGACGGCGTGTTTCGCTTCTGCCTGAAGATTTGTCTCTGGGACAAGGTTTTCCAAGATAGCTACCGAACGTTTCAAAGCATTTTCATAATTGATATGAAAAACGATTTGATAATTTGCTACTTCACCGCTAACATTAATATAATGATGGAGATTCAAAAACGTCGAACTGGAGCGAATTTTCGCCAGTTCTTCAATGAATTCTTCACGATTCATGGTAATGAACCAATCTTTGATAGATTGTGGGGACTAAGGTAGTACCATTACTATCTTAGTCCTGAAGGAACAACATGCAATGAGACACGAACACAAGACAATATAGCGCGTCTTTCCGCATCGTCAAATTATTTTTAATTAATCTTTGAGGATTATTGCTTTGCCGCTGCAAGGTGCGGGACATTCCAACCAAAGTAAGCCATTAATGATGTCTTCGATATCTTTATCTTCGTCAAAGGAAGAGGTTAGAATTTCCTTGCATTTCTCACACCTGAATGTAAATTTGCGAACCTGATCATTAAACATAACTAAGATGCAATAATTTTAGCATCTATCTCGACATATTTAGCTCATTAATATGATTGACTAAATTTTCATATTTTATTTTAGCTTTCCCTAATTCCCTGGAAGCCTTATACAATTTGATACAAACTGAAATTAATTCTCTGGCTTTCGTGGAAGATAAATCCGGTGGGGCCTGTAATGTCCAAGTATCCAAATTTGTAGTATAGACAGTAAATCCCTGGGCTAACAGATCTTTTGCAATATTGGGATTACGAATTTCGTATCTAAATGGATCCGTCATAATTGTCGCCTAAATGGTTTTTAGTTTTATTAAATCAATAATTTTGATTTTGGTTTCTGAAATTATATTATCTTGATATCTTTGTGCATCGGAATAGAATTGGAAATATACGGGATAAAATTGCTTGTCTTCAAGATCTTGAAGAATTAATAAATAAAAATATCCATTATCAATTCCATCTTTAATCCACAAATCTTTATTCATCACTCTCCATTACAACGGAAAGAATTTGGCCTAGAGTAGTCCAATCAGTTATTGGATCATCGATAATTTTTTGTAAAGTAGAAACTTCTATGAAGGTATGCTCACCTTCTTTAGTGAGACCATGTTCAACATCTTTTTGAGATTTGAACCAATCTAATTCTTCATCCGTTATTTCCGCGGCAAATAAACTAGATTTATGCGAAGATAAAGTCCCCGCTAATTGCCTGGCACCATGAGCTTTCAATCGCTTAGGATCGATGTAGAAACCAGTCTCTTCGTGAACTTCTTCTGCCGCAACTTCGAGCGGGTCTTTTTCCTTCTTCGCTGAGCCGCCTGGAAGCTCTCGTATAAAACCATCGGGGGTAGCTGCGGGCGGGCGGAACTCACGGATTAAAACAATTTCAGAATTAAGCGTGGGCTCGCCGCGCTTCCAAAGCAACACGGCAGCAATATCTGTTCGCGCTAGAACGAATTAGTTTGCATGGTGGCGGTCCTCAGATGATACATACATATCAACCCATAAAACCCACATGAAAATAAATTTCTTAAAGAGGGGCCTGTAACAAACTAAAACCTTTGCATCATCCAATCTATTACCAGCATCGACTTGATTTAGATACCAAGATTGGAATTGCGGAGTGTTCCAAATGTACAACGGAACCATGCGCTCTCCACCAGTTCTATCCACACCTTCACCGATGAATTTGATCGCATCGGTTAGGGTATCCTCTAATGTTGAGGAGATTGAAACCTTAAACTCTTCAGCATAGTGATGCAGGTAACGCATTTTTTCTGCGTCCTTTGGATAACCCAACACTACTTTGCCGCTATCTTCCCACTTGCCCCATTCGATATTCGTTGTAAAGGCAGGCATGGTTTTAAGATCGCGGGGAATCCAAAATACGATGCAATCGGCTTGATTAAGGCAAAGTTCTTCCCATTCGATTTGATCGTCGTAGTTCTTGGCCCAAGAACCGTCGCGAGGTTCTGGAATGTAAACAACTCCATCATAACCAGATTTTTTTAGGATTTCTACAGCTTCTTTACGCCAAGGATTACCATCCTCATCGCGAGGTGTTGGGCCAGCAAGGAATATACTTTTGTTTATAACCTTAGGTAATTCTTCTAACGCGTAAATAACATTCATTCAGCCGCCTTAATCATCATAATAATCCCTATCATATTGAGATAATGACATCTCTTCTCTATAGGCTTCTTCTCGTTGTTTTTTTAATTTTTCCTGCTCTTCGTCTAGAGCTTCGTCAAATTCTTTCGGAATAAACATGACTGGGTAATCGTCATTGGGATCTTTTCCAAATTCGAATGCCGGCGTATACATATTATAATCGAGCTGTTCAGCTATATCTCCCATAACAAAATAAAATAATTGAATTACGTCCTCATGGGAGTGATGATAATCAAAATTCAAAATACCTTCGGAAGTATTCTGTTCCAATAAAGAAATTATTCCATTGAACATTGGCATTTCATTGCGGTCAACCAGAACCTTTTCCAAAGCTCCCCAGGCGCTCCAAGCGTCAGCTTTGAGATCCCATGCGGGACATTGCTGTCCCCCATGGAAGGTAGCGGTGCAATTTTTAGACCAATTCTTCTCAAAGAAGATTAATTTCTGAGCGTCAGCCAAAATATCTAGGATTAGCTGTAATTTACTTTTTTGCTCTAATTCCATCTGCTTCCTTGCAAATCTTGCTTCTAATTTTTAGATTAGACCAAATCCATTCAACAGCAGAGGCCCGTTTACGAGTAGATGTTTCCTCATCCTCATTAAGTTGAAAATCAAATCGAAGGATTGCTTCATCAATTATATCCTCAACAAAGTCATCTTCGAAATAATAAAACGCATTAAC
>Ga0265323_10001724_pt1 | contig 10394 bp, 7 predicted proteins | sample 41225metaG_FD_193580 | JGI IMG/M metagenome (GOLD analysis project Ga0265323, IMG submission 193580) | Rhizosphere microbial communities from Carex aquatilis grown in University of Washington, Seatle, WA, United States - 4-12-25 metaG | ecosystem: Host-associated > Plants > Roots > Rhizosphere >... | reverse complement strand
CGCCTGAATAAAGAACTCGCCGCGGACGTAGGTCGGCGTCACCCGCAGAACCGCGCGGCCCTGCTGCAACCACCTGGTGGTATTCGGCACTGTGGGGCTACCTCGCTTGATCGTCTCATACCCGTTGTCGACCCATACCGAGCCTGAAACACCGACCCCGGTTCTCGCCATGTACGGCCACTGCAGGCCGTGAAAGGAAGGCTCCAGCCACAGCGATCCGCCGTACAGCCCGCGCATCTGGCCGGCAAAAGCTCCCGGCCCCCAACGGTACGCGTCTGGCAACCAAGGCCATTGTGCGTAGGGGCCGCTGCCCGGATACGCGCTAGAGCCGAGATGCTCGACCCACTGAGGTGGTGGCGGGGGCTGCTGCGGAACCAGTGCGGGGATCGCTTCTGCTTCGGAAGGTGGGGGCGAAGCCGAAAGCGGTGCCGGAGACTCTGCCGGCGGACTTTCCACCACTGGCGCGGCAACTGGCGCGGCAGCCGGCGCAACTTCAGACGCGGGTTTCGTTTCGACAGGTGGAGGTGGAGGCGGAGGTGCTGGTGGAGGTGTGGGGATCTTGGTGATGTCCTCGCTTGGTGGTTTCTCCCAAACCTGGTTTGCCGCGGAAGGGGCGACCACCGCCGTGTCCGCGCTCTTGTGGGCCTTGCCACTGGGCGCTGCCTTCTTCTTGGCCGCGGCCGGCTTGGCCTTCTCTTTCTTGGCAGCTTCGGCCGCGGGGCTTAGGCTCAAGATGATCGCAGGAACCGAGCACAGAGCGACCGACAACAGAACAGATCGGGTGCGTGTGAATGTCATGGGTGGCCTATCCAAGGCGAAAGTGGGCCCAGGGTCAAGAGTCTCTGCGGGCTATCACCTTACGGGGTGGATGTCACGGTGAACGTGTCGGAAAGTGGCAAGTTGTCCGAGCTGGGACCAACCATGACCTTGACCGAGCTCGGGTACGACCAGGGGCCGTTGCCGTCCCAGAACTTGATGTCGGAAACGCGCAGCGGGATGGTGACAGTCTGCTTGGCCCCTGCCGCCAGTGATACGCGTGCGAAGCCCTTCAATTCCTTGGTCGGCCGCTTCACGCTGGCACTGGCACCTGGATACGACGTGAAGAGGAAGACCACCTCGTCGCCAGCAACGGTCCCGGAATTGGTGACGTCCACCGAAACGTTCACCGCCGCGCTCTGGCTGGAGGTGCTGCAGGGAACCACAAGGTTGCTGTAGGTGAACTGGGTGTAGCTCATGCCGTAGCCGAACGGGAACTTCGGCACGATGGCCTTGTTGTCGTAGTAGCGATAGCCCACGTAGTAGTCCATCGTCGTGGTGGTTCCGCCGTTGAAAGTCGGCAGATCACTCAACTGCTTGGGCCAGCTTATGGGCAGCTTCCCGCTGAAATTGGCCTTGCCGAAAAGCAACTGGCCCAGGGCAGTGCCGCCTGTCATGCCGGGATACCACGCCATGACCACGGCCTGAACCGAGTCAAACCACGGCATGTCGATTGCGCTGCCGCCTTCGAGCACCACCACCACGGGCTTGCCCAGCGCGACCGCGTCAGTGATCAGCTTGTTCTGAGTGCCAGAGTTCAACTTGCCGTCGAGGGCAAGCGTGGTGCGGTCACCGCTGCCGTTGTATTCCTCGCCCTCGTCATAGGGGGTGAGCCCCGCAACGACCACGACCAAATCCGCGCCCTGGGCCGATGCCGCCGTGGTGCCGCTGGTCACCGTTACGCCTGACCCTGCGGCCTTCTGGATACCGGCAAAAGGTGCCACGGCGCTGCCCGAATCGAAGTTGACTCGGCTGCTGCCCACGTCGCCGACCCGAATGCCGGTCGCAAAATTGACGGTTCCCTTGTTCACGTCGTCAGCGCAGTTGGTGATGCCGGGACTGGTGGCATTGCCCGAGCTATCCAGCGTCGCACAGTAGTTCGCGGTCACGCCAATCACGGCAATCTTGGTTACGGTGCTCTTGATGGGAAGCGTGTTGCTGGCGTTCTTGAGCAGAACCATCGATTCCTGAGCGGCGGTTTGCGCCAGAGTGACATGCGGGCCATTGTTGGTAATAGAACCGCCGCTAAATCCCGTCACCTGTGTCGGCTTGCTCGCCAGGCCGCAACCGGTGCTCGTCATGAGACCGAAACGGCACTTCTGCTCCAGAACACGTGTCGCCATCGTTGTAACCTGCGCCTGGGTGATGGTTGTGCCGACAATGCTTTCAATGAAGCTGTAGTGGAAACTCCAGGGAAGCTCCATATCCAGACCCGCGTTGATAGCCCCGGCAGCGTAGGCGGCGCTCGGCCCCGTCACCAGATTGTTTCCTCCGGGCATGGCCCACCAGTCTGACATCACGAATCCGTTGAAACCGAAATTGCCTGTGCCGGTACGCAAGATGTCGGTGAGCAACTCGGTATTCTGCGTGCACTTGGTTCCGTTGACCGAGTTGTAGGCCGCCATGATGCAGGACACGCCCCCGTCCTTTATGATCATCTCGAAGTGGCGCGTGTAGATTTCGTGCAGGGTCTGCTCGTCCATCGATGAATTCAGGGACGCTCGCCCATTCTCGATGTTGTTGGCCGCATAGTGCTTCGCGCAGGCTCCCACGTAGGTCTGGACGCCCGCGACCAGCGAGGTGCCCAAGCGGCCGAGCAGGTAGGGATCCTCCCCGTAGGTTTCCTGCGCGCGTCCCCAAAGCGGATGGCGCAGAAGATTGACAGTCGGTGCCAGTAACATTGTCTGACCCGCAGCAGACATTTCGTCGCCGATGGCCTGGCCGATCTGGTACTCGAGATTCACATCCCACGCTGCCCCGCGGGCCACGGCAACCGGAAACACGGTGGACTTGCCGTGCACGGTACCGGTTGCCTGAATGGGTGCGTCCAGGTTGACCCCGCGCGGGCCATCCCGAAACGTGAATCCCTTGATGCTCCTGGTGGCGTTGTCGGGTTGGCGAAAAATATCGTTCCAGTTCCCGTTGGCTGAGGTCCCGGAAGGTGTGCCGCGCATCTGCTGTGCCCTTTCGGCCACGGAGAGGTTTGTGGCCATCGTAGTGGCCGGGGCCAGATAGGTGCTGTGGCCCGGATATCCCGGCATCATCTTCGGATCAGCCGCAGGCGCTGCGGTACAGGCCATCTTGACAACCGTCGAGCCGCCTGAGCTCGACCCGCTAGAACCGCCCGCGCTGGTGGTGCCGCCTGAGCTCTTGTTGCCCCCGACAACACCCGAGCCGCCCACGATGATGGTGCCGCCTGGACTCAGGCTGCCGCCGGCAACGCCCGAGCCACCGACGACGATGGTGCCGCCGCCATTGCCGCCTACGACAGTCGTGCCGCCAGGGCCGCCGCCACCGCCCGCAGAAGTCGTGCCGCTTGCGCCGCCCCCAACGTTGATGCCGCCCTCGCTGCCAGTGGCGCCGCCAGGGCTAACCGTGTTGCCGCCCGCGGGATTGCCAGCGTTACTCTGGGTCGACCCGCCAGATCTGCCGCCCGGGCCGCCGATTCCCGCACCACCGCCAGTCGCTCCACCGGCGGGAGATCCGCCGCCAGGGGCCGTAAGATTGCAGCCGACTAGCGAACCCAACAGAATCACGGCTAGTGCAGCGTAACGCGAAAAACCGGGGAAGAATTGGTGCATGTGGAGATCTCCGACGTTTCTAGGGGACGCATCGCGCGTGCATTCAACGGCCGGCCGCGATTTGCCAGCTATCATAGCAGTCCTTCAAGGTTGGGTACTCCGCGAAAGTAGTTCCAACCACAAGGCTTATACACTTCAGGCATCCAGCCTGAGAAGATCCCAAGTCATCGATGCCGGGTGACGGCAAGGACAAGCGCGGCAGGGGCAGCCAGCAAGGCGACCAGCGCGCAGGCCGCGTCGAGGCCGAAGCAAGGAAGCGCGACTGCGGCAATCACCGGCGCGGCCAAAGCCGCTCCCAGCAGATCCACGACGTAGGTTGCGGCCGGTGTCGTGCCATTGACCAAGGCCGTGCGAAACGCGACTCCAACCGCTGCTCCGGCAGCAATCGAAGCGAGCAACAGGCCAGCCACCATAGCGGGTGCCGGCATCTGCGTCGATCCGCGCGAGAGCAAAGGAAGAAGCGCTGGAACGACGAGGCCAAGCCCGAGCGCGCCCCACAACTGGACTCCTGGACGCGGGAGCCGGGGAGACGTCGTCGCAGCAAAGGCCAACCCGGCCATGTTGGCGGCCAGGAGCGCACCCAGTAGATGATGCAAGACCCCCATTGCCGACTGTGTGACCGCGAGAATCAACACGGCCGAGGCCATGCTGGAAAAACCAACTATGGACACCACCAGCAGCGCCGGCCTCTGCACCTTTCGGCCCCGCGCTGCGATGAGCGCAGGTGCCACCAGCAGCGCGGCCAGCCCAAACGCCAATGGCCAGAATCCAAGGCCGAGAGCCCGACGCAGCAAATCGGCGACGCGCCCGGAATCGGCACGCCCAGAAACCAGCAAGTTGTGCAGGTACGCCGTGGGCAAACGATCGCTGCTTGCCGCCACTGCCGCCTCGCTGTACCGCTTGGCAAGGGATTGCACGCGCTCCTCGGGCATGAGCACGCCCAGCGAATATTCGTCCACGAAGGTGGCCGTCACCTTCCGTTGCGCCAGACGCCGCGCCAGTTCCACGGGATCGCGGTTCAGCGGCGCATCGCTGGCCAGAAAGTAGTTGGTCGACAGCGGCGTCACCACGACATGCGCGAATACCGAGGCCAGCGCCTTGTAAACCGCACCGTTGCGCGCCACCAATTCCGGACTGTAGTAGTTCTCGGCACCAGGCAGGGCAAAGGCCAACACGCCGCCAGGCCGCAGCGCCCGTCGGGCTTCGGCGAAGCTCTCCTTGGTGAGCAACCGATTGGCGAGCAACGTCGAAGGCTCGGTCGTGGACAGCAGAACGACGTCGAATTCTGTAATGGGGACCCTGGGAGGGTCCCCAACCCCCCCCGCGATGGTACGCGGCGAGCGAAGCTCGCCGGCTCCCCACGCGGATGTCGTCTGCCTCAAAAGATTCCGTACATCGCCGGTGAGCATGTGCACGCGCGGATCGCTCAGCGCCTGGCGAGTGGCAGGGTCAGCGGCCTTGATCTCCAGCTCGGCCAGACTCGCATCAGGCTCGGCCATCATCACCTCGAAAACTGGGTACTTTAGAATCTCGGGCAGAAGTCCCCCCAGTCCTCGCGCCACGAAGATTCGGCGCGGCTCACGCACCTGAAGCAACGCCAGGTGCGCCAGCTCCTCGGACGATTGGCGCTCGGGCAACACCAGGGCCAGATGGCCGTCCTCGTACAAGGCGCGCTGATCGGCGCGAAGGAGCACGGCCACATGGCCGTGACGGGTGTATGCGCTCGCCTCGATGGTTTCGCCTGGCCAGCGCCAGGCCAGACTGCGCGCCTCGATGGCGCCCAAGCCACGCTGTCCCAGAATGGCCACCACGGCGAGCCCGATCGCCGCCAGCATCCACGCGCGTCCGGCGAGCAGAGCCGCAGCCAGCGCAGCACCTACGGTCAGACATGCGGCCACCGCAAAAGGTTGCCAGGTTTCCACCAACCAGGTCGCGGTCACGCCGCCGGCAAGCCAACCCGCGGCCTCGGCTAGGTAGGCGCGGGCCGGGGCCACACCGGGCAGGCGACAGGCCAGGGTGAAACTGGCTCCGCCCACCAGGCAGACCGGCGCCAGCGTCAGCAACAGCCCGAGCACATGCTGGTCGAGGGTGAGCAGCGCACCCGGCGCCAACGAGAAGAGGCGCGGCAGCCCGCGCGCTGTCAGCAACGCAGCGAATAGCGCCGGGCCGAGCAAGAGCGCGCCGACCACGAAGAACCGACGGGAAAGGCGGCCCGGAAGCAGCCCAGCCGCCGAGCTGCCAGCCGCGGTCAGCACAAGCCACTGGCCGAGAGCGAGGGCAATGGCCAGCTCATTGCCCTGTGCTGCCGCTAGCGCCTCACGCAGCAGTATCGTCTGGCTGGTCGCGATGACCCAGCCAAGCAGCACAACGCTGGCGACAGGCGAAACCCGGGAATGCATGGCGCCTACAACCCTAGAACTTACCCGCAATCCGATCCTGGCGCCCGCCGCAGCAAATGATAGAGAATGGTCTTCACCATGTCTCGCCGCAGTTCACTCTTTCCATTGCTCATGGTCCCGCCGCTGGTTGGGCTTCTGGCCAGCCCGATCCTGCGACATCAAGCCCGGGCAGAGACCGCAGGAACGCCCCTGGCGCGACCGGCGGGCTACAAGTCGGACAAAAAAACCGCGCGCCTGTGGGATTCGAAGTGCGCGACCTGCCACGGCGAGGATGGCCGCGGCCACACCGAGCAAGGCAAAGAGATGGGCATCGACGATATGACCAAGGCCGCCTACTGGAAAGACGTGACCGTGGAACGGGCGCGCAAATCGGTCCTCGAGGGCTTGAAGCGCACGCTCAACGGGAAAGACCAGGAGATGAAGCCGTTTGGCGATCGTCTGACGCCGCAGCAGGTTGACGCCCTCAACCTCTACGCCGTCTCCTTTTTCAAGAAGTAGCCCACAAGCCCGTTCGATCCCTGTAGACTCACACCATTAGGAGGCTGCGCCGAAGCAATCATGTCGACCCCCGGGGTAGGAGAGGATATCGAGGACATTTGTACCCGCTGCGGCGACACCTGGCACGTGGTGATGGCCAAGGTGGGCGATCGCGTGGCCAAAGTTGTGTGCAAACTCTGCGGCGGTCAGCACAACTATCGCGGCGACCAGCAGCCAGCCGCAGCCGGCAAAGGCGGCTCGGGCAGCACGTGGGGACGACCCCGAAAACGGCGCATCACGAGGTCGAGCCAAAGTGCGCCCGCGCCAGTGGTGGTCTTTGACCCCAGCAAACCGCCACGCGCATATTCGCCCAAGGACGGCTATATTCCTGGCGAGCGCATGACCCACGCGACATTTGGCATCGGCGTGGTCAGCGGCATGCCCGGGCCGGGCAAGGTCGAGGTTCATTTTCCCAGCGGAATGCGGACCCTGGCCTGCGCCAAGGCGCTGTCAACCCTGGAGCGGCCCGTGGCAGCCCTGGATGTGGCCCTGCCCGATCGTCCGCCTGCGCCCAAGTCAAGCTCGGGCAATGGAACCGGCGCGTAGTCGCGCCATGGGCAGCCGAGCGAAGTTAGCTAGTTCACCACAGAGAGCACAGAGGCCACAGAGACGGACCGGAAAGAAAGGGTGGGGTGTCCTGTCCGGACCCTTCCCTCCTTCCGACCTCTGTGTTCTCTGTGCTCTCTGTGGTGAAAAAGCTAGCTAGAAGGGCGTGACTTTGTCGCTGACATCGCCGCTTCAGCCGGGAGCCAGTTTGGTGCTGACCATTGATCGACTGGACCACAACGGGGCTGGCGTGGCTGATGTGCAAACCGACGCTGGCCGGTTCCGCCTGCATGTGGCCGGCGCTTTGCCCGGCGAGCACGTGCGCGCCAAGGTGGCGCATGTGTCGCCCCACGCTCGCGAGCAAGGCCAAGACGCGTGGGCCGATCTTGAAGAGATGGCAACTGCCTCGCCCGAGCGGGTGGCGCCGCCCTGCCCGGCCGACCATCGCTGTGGCGGCTGCCCGCTGGCCTGTTGGGCCTACTCTGCGCAGGTGGAATGGAAACGCGGGCTGGTTGCCAGCGCAATCGCAGAGCAGGAGGATCTGACCCACGTGCCGGTGGCGGCGTGCGTTCCCTCGCCGCAGCCATTCGGCTATCGCGGCAACGCCAAGTATGTTTTCGGACACGACCGCGACGGCAGGTTGGTGCTCGGGGCCTATGCCCCGCGATCACATGAGATCGTGGACATGGCTGACTGCCCCGTCGCTGAACCCGCCCTGGCCGAGGTCGCAGCGGCGCTCCTGACTGTTCTGGTACAGCACGCGGTCGCGCCGTTCGACGAAGTCCGTCGCACTGGACTCCTGCGCTACGCAATCCTGCGCGCAAATGCCGACGGCAAGGTGCTGGTCACGCTGGTCACCTGCCATGAAAGCTGGCCCCAGGCGGAGACAATCGCGCGCGCTCTGGCCGCCGCCTGCCCCGCTGTCCTGGGCATCGTCCACAACGTCAACAGCGCAAGTGGAAATGCCCTTTTCGGCGAGCCCGAGCGCCTGCTGTTTGGCTGTGCCACCATCGAGGACACCGTCGGGCCAGCGCGCATACGCCTGGCGCCGCGTTCGTTTGCCCAGGCCAATCGCTTGGTGGCGGGCCGCGCCTACCACGACATCGCGGCCGCTGCCGCGCGTATAGGATCGATCGATCGCGTGGTCGACGCATACGCTGGCGCGGGTGGCATTGCCCTGTCGCTGGCGCCGCTGGCGCGCGAGGTGGTGGCCATCGAAGAGAACCAGGCGGCTTGCGCGACGGCGCAGGCATTTCTCGCCGAGCGCACGCCCCGTGCGAACATTCGCTTCGTGATCGGCGACGTGGCGGATCATCTTGCGGGGGCGGGGCCGGCCGATCTCGTGGTGCTCAATCCGCCGCGCAAGGGGTGTGCCCCCGCGGTTCTGGTCGCTTTGGCGCAACTGCAGCCGCGCTTGGTCGCCTACCTGAGCTGCAACCCAATTTCCCTGGCGCGCGATCTCGCAGCCCTGGCACGCCTTGGTCTGCGCACCGTCGGCATCACCCCGTATGACATGCTCCCTCACACCCCGCATGTGGAGGCTCTGGCTTTACTCGTGAAGGGATAGTCAGGATCAGCACACCCACCACGAAGATGGCCACAGCTCCGTACTGGCCCGGCGTGAAGCGAAAGTAACGGACGTCGGCGATGCGCAAGAAGTCCAGGAGAAAGCGCACCGGCGCATAGAGCACGGCCAGCCAGCCCACGAAGAATCCGGGCGTGCGGGGACCACGCCGGCCAAGCCAGAGAAAGAGCAGCGCGACCGGCATGGTGTAGAGCGCCTCGTCCAGCCCCAGATTGTGGCGGACCACTCCATCGCTGTAGCGCTGGGCGAGGACGATGCTCGTGGCCAAGCCGGGATGGTCATAGGCGAGAAAGCAACCCGCGCGGCCGAAAAACCATGAGGTGGGGAATGCGTAGGCCACAAGATCCAGGAACAGCCATTTCTGTGCCCCCAGGCGCTCGTGGCGTACGAAGAGCACCGCGCCCACGATCGCGCCCAAGAATCCACCAAAGGAACTCAGGCCTTCCCAAAAGCGCAGCAGGCTCCAGGGATTCGCAAAGGCGTCGGCGGGATAATAGACCAATCGATCGATGAGGTGAGCGCCGGCGAAGCCGCCCAGCAGGATCCAGATGGTTAGCCGTTCAGCCACAAACGGGTCCATCCCCCAGGCTGTGGCGCGACGGCGAATCAAACGCATGCCGATGAGAATGCCCGTCGCTACCAGCACGCCAAAGGCGTGAATGCTGATGGGGCCGAGCGAGAGGCTGGGCTGCGCGAAATACGGGATCATGGGCTACCAGCATCCGCGCTGTGCACATAATACCTGCGCGTCCATTCCGCCATGGCGATGCCGGCCGCCACGGTGACCGGGAACGAGTTGTTGATGCCATACATGGGGATGGCCACAATGTTGTCGACCTCGGCCAGCAGTTCCTCGGACACACCGCTGGTTTCGCTGCCAAACACCATCACGCATGCCTCGGGAAGCTCGGCCCGCCACAGGTCCACGCGCGCGTGTTCGCGCTCGAAGGCGATGAGTGGCAGCTTGCGCTCGCGCGCCCACGTCACCAGCGCCTGCTCGTCGGGAAGCTTGATCAGATTTTCGTAGCGCTGCATGCCCATGGCGGCACGCTCGTAGTACGGCTCGTCGCCCACCAGCAGGATTTCCTGCACGAGAAACGAGTGTGCCACCCGGATGATGGCGCCCACGTTGAAGGGATTGCGAAAACGCAGGATTGCGATGCGCAGGGGACGGCGCAGAGTCTCCAGGCTGGCCCTGACCTCGTCGAGAGGGAGTTCGAATCCAGGAACTTTGGCCACGGTTGGCGCAAGGGTAGCACCCCGCCGTCCGCTTCGGCCGAGATGGTTAGCTTTTTGCACCACAGAGAGCACAGAGGACACAGAGGTCGGAAAGGAAGAAGGGGGTTGGGCCGGACAGAACCCAACCCTTTCCCTTCCCATCCGGCTCTGTGACCTCTGTGGCCTCTGTGGTGAAAAGAGCTCGCTTGTCCGGTCCCGCCTACTGCGGGAGCGGCACGTTGATGGTTGACCTGGCTCTGGGAACGCGCAGGCTCCCTGGACCCCAGATGAACGCGGCCGCGATGGCCATGGCCATGGCGACCAGGATGATGAACCAGAACCATTTCGACCGGGTGACGGGCTCGTCCGGCTGCCGCTTCTGCACCATGAGGCCCAGTGTCGCCTTGGCGAGAATCTCGGCCTGCATCTTGGTTGCGATGGCGTCGCCGGGAAAGCGGTCCAGGCGATCGCGATAGCAGCGCCCAGCCGCGG
>Ga0265323_10001721_pt1 | contig 10397 bp, 10 predicted proteins | sample 41225metaG_FD_193580 | JGI IMG/M metagenome (GOLD analysis project Ga0265323, IMG submission 193580) | Rhizosphere microbial communities from Carex aquatilis grown in University of Washington, Seatle, WA, United States - 4-12-25 metaG | ecosystem: Host-associated > Plants > Roots > Rhizosphere... | reverse complement strand
TATGTATGAAAATAGGCTGCGATATCGGGGTCGGTAATTTCTGTTTCTACCTGCCGGTAAGGCGCGCCCAACGCATTTTCATCTATCTGTTTTCCATCAGGTAAAAGTGAACCGGTATCTGTGGCAATATCGGATATGGTAGAAAAATTGAGCGGGTTACAATATGGCAATTGACAATTCGAATGATAAAATGCTGACCGTCAGAGAAGTATCTGCGCTGCTCCATGTTTATCCCAATACACTAAGTCGGTAGGCGGACAAAGGCATAATCAAATCTTTCTGTATTACTACCCGCGGCGACCGCCGGTTTAAGTCCCGGGATATCGATCAGTTCCTTGCGAGGATGAACCATCCCAATTACCTGTAAATAATATAATTATATTGACACGTTTATCATGGTTATTTGGGTTTGGCCGGTACCCAATAGTCAAGTCTGCCCTGCTCTTTGGTGTAAACCACTTCCCCTGTCTTCTCACCCTCACCTGATCCCTTAATCCTGAGTATTTTAGCAGCGCCTTTCCCGACATTAGTAATGGAATGTCTGACATTTGAAGGACAATAGATTAAACTATCTGCTCCGACAATCCTTTCAGAATCTCCTATGGTAGCCCGTATCCGTCCGGAAATTACATAATAGGCATGGTCGAACATGGGCATCCGGGCGTTATTTACATGATAATGCTCTACTATACCGCCGCCCGGTTCTAACTTATCCATACCCAACATTATATATTTAGAACGTTCTTCCCCTTCCGACCCCTGATTATCCAGAAAACTATAGCGATGCATGTCGACATCTTTTCCCGCTTGCTCCAGATCTTTTTTCGTGAGTATAAAACCCTTTCTGTTTTTTTTCATTATTGTCCTCGTCTTTTGTTTAATAGCCCTCATTATAGGTAGCTCGAAATCGGTTGTCAATCGATAGCAATTACTGAATTGTACACCATTGGACCTGCGGCACAACCCGATAACGCGTCAAAAACAGGAAAGTGTATCATAGATTTGAAAAATTATAGGCGCAGTCTATCCCGGAAGAAAAAACGGCGGCCCTCTCCCTTAAGGTTTACCCTATTTCAGTTTTAACACCGGGAAAAACACCTGCCAGGCCAGCAGTGCTTTGGCGGTCAAGCTGAGGATGATATAGGCTTTTTCCCCGAAAAGGTAATCGCGCCATGGGCCGATTTTCTTGTACTGCAATATCATATTGACTGCAAAGCAATTGAAGAAGACAAAAAGAGAAGCAATAATGCCATATACAAACCCGGGCGGGGATACATGAGTTCCCGGCGCAATAGTATATATCAGGATTGCCACCCAGGGCAGGATGCCGGCAAAACTACCCATCCAGAACGGCAGAAAATTCGGCTTACCCGGCTTCTCATATTTTTCCTGCAAAGCCCCGAAGAGAATCATACTGGCATTCGCGCCGAATATCGCGATCAAAGCGCCGATATCGCTGATGCCGGTAATCTGTGATATTAAAACAATCATTATTGAGGAACTGAAGAAATATTCAATCCAGCGGCCATAGTTACGGTTCTGCAGCAGGTTCCGCTTATACCAGGGAAAGACCCATGGGGAGGCAATCAACAACAGCGAGATGGCTGAAATGGCAAGAAACGCAAAAACACCCCATCCCGTTCTAATATTAAACAGGTGGTGAAGCACCGGCTGACCCACACCCGGGGCATTGGTCATAAACGTGGCCGTTACCGGCAGCGCAAAACTGTTGGTAAGCCCGGCAATCAAAATTGCCTGTACCGCCAGAATTACACCCACGACGAGATTCCAGGTGCGCAGTTGTTTAAACTGTCGTTCAATGGACGGTTCAGTAACCATTTCTTCTCTCCTTCCCTTATTTTTATTCATATAGTACCTATCAGCAAATATAAAGTCAATAGTCATTATTCAAAGTAATGACTATTTTTTATTTGAAAATAACATTGTCACAATATATCCGAGACTCAATTTATCTTTATCAGTAAAGCATTACAATGGCATCATTTTGGAAGGTCAGATCATCTAAAACCGCTGCACAACCTTTTTATTACCGTTAATGTTGTGCTATAATTCAACATTAGTCTGAATTACTTGGTTGTTTTGCGCAAGTCAAGCATCGAGAGAACAAAAAGCACATTTCCATTTACTTGAGAGTTACTCATTTTTAAGTTTACGGGGAAGGTGACAAAATTATGTTAGTTGACTCGACTGTAGTAAGACTCTATCTGCGCAATAAATTAATGGACGGTTCTTTAAAGCCTCTTTCTCCGGAAATACGCCTCGTTGAGGCACTTAGCGGGACAACAACACCCAACGATCTTCAGAAACAGAGAGAGTTTCTGATACTGACAGATGTGTCGCTCCAACCGGGTTGTTGTGGTGTTGAGAAAACATCTTTCGCGTATGTAAAAAGGTCGACGATTCACATCGCGGCAACTTTTTCGGCTGATTCTGGCAGAGGATTAGGCGCTGCGTCCGGTCCTAAACGTTACCCTTTTATCAACAAATTACCGTTCCCTGTTCTGATAGATACTTCAGATTATGAAGTTAAAGGCAATATTTACCTCACAACGTCTCAACAGTCATGGCAATTATTGGACAATGAACCTTTGTTCCTTCCGGTGACTGACGCCGACATTTACAGTTTAACCAATGGCACTCATTGGAAGGTTCCTTTCGCGGCCGTGAACAAAGACCAGATAGTATCGATGATCGATGCTTTTACACAATTACCCGAACTGATACCGCATCCGCAAGTTTAATTGATTGCGATATGCCACCTGTTACCACAAGTAATGCAGGTGCGTTGAAGCCGGCGGTTCTCTTCTTCCAGGGCTTTAAGCCGTTTCAGATCGTCACCCGTCATCCCGGAGTACTAGGCTTTCCAATTGTAGTCGCTGGCTTCACTCATCCCGTACGTTCGGCCGAGAGCAGACGACTTGGCTCCAGCCTCAGCTTCTTTAAGCACGGCGATGATCTGTTCCCCTGTGTATTTCTTGCGTACTATGCAGTCCTTCCGTTCGTTTTATTATAGCGGGGGACTCTAATTCAAAGTACCACTTTTTTAGGGGATAAAGTCAGCACACCATGATTCTATTCACTAACAAATATTTTCTTTAAATAATACGCTTAGGTCACGCGTAAAACTAGTCCTAATTAGCACACATTCCTGAGTAATATGTCCTTTATGATATTACATGCGCGTTCATTCGCGGCATGCAGGTCGGGTTAAAATGTTGACACCAACTATTTTGCAATGCTATCATTCCTATCAAAGATTGCCACTTATTTGCGATATATTTGATATCTAATATTATCGTAGCCCCAAGGCATTTTATTAGTTGTACCGTGGCAGAATTTACCTCCTTTTTTACCGGCTGATTTGATTCATGTTGTATTTAATTTGGTTCTTTGCTAAAGTGAAAATATCGAACACCGTACACTGTTTGGTTTTTAAATTGTGATTAAACTTCTGAATATCAGAGGTAATAAGTATAAACAAGGAGCTCGGGAAGACAATGGATTTTAGAGAGTATGTTATCGGCGAAATAGATACCGAAGAGCAAAAAAAGTTCCGGAAGGAATTAGGCGAATGGCTGGATAAAAACATCAGCCCTGAACTTATTGAATCTACCTGGATCCTCAGAACAACTGCCAATATTCCCCACGCAAATGACTTTGCAAAAAAGCTCGGTGAAAAAGGATGGCTGGTTCCCGAATGGCCTAAGGAATACGGGGGAGCCGGACTTCCCGCCGGATACAGCACCATCGTGGCTGAAGAAATCAGTAAAAGAGTTTTATGGGCACCCGGTTTCCTCGGCGGATTAATCGGCGGCGTACAGGGCCCCATAATTATGCAGCACGGCACCCCGGAACAGAAGAAAGAATGGCTGCCGAAGATTGCCGCGGGGGCGCAGTTTGCCCTGGGTTATACCGAACCCAACGCCGGCACAGACCTGGCATCATTGCAGATACGCGCCGCTAAAGACGGCAATGACTACATCTTGAACGGACAAAAAATGTTCAGCACCGGCGCGCACAATGCCCGGTATCATTGGCTGGCCGCAAGAACTAATCCCGAAATGCCCAAGCATAAGGGCGTCTCGATGATTATTGCAGACCTGACCGCTCCCGGCGTCACCGTCACCAAACTCACCACCATCGCCGGCGACAGAACAAATGAGGTCTTTTATGATAATGTGCGGGTTCCTCAGACCAACCGCATCGGGCCGGAAGGCGAGGGGTGGAATATTACCCGGTCGGCTTTAGCGGCGGAAAGAGGCGACCTCGGCACCTTCCCCTGGCCGAAGATTCTGGTAGACGAATTGATACAGTACGCCAAAGAAACCAAGCGTAACGGGAAACCTTTATCGGAAGACCCGCAGATACGGCAGACATTAGCGCAGCTTAGCATGGATGTCAATGTCCTGCGTCTTTACGGCCGCCGGTTAAACTGGATGATCGAGAAAAATATGGACATCTCCTGGTCCGCGCCTTTCTCGAAGATTTTTGAATCGGAACTGAGCCAGCGCATTGCAAACCAGGGCATGAACATCATGGGATTATACGGTGAACTGGAACAGGGTTCCAAATACGCCAAGTTAAAAGGCCATATTGAATCGGCCTATCTCACGATGGTTGTGCGGAGCTTCGGCGGCGGTTCTAATTTACGTCTGCGTAGCGATATTGCCACCAGGGGCATGGGCCTGCCGCGGGAACCGCAGTTAGCGATGCCGGTGAAGAAATAGTAAGATTTCGGATATCAGCCTGCATCCCCGGAATATCGGATAATAAAAATTATTCTTGAAAAGAGAGGACGATAAAGTGGATTTCGATTATAACGACGAACAGAAAATGCTAAAACAGGGCGCACGCGAATTCTTTGAGAAAGAATGCCCGAAATCTTTGGTAAAACAGATGATGGAGGACGAAAAAGGGAATCCTCCGGAATTATGGAAGAAAATGGCCCAACTGGGTTGGCTGGGACTGATCTACCCTGAGAAGTACGGCGGCGGCGACGGCAACATTATTGACCTCATCGCGCTGGAAGAAGAAATGGGGCGTGCCTGTTTACCGGGTCCGTTTTTCTCGACCGTGCTTTTAGGCGGCCTTTTTATCCTGCACAACGGCAGTGAGGAACAGAAAAAAGAAATATTGCCCAAGATCGCCTCCGGCCAGCTGATTTTAACACTGGCATTGACCGAGCCGAGCGACAGTTATGAAGCTTCCGCTATTTCAGTAGGGGCGAAAGCCGAAAAAGATGATTATATTATCGACGGGACCAAACTTTTCGTCCCGGATGCGCAAATTGCAGATTACATTATCTGTATTGCCAGAACCAAAAAAGGCACGAAACCGGAAGACGGCATCACCGCATTTCTGGTGGACCGGAAAAGCCCGGGAATCACCGTCACCTTATTAAAAACGCTCGCCGGTGATAAGCTTTGTGAAGTAATATTCAACAAAGTAAAGGTCTCCAAAAAGAACATCATCGGCAAGCCGGACCAGGCCTGGGGTCCGCTGCAGGAAACACTGCAGCAGGTAAAAATAGCCCAATGTGCCGAGATGGTCGGCGGAGCCCAAAGAGCTTTGGAATTAGCCGCCGATCATGCCAAGAAAAGGATTCAGTTCGATAGACCCATCGGCAGTTTCCCGGTCATCCATCATTTAATCGCTAACGCAATGATGGATGTTGATGCCTGCAAATTTTTAACTTACGAAGCCGCCTGGAAATACAGCGAAGGCCTGCCATGTGCCAAAGAAATTGCCATGGCCAAAGCATGGACCGGTGAAGCTTATCAACGCACCGCAGCCATGGGACACCAGGTTTTAGGCGGCATCGGCTATACCATGGACGGTGATATGCACCTGTATTTCAGAAGGGCGAAATCAGGCGAACTCACACTCGGAGACGGTAAGTTCCACCGAGAAGTTTTAGCCAAAGAACTCGGCATGTAACCGGCTCCTGCTCCTAAAATAAAGTTGATTAATTCTGAGTCAGACCGGACTTTCGATATTTGAAGAAGGATGTAGCATAAAATGAACATGATTGTTTGCATCAAGCAGGTGCTCGACCCGGAGGCACCTCTCTCCAGTTTTAAAATTGATCCGGCGACAAACACCATGGTGCCTGTCACCGCTGTTCCTTTTGTAATCAGTCCTTTCGATGAGCAGGCAGTTGAGGCAGCATTGAGAATCAAAGATGCCAAAGGCGGCAAAATCACCATCATCAGCCTGGGCGTTAATCTTTTAAGGGATGTCGTGAAAAAACCGCTATCCCTCGGCGCGGATGAACTTATCCTGCTGGAAGACCCCGCCTTTATCGGCGGCGACAGCTGGTCGACAGCTTATGCCCTGGCAGCAGCCATTAAAAAGGTCGGCCAATTCGACCTCATTTTCTGCGGCCGTCAGGCAGCTGACTCGGATTCCGGTCAGGTCGGTGCCTGTATTGCCGAAATATTGGGACTGCCCCAGGTCACCGTGGCTAAGAAAGTCGAAGCGGTTGACGGCAAGGTCAAAGTAGACAAAGTGACAACTGATGGTTATGAGGTTGTTGAAGTGCCTACTCCAGCATTAATTACCATCAGCAATGAACTGGGGGAAGTGCGTTTTGCTACGTTCAAGGGTACTATGGCCTCCAAGAAAAAAGAACCTATCATCTGGAAGCCCGCAGATATTGGCGTTGACCCGGCGAAAATCGGAGCGGCCGGACGCCGCACTAAAACCCGAAAATTATTCCAGCCCGTCCGTGACAGCAAATGTGAAATCATCAAGGGTGAGAATGATGAGGATGCCGCCGCTAATCTGGCAAAGAAACTCGTGGAGGTCAAACTTATCTGATGCCTTTTTAAAGGCGGAATAAGTTTGAAAAAGGAGAAAAATAATGGCCGATAACAAAGGCGTGATGATTTTAATTGAAACAATTGACGGGAAACTGACAAATATTGCTCAGGAGCTCCTCGGCGCGGGCCGTAAGCTCGCCAATGACCTTACGGAAGAACTGAGCGCGCTGGTAGTCGGCAGCGGAGTGGCGAATATCGCCGGTGAAGCGATTGCCTTTGGCGCCGATAAAGTTTATATCGTTGATGCACCGCTGCTGAAAGACTATCGTACCGATGCCTATGTATCGGTAGTCGATAAGGTTGTCAAGCAGGCAAATCCCCGGATTTTATTGATGGGACAGACGACCATCGGTCGTGACCTGGCACCGCGTGCTGCCTGCAGAATGGCCACCGGGGCAATCCTGGACTGCATCGCGCTGGAGATTGAGGCCTCGACAAAACAACTCCTGATGACCAAACCGGTCTACGGCGGAAATGCCCGCGCCATTTATACTATGGAAACATTACCGCAGGTAGCCACGGTACGCGCCAAAGCAATGACGGCCCTGGCCCCGGACAGCTCCCGCAAAGGGCAGGTTGTTGTTATTGATGCCGGATTGGACCCCGCCGCTGTCAAAACCAATGTCTTGCAGAAAGTTGTCGCGGAAACAACGGGTATTAAACTGGAAGATGCATCGGTAGTCGTTGCCGGCGGCAGAGGCATCGGCGGGCCGGAAGGCTTCAAGCAGCTGGAAGAACTTGCTAAAGTCCTGAAAGGAGCAGTAGGTGCCACCCGTCCGCCTTGTGATGCGGGCTGGGCGCCGGATACGATTCAAATCGGCCTGACCGGTAAAATTGTTTCGCCATATGTCTATATTGCGGTAGCTGTCTCTGGTGCCAGCCAGCATATGGCAGGTTGTTCCGGTTCTAAGAATATCATCGCCATTAACCGCGATGCGGAAGCCGCCATTTTCAAAGAAGCGCGTTTTGGCGTTGTCGGTGATTGGAAGAAGATTATCCCTGCTTTTGAAGCAAAAGTAAAAGAATTGCAGAGTAAATAAACTGGTTTTGGCGGTCTCTCCTAAAAAAGGAGAGACCGCTTTTATTTTACGAAGAATTTTGTACAAGGAAAATATCACCTTTCTTCGAAAATTGATAATTTGTAGTTCGCAACTTATCACCGGTAACCTAAAACTGATAATTCACAGCTCACCATTCGTAACTGAAAACTGATAACCCAAAGGTACTCAAACTGGTAGATAAACGCTGATTGCTCGCAAAAGAGGTTTTAATTTATGCTCATGACGCGGACATATTTCGGTTTTATCCCGGGATACGCATTGTTCTGGGGAGTTTTTGTTGTTGCTCTGTTATTATTTGCATACCGCATCAGGCAACTGCTGCAGTACATGTTACTGGGGCAAAAAGAGACAGGCTACAAGAGCTGGGGCAAATGGATCACTACTACCTTTGCTTACGTCTTCAGTCAGCTTTGCCAGTTAAAAAATTTCCAGGCTAAAAAAGACCGCGCTCCGTTGGGGCATGCCTTAATGGCCTGGGGATTCTTTGTTTTCGTCCTGTTTTATTTCTTTTTCTTTATCCTGGCCGAAGGTTTTGGGTTTGCCGGTCTGGAAAATACGAATTTCTTCTATTATTTTGCGTGGGTCATGGATTTCATGGCGGTCTTCATTATCATTGGCGCAGGTTGGGGCCTTATTCGCCGTTTCATCATCAGACCTGCCCGCCTTAAGGGCGAACAAACCATAGAAGCACTGATTATTCTCCTCTCCGTTTTCACCCATCCTTTCGCGTTTCTGTTCAACCAGGCTACCGTCATCGCAATGGGAGAGGCGCCGGCAGGACTGGGGCATACCCTCTTACCGCCGTTTAGCTCATGGCTGAGCCATCTCTTCACGGGGAGTGCCCTGACTGTCATCCAAAACTGGCATATCGCATTTTTTTGGACGGACTGGCTGACTGTCCTGTTAGTGCTGGTCTATATCCCGTATTCGCGGTACCTGCATGTCATTGCCTCAATTTTCAACGGTATTTTTGAGCCGCGGCTGCCCAAGGGCGCATTGAAGCCTATCGACCTGGAGCATGTTGATTCGCTCGGAACCGCCACTATTGATAAACTCACCTGGAAACAGAATCTGGATCTCTATGCCTGCGTGGTTTGCGGTAACTGCCAGGAACAATGCCCGGCTTTTACAACAGGGAAACCGCTCAATCCGAAAAAATTGGTTCAGGACTTGAAGAAGCAATTGCTTAAAGCGGGTCCTGAACTTGTTAAAGCAAAGGCCAAAGGTGAACCGGCTCCGGAAAACATCAACGTTACACTTGCCGGTAAAGTGATTCTGGAGGATGAAATCTGGGCCTGCACCACTTGCGGCGCTTGTGATACCACCTGTCCGGTGTGGGTGAAACATATCGATAAAATCGTAGACCTCCGCCGTAACCTGGTGGAACAATCGATTCTTCCGGAGACCGCCAAAGCCACTTTACAGAGCATTGAGAGGCGCGGCCATCCATGGCGCGGTACTACATTAAACCGTACCGATTGGGCACGCGGTCTTAATATCAAGACATTGGCCGATGATCCTAAAGTGGACATTCTTTATTGGGTCGGCTGCACGGAAGCCCTGGATGAAAGAGGCATTAAAATTGCGCAATCAATCGCAAAAATTATGCAGCAGGCAGGAATCAATTTCGGTATTCTCGGCACGGAAGAAAGTTGCTGCGGAGATCCCGCGCGGCGTTTAGGCGATGAAGTGCTCTACCAGACGCAGGCACAAAAGAACATTGAAATATTAAAAGGGTATAACGTCAAGAAAATAGTTACAGGCTGTCCGCATTGCTACAATACAATTAAAAATGAGTATCCGCAGTTCGATGGTAACTTTGATGTTATTCACCATACCGAACTGATTGCCGGCCTCCTCAAGGAAGGAAAAATTAAAATCGCCAAGGGCGATTACGGCAGTATTACTTTTCACGACCCCTGTTACCTGGGCCGACACAATGATATTTACCAGCAGCCCCGGCAAATACTGAAATTATTACCGGATACAAAACTGGTCGAGATGGAAATGAATAAAAAACGTGCTTTCTGCTGCGGTGGCGGCGGCGGGAGGTTGTGGCTGGAAGAGCGCATCGGGCAGCGTATCAGTGAAAACCGCATTGACCAGGTAATAGCAACTAAGGCGCAGATGGTGGCTACTGCTTGTCCCTATTGCCTCCAGATGTTCGAAGATGCCGTCAAATCTAAACAGGTCCAGGAAACGCTCAAGGTGAAAGATATCGCCGAACTGATTGCAGAATCCGCGGCCAAGTAATTCTGATTTTTTGTTAGTCCATGAGAAAATATTTCGCAACCAGTCGTCAAGGACTGCGCCCTGTCTTGTTATTCAGTTTTTCCGGCGATTTTTATTGTTTTACGCTCGAAAAGATTGATTATTTTTTCCCTTAGGTAACGCTGAACACAAGAGTTTATCGTGTCATCAGGATAAATGATATAATTTCCGATAAGCGGTTTCATCTTGTTTTCCAAACCCTTCTCAGAGAATGAAGCATCAA
>Ga0265323_10001719_pt1 | contig 10411 bp, 8 predicted proteins | sample 41225metaG_FD_193580 | JGI IMG/M metagenome (GOLD analysis project Ga0265323, IMG submission 193580) | Rhizosphere microbial communities from Carex aquatilis grown in University of Washington, Seatle, WA, United States - 4-12-25 metaG | ecosystem: Host-associated > Plants > Roots > Rhizosphere >... | reverse complement strand
TCGATATAACCGGGAAATACAGGGTTTCAAGTTTGTGTGAGTCGGTTTATAATATGCAGCAACGGATTTGGTTTATTTTGCCGCCAATGCAGGAGATATATTATCGGAAAAAAGATCCGGGCTATATTCCGCTTCCTCCTTACAAAAAAGGTTGTCAACCCGATACCCGGCATGTGATGGACTTTATTTATCCAAATGAAAATGCAGTCATTTATCTACCTGTAAATATGGAAAAAAACAGGGAAAGTCTTGTCTTCAGGCTTGCTCACCATAATTCAAACATTACTGTTTATTGGCATCTCGATGGTTTTTTTGCTGGACAAACCCGGGATATCCATCAAATGGCTCTTACACCTTCACAGGGAAAACATGTGCTGACTGTTGTCGATGAAGACGGGAATATGCTCACCAGGAAGTTTGAAGTCATTTCCAAATGAAATTGAACCTATCATTAGTTTGGTAAATGGTTTAGGAATATGATCTATTTTTTTAAATTCTTTCATTCAAAATGTAAACTTTTTACATGAAATTCAGGAATTAAAAAGAACTCTTCACTCGAACTTACATTAAACAAAAAAAGTTTTTTATAAATTCTAAAACCAGCCTGTACTCTTGTGTTAAGTTAAATTATGAATTAATAAAGATATTTACATCATAATATCTTAAACAAAATTATATTCTTAGCTGTTATATAATTTAATTAAACGAAGAATATTTCTAAAACAAAAAATTAAAAAAATTATGAAACAATTACTTACAAATCTGAACACAAATGGTTATGATAATATTCATTTTCCATTTCAATCCGATCTTTTAAAACCCAATATGGTTCGGATTATTGAAAGTTACTTCTTTAAAGCAAAAATGCTTGCCTTATTAGTTGTGCTTTTGTCATTCGTAATAACGATTAATATCCAAGCACAAACTATTAACCATGCACCAATGACACCCGGAATGATTAAAGGACCTACTACCGGTTTATGTATTTCAGGTACATCAAGCGCAACATATTCTATTGCTGTCGTGATTGGAGCAACATCTTATACATGGTCCCCCCCGGCAGGAACAACAATTACCAGTGGACAGGGAACAGCATCGGTAACTATTAATTTCGGAAGTTTATTTACTTCAGGTAACCTAAGTGTAACAGCAGATAATGCATACGGTTCCAGCACAGCAAGAGTTCTTGCTCTTAGGTCTGCTCTGTTAGTTCCCGGAATAATTTCAGGACCAGTTACCGGTTTATGTATGTCAGGAACATCAAGAGCAACTTATTCTATTGGTGCAGTGATTGGGGCAACATCATATACATGGACGTCACCGGCAGGAACATCAATTACCAGTGGACAGGGAACAACATCAGTTATTATTAATTTCAGCAGTGGATTTACTTCAGGTAACCTGAGTGTAACAGCAAATAATGAATGCGGTTCCAGCACAGCAAGAGTTCTTGCACTTAAGTCTACTTTGTTAACTCCAGGAATGATTTCAGGACCTGTTACCGGTTTATGTATTTCAGGAATATCAAGCGCAACTTATTCTATTGGTGCAGTGATTGGAGCAACATCATATACATGGACGCCCCCGGCAGGAACAACAATTATCAGTGGTCAGGGAACTACATCGGTTACTGTTAATTTCGGAAGTTTATTTACTTCAGGTAACCTGAGTGTAAGAGCAGATAATGCATGCGGCTCCAGCACAGCAAGAGTTCTTGCACTTAAGTCTACTTTGTTAATTCCAGGAATGATTTCAGGACCTACTACCGGCTTATGTATTTCAGGAATATCAAGCGCAACTTATTCTATTCCTGCAGTGATTGGAGCAACATCATATACATGGACGCCCCCGGCAGGAACAACAATTACCAGTGGACAGGGAACACCGTCGGTTATTATTAATTTCGGCAGTGGATTCACTTCAGGTAACTTAAGTGTAACAGCAGATAATGCATGCGGTTCCAGCTCTGCAAGAGTTCTTGCAGTTAGGTCTACCTTATTAACTCCAGGAATGATTTCAGGACCTACTATCGGTTTATGTGTTTCAGGAATATCAAACGCAACCTATTCTATTCCTTCGGTAATTGGAGCAACATCATATACATGGACGCCCCCGGCAGGAACAACAATTACCAGTGGACAGGGAACAACGTCGGTTATTATTAATTTCGGCAATGGATTCACTTCAGGTAATTTAAGTGTAACAGCTAATAATGCATGCGGTTCCAGCTCTACAAGGCTTTTAACATTGAGGTCTTTACCTTCAACACCTGCATTAATTACAGGCAATATTTCATTATGCTCTAATCAAACAGGCGTAGTATACAGCATTACAACTGTTTTAGGTGCAACGGGTTATACGTGGGCAGTTCCATCTGGCGCAACAATTACAAGTGGGCAAGGTACAAATTCCATAACAGTCGATTTTGGTTTAACTGGAGGTCACCTTTCGGTTATGGCAACAAATGCCTGCGGCTCAAGCATGGCAAGAACGATATCTATTGTGGTGGCTAATTGCAATGTCAATCTAATAAATAAGAAAGAAATTACGAATATTGACAACAATTCAAATACCGATACTTCTGTTTCTGGTTTAATAGTTGAAAGAAATATTTCAGGTAATATTTCAGATCCGGCAAATTCAATAAAAATAAACATTTATCCAAATCCAACAAATGGTAAAGTGGTTATTGAATATGCAAATCCGGGTGCAAAGAAAATAGTAGTCGAAATATTTAATATTTTAGGTGTAAGGGTTTATACAAATGAATTTTTATTAAATAAAAACAGTTTAATCAACCCTGAAATAGATTTAACCTCAAAACCAAAAGGTATATATTCAATAAGGATAAATGACGTAATTTATAAAGACAAAATAGTTCTTCAATAAGTTAATTCAATTTAAAAAAGAGAGGTAAGCTTTAAAACTTACCTCTTTCTTTTTATAATGCAAATAGAATTTAGGTGTAAATTTTAAAAGTACTTTTAAAATAAAAAAGCCGGAATTGTCCGGCTGATTTTTTATTCTTTCTTTTTCCCTGTATTTATACCAAATGGTAAATACGCCGGGCAGAAACTGAAAATACTTGTTAAAACAAATATTACAGCCAGAACCAGGAGAATTATCCCCAATACTCCGGATAGAACTTTGGTAATAAAAAGAATGGCAATTACAACAGCAACCAGTATCCTGATTACTTTGTCAATGGTACCTATATTATTCTTCATAAGTAAAAATTTTTAACAGGCATTTAAGGTACAACAATTTTTAAAAATTGAAAAATATTTTTTACTCAAATTAAATTTTAATAATTTCCCCAAAAAATACGCTCAGCCAATTGGTTCAGCCATTTTACAGCTAAAATGTTACCAGCTTTTTACTTCTTTTCACAATTTCGTACAAATCATAAATTGAAGTTATGGTGCACATTTGAACATTCTCAGTATGCCTCATTTTGGTGCAGGTAGCGCATGTATATATGTCGCCGCCATTGGAAACAAATTGAAGGCTCGTTTTGGGAATGTCGAATTTTGATGTGTCTTTTATAAAAACATCAACTGCTTTACTAATTACAAATATCACAACTGTATCGCCTTTTGACTGGGCTGCAATTCCTAAACGCAGAGCATTCCAAACAGTTTCGGCATCGCCGGAACTGATAATAATTCCAATATCTGGTGTGCTGGCTTTATTAAAAGCAGTTACACCTTCGCATCCGGATAAAATTTGCGATTGTCCGATTAAATAAACGGACAAAATAAAAAGGGAAGTAATTATTATTTTTTTCATAACGGGCTTATTTGAAAATTTGATAATCTGAAAATATGATTTCGACAGGTTTATTTATTGAATATAGTATACACTAATCTCATGTATAAATATATAAAAATTTTTGGTTGTAACGGTAATTCACATGATTCTCCGGATAAACAGGTTGTTTTCTTCAAATTAAGGTATTGTCCCGGATATTAATACAATCAATAAAATCTCATTCCAATAAACTACATTTGAAATATTGAAAAAAGAAATTGTGAATTGTTATGGAAATAAGTTTATTTTTATTTCACGAATCCCGGTTATTTCTTAATGTATAAAATTGATATAAAAATTATTTTCGTAACCAAAATTTCTAATAGGAGAGGAAATTAAATGGTTGTTCACCTAGACAAATTTTTTACAAATATTACTTTTTTGGAAAAGGAAACAAAGAACAGGGAATTCGAGAATTGTTCTTTTTTGAACTGTGATTTTTCTAATGGGACATTTTCATTAAGCAAATTTATAGATTGTGTTTTTACAAACTGCAACCTCTCAATGGTAAAGCTCAATCAATGTCAGTTGAACAATATAGCATTTATAGATTGTAAACTATTGGGTGTGAATTTTAGCGATTGTATCGATACCGTTTTTAAAGTAAAATTCGATGGATGTATATTGGATTATTGTTCGTTTACCGGGAAAAAAATGCAAAAAACTTCATTTATTAACATTTCAATGAAAAATGTGGATTTCACTGAATGCGATTTGACAAAATCAAAATTTTCAAACACCGATTTAATGAATTCTGTTTTTAACAGGACGATACTTAAAGAAGCAGATTTTTTGACCGCTATAAATTATAATATTGACCCTGAAATGAATAATATCAGGAAAGCAAAATTCTCACTTTATGGAATAACTGGCCTGTTAATTAAATATGATATAGTAATTGAATAAGCAGGTAAATCTGCAAAACAGGAAGTGGTTGGCGTTAATACAATAAGAACCGGGACTTAAATATTTGGAAAATGAAATGACAATCAAAAATAAAACAAATAATACTTCATTGATATGACTGGTTAAATTTTTCAATTTTTTTTCTCTGCTGACATAAGGTTGTCACTTTAAGATATTATGTTTGAATAAAATTTTAAAACTAAACATTATGAAAGGAACATTATCTGTTTCGTTTATATTTCTGCTTGCAATTGGATTCATTGAACAAATAAATGGACAAGACATATCAATACAGCAAAAATCAATGATTGAAAAACAAGTTGATTCTGTTTTTCATGTGATGATAAAAGCAGCAGAAAGCTTGGAATATGATAGATTAAGTGAGGGTGTAGATGATAAATTTAATGCAGGGTTTATTGTAAATGGTTCCTATTTTGCACAGTACGATTCTTTAATTAACAGCCTAAAATACAGGTCACGTGGTGTATTGAACCAAAGCATCGCGCTTCAAAAAGAGAAAATCACGGTATTGTCCGAAAATATTGTGCTATTAACAGCTCATGGCATCTCAAAAATTGAAGCAAGTTCCGGTAATTCATTTGAAGTTAAATTTTTCTGGTCTTTTGTCTATGAAAAAATAAACAATAATTGGAAAGTTATACAATCACATCAATCAGGCATTAGGTAATTTATTATGGAACCAATTGTATTAAAAGATAAATCGGTAAAGCCCAACGATGAAATCGTGTTCCCGATTATTGGTGAAAAAAGTTTTTTTTGGCAAAAGATTATGAATTTTTTGTACGATAACCATAACGACATTTCAGATGAGTGGAAATTTTATAATGACGGGAAAAGCTGGCTTTTTCGGACGTTGAAAAAGAAAAAAACAATATTCTGGATTGGAGTTTTAAAAGATACATTCAGGGTTTCCTTCTGGTTTGGTGATAAAGCAGAACCGATTATTGAACAAAGCGACTTACCGGAAGATGTAAAAAATGACTTCAGGAATGCAAAAAGATATAAAATAGGACGAGGTATTTCGATAGTAATGAAAAATTCCGCAGATGTTGAAAATGTTTTAAAACTGATTGATATAAAACTAAAAATAAAATAGGGAAGTAGGCGTAATGCGTGCTTTAAATAATTACCTGATTTGTGTATTATTTAATGGTTTTAACCCCGTATCAAAAGTTTGTTCCATCAGAAACAGCCAATTTTCCTGAACTTCTTCAGCCCAGCAGGTTGAACCCATTCAAATGGGACAGCCAGATATCCAGTGACCACGTGACAGCTTTCCTGGATTTAATATTTGTGTAAGAATAATAATTCCCCCTTGGAGAAGAGTCTGTCCCGATTTATCAGGCATGGCTATGCACACATCTTTTAATTCCTTATATTTCGCCCCTAATGTGGCTTTTAAAATTCGTTTATGTTTTTCTATAAATATATCGTCACTACGTGACTTTTTTTGTTTTATCAGCCCCATAGGGGCTATATATTTATAGAAACAAATATTCCCCTTGACTCTGAAGTCCCGTAGGGACGAAATATTCAAAATGTGTGCATAGCCATGGATTCATCAGGAGGGCAGGGGGATTGATAATTTCCAAATCTACTCCGCCCTATTGTTGCATAACAAACCCCCTAACTCTAAACTTCACCTTTAACATTGAAATAATATATTTTGATTTTTTTGAAAATAAGATTAAATTTATTCTAAGTATCGTTGCTATTATTATTTATTAATAGTTTTACTACAATTATCGTTATCGGAATGTTTGGTAGGTTAAAAAGCAATATTATAAACACAGCAACATGGCTTGACACCAGCATTTATAAATGATAAAAACAAAAAAAAAAAATGAAAATAACCATTCTCATTCTAACGACATTATTTTCAACAACCACATTTACCCAAAGCAATCAGGCCGGAATTGCATCGCAAAGTATAGACAATTATGGGAATATGTTCCAAAATAATTCTTCACAGGAAAAGACATTTTATTCAGAACAAAGTGGTCAGACGACTTTTGTTTATGATAGTATTCGGGCATTAAACGAAATAAATGATCCTGCCAATGCAGACGCATTTCCCTGGATTTCAACTGATGGAATGAGATTGTATTTTACAAGTGGTGCCAATAAAAATCAGTTAATGTTTACACAAAGGGCAGACACAAATAGCTATTTTAGCGATCCTGTAATAATCCCGATTACTATTTCAAATCCTTTGTCATACTGGTTATCAAAAGATGAACTTGATGTTTATATTTGTACTTATTCTCCCGATACCCTTTATTACGCACATCGTAAGACCACCGATTCTTCTTTTAATACACCTGCCTTAATTCATCTGTCACAGCAACCAGATTCTAATATTTCTTACAGAGGGGTATCTTTAAATAATGCTCAAAATACACTTTATATTTCACCACCTTCAGGGATACTCGAATTTTCGAGAACTTCGACGGATTCATTTAAATATAAAAGAACATTACCTTTTCCTTCAGGTTTTACAATTCATTCCGGTCAACTCTCAAAAGACGAACTTACATTTTTCTTTTCAGCATCATATAAAGGAGGGAAAGCCGTATTGTATCAATTAAAAAGAGTTAATCCCACAGATGATTTTGATGCAGGCACATTCCAACTGATAGGGGGAATTAACGATACCACTTTAAGCAACCTCCAACCTTCCATGTCGGACAATCTGAACTATGTTGTATTTGTCAGAGAAAATCAAAAAGGCTGGTCTTCAAGTGATTTATATATAGCCCATAAGGATAGCATTGCTTCTATTGTTAATCCAACTCAAATACAGAAATCAACTTCTGTATTTCCAAACCCTTCAAAGGGAATTTTTCACTTATCAGGTTCAGAACAAAGGATCTTGAATTTAGAAATCTACAATCTTTTTGGAGAAAAAGTATTTCAGGAAATTAAACTAAACCTGAGTAAACAAAAGCCAATTGATTTATCAGGTAAGCCAAAGGGAATTTATTTCTTAAAACTGACTGACGGCACAAATATTATCAGTGTGATAAAACTTATTATTGAATGAATAAAATCATAGCAAACAATACGAATAACTTGAATGCTGAGACATGTGGGTTCTCACACCATAGCGGGACAAGCTATCCGACCTTTGAAAATTAAATTTTATACCGATGAAAAAGATTTATAATGGAATAGTGCTAATGTTTTACATAGTTATTACAGGGATAATATGTGTAGCACAAGATAACAGTAGAGCTTTACTCAAACAGGTTATTAAGGAAAATCAGGAAGCTGTGGATGCAATTGCAATGTATCCGACAGAAACAAGGAAAATAATATTTGAAGCTACTGAATACCCTGAAGTTATTGCTAAATTGAATGCAATGCAAAAGAATTCACAGGATGCATTCGAGAAATTAATTTCATCTTTCAACAAGGTAGAACAGGAGAAAATTTGGAACCTGACCCGTTATGATGATTTAATTTCTGATCTAACTGCTAACCAAAAGATGTCAGAAGATGAAGTCAATAATATATTGGTTAATTATCCCGAAGAAATTCATAAAACCGCTTTGGAGGAGCGAAAAAATAATTACAACCTGCTTGTTCAGATTGATAAAATGAATAAAAGTTATAATTCAGATTTTGAGCTTTTGCTGAGTGGTTATCCTCCCGAAGCCATCAATGCTTTCAGGGAAATGATAAAGATGCCTGAAGTTCTGGATATGCTTTTCGACCATATGCAATATACTGTGGTTGTAGGAGATTATTATAAAAAGAATCCCGAAAGAGTTTTACATAAAACAGATTCTTTAAACCTGGTATTGACTCAAAAAAATATACAGGAAGCTGACGACTGGAAACAAAGCATGAATGACAATCCTCAGGCACAGGAAGAATATACCCAGGCTGCACAGGAATATGCACAGGACAATGGTTATCAGCCTGAAGATTATTATGCTCCACTTACAGAGGATGTCACAGATTACAATACTAATCCATATAATTGGTGGTTCGGCTACCCATCATGGTACCCTTATGATTACTGGAATCCTTACCCATACTGGTATGATTGGGGATTTTATTATGGATCCGGCAGACGTGTAGTTTTTTTCGGACTTCCCTCGGCTTATTTCATGGATTGGTACTTTTATTATCCGGAACATTCTTCCAGATACGCCGAATTATCAAACCATTATTATAATTACTTTAACAGACACCGCGAATCAATGAATAATAACAGCATAAGCCACAGTGTGAACGACTGGCGCAACAGAAACAGGGATATAGTTACGGATGATTGGGACAAAGATAATTCTGGAAGAACACAGCGGTTCAAAGAATATGGTCAATTGGAAATAGATAGAAGGAAATATAATACCAAAAATCCACAAAAACAGATTGAACAATCTGAATATTTGCAAAAAAAGCAAAAAAAATATCCTTTATTATCAGCAGATGTTTCCAGGAGACAATTAGTTCAAAAAGATTCTAAAACAAATTCTGTTCAGGGATATAGACTTGAACCGGTTAAGAAACCAACAGTTGCAATACCTGACCATTTTAAAGCTTCTGAAAATGAACAATTAAACAATAAACGGTCCGGACAAAATCCTCAACAACAAAATAGTAATGTTCAAAATAGCAATATTATTAATCGACAACCTATAATTGCGAGTCCGCAGCCAAATAATAATGAATCCAGACAGAGACCTGATAATGTGAACGTACAGCCGAGAAGTTCTAATCCTGTAAAGCAAACTGAAAATTATAATCAGATAAGAAATGCCCAGGAATATCATCAAAACTCATGGAAAGAAATTCAACCACAATCACAACCTATTCGACAACCCCAACAGCAAAATTATACTCCTCCTTCCAGGCCACAGGAAAATAGACAGGTTGAACAACGCGTCGAACAACCAGGTAAACAAAATATTCAAACTCCATCAAATAACAGGAGGAAATAATTGATAATAAGTTTGTCAAATAAATTAAAACCACTTTATTTTTCATTGAACTCAGGGTAATACAGGTATACTCCCTATAGACGTGAGAAAAATACAGAGGTTTTCGTTCTTCATCTCCCTTATCGGGTCTTCGTCTCTGTGGATACAGCCTCCCTCCTGATCGACCTCAGCCCTCCCGGTTGAACCCGTTCGTATGGGTCGTCCAAATATCCCGTGACCACGTGACAGCTTTCCTAGATTTAATATTTGTGTAAGAATAATTATTTCCCTTGGAGAAGGGGGTGAGGGGGATTGATTGATTTAAAACCAAGTTTATCACAGTGGTGTAATAAAAACCACTATGTCTTTCTATGGCAGTGATTCCACTAATTTTCAGAGTTGTACCATTTTCATTTTAAATCATCTTCAAATTTTCAGATTTGTTAGCAAAAAAAGTAAATTTGTTTTATAAACCAAAAATTATAAAATATGAAAAGGTTCGCTTTAACAATCCTGTTGTCGGCTTTTATAATAATATTGTCTGCCCAGACCAATATTAAACTCCCAGAACCGCAGAAAACCGGTGGTATGCCTCTTATGGAAGCTCTTTCAAAACGTTCAACTTCGAGGGCATTTGATACAACTGCCATATCGAACCTGCATTTGTCGAACCTTCTTTGGGCAGCATTCGGCATCAACAGGCCCGATGGAAAGCGCACCGCTCCCTCGGCACGCAATTTCCAGGA
>Ga0265323_10001717_pt1 | contig 10429 bp, 9 predicted proteins | sample 41225metaG_FD_193580 | JGI IMG/M metagenome (GOLD analysis project Ga0265323, IMG submission 193580) | Rhizosphere microbial communities from Carex aquatilis grown in University of Washington, Seatle, WA, United States - 4-12-25 metaG | ecosystem: Host-associated > Plants > Roots > Rhizosphere >... | reverse complement strand
GAGCAAACGCTCCTCGGCATTCTCGCGGGCGCGCGGCCGCAGACGCTCGCGCTCCTCGTCGCGCAACATGGAAACCGCGGTTTCTGCCAGGTCGCGCACCATGGAATCCACGTCGCGGCCCACGTAGCCCACCTCGGTGAACTTGGATGCCTCAACTTTCACGAAGGGCGCGCCCGCCAGCTTGGCCAGACGGCGCGCGATTTCGGTCTTGCCCACGCCGGTCGGGCCGATGAGCATGATGTTCTTGGGCGAGATCTCGTCGCGCATGGGCGGCGGCACCTGCTGGCGGCGCCAGCGATTGCGCAGGGCCACCGCCACCGCGCGCTTGGCCTCGCGCTGGCCCACGATGTAGCGATCGAGTTCCTCGACGATGGCCCGCGGGGTAAGCGCTTCGGAGCGTTTGCTGGGAGCAGCCACTAGAGCTCCTCGAACGTCTGGTTGGTGTTGGTGTAGATGCAGATCTCGGCGGCGATGCGCAGGCTGCGCTCCGCGATCTCGCGCGCCGAGAGTTGCGTGTCGGCCAACAAGGCGCGCGCCGCCGCCACCGCGTAGGCACCGCCCGAGCCCACCGCAGCAGTGTCGCAGTCGGGCTCGATGATGTCGCCGGTGCCGGAAAGCATCAGGATCTTCTCTCGATCGGCCACCAGCAGCAGCGCCTCCAGTCGGCGCAGAACGCGATCGGTGCGCCAGTCCTTGGCCAGTTCGACCGAGGCGCGTAGAAGGTTTCCGTTTGCTTCCTTGAGCTTGGTCTCAAACTTTTCGAACAGGGTCAGCCCGTCGGCGGCGGAGCCAGCAAAACCGGCCAGGATACGGCCCTCGTCTAGCCGCCGGATCTTGCGCGCAGTCGCCTTGACCACGGTCTGGCCCAGGGTCACCTGTCCGTCGCCGCCTATCACGACTTTGCCGTTGCGGCGCACGACCAAGACCGTCGTGGAGTGGAATTGTCGCGTGGGGAGCCGGCCGGCTTTGCCGGCCGCGCACCACCGCGGGAGGGTTTGGGAACCCTCTGAGGGTTCCCATCTGAATCGTGGCCTCATGGGGCGCAGCCTAGCGCGTTTTCAGCAGCGCGCGAGGATGGGAACGATCGTAGACCGCCATCAGGTGATCGATGTCGACTTGAGCATAGCGCTGGGTGGTGCGCAGGCTGGCATGGCCGAGCAGCTCTTGGATCGAGCGAAGATCGGCGCCCTCGCCGAGGAGGTGGGTCGCGAAGCTGTGGCGCAAGGCATGGGGCGATACGCGACGGACGCCGGTATGGATCTCACGCCGATTCAGCTTGCGGCGCGCCTCACGATCGGAGAGACGGCGGCCTCGCCGCGACAAGAACAGAGCCTCGCTGTCGACCGACCCAGCCGCGTGGACCGCGAGCAAGGTGGCACGCAAGGGCAGGTAGGATTGGATCGCGTGCCAGCCCTTGGATCCAAGCGGCACGATACGGTCCTTGCGGCCCTTGCCCTGGCGTACCGTGATGCGCGCGCCGGCGCCGTCCGGGACCACGTCATCCAGGTCCAGGTGGCAGGCCTCCGAAATGCGCAGGCCGGCACCGTAGAGCACCTCGAAGAGGGCTTGGTCGCGCGCGTGTTCGGTGGCCTGGACAGCGTCGTCGCCAGCTGATTCAAGCAAACGCGAGGCCTCGTCCTTGCCCAGGAAGGCGGGCAGGTGGGGCCGGCGCTTGGGCCCGCGCAGGCCCGCCAGGGGACTGCCCGAAAGCAGCTTGCGTCGCACCAGCAGCCGGAAGAATGTCTTCATTGCTGACAGCTTGCGGCCTACGGTGGCGGGATCGTTGTGGCCGTGCAGACTGGCCAGATACGATCGGCACACCGGCGTGGGGAGATCCGCAGGGGTTAGCGCTTGCGGAGCGCCCTGGCCCCGCAAGCTACGGGCGTGGGCGAACAGTTCCTCGAGATCGCCCAGGTAGGCCCGCAGGGTGTGGGCCGAGGCGCGTTTCTCGCTGCCCAGGTGCTGGCGGAAAAGTTCGAGCAGCGGCTCCATCCATTGAGATGCTAGCCCCATCCCAACCGGCGCGCGAATTACTGGGGTATCTAGGCCTTGCCCACGAACATGGTAGCCTGAGATCGACACAAGCCATGGTTTCAACTACCCGCGATTTCCAGAGCGCCGACCGGCTCGACACCCACCGCAAGGCGCTCTATATCAACCTGGATGAGAGCCGCTACGGGACTTTTGCCGAGATCGGCGCTGGGCAGGAGGTGGCGCGCTGGTTTTTCCGTGTGGGCGGCGCGGCGGGCACCATCGCCAAGAGCACCTCGGCGTACGACATGGCGGTCAGCGACGCAATCTACGGCCACACCGAGCGCTACGTGTCGCGCGAGCGGCTGCAGCGCATGCTCGACTACGAGCACGAGAAGAACCTGACCCGCTTGAGCGCGGCCCGCGGTGACACCACCGCGTTCTTCGTGTTCGCCGACACCGTGGCAGCCAAGAGCTTTCGCAATGACAAAGACTGCCACGGCTGGATGGGGCTCAAGTTCCAGAGCCATCCTCGCGAGCAGGAGAGCCAGATCGTCCTGCATGTGCGCATGCTGGACGGGGAAGCGCAGCTACAGCAGGAGGCGCTGGGCGCGGCGGGCGTGAACCTGATGTATGGCGCCTTTTTCCTGCACCACGAGCCCGAGCTGCTGATCGAGTCGTTGCTCGACAACCTGTCCACCCAGCGCATTGAGATCGACATGATCGAATTCTCGGGCATCGAGTTTCGTCAGGTCGACAATCGCCTGATGAGCCTGAAGCTGGTGCAGCTAGGGCTGTCGCAAGCAGCGATGTTCAGCGCCAAGGGTGAGGTGTTGCAGGCCAGCGAGGTATTGCACAAGAGGCCGGTGCTGGTCGAGCGCGGCACCTTCCGGCCGGTGACCAAGGTCAACATCGATATGTTGCATTGTGCGCGCACCAACTTTGCCAAGGCGCTGGGCGAGCCCGAGGACACCATCGTCGAGCTGGCCGAGATCACCATGCGCAACCTGCTCACTGCGGAGGGTGAGATCGATCCGCGGGATTTTCTGGCGCGCGCCGATGTGCTGGCGGCCGCGGGCAAGACGGTGCTCATCTCGGACTACTTCGAGTACTACCGCTTGGCAACCTACCTGCGCCGCTGTACGCCGGAGGCCATTGCCATCGTCTTGGGCGCGGGCAGTCTCACCCCGCTGCTCGACGAGAAGTACTACGCCAATCTGGGCGGCGGCATCCTGGAAGCCTTCGGACAGCTCTTCCAGAAGAACCTGACCATCTATGTGTATCCCTGGCTCGATCCGGCCAGCCAGAAACTCAACACCGTGTCGAACTTGGAGGTGGCTCCCGAGCTGCGCAAACTCTTCGGGTATGTGGTGGAGCGCGGCTCGATCGTGCAGCTGGAAAACTACAATCCGCACATCCTCCATATTTTCACGCCCGAGGTGCTCCGCCGCATCCAGGTTGGCGACGCGAGTTGGGAGGACATGGTGCCTCCGGAAATCGCCGAGGTAATCAAGCGGCGTGGGTTCTTCGACTACCGGCCTGGCTAGAGCGCATCTCACAAATCGCTCCGCATCGCCTGGCCGGCTGCGGGCCCCGGCCGCGTCGTTGCTCGTCGTCGGAATACTTCGAGTATTACTCCTCCTCGCGCCTCGCGTCCTGGGCTCCTCGCTCGGCCAGGGCTCGGTCCGGATTTGTGAGATGCGCTCCAGGCTTGATCTCTCAGCGGCGCTCGACGATCCTTGCACGCCAGAGTAGCCCACGCCATGTCCGACCAACCACCGCCTGACTTGCCCGCTGCCAGCATTCTCGACCTGATCGGCCGTACGCCGATGGTGGAGATTCGCCGGCTCAACCCCAACCCGCGAGTGAAGATTCTTGCCAAGCTGGAGGGCTTCAATCCCACCGGCAGCATCAAGGATCGCATCGCGCTCAAGATGATCGAGCAAGCCGAGCGCGAGGGTGATTTGGTGCCCGGCAAGACCATCCTGGAGCCGACCAGCGGCAACACCGGCATCGCGCTGGCAATGATTGCTGCGGTAAAGGGCTATTCGCTCATGATCGTAATGAGCGAGGCGGTGTCGATCGAGCGCCGCAAGATGATCCAGGCCTTTGGCGCCCAGGTGACCCTCACCGACGCCAGCTTGGGCACCGATGGGGCTATCTTGAAAGCGCGCCAGCTTGTGCGCGAATTCCCTGACAAGTACTTCATGCCCGATCAGTTCTCTAACCACTACAACCAGCTGGCCCACTACGAGACCACGGCGCAGGAGATCCTGGCCCAGACCGGAGGTCACCTCGACTACTTCGTATCGGCGCTGGGGACCAGCGGCACGCTCATGGGCGTGGGCCTGGCGCTCAAGGAGAAGATGGCCAACGTCAAGATCGTCAGCGCCCATCCTGTGCGCGGCCACTACATCCAGGGCCTCAAGAACCTGGAAGAAGCCATCGTGCCCGCCATCTACTCGGCGGAAAACGTCGACCGGCACATCATGATTGAAAGCGAGGACGCCTTCGAACTGGCACGCCAGACCGCGCGGGCTGAGGGGATCCTTGTCGGCATGAGCAGCGGCGCAGCCCTTTTCGCCGCCCGCACCATCGCCCAGGAGATCGAGTCTGGCGTGATCGTGACCATCTTTCCGGATCGGGGCGAGAAGTACTTGAGCACCGACCTCTTCCGGGTGTGATCCGGAAGCCGAGGCCGGCGGGCCGGGACAGGAACCTTGCGACGCACGTCGCTATAGGTCTGATCAGCGCCTCACCGTTTCGTAGAAGGTTCTGACCAAGTCCCCACATTATCCCTCAAGTTGGGTTCTCAGAAAACGCTACAAGGAGAAGTCATGACACGAGGCGGAACTAGGATGACACGCTGGACGCTCCTCTCCATCTTGGGGCTGGCCCTTGGTGCATGCTCGTCGGAAACCGGCAACATCGTGGACGCGGAAGGTCAGGGAGGCACCGTAGGCAGTGGGGGCGCTGGAGAAGCTGGAGGCGCGATGGGAACCGGGGGCGCACCCGAAACGGGAGGCATGACGGGGAATGCCTCTGGTGGTATCAGTTCGGCGGGCGGGATTGGCTCTGGTGGCGTGACTCCTTCCGGGGGTGTGATCAACTCGGGTGGCGCGAACATCTCCGGTGGCGTGACGGCATCTGGCGGTCTGGGTGGCAAGGGAGGGACGGGCGCGGGCGGCAAGACGGGCGCAGGCGGTGCCACAGGAACTGGCGGTGCGACGCCGAACGGCGGTGCGACGCCGAACGGCGGTGCGACGCCGAACGGCGGTGCGACAAGGATGGGCGGGGCCACAGGAGTTGGCGGTGCGACAGGAACCGGCGGTGCGACGAGAATGGGCGGCGCCACAGGAGTTGGCGGTGCGACAGGAGCTGGCGGTTCAACAGGAACCGGCGGTGCGACAGCGACCGGTGGTACGACGATCGTCATCAACCCCGGCCAGTGCGACGCAACGACTACGCCGGTCGCCAGGCACGGGCAACTCAAGGTCGTAGGGAACAGAATCGTAAACCAGTGCGGCAGGCCTGTCCAGCTAGCTGGAATGTCGATGTACGACTGGTCGCAGCAGGGGCGCCAATTCTACAACGCAGACGCAGTCAAGAACCTGGCCGGGACAGGAACGGGACAGAAGAAGTGCGCGATACTTCGCGTTCCGCTTCTACCCACCAACTATCCCAGCCAAATGGCTCGGGTGAAGACCGTGATGGACGCCTGCATCGCCAATGGTATCTACTGCATGCCCAACTGGCATGTGGTTGGCGCCAATGCCAACGCGACCAATGCGTCCGCGTTCTATGTGGAGCTGGCGAACGCCTACGGCAACACCCCCAACATCATCTATGAGCCCTGGAACGAGCCAACAACTACCTGGCCCACCATCAAGACCTATCACGAGGCTGTTATCGCGGCAGTCCGACCCATTGACCCCGACAACATCTTCATGCTCGGCAACCCCCAATGGGACCAGCGCCCGGATCAAGCTTGTGCCTCCCCGATCACGGACACGACGAACTTGGTCTACGTCTTCCACTTCTACGCGAATACCCACAAGCTTGCCGGCTTCCAACCCAACATTGATAAATGTTTGAACGCAGGCTTTGCCGTCTACGCGAGCGAGTATGGTGGAGTCTCATCCAATGGGAACGGCACCTTCAACGTGACGGAAATGAACAATTGGTGGGACTATTTGGACAAGAACCTTATCGGTTCTACCAACTGGGCGGTCGAGACCAATGGGGAGACGTCCTCTGTTTTCGTGAAGACTGCAAGCGCAACCGGCCCGTGGCCCGATTCCGATATTACAGACTCGGGCAACAATGTCTTTCCCTACATAGCGAAGACGTACGACCTCACGATGTCACAGTAACGACGTGATGAGTCCGCAACTGGCCCCAAAGCAACAGGCCGGAGTCGGAAGGCCGTTCTCCTCCGCAGCTGGACGTGGTAGGCATCGGGCCCATGGGTAGAGCATCGAGTCTGCGACATTTCAGAGGCGGGCGAGCAATCTGTCTGTTTGCCGGAATCCTCATCTTAGTCTGGCTTGGATGTACGAGCGTCAAGCCGCCGAATTTCGGTACCCAGGACGGTGCTGCCGCGGGCGGCGCGGGCGGTTCGGGCGACGCTGGCCTGGACAGCGATATTGGTGGAGGAGGGGCGAACGGAGACGCAGTGTCGTTTAGCGACGGCAGGATCGCGACGGATGGCGCCAGGGACGGTGCCGGTTTCGCAGACGGTCCGGAATCGGGTAGCGGAACCACCGGAACTGACGGAAGTATCGGAAACGGCGGAGCTACCGGAGGCGGCGGAGCTACCGCAACCGGCGGAACTACCGGAAGTGGCGGAGCTACCGTAGCCGGCGGAACTACCGGAAGTGGCGGAACTACCGTAGCCGGCGGAACTACCGGAAGTGGCGGAACTACCGTAGCCGGCGGAACTACCGCAACCGGCGGAGCTACCGGAAGCGGCGGAACTACCGTAGCCGGCGGAGCTACCGTAGCCGGCGGAAGTACCGGAACCGGTGGAGCAACCGGAACCGGTGGAGCAACCGGAAGCGGCGGAAGCGCCGGAAGCGGCGGCGGACGCGATGCCGCTCCCGATGTCCTGACGGTACCACCCGATGCGCTTGGGGGCGTCGGTGCATCGTGCTTGGCTGGCAGTAACTGTACCTCCGGGAACTGCGTCGCCGGTGTCTGTTGCAACACCGCCTGCGGCCAATGCCACTCCTGTACGACCGGCACTTGCGCACCCGTGAACGACTTGACGAGTTGTGGAACCGGAATGGTTTGCGTTGGCGGTAGCTGCATCACTTGCGCCCAGGACAGTCCCTGCCAGCCCACCAATCTTTGCAAGACCGGAACGATTTCCTGTGCGACGGGGAGCTCCGTGTGCGTAGAGAGCGGGAACAAGCCGTCGTCGCCTGTTGTTTCGTGCGGTTCCGGCCCGACCTGCTTAAGCGGTAGTTTAAAAGGCCAAGACACGTGCTCCAGTGGTACGTGCTCGTCCCCAACGCCGACGTCTTGTCCGCCAACCGGCTGCAACGCCGCGGGGACGGCATGCAACCCACCTTGCGGTACAGGGATGACCTTCTGTTCGGGCTTGTGTAGGGACTTTTCTAGCGACGCGAGCAACTGTGGTTCCTGTGGACACGATTGCTTGGGAGGGGCCTGCAGCAGTTCCGTATGCCAGCCGGCCGTCGCTCTTGCGTCCTCCGATTCCAATGTGTCCATCATCGGCATCGACTCCGGCTCTTCAGGCTCTGTCTACTTCCAGAGCGTTGATCCGAATGATTCAGTATCCAGAGTCTACAAGGTCGACAAGACCGGCGTGAACGGCGCCAGAGGTTCCGCCTTGGCTACTGGAACCACTAGCGGCAGCTTCGTGAGCATGATTGGCAACACGTTCTTCTTGGCGGACCGTGGTGGCCCTAGCATGTGCACGACCGCCTCCTGCGTCGACCTATACTCGTTTACCAACAGTACGAATTACTTCATTCCCTTCAAGAGTCCTTCACCGCAGTACTTCGCGCAATTCGATGACGGAGTAAGCTATTTCGAGTTCTCCTGGTGGACGATGAGTAAGACCAGCCCGAGGACCTACTTGGATGTCCCGCTTCAGGACTGGAACGCGCCGTCGTATTTTGCTGCCGGCGATCGCGTCTTCTGGGTCCTGACGCTCGCCGATTCAACCACTACCTTGTACTCAGCGAGCGCTACCGGTTCGACCGCCAGGTCGACTTGGGCAGGTGGCATGAGCGCGTATCTCCTAGTCGACATTATCGATGTGAGTGCGCAGTCCATACTGCTCCAGGGTTCTGCGAGTGATGGCTCGTCGAAGCTTCTGCGTGTACCCATGCCCACCGGAAAGGGGAATTCGTCTCCCGATGTGCTCGCCACTATCGTAAGCTCATCAGGGTTCGCGGCTGCCGAGGATTCGAGCGGCGTCTACTGGATCGACGGTGGAACTATGTACCGTTGCCAGCCAGCTACCTGCACCGGGACGCCGCTGGCCCTTGGCTTGCAGCCGAACGGCTACCTCTACATCGATCAGGGTACCTCGGCGCTGTACTGGGGCGATGGCGGCAATGTGATGCGCCTGGCGAAGTAGCGGCAGGGCCGGCCATTCTTGGACTTCGGCGGAAGGGCCGCTCCCTCCGTCTGGAATAGGGGACTCGAGCAGGCACGACATGGCCCGTCGCGATCTCTGGATCGGACGCCAATGCCGTCATGCCGCCGTCGATTGGCCAGGCAAGCAGGCGGGCCTGGTCGCTGCCCGTCCCGCGCTTCAGAACCTTCCAGCGCAGACCACGCCCAGGCCGGCGGTCGGGCTGCACTGGAAGCGGAAGCCAGTCTCGGCGGCTGCCACCTTTTCTGCCGGGGCGCTCGGGCCGCGGATCAGCAAGTAGGTCGCGACGCCGCCCAGCACGGCAGCGCCCACGTAGCCTGCGATCGCGATGTACTCAGCGGAATTGACGCCGTCGTATAGCGATTGGCAATTGGCTCCCAGCATGGCAGTTGGGTTGCAACTCTTGTTGTCGTTATACGACTTGGCTCGGCTCTCATGGGCTACGTGGAAGGCGATGCCGGTGCCGAGCGAGCCAAGGGCCGCCACTCCCAGAATCACGCCAACAGTTCTTCCTGTCCCCCAGGTGCTGGGCTGTGCCTGTGGTTTCTCCTCTTTTGTCGCCACGGTACCGCCGGCAAACGGCGGTGGGCTCTCCGGCGGCGGCAACGGCTTGGCAGCGGGTGGAACCGGGACGAAAACCAGCGGCTCACGCGCCAACCCGCGGGCGGGCAGCAGGACGGTTCGAACAATCGGCAGGTAGCCAGGCGCCTGCACTTCCAGGGTAGTGCCTCCCGCGAGCACGCGCAAAGGCTTGGTCAATGGGAGGGTCGCGACTTGAACGCCGTCCACCTTCACCGTCCCCTCTCTGGCTTCTCCCGGAAGTTCGAGATATGCCAGGTGCCCTTGGATGTCGTTCAGAGCCTGGTTGAGGGACTTCTTATTGTGACTGATCCAGCTCTCCTCGGCGTGCGTGAGCGCCTCGGTCAGATAGCTCTCAGCCTCCAGCCAGCGGCCTAGCGCTTGTTCGGCCAGCGCTATCTGGGCCAAAGCACGGCCGCTCTTGGACAGCTCATACGCGTGCCGGAACTCCTTTAACGCCTCCTCGTCCTGACCCTTCTGGCGCAGGTCGAGACCTTTTCGGATCAAGGCGGCCTCGCTCCCAGCGTCGCTCGACTCAGAGGTCCTGCGGTCGGCGGCGGCTGTGGTACTCCAGGCGAGCAGGATCATGGGAAGGACTAGCGATAGTACCGGTGATTTTCTCATGGGACGATCACTCTACAACGATCACTCTGTGATGAAAGCGTTGTTCACGCCGCGGTTCGGAGCTTTCCTTTCCTTGGTCGGAGGCCCCGAAAGCGGACCTCGTTCTATCAGGTCTTCGGGCTGCCGGTGCCTTTCGAACGGGCGTCTCCTGCGTCGGAGAACCCTCCCGCCATGGGCCGCCACGCCCAGCGACCTGCCGCCCCGGGGTTCCCGGATTTCAGCTATCGCTTCGCGCGGATGCCCCACGCGACAATTGGGAGTCTACGACGCCTTGGCGTCGGGCGCAGCCGGCGCGTCCGCTTCTGCGTCGGGCTCGGCCGTCCAACCGCAGCCGTCGGCCAGGCAGCGCAGGCACAGGCCCGCGCGCGACACCTTCTGCACCACGAAGGCGGCGCCACACTGCGGGCAAGGCTGGAACAGCGGGCGATCCCACGACACGAAGTCGCGAGCGCCGCCGAGCGCTCCATCGGTGGCAAATAGTCGGTTGCGCAAGCCGCTGCCTCAGCGGACAAATTGCATCAACTGTCGGCTGCCTTGCGTGTGATCTTCTTGCGGCTTCTGTAGTCCGATACAAAAATCCTAATCACGAGCCAGAAGCCACCAGCAGTGGCCGCGAGGAAGCAAAGG
>Ga0265323_10001716_pt1 | contig 10429 bp, 13 predicted proteins | sample 41225metaG_FD_193580 | JGI IMG/M metagenome (GOLD analysis project Ga0265323, IMG submission 193580) | Rhizosphere microbial communities from Carex aquatilis grown in University of Washington, Seatle, WA, United States - 4-12-25 metaG | ecosystem: Host-associated > Plants > Roots > Rhizosphere... | reverse complement strand
CGACTATTAAGAAAATATAACTGCAGTACAATACAGGATGTAATACTAATTCTCGAGAAACTTATAGACTCTAAATGATAGTCACTGCACACTTCACGTCAGGACAAGTCTAATGGGCGGGACTATTTATTTTGTCTGAATATTCATGGACAACATTTTCGAGTGTTGTCTGTGATTTCAGACGATAATCACACAATTCTACAAGAAACTTTAGTAATACATCATAAGATTTATATTTTAAGGCTATTCTAGCACACTATATGAAGACTAATCGAGCAATATCTGAATTAATAATTCAAAGGGCATTATGGAGATATAATAATTCTAAGATTCATGTTCAAACGATAGAGAGTAAGATGCATTTGAACACATACTTAAATACAGATTATATTGTTTCTGATGTTCCGTTAGTAGAGGAAATAGTTAAAAATATTTTTTCTAAAGAACTTCGATTAAGAAAAATAAAGCCTGATTGGATTGTTACGTATCCTCCATTTGGTCTTCCGATTGCATATGCTCTTGCACGAGATATTGGTGCTAAATTTGCCTACATAGACATAAAAGCAGAAGCATGTTATTTCGATATTAAACGTAATGATAAAGTTATAGTTATTGGAGATGATGTATATTCTGGTGGGAGTATTAAAAAAACAATTAATATAATGCGTAAGATGGGTGCTAATGTTAAATCTCCTATATTTGCCATCGCTAATTTTTCTGGAGATAAAACCTTATCAGGTATAGAGGTTTTATCGGTATTATCCGAAAAAGTAACTCTCTATTCCGAAGCCGATTGTCCCATGTGTAAATCTGGTTCGAAAGCGGTTTCACCAAGACAAAATTGGAATAAATTAATGAATAATCAATGAATGGTTAATTAACTCTCGCACCTCTTCAATTATATGCTAGCCCAGACACAATTCGAATTCTCAACATCGTCCATTGATATTCAGACATGTGCTGTGTTAATGGGCGGGGCTACGTATATTTTAGTGATTTGAGAGGGCTATTTCTTACAGCTCAAATCTGGGCGGGGCTACGTATATTTTAGTGATTTGAGAGGGCTATTTCTTACAGCTCAAATCTGGGCGGGGCTAATATAAATTTATTTTAAAGATTGTTTTTTTAATAAAGTATTTAAATTACATCATCCAAAAGAGAATATGGTACTAACTTATCCATTATTCAATCCAGCAATTCTTATATGGCTATTACCTTTGTTGATATGGGATGCTGTATGGAAAGGTATTGCACTATGGAAGTCTGGTACGCAAAAACAATTAGCATGGTTCATATGTATATTTATATTCAATACAATTGGAATTCTTCCAATAATATATCTTGCATTCTTCCAGAAAGGCTCTAAGAAAAATCGACGTTAATAATCTGGGCGGGGCTACATATATTACTGTCATATTTGCGGGCACTATTAAACTGTAAGAGGCGCAGTACGTTCAATTATTTATTACAGTGAGTATTATTATTCCTCCGCAGCGTTATTTTTATTGTCCATAAAAATCTAATCTTAGAATAACATACAATAATTTATTTTATAAAATAATTTTGTGGAGGTTTTACTACACCAAAGATAACTAACAGTATTATCAATAAGGTGTATATCAAAGCTATTATTACATCTTTCAGTATTTTTCTGTTATCCTTCTTTTTATTAAAAAGACCTTTTAAACCGTGATGCATTAAAATTAATCCTAATACATTTGTTAATAAATATCCTACAACAAATGCGGGTAGAAAGAAGTCTTTTTTGATTAATGAAAAAGGTGTAGCAAATAGATATGCTAGAGGAATATTTACAAAAATATCGTTCCACCAAGATAAAGGAGATAATAAGAATCCTATAGTTGCTAAGCATCCGTGCCATATCTTTTTAAGAGTAGGTTTCTTCTTAATATCCATCTCTTAATTACACTCTCTAAGGTATATAAATGTTTCTGCGCTTTTTTCGGAAATTTTCCGAAAATATGTACGAAAGATTTATAAAGAAAATCTTATACCATTACAAAGTGGTACTATGAATATTGATCTTGCCAAAAACCTAGAGGTATTTTTACTGGAACGAAATAATCATGACACTAAGAAATACAAAATAATACATCAATTTGATGGTCGAGTAGTTCCATTAAAACCTGATGTACTCAAAGAAACTGCTAAAGAATTAGCTAAATTGCTAAATCTAGAAAGAGTAGATTATATCTTAGGATTTGCTGAAGGAGGAGTGCTCGCAGCCTATGGTGTATCAGACGTCACAAACATTCCTATGGTAGGTAGCTACAGAGTAAGATTAAAAGCTGCTCCCGAGATAATATTTACAGAACCACATTCTGAAAGAGCAACACATTACATATATGGATTAAAGCCCGGCGATCGCGTCGTAATAGTTGAAGACGAGATAACAACAGGATCCACACTTAGTAGCGCAGTTGGCGAATTAAGAAGACAAAAAATTGAAGTTGTAGACATAGGATCATATATTATATGCCGAAATTTTAGGGATAAAATACACCCAGAATTAAAAGACTTTAATATAAAACACCTATTAGCATATGGCGACCGAATATATTAGAACACTTATCAATCCGTTATTTTACGATCCAACATTAGATAAAAGTATAAGCAGTAAAGAAACAACATACAAGGAAATACGTGAAATATTCGGCAGTAATGCTCTGGAATTACATCCACTACAATATCAAGATAAAGATACAACAAATTTTTCTAGCGGACCAAGAATATTCTGGACAGAATACAATAACGAATTATGGAAAATAAGATTATGCAATAATCCGCACGATGCGGAAAATATATTTGAGAGAACAAAATTTGCTAAAAGATTATCCATTCCAATTAGTGAACCAATAAAGATAATGGGAAAATACATTATACTCAAATATGAGCCTGGCAACATATTAAGCGAAGAATCAAGTGAGCAATACATTAATGAAATAAGTCAAATCCAATCTAAGATGAACATTGTAAGATTCGACGAAAAAGTAGATAAACAAATTGATTTAAATATTGAGGAATTATGCAATATATCACTGAAAGGTTTACAAAAAAATTTAGGACATGAGAGTACACAAAGAATCAAAGAAATCGTAAGTGCTAGACCGAAGATTATTGCAACCTATGATCATCAAGATTATGGTCTCCATAACATTATAAAAACACACGATTCTAGGATAATACTAGTGGATGAGGAAGCCTTTGGAATTCTTCCACTAGGGTACGGAGTTATCCGACCAATATTCGACAGACCTAATTATAGAATATCTGCAAATATAACTATTGAAGAATATTTAAAACATCATTCAGCAGAATCTCGAGAGTATATACTGACTAACATGAGATTCTTCAAAGCAGTATTCATACTAAGAAACAGTTATAGAAGATTAAGAGCAGGCAATCATATAGCTGCACAAAAACTACTAGCTGAGGCTCGAGAATTATGACTCAAACTAAATATAAATTTCAAAGAATGTTAGAACATCTATCGGTAGGAGACGCTCTAGGAAAAATTTGTTCTAAATATTCTAAAACTGAAATATTAGAGATATATGGAGAATACATAAATACGCTAAGAGCCCCGATCAGAAAAGCAAGTAAATATTTGTGGAAAGAAGGCGCAGTAACAGACGACACTATTCTTACGTTGCTAGTTGCAGATTCTATAATTAATAAGAAAAAATTCGACAGAACAGATATTGGAAGAAGAATGCTTACGTGCGATCCGAGAGGAGGTACCCAAATTGAGAAATTAAAAGCGAGCAACAATCCTGATTACGTTGCTAGCGACGGTAACACTAATGGTTCTGCAATAAGAGTCTTACCAATATCTATCATAAACAAGGATTTGAAGAAGTTAACGTATCAAATAATCGATTTAACAACACTAACGCATGGAAACAAAGAATCTGTGGCTTGCGCATTGGTTAATTCGTATGCGCAAGTATATGTAATAAACAGCACCAACCCTAAAGAACCAATGAAATTTATTCAACAAACAGCAGGCAAATATTATCCACAATTAGCACATACAGAAGTCTGGAGTAATATTTGTGAAGCATTTAGTATAGCAAAACATTCTAAAAATAATGAATTAGGAGATAAATTAGAAGAAAAAATAGGATACAACAAATATGCTTGGAGCTCCGTTCCGACCGCTATTACACTGGCATTTCACTCCGATAATAATTATGACGCCCTATTACAAATAATCCATCGAAATCAATCAGGTGGAGATTTAGACAGCGTAGCTTCTATGGCGGGAGCCATAATGGGAGGCATACGAGCAGATAATAAAATTCAATTAATGGCACAAAAAATTGAAAACGTAAATCAATACAATTTTCAAAAATACGCTGATGAATTGTACAAGATACGTAATATTATACAAAAATGAAAAAATATGTGATATTCGATTTGTGGTACACTCTAATATATTTAGATGAAGGTTGGAAAACATTTAATATTCTAAAAGAAGAGTTCAACATACCAAAAAATCAGTGGGTGAAAGAGGTTAAACAATTATTTTTATGTAATGAATACTGTGACGAGAAATCATTTCTAATTGATTTTGTTAAGATAACAGGAACGGATTTAGATATAAAAAAATATGCAAATATACTCAGAGACCAGAAAAAGTACGATTTAAGTCACATAAAAACATATCAAGACGTTATGCCTGCTCTCAAACAAATAAAATTATCAGGATACAACTTAGGTATATTATCCAATCAATGTACATTTTATGAACCCTGGTTTAATAACAATATAATAAGTCAACAATTTGACGTGGTGATATTTTCTAATAACGTCGGCGTGAGAAAACCAAATCCCGATATATATAAAATATTTCTTGATAAAGCATGTGTCCATCCAAAAGATTGTATAATGATTGGTGATAATATAGGGCAAGATGTAAATACCCCGAAAAGTCTCGAAATGTCTGCCATTCATTTAGATCGCAAAAATAATTCTAGAAACAGCATAAAAACTCTAGACGAAGCGGTATATCGGATCGCAAATAAATCATATTAAGTCCTATCTGTCCCTTGTTAAAGGAGTTATAACGACTCGCTTTCCAGGAACGTAATCTTCAGGTCCAACATATCCAATGGATTTTAGCTCGGTATTAAATAATTCAAATAATTTTTGTATTTCTTTTTTAGATATATACTCAAAATTCAAATTTTTAGGAATAGTATGATAGTATAAACTTCCAAAATCAGATTTATCAGGTATACTTATACCGTATTTTTGTGCATTATTCCAATATTCTGTTCCTGGAAAAGGCACAAAGTGATGCACGGAAACTTCATCAGGAAGAGTTTCCTTGATAAAATTGAGAGAATCTAAATTTTGAACATAACTTCCGGGCAACCCGATTATAATCCCTACCTTAACACACATTCCGGCATTCTTTGCCATCATAATCGCGGATTTAGATTGGGGCACACTTATTTTCTTATTTGCATCATCTAATATTTTTTGGTTTCCAGACTCGACCCCGAAATATACTCTGCTACAACCGGCATCGCTCATTTTCCTGAGTAGATATTCATCTACGTTATCAACTCTCATTTGAGCAGCCCAATCAATAGATATATCAGAGTGTATTATAAGGTCACACAATTCTAACTTATTTTTTCTAAACGCTCCAAAATTATCATCTGCAATAAAAAGATCCTTAGATTCACCTTTTTCATTCAGATATAATAATTCTTCGAATACGTTCTGTGGTGATCTCTTTCGTATTCCGCCACCACTGACTTGCCAATTAGAACAAAATTTACAATTATTAGTACATCCACGCGCACCCATTAAAATATTCTTTTTGTAAGCATCTAAGTCAAATAAACTTCTGTCAGGGTAAGGAATCTCATCCAAATTATGAATCTTAGGCCTATCTAAATTCTCTATTATTTGACTATTTTTCTTAAATGCGATACCCTTAACTGACAAAGGATTGTCTAAATGCGCAATTAGATCGGGTAATGTTTCCTCGCCTTCTCCTTTAACCACATAGTCAAAACCATCTAGTAACATTTCTTTAGGAAATAATGTAGCGTGAGGTCCTCCAGCAATTAAAGGACCTTTATATATTGATTGTAACGAGGAAACTACAGTCTTAACATCAGGTAAAGTAGTAGAATAGATAGAAATTCCGACTAATGACGGTTTAAATTCGACCATCTTATCTTCAAGCGAAATTCTTCCTGTAGCCAAATCTAATATCTCGCAGTTTTCGCCCAACTGGTTCAACTTCGTTGCTAAATATCCGAGTCCAAGCGGATAATGTTTTGATCCTTTTTTTGCGTAAGAATCAGGAGGATTTATCAATAAAATTTTCATTATTTTCACCAACAAAAGATTTATACAAATTCTCAACCTCTTTTGTTAGGATTATTTCCATTCTCATCAAATTCATTCCAATGATCTTCATTATGTAGATAAGATTCTGGCAAATCTGTGAATTCCACATCCTCGCCACTTATAGAATCTATTAACTTAAAAGTTCCATTAATAGTATCAAGTCTAATTACATGATTATTAATTCCAAAACCATTGAAGTTTTCTTCGGCTTTCGGACAATAAAAAGTTACATTAGGAAGATTCTTCCACGAATAGGTGTAAGAAAAGCTTGGATGCATATGCCCGTGAAAAAAAACAATTTCACCTGTATATTGTTCCGATAAATGTTTAATAGTAGTATATAGATGTACATAATATTCCTTACGAGCATTCTCAAATGCCGGGCAATGAGTTAGAACAAAAAGTTTCTTGCTTTTATCAATTCTTTTAACAAGCGAATGTATATCGTGCGCTTCTTTTTGAAATGGTAAAAGAAGCAATTGAATATTATTGATATTTCGTATTTCTGGACTGTTTACAAATTTGAACTTTTGATTTAGACCATTCATCAAACTAACTTTACATTCAGAAAAAAAATCTATCATTGCCAAATCAGAGTTACCCATAATAAGTGTGAATTCTTTACCTGAAATTTTAATATTATCTATCTGTTCTTGCCAACTATCTACGTTAATTTTTTTAAACCAATCTAAATCCGTTTGATTAACAAATGGTGCTTTTTTTGAATAGAATTTCCACGCAGCTCTGTATCTCGCCAAATCATTATTAAAGAAAATATCTTTAGAAACCGCAGCACCTATGTCTCCAAGCGAGATTATATTATTAAACTTTGATAAAATATTCTTCAAACTAATCACATTGTGAGTATCCCCTACTATATGGATTTTGTGAGGCTCTATATTCATAAAGGAGAGAACAGTATATATGCTTATAAATTTTATGTCGTCAATCGATAGAATTAGACCGCGCTTTATTTTATCCGCATTCAACCACCCGTATATATGCCTCCTCCTAGAATTTCAACTATGTATTTCATTCTCCGATTTTGTGATACAATTTAATAGTGTTCTGCTCTAGCACAGTTTGGCGTGGTAATTGGGCGGGGCTACTATAAATTTCTTTTAAAGATTAGGGCTAATGGATTCGGTATTGGTATTTTAGTTAAATTTATATAAAAATTGGATTAATATTGTTCATAGGTGATTTACATGAAATTATCGTCCAATGATATAAAATTAATTAAAGATGCTCAAAAGGTAATTGTCAAATCTCGACCTGTTAATCTAATTGATACGGGAGAAGTTGGTTCTGCTCTTGTAACATCAAAAGGACACTTATATTCTGGTGTAAGTATGGGCTTTTATTGTGGTATTGGTTCTTGCGGTGAATACCAAGCAATTGGTTCAATGATTTCTAACGGTGAAAAAGAGATAAAAACCATAGTTGCAGTTAAGTATGACAACACAACCAATAAATATACTGTAATTCCTCCATGTGGAAAATGTAGAGAAATGATTTTACAATCATGTAAAAAAAATAAAGATACTGAAGTGATAATATCTGAATCGGATAAAGTCAAATTATCCGAATTGATACCTCACTCTTGGGGTGGCTCTATTGAAAAATAACTTCCATTTTTCTCGTCGATAAAATATGGTCTGGGCGGGGCTATTTGATTTTCTTATCCTAGAAGTTTAATTTATTTATTCAAAAATCTACTCCACCTTAAACGTCCCCTTGTACATATTCATCGTGCATGCCATGTTGAATGTTCCGCTCTTTGTCGGCGTGAATGTCATGTTGTTATTGTTCTCATCGATGTATCCCTGGACATTGAATGATGGTATCACTACGCTTCTTGCGCATCCTACGACCGTGTCCGTGTCGAAGACGAGCTTTACAGGAACTCCTTTCTTGAACACTGACGGAGAGAATACATATGTCCCTCCTATTACAGATACATGTACTATCTGCGCATTTGATGGATCAGGATTAGATGCAGTATTGTTTCCACCATTCGGACTGCATGCAGATAATAATATGGTGCTGCCTAGAATAACAAGCAGCACAATCCAAAAAAAGTTTTTGAATTTTTTCATCCACCACATCCGCATCCGCCGCCACCAGCGCCGCAACTGCCTCCATTAGATGGTTTTGATGCAACCTGCTGCGCCGCAACTGCTGCAGCTCCAGTAGGAGCATTCCCATCGTCTGTTATTGTTATCGTTCCAGTATACATGTTCATCGTGCATGCCATCCTGAATGTCCCTGATCTATCCGGCGTGAATTCAATTATATTATCATTATTGGTCAAGCTCTTTCTTATATTGAAGTCAGGTATCGTAAAGCTCTTCGAGCATCCTGGCATGTTCGCTATGTCCGCTGTTATCTTTATTGGAACTCCTTTCTTGAACACTGACGGTGTCAATACATAATTTCCTCCTACAACCTTTAATGTCGCGGTCTGCACATTTCCAGTATTTATGGCAGTAGCAGTCTTTGCAGTATCAGTATTTACTGCGCCTGCATTGTTTGCGTTAGATATAGTCCCTATCACTTGTGTCGAGAATATCTCTCTTCCATCAATCATGTTCACTGCTGAAACCACAACTACGCCCAGTACGAGCGATACAGCAAAAAACAGTATTATCGCTTTGATATAATCATTCATTTTTTCACCTTTCTTGTCTTAAACAGATAATTTATGCTCCGAATAATATGCTCTTTGACCCGTAGGCCATTATGACAAATAATATCGCCGTCACTATGACAGTTATGGATGCGAATGTCGCAAAATCTATATGTCTCTTGACAACGTCTTTTCTATTCTCAACAACCTCTTCATAATACATGTATACAAAGCCAGCAAGTATAAGGATATTGAACAGCATGTAGAATGGCATGAACACTTTTATATGGTCTGTGAACATCATAAGACCTATCATAGGACCCATCGTTCCTCCCATGACTCCTGCCATCATCCCCTGAAGCGATCCCATGATGCCGCAGTTCGCTCCTGCAATTGCTCCTGCAATCGTCCCTATTATCATGCCGACCATCGATCCTATGAAGAATCCGTTTACTGCGCCGAATATTATCCCTATCATCATCCCTACCTGCATCCCTACAGTCATCCCTATCATCATCCCTGTCATGCATGTCACATTCGTCTTGTATGAATACATATACCATAATGATGCGCCTAAAGTAGCTATGCTGATGTCAAGATACAGTATCCATGGACCATACTTCAGCAGGAATTCTGGGATGAATCTTAGAAATCCGAAATATGCTATCGATTCTATGGCGAGCAATATCAATAATGACAGAAACATATAGTTGACCGCGCGCGTCATCATCGAATATTTTGACCTGTGTTCCTTGAAATCTCTCCATCTCTCCTTAAAGTTCTTTCTCTCGAATGGCCTAAGAGATGCGCGAAAGCCAAGTTCATTTATTGCTTCTATTATGCTTTCGATTTTCAATTCGTGCGAATGGTTGAATTCTATTCCGTCCTTCTCAGAAGTGAAGTCTTCTATGCCTTCCATGTCCTTGAACTTCTTCTGCAGAAGTCTTGTGCAGCTGTCGCATTCAATGTCCGGGATATATAATTTTGTCTTGATCATGATTCCTCCTAAAAATTTCTCTTACATTTCTGTTCCAATCATCTCTTCCATCATAATTTTCTTTCCCATCATAATTTTCCTCTCTTCAATAGCAGGCTGTTTGTTACAACCGACACGCTGCTCATCGCCATCGCTCCGCCTGCAATTATAGGTGACAATAACCATCCTGTGAATGGATACAATACTCCTGCAGCGATAGGTATCCCTAGGACGTTATAGAACAGCGCCCAGAACATGTTCTGGCGAATCTTTGCCATGGTCTGGCGGCTTAGTTTGATCGCTCGCGGGACATCAAGCAGATCGTTTCTCATAAGGACGATGTTTCCTGATTCCATCGCGACATCAGTTCCAGAACCCATCGCTATGCCTATGTCTGCCTGCGCTAGAGCAGGAGCATCATTCACGCCGTC
>Ga0265323_10001712_pt1 | contig 10460 bp, 5 predicted proteins | sample 41225metaG_FD_193580 | JGI IMG/M metagenome (GOLD analysis project Ga0265323, IMG submission 193580) | Rhizosphere microbial communities from Carex aquatilis grown in University of Washington, Seatle, WA, United States - 4-12-25 metaG | ecosystem: Host-associated > Plants > Roots > Rhizosphere >... | reverse complement strand
GGAGGCCGCCTGTCCGGCCGCGCCGTACGTCACCATTCTCACGGACATCGCCGACTATCCGCCGCACTTCTGGATTGAGCGCCAGGACCAGTACGTCATCTGCGGCAGCGGGCGGGCGGCAGAGCAGGCCCGCCAGGCCGGACTTCCCGAGGCGCACATTCTGCGCGTCTCCGGCATGATCCTGCACCCGCGGTTCTACTTCGCCGCCAGTTCCGGCCGGCAGTTCGCCCGCGAGCGGCTGGGGCTGGACCCGCTCCGCCCCACAGGCCTGGTGCTCTTTGGCGGGGAAGGCTCGATGGAGATGGTGCGGATCGCCCGCGCGCTGGACCGCGCCGGGAGCCCTGCGCAGTTGATTCTGCTGTGCGGCAGAAACCAGCGGGCGGCGGCGGCGCTGCGAGCCATGCGGACGCGCATTCCGATGTTCGTCGAGGGCTTCACGCGCGACATTCCGCGCTACATGGAGCTGGCCGATTTCTTCATCGGCAAGCCCGGTCCGGGCTGCATCAGCGAGGCGCTGGCCAAGGGACTGCCGGTGATTGTCGAGCGCAACGCCTGGACCCTGGCCCACGAGCGCTACAACGCCGGTTGGGTGGAGGAGCAGGGCGTGGGCCTAGCCGTGAGCGGCTTCCGGGAGATGCCCGCGGCCGTCGAAAAGCTGCTCGATCCCGCCCGCTATCCCGGCTTCCGCCAGCGCGCCCTGGCGATGCGCAACGAGGCTGTCTACGAGATCCCGGCGCTGCTGGAGCGCATTCTGGCGGGCCGCCCCGGCGCGCTGGTTTTCGGGCCGGCCCGCTTGCCCGCGCCATCGCCAATGCGCGAATCGATGACGAGCCGGTTACCGAAATGGGCCGGCGCAGGCTGGCGAAAGGCCGCGAACTATTGCGAACCGGCGTGAGCCGCATCGCGTGGAGCGAACCAGCCCAGCGCAGTGCGTCAACCGGCTGCAGCCCCAAAGGTAACGAAACCTGCGGTTTCTTTCCCTTCCTCCCCGCCGGGCACCCAGGGTGTGGCTGCAGTTCTACTGTAACGCCCCCAACTGGCTGGCGCGGCAGTTGGACCGGGAGAAGATCCGCTACACCCTACTGGACGAGGTACGACAAGTTCGGCCAGATCCTTCGCATCGAAACCACGGCGAAGGATAGTTCCTATTTCAAGCACTGCCGCGAGGTAGAACAACGCAACGGCGAATCGGTGATGAAGTTCGCGCTGGTGAAGAAGACCATCTACAGTCTGGGTGCGCTACGGGAAGTGCTGGGTGCCGCCAATCGCCGCGACGACGAAGCCATCTTTCTGGCTCTGGCCCGCGGAGAGTTCACCATCAGCGGGGTGCAACACAAAGCGCTGCGCGCTCGATTCCCCCATACGACAGCGGCCAAATGTCCAGAATCCTACGCAGGCTTCGCACCCACGGGCTCCTCAAAAAGGCGAGCCGCTGCTACGGGCACTACCTGACGGCTCTCGGCAAACAGGCGGTTGCGCCGGGTCTCAAGCTCAGAGAACGGGTCATCATTCCGGAACCTGCTGCCGCGCCTTCTCTACGTACGGATTACGGCCCCCTGGCGCCGCCGCGCATCCGGCCCGCTGGTATCATGAGTAGCGTATGCGTTGGCCAATCTGCCGCTGGCTGCCGGCGGCGCTGACAGTGGCGGTACTCGCGGCGCAGAGTATCGATCCGAAAGAGATGCGGATGAGCGCCTCGGCCTACGTGCCCAAACCGGCGGCCAGCATACGCGCCGAAGCGCGGCTGGTGGACGTGGGAGTGGTGGTGCGGGACAACCGCGGCCACGCCGTCAGTGGCCTGACGCGGACGGATTTTCAGGTTCAGGATAACGGCAAGCCGCGCGAAGTGACCGCGTTTTCCGTGCATCGCTTCACCCCCGCCTCCGCCACAGCCGCCCCGGTTCCCGCCGGCGCGCCGGCAACCCCGCTGGAAAGGCCGCGCTTCGTCGCCCTGCTCTTCGACGACATCCATTTACCTTTCAGTGATCTGGTTCATGCCCGCGCCGCCGCCAGGCGCTTCCTGAAATCCGGCATGGCCGCGGCCGACCGAGTGGCCGTGGTGAGCACCTCCGGAGGTCAGGTGCTCGGCTTCACCGCCGACCAAGCGGCCATCGAGCAGGCCATCGACAAGGTGGTGATGCGCGAGCGGAAGATCGAATCCCCCGTGTCGTGTCCGCACCTCGAGCCGCATGACGCATACATCATCGCCAACCACCTGGACTCCGCCGCCATGGATGCCAAGGTCGACGAACTTCTGAACTGCCAGCCGGATGCCTGCGGCTCCCGCGTCCGTAGCCGGAACCCGCGTGCCTGCCAACACGCGATCGATAGCGTCCAGTTCCTGGCCGACGGGCTCTGGGAGCAGGTGCGGATGCAATCGCGAAACATCCTGCTGACCGTGGGGAGCCTCGTCGACGCCATGGCGCCATTGAACGGCTCGCGGGTGATCCTTCTGACCTCCTCCGGGTTCCTGTCGGGTACCCTGGAATCCGACCTGGATGAGGTGACCGTACGGGCGCTGCGCGCCGGCGTGGTGATCAACTCAATCGACGCCAAGGGGCTCTACGTGGTGGAAGGGCCGGAGCCGGGCGAGGGCATGACCGCACGATCCCTGATCTACGAGCTTGGGCTGGGCTCGCGCCCGAAGGAGGCGAGCAACGACGGCATGGCCAACCTGGCCGAGGCCACCGGCGGCCTGTTCTTCCATAACCGCAACGACCTGGAGATGGGCTTTCGCGAGTTGGGCATGCAGCCCGAGACCAGCTACCTGCTGGGCTTTACGCCCGGCCCGCCCGACGGCACGTATCACCGCCTCAAGGTGAGCCTGACATCCAAACGTCACGAAACCGTGCAGGCGCGCATGGGCTATATGGCCGTCGTAACCCCTCCCGAGAAGCCCGCGCCCGTGCGCCGCATCGACCGCGAGGCGCTCGGCACCGGCCGGTTGGACGAAGCCCCGGTCAAGCTGGTGGCACGCACGGACAAGCGGGAGAACGGCATCCCGGTGGCGAATCTCTCGTTCCAATGGGACGTGACCCGCATGGCCTTCAAGCTGCAAGAGGGCGTGCGGTTGCAGCACCTCCACATGGTAGCCATGCTGCTGGACGCCGGCGGCAACTTCGTCACCGGCAAGGAGGGCGTGGCGGAACTGGCACTCTCCGAAGCCTCCTACATGCTCCTGGCGCGAGGTGAGCTCAATATGGTGCTGCGCCTGGAGGCACCCCCGGGAGCGTATCAGCTCCGCCTGGTGGCGGAGGACGACGGCGAAGAGCACGTCAGCGCCAACACCCTGGCGGTGGAAATGAACTAGGCCGGCGGCTCGTCAGAGCCAGCCCGTCACCGCTCTCAGCTTGTGGTTTCCGTGATGTCCGCAAGAGAGCGGCGGTCCTGGCGGAACCGGAACAGGCGGGCACGGGTCCGCGGGAAGAGGCGGGGATCGCCGGTCACCATGGCTGCCCCTTCACCGCCCGGATGTGCGGATCGAAAAGTTGTGGCTCTGTCCCGATGGCAGGGTCACCGCGTTCATGCCCGGAAAATGAATGGTCCGGTTCACCACCGAAGAGGACGGGGCGCTCCGGCTGCCCAAAACCACCCACCTGCCGGTTCCGGAGGCGTAGCCTGCACGCTACTTCTTCGGCGCCAGGTAGGCAATCAACCCCAGAAGGACCGTTGGCTGCGTCGTTGCGCCATTCGGCTGGTCCTTCTTCTCAAAGAAGGGCCGGCTGGACCGGTCGGTCCTGAATTCGGCGCGCGTTAGAAGCCAGCCGGTAAGCTTGTATTCTCCGGTGACCGTGCACTCCACCACTGTCTGTGCCAGTCCGGTGGCGAGCCCGTTCCTGTCGTCGAAGAACTCAAGGCGGGCGGCCACCGCGGTTCTGTTGCCAATCGCACGCCGCAGCGCGGCGGCTAAACCTACCCAGGATCTGGCGCCAGGTCCGATGTTCTTGTCCCGCGCGTAATCGAAGTTCACATAGTAACTGAGAGGATCGGCCGGATTTACGACAACGCTGGAATCGTAGAGATTGCGCCACCCCTTGGTAGTGCCGGCGTGCTCGGGGCCGGCGTAGTAGTTATTACTCCATGTGACGATCTTCCCGGTGTACACGCCAGTGAAACCATAGGTCTTTCCGCGGTTGATGGGCTCGACGTTATTCCAGCCGTTAACCACCTGAACGCTCCCCGTGAAGCGGGAGCCAACCGGGTACTGTAGCCGGAATCCGGTGTGCGTTGCAGGCACTGCCCAGGCGAAGAGCAACGAACGCGAGTAGTTATAGTCCTGGTTGGTTTCGATCGTTTCCGCTCCGGCGGGGCTTACAAATTCTCCGGCATCGAGCTCGACGCCGCGCCACGACTTCGGCTTGGTACTTACGTAGGCCTGCTTGAAATATTTCCAGGCCCCCGGGTCGCGGTTGCCGGCGTGAATGATGTCGAAAGTCTCGCCGAAGCCCACGTCAAGCTGGAAGCCGATGGGAGCCGGTAAATGGTCTATGGCGATCATCCCCAAGCTGACGTGCGGCATGTTGGAACGCACGTCGTAGTTACGGAGTGCGTTGAAGCCGGAAGGAGGGTCGTTAAAGTTCTCGTCCACGTACCCGTCGAACAGGAAGCTGAACTCCGTGCCCCACCGTCTGAGGGGCGAAGGCAGCGGCGGAGCCGGCGCGGCCGGGGCAACCTGTTCCTGTCTGGCCGGGGGACTATCGGGCATCTGCGCCATAACGGCAGCCGGACCGGTCGACAGAAACCCAAGGGCCAGCGCTGTGGCGTAAGATCTCCGCATGATACACTACCCTAGTTTAAGCCGGCATCTCCATTGTGAGCCATAGAGCGTGCTACCATGAGTCGGGCCGGTTTTACCCTAGGCGGCCAGTTACCAGGCGGAACCGATGACACGGACACCGGAACCTGAACTGATGACGGACCAGGAACAGGCTGCGGCTTACGCCGCCGCGGACTTCACGGAAGTCAACCAGCCCATCGCCAGATGGTTCCAGGCACGGTTCTCACCGCTCGAGGCCGGAGCGCGACTGCTTGACATCGGTTGCGGAACGGCCGACCTCACCATCCGTCTGGTTGGCGCGTATCTGGGAATTACCGCTCTCGGTATCGACGGCTCGGAGGTTATGCTGTCGTTTGGGCGAGATCTTGTGGAGAAGGCCGGCCTGACATCGCGCATCGCCCTGAAGCAGCAGCATTTCCCGGATTCCGCTCTGGAGACCGGGGGGTTCGATGGGGTAACCGCTAACAACTTGCTGCATCACGTGTCGGACCCGATCTCTTTCTGGCGCGCCGTATGGCCCTGCGCCAAACCGGGTGCGCCCATCCTGATAGCCGATTTGCGCCGTCCGCCGGACGCGGAGGCCGCCGGGCGGCTCGTGGAGCGCTACGCCTGGCGGGCGATGCCCCCCTTGCGGCGCGATTTTCTGAATTCGCTGCATGCCGCATATACGGCCGGGGAAGTGCGGCAGCAGTTGCATGAGGCCGGATTGCCGGGCTTGACCGTGGAAGAGGCCGGTCCGCTGCATCTGGTTGCGTGGGGATGCGGGGCTTGACACCGGAAAACCTATCCCCAGCGAAGCGGGCCTTGATCGAGATCAGGGAACTGCGGGCGCAATTGGATGCCGCGCGGCAGAGGCGGGATGCAGCCGTAGCCATCGTCGCCATCGGGTGCCGCTACCCGGGCGCACAAAGCACCGGTGAGTTCTGGGACTTGCTCGTGAGCGGGCGTGACGCGATCACCGAGACGCCCAGGTCGCGCTGGGATGCGGATGCGGTTTACGATTCCGATCCCGCGGCGCCAGGCAAGATGGTAAGCCGGAGGGGAGGGTACCTCCCGCGCCTCGAGGAGTTCGACGCCGCTTTCTTCGGCATCGCGCCGCGCGAAGCGCCGTACGTGGATCCCCGGCAGCGGCTCATGCTGGAGATCGTCTGGGAGGCGCTCGAGGACGCCGGCATTCCGCCCGGCAGTCTGGCGGGCAGCCAGACGGGAGTCTTCCTGGCCACGCTGACCTCCGACTACAGCGACATTCTGATGCGCGATCTGCGGCGCGCGGAGGCTTATTCCGGACCGGGCACGGCTACTTGCGTGGTCGCCAACCGGCTCTCGTACTTTCTGGATCTTCACGGGCCCAGCATCACGCTGGACACGGCGTGCTCGGGATCGCTGGTGGCCGTGCACATGGCCTGCGAGAGCCTGCGCGGCGGAGAGTGCTCGCTGGCGCTGGCTGGCGGCGTGAGCGTCAACCTGCTCGCTCGCAGCAACGTTTTCTTCACCAAGGCGGGAGCGCTTTCACCCGACGGCCGCTGCAACACGTTCGACGAGCGTGCCAGCGGCATGATCCGCAGCGACGGAGCCGGAGTGGTGGCGCTCAAACTGCTCCCGGAGGCCCTGGCGGCGGGCGATCCGATTGTGGCGGTGATCCTCGCCAGCGCCATCAATCACGACGGCCGCAGCAACGGCATCATGGCGCCAAACGGGCAGGCGCAGGTCGCGGTGCTGCGCGAGGCGTACCGCCGCGCCGGGATATCGCCCGCCGCGGTGCAGTACGTGGAAGCGCATGGCACGGGCACGCGACTGGGCGATCCGATCGAAGTGCGGGCTCTCGGAGAAGTGCTCGCGCCGGGCCGCGCGGGCGGCGAGAAATGCGTCCTGGGATCGGTGAAGACGAACATCGGCCACACCGAACCGGCGGCCGGCGTGGCGGGCATCATCGCGGCCGCGCTCGCCATCCGCCATGGCGTGTTGCCGCCGGTGGCGCATTTCGCGCGGCCCAATCCACTGATTCCCTTTGACGAGTTGCCGTTCGAGGTACGCCGGGAGGCCGGAGGGTGGCCGCAACCGCAGGCGCGGCGGATCGCGGGAGTCAGCGGGTTCGGATTCGGCGGAAGCAACGCTCACGTGGTTTTGGAATCCGCCCCGGAGCTCCGGGGGGAGCCTTCGCGGATCGAGCCGCCGTACCTGCTGCCGGTTTCCGCGCGATCGCCGCAGGCATTGCGCGCACTGGCCGAATCGTACCGCGACTGGCTGAGTCCGGTGCAGGCGGCGCCCGGCGCCATCTGCTACACGGCGGCGGCGCGGCGCAGCCACCATGGGTTCCGGTTGGCGGTGACGGGCAAATCGGCTGTCGAGCTGCACCGGAGTCTGGACGGCTCGCTCGCCGGCGCGCGGGACCATGCCGATGACGGACGGCTCGTCTTCGTTTTCTCGGGACAGGGCTCGCACTGGCCGGGAATGGGTAGCGGAGCCTCCGCGCGCTATGCGGTGTTCCGCGAAGCGCTGCAGGAATCCAGCGAGCTGTTCGCCGCGCTCACCGGCTGGAGTCTGGCCGGGGAACTCGCCAAAGGACCGGGCGAGTCGCGGCTGAACGAGACGGATTTCGCGCAGCCGGCGATCTTCGCCGTCCAGGTTGCGCTGGCGGCGCTGTGGCGCTCCTGGGGGATCGTCCCCGATGTCGTGGTCGGCCATAGCCTGGGCGAAGTGGCCGCGGCGGTGGTGGCCGGAGCGCTGCCGCTCGCCGACGGCGTGCGCGTGGTGTACCATCGCAGCCGCCTGATGAAGCTTGTGGCGGGCAAGGGCATGACCGCGGTTACCGGTTTGACACTCGATCAAGCCGCGGAAGCGATCCGCGGGCACGAGGACCGGTTGGCGGTCGCGGGGAGCAATGGACCGGCCACCAGCGTACTCTCGGGCGACCGCGAAACGCTGGGCGCCGTGCTGCGGGCCTTGGAGGCGAAAGGCGTCTTCTGCCGCGCGGTGGCCGGCGTGGACATCGCATTCCACTCGCCGCAGATGGATCCGCTCAAAGAAGAGCTGGTGGCGTCGCTGGCGGGGTTGACGCCGCCGGCGGCGGCGATGCGGATGGTATCGACCGTCACCGGGCAAGACATCGACGGCGCATCTCTCGACGCCGCGTATTGGGGACGCAACCTGCGCGACCCGTTTCTTTTCGAGGCGGCGATGGCGCGAATTCTGGGTGAAGGATGCGCGGCCGCCCTGGAGATCGCGCCGCACCCGGTGCTCTCGTCGGCGATTCTGCAAAGCGCGCGGCAAATCCGGGCGGGCCTGAAAGTGCTTCCGTCGCTGCGGCGCAATGAGGACGAGATTGCGACGCTCTTCGGTTCGCTCGGCGCGCTGTATGAACTGGGGCGGGAGGTGAACTGGCAGGGCGTCTACCCGGCCGGAGGGCCGCTGGCGAGCCTGCCACACTATCCGTGGCAACGCGAGCGGTACTGGGTGGATCAACTCCCCGGAGGCGGGCCCGAAGAGCAGACACCGCGGCCTTCCGGTTCGCATCCTTTGCTCGGGCCGATGGTCGAGCCGGCCATCGGCGGCGGTGCGCGGATGTACGTCTGGGAGACCGAACTCGGCCCGGGTTGTCAGCCGTATCTGGCGGATCACCGGGTGATGGGCGAGATCGTCCTGCCCGCATCGGCGTGTCTGGAAATGGCGCTGGCCGCATTCCGCGAGGCATCCGGCGGCGGTCCGGGCGCGGTAGCGGACGCGGTGTTTGAAAGGCCGCTACTCCTGGCGGAGAGCGGGCCTACGCGGGTTCAATTGACGATCGCCGTCCGCGGCGGGGAGTCCGAATTCGCGCTGTACAGCCGGGGCGCAGAGTGGAACCGCGCGGCGTACGGCAAGCTCGCCAGCGGCGGCGTGGGGGAGCGCGTGGATCTCGCCTCGATTCGCGCCCGCTGCGCGGAAGCCGTGGCGGTGGACTCGCACTATGAGGCCATGCGCGCGGCGGGTTTGGATTACGGTCCCGCATTCCGGACGATGCGCGAACTGTGGCACGGCGGCAGAGAGGCGCTAGCGCGGATCTCGCTCGCCGGGGAGGCCCCTGGCAGCCGGTATCTGATGCACCCTGCCGTGCTGGACGCGGCGTTTCAGGCGGCGGCCGCGATGGTTCCGGCTGACGGCTCCATGTCCTACCTCCCCTCGGGCATTGGCGCGTGGCAGGTATTCGGCGCGCCGGGCGAAACCGTCTGGGCACACGCCACGCTGCGCGGCGAGCCGGGAGACGCCTCGCTCCTTGTCGACATCGAACTGCTGGACGCCGGCGGCGCGCAGGTGGGAAAGGCCGTGGGGTTGCGTCTGAGCCGCATGGGCGCGGCGCGGGCGAGAAGCCTGGCCGGCAGCCTGATCGAGGTTCAGTGGGAGCCGCGCCCGCTGGATCGGGAAGCGGCGAGGCGCGCGCCGGGGCGCTGGCTGATTCTCGGCGGGGCATCGGGTCTGGCCGGCGAACTGGCATTGCGGCTAGGGGAGTACGGGAACGAAGCCGTGGTGGCGCGCGCGGGCGAGGGGCTGCGTCCCGAAAGCCCGGAAGACATGCGGCGGCTGGTGGCGTCGCTCGGACCGCTGGCGGGCGCGGTGCACCTGTGGTCGCTCGACGCCCGGCCGGCCGGTGCCCGCGGCGCATTGGAAGAAGCCATGGTGCTGGGATGCGGCAGCGCCTTGCACCTTGCGCAGGCGATCGTCGAATCCTCGCCTGAAGCCGCCTTGTGGCTGGTGACGCGCGGAGCCCAGGCCGTGCGCCGGGAACCGCTGGCGGTGGAACAGAGTCCCCTCTGGGGGCTCGGCCTGGCGATTGGGCAAGAGCACCCGGACTTGCTCGGAGGGTGCTTGGATCTGGATCCCGCCCATCCTGGCGGCGCGGCCGCCACACTGGCGGACGAGATTCTGCTGCGCGGCGCGGAAGACCGCATCGCGTGGCGCGATGGCGTGCGTTACGCCGCACGCCTGATCCGGTCTTCGGCGGCGATATCGCAGGAAGCGCGCGCGGCGTTTCCAGCGGACCGCTCGATCCTGATCACCGGCGGATTCGGCGCGCTGGGTCTGGCGACCGCGCGGATGCTGGCAAGCCGGGGCGCGCGCCATCTGATTCTGGCCGGCCGCGCCGGTTCCGCGGGCAGAGAGGCGGCGATCGGGGAACTGGAGGCCGGCGGCGCGCACGTACTGGCGGTGAAGGCTGACGTTTCGTCGGCGCCCGATGTGGCGCGCATGTTCCAGTTAGTAGCGGAGAAGATGCCTCCGCTCGGTGGCGTCATCCATGCCGCCGGGGTGCTCGATGACGGCGTGGTAACACGGCAATCCCTCGCCCGCCTGCGGACGGCCATGGACCCTAAAGTCCTGGGCGCCTGGAACCTGCATGAGCATACCAGGGACCTGCCGCTCGACTTCTTCTGCGAGTTCTCCTCGGCTGCGTCGCTGGTGGGTTCTCCCGGGCAGGCTAACTACGCCGCCGGGAATGCGTTTCTGGACGCGCTGGCCCATCACCGCCAGGCGCTCGGGTTGCCGGCGGTAAGCATCAACTGGGGCGCATGGGGGAGCGGGATGGCCGAGACGGCCGCTGCCAGGCGGCGGCAGGAATCGCACGGGGTGGAGGAAATCGACCCATCGAGCGGCCTGAACCTGCTGGAGCGCGTGTTGGGCGGCGTCCTGGGTCCGCAGATCGGCGTGTTCCCGG
>Ga0265323_10001710_pt1 | contig 10467 bp, 10 predicted proteins | sample 41225metaG_FD_193580 | JGI IMG/M metagenome (GOLD analysis project Ga0265323, IMG submission 193580) | Rhizosphere microbial communities from Carex aquatilis grown in University of Washington, Seatle, WA, United States - 4-12-25 metaG | ecosystem: Host-associated > Plants > Roots > Rhizosphere... | reverse complement strand
CACGACTGGCCAGCAACCACGACGTCCGCCTGCCGATGCCGGGCGGGTTGCTGGCGAAAGAGCACAAGGGCGAGACGCACGTCGTCAAGGTGCTCGACAACGGCTTCGCCTACGACGGGCGGCTCTACCGATCGCTTTCGGCCATCGCACAGGAAATCACCGGCACGAAGTGGAATGGCTACTTGTTCTTTGGAATCGCCAAGGAGGTTGCACATGGCCGCCGCTAACAAACTGCGTCCAATGGTGACCGCGATCCGCTGCGCCATCTACACCCGGAAGTCCACCGAAGAAGGACTCGACTCCGATTTCAATACGCTGGACGCGCAGCGGGAGTCCGCCGAGGCGTTCATCGTCAGCCAACGACACGAGGGTTGGTTGGCGTTGCCCGAGAAGTATGACGACGGCGGGTTCACTGGCGCCAACATGGATCGGCCGGCAATGCAGCGGCTGCTTGCTGATGTCCGGAGCGGGATGGTGAACTGCGTGGTGGTCTACAAGGTAGATCGGCTTACGCGATCCCTTCTGGACTTCGCCCGCATCATGGAGGTCTTGGACAAGCACGGCGCCACCTTCGTGTCGGTCACCCAGCAGTTCAACACGACGGCGTCACTGGGCCGCCTCACGCTGAACATCCTTCTCAGCTTCGCCCAGTTCGAGCGGGAGATGATCGGCGAGCGGACGCGCGACAAGATGTCGGCCGCACGGCGCAAAGGCAAGTGGGTCGGCGGCAATCCGGTGCTTGGGTACGACGTGCATCCTGACGGTGGCGCATTGGTGGTGAATGCGGAGGAGGCAGCCCGCGTGCGCGCGATCTTCGGGTTGTACCTGGAATATGGTTCCCTGCTCCCGGTGGTGAGCGAATTGGACCATCGGGGTTGGACGCTGAAACGTTGGACCACGCGGGACGGCAAGACGGCCGGCGGCAAGCCGTTCACGCGCCCGCGGCTTCACCAGATTCTCACCAATGTGATTTACACGGGCCAAGTCCGGCATCGCGGTGAGATCTATCCTGGTGAGCACGAGGCCATCGTCGATCGCGAGACGTGGGACAAGGTGCACTCGCAACTCAAGGCCAACGCGCCAGGGAGCACCCGGAACCTGCGGAACAAGCACGGTGCGCTGCTCAAGGGTGCCGTCCGCTGCGCCACCTGCAACGTTGGCATGGTCCACACCTACACGCAGAAGGATGCCCGACTGTACCGCTACTACGTTTGCGTCAAAGCCCACCAGCGTGGCTGGACGCAGTGCGCGACCCGGTCGGTGTCGGCGCCGGAATTGGAACAGGCGGTGGTCGATCAGATCCGGGGCATCGGCCGTAATCCGATAATCCTCACGGCGGTGATGCGGCAGTTGGAGGAGACGGGCTACGGGGACGTGTCCCGCGAGGAGGTGGCCCAGGCACTTCGCGAGTTCGACAGCCTGTGGAAGCATCTCTCACCGCGCGAGCAGGAGCAGTTGATCAAGACGCTGGTGGAAACCGTGAGCTACGACGGCCGAACGGGCACGGTGACGGTCGGCTTCCGGTCCGCCGGCGTGAAGCAGCTCTGTCTATTGCAGAAGGAGGTTTGACGAACATGCACGAGATCCAGTTTCAACTGCGGCCGCACTCGAACAAGGAGGCGGCGGCGCCGGGGACCGGGCGCGGCAGGCTCCCGCGGGTTGCCGAAGTACTGGCGCTGGCCATCGGCTTCGACGATACGATCCGGCGTGGTCTGGCGAGAGACTATTCCGACTTGGCACGGTTGGGCTGTATCAGCAAGGAGCGGGTAAGCCAGATCATGCGGCTGGTCTGGCTGGCGCCTGACATCCAGCAGGAGATCCTGACTCTGCCGCGGACATCGCTCGGGCGATTCCATGTGGGTGAGGTAGCGCTCCGCCAGGTTGCCTCGAAGATGTTGTGGGGCGAGCAACGGGAAGCGTGGGGGCGGCTCCAGGATGCCCGCCATCGTTGAGAACTCCACAGATGGAGTCTCGACTTCCGCAAAATATTGCGGAAATCCGGCACGGGTCAAGTCGCGGTGCGCGGCGCGAAGCGGCGCTCGGGGTAAGCCGCCAATTGGCAACTTGAGAGAGCCACGGCGAAAGATGCGGTCCGTGCGCGTAATCCCCTTGCTTTCCTCCGTTAGTGGAGTGATGTATAGGGTCGATGCAAACCGCCGCCGGCTGCTACGCGAAACGCCACACCGAGTGCCAGTACCTGCTGAAGCGCATCGCCAGCCGCCTGGAGCAACACCAGAACGACCAGGCGCAGGAACCCGCCAACTGGGGGTACGCCGGCGACCTGGGCCGCGTCACCGAAGAACTCGCCTACATCCTCGCCAGCCTTGGCGACCGGAGCGCGGTGGACCAGAAAGGACTGGACTACTAACCATGCAAAAGCAAAACGTCCACATCGGAACGACCTACGTAGTGAAGGTCAGCGGCACGCTGGCCAAAGTCCGCCTCACCCGCGAACACCCACAGGGCGGGTGGTGCGGCACCAACCTCGCCACTGGCCGCGAGATCCGCATCCGGACCGCCGCACGCCTCCGCTCGGAGGCGCCTTCCGCGCCGGGAATCAGCTACGACGAGACGCGCCAGATCGTCGACGAAATCGAATTCTGAATCAGGAGCCAAACATGAACACGTTCACAATCGCCACCGACAACAACATCACCGCCTTCACCGCCGCCGAGCGGGTTCCCGAAGGCCAAGACCGCTTCGCCACAGAGAAGGAGTTCGCCAAGCTCTCCGCCGACTGGCCCATTGCCCGCTTCGCGGAGGTCTGGAATGCCTTCGCCGGAGCGGTCCCCTTCGGCGACCTGAGGCCAGTCAAGAAGTTCACGGACCGCAAGACGGCGGTCGCGCGCATCTGGAGGGCAATCCAAGCCCTGACGCCCACTCCCGCGCCACAGGCGGCCCACATCGCGCCGAAGAGAGCCAAGGCGGCCAAGGGCGCCACCGCGAAGGACGCGCCGCCCACGGCGCGCGAGGGCAGCAAGAAGGCCATCGTTCTGGAACTGGTCCGCCGCGCGGACGGCGCCAGCCTCAAGGAGATCGTGGCGGCCACCGACTGGCAGGCGCCCAGCATCCGCGGCTTCATCTCCGGCCACCTCGGCAAGAAAATGGGGCTAACGGTCGAGTCCTTCAAGCGGACGGAAGGCGACCGCGCCTACCGCATCGCCGCCAAGTAGAACTCCTCCGGAACTCTCCCCGCCGCCGGCCTCATGGCTTGGCGGCTTCTCTCGTTTCAGCTTGCCTTTCGAAGAGCGTCTTCCACGACTTCCGGATGCCGGGCGATTACGGCGAGCAACACACGCGCGGGGCCGTCCGGCCGTGTCCGTCCCTGTTCCCAATTCCTCAGGGTGGCTGGCTGGAAGCCGAACTTGGCGGCAAAAGCCGCCTGACTTAACCGCAGCCGTTTCCGGGTGGCGCGAACGTCGACTGTGGAAACCTCCACCGTGGTGACGCGGACCGGAACATCCTTCCCACACCCAGTCGACCGCTTCCCGCAGGCTGGCAATAATCCGGCTGCCAGCGCTCGGCTTTCTCGTGCCAGTGTTCTTCATTTCGCCATCCTTTTCTGGTAGCCCGCAATCAGGCGGGGCAACAGGGCTTCCGGCTGGAATAGCGACCGCTCACGTTCTCGCGCGCCCGCAGCCCACGCGCCGAGTGACGCCTGCAGACCGGACTCTTTCAACGGCCTGCCGCGCCTCCTGTGAAAAGCTCAGTCGGGCCGGGACCGACGCCTCGGTGTGATGTTCAGAAACTGTCCATTCTACGGGTGTGCCGTCGCCGGGGGGTGAGGTGGAGAGGTCTCTTGCTCGATCACATAACCAATCGCGGCATAGCCCTTCAACCTGCGCTCGTACATCCGGGCCAGCATCAGAACGTAGTTGTCCACATAGTCGTAGACCTGCACAAATCGCTTGTTGTCGTGTAGGCGATGCAACCGGCCCACGTACTGCTGAAGCGTCCCCTTCCAGGAAATCGGCATCGCCAGGAATAGCGTGTCCAGACGCGCGTCGTCAAACCCTTCTCCGATGTAGCTTCCCGTTGCCAGAATCACTCGCGATTCGTTTTCCGGCACTGCCGCCAAGGCTGCCGATATTTCCCGACGCTGCTTTTTCCCCATGCCGCCCTTCAAGACGAAGACGTGCTTGGCAATACCTGCAAGCTTGGCTGCGAAATACTGCAGATGCTCAGTCCGGCCAGTCAGAAGCAGTGGGCACCGGCCCGATTCTATGGCGCGCACGATGTCGCCAGCGATCATCTCGTTACGCAGGCCATCATTCACGAGCGCGGCGTAGATGTCCTGAATCGTGACCTCGGTGAGTTCCGGCGCCATTCGAAACTCTGTGTGGCGGGGAGTGACCTTGTGCTCGAAGGGAGTCGTTTCGGTCATCGTCCTGGCGCTCATGCTGAACCGCACGGGGCCACACTGCATGTAAATGATAGGATGGTGTCCGTCTTTCCGCGTCGGCGTGGCGGTCAAACCCACAACATACTTGGCCTTTACCTGCCTCATCACCTGTTCGAACGTGAACGCGGATATGTGGTGGCATTCATCGACGATCACCTGGCCGTACTCAGCCACGAAGTCCTTCACCTCGTCTTTCCGATACAGACTTTGGATGACGGCGACATCTACGCAACCCGTCCGATCCATTTTTCCACCGCCGATATGCCCGATCGATTTAGCAGGTAAATCCAAGAACATCGCAAGGCGCTCCTGCCACTGATCGAGCAACTGCTGCCGGTGAACCACAACCAGAGTATTGACCTTGCGTTTGGCTATCAGCCACGCCGCAACGGCAGTCTTTCCGAATGCCGTGGGAGCACAGAGGATACCTTCGTCGTGGGCGGTGATCTTCGCTACGGCTTCCTCCTGGAACGGCCGAAGCTGACCCTGGAACACCGCTTCAATCGCCGTGCCCGCGTAACGTTCGTCCCGAACTTCGGGCCGGATCTTGTGTGCTTCGAGAAGAGCCAGGGTCTCTGCCAGACATCCGCGAGGCAGCGCGATATGCTGGATAAATTCCGTGCCGCACGCGATCACGCGCGGTTTGCCATACGTCGACAGCCGCATGGCTTGGGCCTTATAGAACTCCGGGTTCTGAAAGGCGGCCAGACGGAGCAGCCGATTCAGCATAGCTGGCGGCAGATCCTTAGTTTCTACGTAAACAAGATTCGCGCGAACGATCTGGACGGTCTTTGGCAACGGTCCTTCGATCGGTCGCTCCTTTCGTTTGCGGGAAGGCGGCAAAGTCCACGGGTCTTGCGCTTCCTCATCATCGGCGATGCTCATCCGGACGCCAATGAGGTCGCCTTTGCGCTGCGCCTCAGCGACGATCTCCTCCGCGGTGTCGACCGGCATTCGCCGGATCGTCGCAAGGAACTGCCATTGGTCTGGATACGGGCGGAAGTCGGGGTCAATGAATACGCAGTTGTCCTGCTTACGCGGCAGCCGCTGTAACGGCAGTGCAATCAGGTTCCCCAATCCTCCCTTGGGCATCGTGTCCTGGTTGGGGAAAAAGCGATCATAGGAATCAAGACCGACCTGATGCCTGCGCTCCATGGTTCGCGTAAGCAGCACGCATCCGAGTTTGCGCGCGGTGATCGCCGGCAACGCACGCTCAAAGAAGATCCAAATGTGGCCGCCTTTTCCCGAACGAGAACGTTCCAAGGCCGCGGGCACGTTCAACTGCCGGCACGTTTCCAGGAAAGCCAGCGAGTCATACTCCCACGTCGTCTTGTCAAAGTCTGCCGCGAGAAACCAGCACGTTTCGTCCGGCAGGAGAGCGTATACGCCGATGGTTTCCTTGCCCAAGAGGTGGTCCTCGATGACGGCGTCAGTCAGCGGAAGGAACCTCCGGGTCTTCTGGTCGACTTTCTTTCGATCCTCCGGGCGGCTTTTGTTGATGGCCTTCCAGTCCTTTACGACCACCGGCATATATCCGTGCCGGCCATCGGAATTCTCCCATCGCCGAGCGTAGACATCTTCTCTTCCGCGAAACAGGCTTCGAAACAGCGCGATCCTCTGTCTGGCGCGCTCCTCCTTGTCCACCGGCGGCGCCGGCTCGACGGTGGTTGGAGGATTCGCTGCCGGAAGTTGCGGTATAGGAATGCTGTGAACTGCCAGAAGCCGCCGCAGGCGAGCATTCTCCTCGCGGAGACGAACATTTTCCTGCTCAGGAGGTTCAAATGGAAGAGAGTCTGAACCGTTCTCAGTCATACTGCGTTCACCGCTCTGTGCGTTGTGCCAGCACTTCTTCGACGAACTTCTGAACACCCGCAAACACCGCGGCGACATCTGTCGGGAGCCCGCATTCCTCCGCCAAGGCGTGAAACGGGACCTGCCAATCTGCTGGCGGTGGAACCAAACTCGCCGGCAAATCGTGCGTTCCTCTTCTCTCAAACGTCAGACGCAAGGCTGCCAGAATCCGCTGCTTATCCAGCCCACCTGACCCGATCAGGAGAGCCAGGTCCACCAAGTCCTTCACCCTGCTGTTCGCCGCGTTCCGCGGGAGCGTGTATGCATGAATCTTCTCGGCGAACTGCTGTTCGCGGGCGATCATCAGGATCCGCGACGATTCGATGCCGGCGAACCCCAACCAGTCCCGGCACACGATTGTTTCCAGCGGTCGCATAACCACGTCACCAACGCCCGCGTCCAGGTGGAATCGGGCGAAGGTCCGTTCGTCCATTCGAGCTTCGACCGGATAGCGGGCGCCGCCGTACGGCGCCGCGGTCAAATCCATCGACGCTGGCCCGACCGCGAACTCGAACCAGTCACCGAGAGAGATATCGGCTGCGCTCTGGAGCATCTCCCGTACGATCTGGTTCTGGTCGCCGCTGGCCGATGCTGCGACCCGCTGCACCGTCAGGTCGATGTCGACCGTTGATCGAGCCGCCTTGAAGCGTAGCTCCAGCGCATAGCCGCCCTTCAAAATCCAGGGCGCTGATTCTTCCCGGAACAGCCTTGCCAGCAGACGGTCGAATGATACCTGTCGGCGGAGGCGGTTGGGGTCGATCTGATCGGTCAGAGATGCCGTCTTCAGGCGTTCTTCCAAAGCCCTTCGGAATGCTCCCGCCGTCGTATATGTCCTGGGTGACGGCATTACGCAACTCGCCGCAGCGTTTCCTCTATGATCTTGCGCGCTGATCCGCTCATTTGCATGTTCCGGATCTGTTGACGAGTGATCAGACCGCGGTCAACAGCCTGCCTGAGTGCCTGGCGAATGAAGTTTCGCTCGACGGTGCCGGCCTCTATCAAGTCGAGGACCGCTCGCAGAGGGCGAGTAAGCTTGTAGCCTTGTGCTGTCTGTACGTCACTCGCAGGCAGGTCGGCATAATGAAGTACGAGGATTCCAGGAACCTCACTGTTGCGCCGGAAATCCGCCGGAACGGTCATGTGGAGCTTCGACGGATTCAGATCCGACAGGTCGTAAAGACTGAGCGCCGTGTGGTGGCTGTATACGCCCTTGACTTCCTCATTCCGGTTCCGGGACCACAGCGCCCAAAGTACGAGTTCGGGCCTATCTGTTGTCGGAAACAGGGCGAGCCGGTAGATAGCGCGGTGCTCACGGATCCAGTTCCCGACCTGGACGTGGTACGGATGGGTGTTTTCGGCAAATCCGGCAGCCTTGGCCTGCTTGGTGGTGAAGTAACCCTGCTGCTGCTCAGCAAACTCGAAGAGCCGCCGCGCCGCTTCACGGTGAGACTGTGCCATAACACAATACTACAACTTTATTGACGCTAACTCAACAAAAGCAGAATTTCGCCGGGCATCTGTCGCACCCACAGTCAGGGCCGCCGAAGTCCAGAGCATCGGGCGCAGCCTACACGTCCAACTCCCGCGCGGGCCTACGGCAGATTCTATACCAGGGCGCGTAGCCTGCGCGTGCAGAAGTTGGGGTCTCCGGCGACGGCGGTTGGCGTCCCTGCCCCCGCTTCCGAAGGCGGCTGCCCGAGCGGGACATGCGAGGTTTTGTAGGTTTTGTAGGCTCCAACTGCCGGGGACTCGGCATAATTCGATCCTCGGCACGGGCCGGACCGGCGGTAGTCGCTATCTTGAAGGCGGCGGCGCGCGTTGTCGCCGCGGTATTTCCCGGCAGGCTGCCGAATCCGTCTCGCGGCCGGCCGCAGAAAGCGCCGTGTTATGGTTGGGGTTGGCCGCCTGGCCTCGGCGCCATGAACTGGCGTGAAGGCTGGGAAACCCTACGCAGAGGCGGCCATTTCGTTGAAAAGGAATCGCGAAGGGAGCGATGGAACAGCCTTCTCTCTCAAAACAGGCCCTCGCACGCATCAAGGCGGTGAAACTGGACGCCGGAGCCGACCTCCTGAATGGCCTCGACGCCTTCTGGCGCGACATCGGTATGAGCACGAAAGCGCTCAGAGAGCACGACCCGGTCGAGTTGATGCCCCTGTTCGAACGGTACGCCGAGAAGCAGTTCGACGCGGAAGCGAAGGAATGGCTGGCCTGTTTCTCCGATCCCGATGCGTACTCCCTTCAGTTGATTTTGCTGCCGATGACCATCGCTACTGGAATCTGCCCAGGCGTCGGCGTACTTCCCAAGGACGTTTCGGCAACCGGCTGGACGGATCTCTACCGCGATCTGAAAGCGCGCGCCGCGAAGTCTGGCCGGAAAGGCGTCATCGAAGAATTCCAACAGCTATCCGGCGATTGGGAGAACTACCTGGACCACAGCTTCAGCCGGCGGTTTCTGAAAGGCAGAATCAGCACGACGCAGCCGGACAGAGACACAGCCGTGAAGAACTTCATGCTGCTGTTCTGGCTGAAGTACCTATTTCACCTGCGGCTCTTCGCGGACAACCAGCGGTTCATAAAGCGCCTATGTACCCACCTCTCCGTAAAGTTCCAGGTCTGGCGCGGGCAGGCGTACCGCGAAATGGCTGATGCCCTTCGGCCTCCGGCCGCCGAGACCGTGCCGGGCGTGCCGCCAGCGCTGCCGAAGAAGCGCGGGCCGAAACCCGATCACGACACAGCCCTGCGTGTCTCTGAGATTGTCGCGCGCGTTGCGCCGGACGGCGACTGGCGTTCGAATCTGGATGAGATCTGCGAAGCCCTGGACGAAGGACATGTCCCGGTTCCTTCAACCTGGCGGCGCAACCGGGATTGCCGAAGCTGGAGCCTCTGCCTCGAACGGGACGTTGTCGTCAAGGCCATCGAATACCGGCTTCGACTGGCAAGCCAGCGAAAGAAACGCACGCCCGAAACTCTCTCCTAATTTCCGCAAATATTCCCGCCCCACGATTGCTCACCGAAACGCGCTTTTTGTTGAGTCCTCTCCGAGAAAGTTTCCGAAACAACTTCCGGTTCCTATGATTGCGAGTGGCTGGTAGAGATGCCATCCGCGATCGTTGAAAACCGAATAGCGGGACCGGGGAAAACAGCTTGATGCGTCTGCATCACCGGCTGACCGGAGTACGATCCAGGGGATCTGGCATACCGCCAGGGCCCAGCCACCTATCGATGATTGGAGCTGCGGCCTGGGTCGGAAACGGCAGTAAAGAGCGGATGGCATAGCACCCCGAGATTGCTGGCGGCGCGAAAGCAACAGCCGCCTGGCAGCGTGGCAACGACGGGTTGCACGTCCGCACCTCCACGCGGGGATCACGCCCGCGATCACATCGAAATCTGGAAAGGAGTCGAAATGGCAACGCTGAATAACGTTCTCGAAAGACTGCTGAGCGAGCATGAGGTGGCACGCATCACCGGCCTATCGGTCGCTTCCGTCCGGCGGTGGCGGCTCCTCCGGCAGGGTCCGAAGTACATCAAAATTGGCGCGGCGGTCCGTTACAAGCCGGAAGACATTGCCGCTTGGCTGGAGACCAGACCTACCGGCGGCGGGCACCACGGAGCCGCATGAACAGCATCACATTCACGCGCTGCGAAGTGTCCAGGTACTACGAGGACCGCGCACCGCATCTGAAACAGGAGCGTGAGACCGAGTGGCGGGGCTGGTGCAACATCCACGAGGGAAAGAACGCCAACTTCACTGTGGACCCGGCAACCGGCCGATGGTACTGCCACTCCGCATGCGGCCGCGGCGGCGACATCATCGACCTGGAGATGGCGCTCACGGGCGCGGATTTCAAGACGGCGAAAGCCGAGGTCTTCCGGCTTGTGGGCAGGATCGAACCGGAGCGCCGGCACAATGGCGCACACGGAAATTCGAAATCGGCAACGACGACAGGCGGGTGGCGTGAAATCGAGCGCTACCCATACGAAAACCAGGACGGCAAGCTGCTCTTCGAGGTTGTTCGTTTCCTGCAACCGGACGGAAAGAAGACCTTCATTCAGGTCCGTCCGAGCGGAGTTGAAGCGGCAGGCACGACCGACCCGGAGCGCATCGGCGGCGTTCTCACGGGCGGCATCGTCGTGGGGCTTTCGAAGGGCAAGTACCTTCCCGATTCGAAAGCCGAGCGCGCGACCGGAAAAGCCACATGGAAGCGGGTCGGCGA
>Ga0265323_10001709_pt1 | contig 10468 bp, 11 predicted proteins | sample 41225metaG_FD_193580 | JGI IMG/M metagenome (GOLD analysis project Ga0265323, IMG submission 193580) | Rhizosphere microbial communities from Carex aquatilis grown in University of Washington, Seatle, WA, United States - 4-12-25 metaG | ecosystem: Host-associated > Plants > Roots > Rhizosphere... | reverse complement strand
ATTCTGGTCCAGTCTGTCAGGATGCGCCGGCGGTCCATGGCCATGAACTCGCCCAGCGTGGTCTCGCGGTTGACGTTAGCCATCAACCAAGTCGTGTAGTCTGGGTCCGTGGCGGTCTTGTCGTCGAGTCGGTCGCCCTCGGCGGGCAGCCCCCAGACCTGTAGACCGCGCGCAAGCTCGTTCGGCATCACGCCGTCGTCAGTCAGGGGCGGCAGGTCTCCCTCAGTGTATGTGGACCGGTCCACCATGCGGGCTAGGCCGTAGCAGCCCAGCGGCTTGATGCGACTCGGGAGCGCGATGTGTTGGGCGGGCAGGAGGATAGAGAGCGCCGTGGCGGCCGCGTGCCCACCGCAAGAGCTGGTCTGCGTCTGGTCGTACGTCGGCGGCAGGAACTGCACCGGGCCGCCCGTGTCCGAGTAGTCGTAGACCGGGGCCGCCCCGATGCGTCCCGCTGGGTGAACGGCCCGGAATGAGTTGTACCGATGACCGGGTGGATCAGCCTTGTAACCACGTCCATGAATCATAAGTCGCTTTCCTTCCTCATAGCTTCCACCAAGACCCGCGCCTCAGGCGAAAGCTTTTCGACGTTGACAGAACGAAGCAGGTACACCTCACGTGATGCACAGTCGGCGGCGGCCATGGGGCTGAGGTTTGACCGGCGCGCACCTACGTACGCCTGGGAGAAGAGCAGCAGGTCGCCGATGGTCAGGGTCATGATGTCCTCATTGCGGCCTGACAGAACGGGCAATTAGGTACAGCAGCGCCAGCGCGAGTTGAGCGACGAAGAGCCAGCCCCAGGATGCCACGCTAGAATCCTCCCGTCGCGCGATTAAACGCCCGCCGCAGCAGTGCGCACGAGATGAAACCGAGCACGAAGCCGCCAGAGAGCCAGGGGTACCACATCACGCTACCCCGTCGACGTAGTCAGCCACCATCATACGCGCTCGCCACAGCCACTCAGCGACGCCCCACAATCCGGCCCGTTGGGCGGCGTCAGTCCAGGACACGAGGATCAGTTCAAGCGGCACCATGCGGTCCAGATGACAGCGCCGGACGTCGCAGCCGAAGAGCGCGCGGGCCTGCATCACTTCCCCGCGGAGATGCCCTTGGAAAACCCGGTGAATTCAGCCTGTGCCGCAGTCTTGGTTACGAAAGCCGGCGTACCGCCGAACGTGAGCTGACCGGCAAAGGTCAAGACTCCCTGCCAGGCCGTCGAGTTGTCCGCGAAGCTGGCATGTTGTGCACCGACACAAAGAAGCCCGAAGTTCGTCACGCTGATTCCCGCGCATCCCTGGTAGCTGCCGTGATTGTCATCGCTAGCGCCAAGTCCACCGTACAGGCCCACGCCAAAAGGAATGGTGCCGAAGTTGTGTTGGAGCACGAGACCCAGGAGCGCGACGCCGTTCGCGGTGCCTCCTGTCTTGAGGTTGATCTGCCAGCCGACAGCGGCGGCCGGAACTACGCAGTAGGTGTTCGCGGCGTCGATGCATCCGATGGCCTGCGGGCTCGGCGTCTGCGCAAACGCAACCGAAGCGAACAAGCTCGCGCCGAGAAAAACCAGCACGCCCAGGTTGCTGGAGCTGGGGCCGGTGCGACGAGTGGTCTGCGGGTCAATCTTCACCACGTCGCCCTTCTGTGGCGTCGCCCCCGCTGTCACCAAGAGGTCTGCTGTCCCCTTGCTCGCGGACGTGACGGTCGCGGTCGCCTCAGGTGTACCGAATGCCCCCTTGAGGCTGGACAGGATGCCCAGAACGGCGGCCACGACGATGGCCTCTTTGCTCGTCGCTGGCAGGCCCGTCAGGATAGCCGTCAGAACAGGGACGACTACGGCAACAGCAATACCGAGGATGTGCAGAATGCGGTTCACGGTTGGGTTCATGGGGTTGTTCTCCTTCGTGGTGTGACTCCCGTTGTTGGGGTGTCCAGTCTTTCGGATGGTGCGCCCTCTTCACGGACGCTGTCAAGTAGGTCCTTGGGTATGACTATCTCGGTGGTGCCGTGCCGCTCGGCCCGGGTGGCCGGGTGCTCTCTGCGCCATTCGGCTTTCCAAGCTTCTACGCGCTCGGGCTGCCCGTCAGGGCAGCTCGGGTTCATCCGCCGACAATGCCAGCCCTTTGCATACCAGCCCAATGCGCCAGAGCCGGCGCAACCAACCAGCATGATGAGAAAGTGCAGGATCACTTTCCCGCCGCTGCGCTGTCGCGCACTTGGCTGCCCGTCCCGCCCACCGGGGGCTTGTCGCCCTGTGGGAACAACGCCAGCAGCGTTTGGTTGATGGTCTTGAGCTCCGCGACGGTTCGGTCTTCTTCTCGCCCAACGTCCTTATGCAACTCGTACATGCAGGCCCGCGTGTCTTCGTGTTCGATGCGATTGTCCATGAGGACCCGTTCAACCTGTGCGCCCATCGCGTTGTTGATTGTGGCGAGCACCTCAATCCGGCAGCCGTCGCAGGAGTTGCGGACGTCCCGCATCATCTCCACTGCGGTTAACATGGCGGTGCGCGTGGCCCTCCCATCCTCGCTGAAGCGCGTATGCCACGCCTCCAGAATCTTCTTGTGCAACTGGGCGCTTCCCAGGTTCGACATCACCAACCCGAGGAGTATCACGATGACCATTGCCCAAGTCATTTGCGTCCTCTCGTGGTTTTCGTGTCCGCGCCCTGCCGGTCGAGCAACTGGTCGAGTTTGGTGCTGTCGGCGGTCTGGCGCGTTTCGAGCCGCGCGACCGATTCGAGCGCTCGAGTGAGCTGCTCTGTCGTCTTGGCCTGCTCGACACGAAACCCATTCATCTGCGTCTTCACGTCTTCGAATTCATGCCGGTCAGGATACCTGGCCGCCTGCCAGAGCATCGTGCCGGCCAGGATGATGACCGGGATCAAGAAGGGCAGCATTGAAGTGAATGACCGCGGTTTCGGCTGTAGCGCTGACATGGAATTTTTCAACTCCGTGAATTGTGAGACGCCCGCCGATAGCCGCCGCTCGACCTCCAGCCGCCAGAACTCCATCCCAAGCACGCGGTCGTGTACGCCCTGACAGCTCACCGCCGTCAACGGAAGGCCGCCCGGCCGCGTGAGCCGGCGAATTGGCTCATCCTGAATTTGCTCGGACACTGCGGCGGGGTCGTCTTCCATTGGCGTGCTACTCCTGCTGGGTCACCGGCTGCCGGCTACGTTCCCGCGAATGCCGCCGGGAGTACGCCAGCCGTCACGAGGGCAGCTTCTAGCGCGGCAAGCCGCTTGGCCCGCGTTCCCCCGCCTGTGCAATTGCCGTTCCAGATTGCCGAAAGAGCCGTGTATTGGTTGCCGGTAAGCACCGCCGACCCGTAGAGAAACTGGTCGCTGATTCCCTGTGGCGTAGGATTCACGGTGAGGGTCGTGCTGGCCAAGGTATCGAAGATTGCCAGATTGTACGACCCGAAGATGACAGCGCCAGGGCCGATCAGGTTGAGAGCAAGAGTCAGGCACGGCGGCGTCTGGTTCGCACAATCGTGCGCGTCCGCTACCTGCCATTTGACAATGCGGGGAATGTCGTTCGTGATGGTGATGTTGGTCGTCAGGTTGATCATGGTAGCTCCTTCAACTGCTTGGCCTCTCCGGCCAGTTCGATTGTGATTTGCCGCTTGCCGTTGACTTCGTTGATGACCAGTGCGGCCTTGATCATCCGTAGCGCATCCTGATTCCCCGGCGTCACGTAGCCGAACGCCTGTATGTCCTGGATGGCGTGCATGCACAGACGTTGACGGTGTTCCTCAGGTTGTGCAGCTTGCAACTCCTCGTAGGTGAACTTTGAAGGGAATTGCCCGAAGATGTCGCATAGACACGCTAACTCTCGCTCGGCTCCCAGCATGGCGTGCATGGTCTGTTCTTTTTCTATCTGCTTCTTTTCGCGTTCAATTTCGCCGAGCCGGCCCGGCGTTGTGATGGCTGCAATTTCAAGATCAATACGCTCCATTTCCAATCGACCTAGACGGATGTTGACCCACTTGATCTGTGCTTCCAGCACGCATTGAGCATACTGCGCCTCTGGCGTAAACTTCTGCCCAACCACCAGTTTGTCTAGTGCATACCGACTGCGCGGTTGCTGGATTTCCGCAAATGCCGCCAGCAGTTCAGGGGGCGGGTTAAACATTGTAGTCACTCACGGATGACACATACCTTCGCGCGTTCCCTGCCGACAGATTCGCGCTTGCCAGGGCAGCGGTGATCTGTGTGGAGAATGTTGTACAGTCCGCAGTAGCTAGATTCCCTCCAGAATTGGCTCCACCTAAGACATAACCAAATTGAAGTCCGTCGATCATGCCGGAAACGCCATAACGAGCCTGCGACAGATTCGCGCTTGTCAAGGCAGCGGTGACCTGTGTGGAGAATGTTGTACAGTCGGCAGTAGCTAGATCGTTCCCATTGGAACCGCCTATCGTATAGCCAACGTACCTTACAGGGTCGCCCATTGAGCAAGCGTACCTACGAGCCTGTGATAAGTTGGCGCTTGCTAGGGCGGCTAGTGATTGGGTACTGAACGTCAAACACCCACCCGTGGCCACGTAGGTGGAGGTGTATCCTCCAAGCGCGTAGCCGTATCTCACGGCGTCACTCAGACCGCTTAGACCATAACGAGCCTCTGACAGATTCGCGCTTGCCAAGGCAGCGGTGACCTGCGTGGAGAATGTTGTACAGTCGGCAGTAGCGACAGGGGCGCCATTCGTCCCCCCTAAGACATAACCAAATTGAAATCCGTCGCTTAGCGACCCAGCGCGATACCTGGATTGCGATAGATTGCAGGTAGCGAGCAAGGCGGTGACCTGTGTGGAGAGAGTGATTTGATCAGTTGAAATGAGGTAAATCGCGTTGTATCCTCCAAGCGCGTAGCCGTATCTCACGGCGTCACTCAAAGAGCACGCGTTATAGTTATTCTGCGACAGATTCGCGCTTGCCAGGGCAGCGGTGATCTGTGTGGAGAATGTTGTACAGTCCGCAGTAGCGACAGGGGATGCAGCAAACCCTCCAAGGATATAGCCGAATCGTCCTACCTTCCACGTGCTTGCATGTATGCCGATGGACAACATGCATCACCCTACGAACGGCCCGATGAGTTCCCACGTATTCGCCGCGGACTTGTAGACCTCGCCCCATGGGTTTTGCGGAATTAGCGATGCACATCCGGTGCGAGCCACCACTAGCGTCGCTCCTGAGCCGGCCGCAAACGTGATCTTGCCTGCGGCGTTCGCGCACTTGAAAGAAATTGAGCTGCCAATGGGGAACGCCAGGTCAGAATCCTGCGGAAGCGTGACGGCGCTTGCGCCAGCATAGGTCATCCATTTGGGTAGAAAGGCGTCGGTCAACACCGGGGTGTATGTGTTCGTGTTCACAGTGGAGGGAGGCGCAACGGTCCCAGCGACTGCATTGGCCTGAGCGCTACCGAGTAGTGCCGTAGGAGTGGCCGCCAGTTGCGCCATGCTGCCCACGTTCTTGGTCCAGTTGGTGTGGACTAGGTCGCAGGTGACAATGATCTCCCCGCCGTTTGCCGCTAGCGTGATGTCTGCTGCGACATTCGCGATCGTCTCTGCCCCGTTGTGGACGAGGGTGATCACGTTCGTCGCCGAGAGGTACCCGGTATCGACGAATATGTATTGCTTGCCGTCACCGGCGGCAGTGCACGTCGGGAGAAGCAGCCAGACGGGGTCAGTAGCGGTGCAGGATAGACGCAAGCGGCGGTCGGTCGTGAGGAGCGTGTAGACACCGTGTGCGCGGGCCGTAACGACTCCCTTGCTGGAGTTGCAGGACAAGAAGCGCGAACCACCGGCCGCGCCGCTGATGTCCGTCCCCGACCCGGTGGCGCTCGTAACCGTGACGGCGCTGGTATTGGCCGTGCTCGCCGAAGTCAGGACGAAGTGGTCAGTCGACCAAGTGAAGGTTTCCAGCGCACTCGTAGCCACGCGAATCGCTGCTTGAATACGACTCGCTACGAGCGCCATTGTGGTATCGGTTGAGAAGTTGAGCCCTGAAATGGTGCGGGCCGTGCCGTCAATCGTGACCGCGAAACTTCCAGCAGTCACAGCCTGCCAGGTCGCCACCACTGATGTTGCATCGGTCGCCCCGGTCAAGTATGCCGGCGTGAACGTCAGCGCCGTGACGGGGATGTCCTTGATAGATGCGTTGCCCGCGAGCAAGGCGACCCACTGCAAAGCCGTGAGGGACTGCCCAATCGCCAGCTTGATCCGACACGCCCCGGTGCCGCCCGCATGGAGAATGCCGAGAGACTGCACGCGGTCGGTCGTCACGTAGGCCGAGACATCCAGTGTGTAGTGACCGACGGTCTTGCTCAGGTAGACCGGCTTGCCCGCGTCGGACGTAGCGGGTAGGGAGTCCCAGAGGGCATCGGCAATCACGCCGGTGATGCCAACACTTTGAACCTTGAGCGCCAGGTCAGTTGCACCCACGGCCGCCACCGCTACGCCGCCGCAGATACCAGGGGAGCTGGCTGACGCTGCACTGGCCGCGCTCCACTTCTGCGTAGTGGGAGCCGGGCCTACTGCTGCACCTGCCACGACGAGAGCGCCAGACGTCACCGTGTCGGAGGAGACAACGTCGGTTGAGGTGCCGCCTGTCATGGCGACGGCGGTGGGGACGAACTGCTTGGCCGTCGTGCCGTCGGGGATGTCGTCCTGGGTGAGTCCACCGAGTGACTGCTTGCTGCGAGCGTGAGTATCGGCCATGGCGTCACGCTCCCACGGCGCCGGTCGCGACCGCGCCACTGCCGCCACTCGACGGCGTGTAGACGACCGCGAAATAGGTCGAGGCGATCGAAAGCGGGTCGATGACCAGCCGGCCGGACGTGCCCGCAGGCTGTCCCGCCGTCAGGCCGGGGATGTCGGCTGGCGGGATAGCAATCCCCGTCGCCTCGGAACTGTCGTTCGTCACTTCGATGGACCATGTCCCGGTAGGAGCGGTCACGCCTGCGCTGGTGCCTGGCCATTTCAGCCACAGCGACAGCTCATGGGACGACTTGCAGATCCAGCTGGTGCGCATGGCGGCGCTCATGTCGGTCGCCGGGGTCGCGGTGCCCGACAGGTAGAAAGCTAACGAAAAATTCAGCGAGGTGCTGACGTCGTACTTTGTTGCGGGGGTAATCGGCATGGTGGGATCCTTTCGTTCAGTCTATCACATTCTTCGTGGGTGGGTTCTTCGCTTCTTCGATTAGCCGCAGTATCCCCTCCGCCAGTAGCCGCGCGTCGGCCAGGTTGAGGACCGGGTTGGCCGGCGTGCGCAGCAAGATGCTCTTGCGGTCGCGCGCGAGTTGCGACGTGGTGGCGCCCCAGCCGGTCGCGTAGATGGTTCGAGGGTTGCGTTTGGGCATGGTGGTCCTAGTTCGTGTATTCGGTGGCTACGAGGACAGCAGAGCCGCCCGTGATCTGATCGTTTCCCTGGACGACGCAGCTAGTGGTGTCGGTGTACGCTTGCAGACCTACCGTGTGTGCTCCCGCCGAAAATGGCGCGTAGCTGTTGGCGCTTAACGTCGCGTATCCGTAGTACCCGTATGCAGCGGCTGGCACGGTCGCCAAATACTGCCCATCGAGTTGGGCGGCACCCATCGCAAGCCTCACATAAGCGATTGCGCTACTACCCCCGCCATTACACTTGACCGTCACCGTGGCGTGAACAACAATGGCTCCAGCAGTTCCGCCTGTGTTAAATGTCAGAATGGTGTGCCAGGTAGGATAGTCTCCGATCGCTACGGTGGTGGCCAGCGAAGTGTCGTGAAAGATGCTGGCGTGATTTGTCACCCACGCATTGAGTGTCCCGCTACCATCGGCCTTGGGAATCGCATTCGCCGTTGGTGTGGCCGTGATGTTGCTGCCCGCAATCCCTGTTGACGAAATCGTCGCCTGTGTCACCCACGAAATCGCCGCATTCTGCGTCCCGCTCGGCGCCGTCAAAGCGTAGATAATCCCGTCTTGCATCCCCAGCCCTGCCGCTGGTCCCGTGTAGCGGTAAGCCTGCGTCCCGTCTGACTTCTCGTAAGCGTTGCTGACCAGGTACGCCTGATTGGATGCATTGGTGTTGCTGAATAGCAGCTCGCCTCGTGGCAATTCCATCGCGCTGTATTGCGCGGGTCCCACATAGTCAATCGAGGTCGTGCCCGCCGAGAAGCTGCCATTCATTTGAGGCTGGGCGGCGTCTTCGGTGATGAAGGCGTTGCCAAGCTGACTGCCAGCAGTCCACTTGGAGTAATGGCTGGTCGACCCACTGCCGCCCACCGCGCCGTTGACGTCCGTGACTTGCAATGGGCAGAAATTGATCGCGGTTGTGGTGTTGGTCCCCGTGGCGGTGTTGCTGCAGGTCCCGCCGATGAGCGCTTGCCGCGGCGTGGGCGAGTTGCCGCCCAGCTTGGGTTTGTTGCCTGAATCAGCCGCAAGCCCACGCGAGCCCGTGGTGGCCGGGCCGCCGTCGAGGGCAGGGGGTGCGTTGGGGTCGAGCCGCACCATGCCGCTCACCGAGGAGGAGCCCGCGCGCGCACCGAGCATCAGATACTTCACACCACCGCCTTCGTCGTCTATACTCAAGGCGATCGGAGCCCCACCGACCGCGGGACTCGCCGCCGCTATGACGGCGTCCCCCAGGTAGTACGGGGTCGACCCAGACGCCACGCTGACCCGGTGATCACCGTTGGCCGTCGCATCTGCCGGCATGCAGGTGGCACCCGCCGTCGACGACGCCGTGCCTGTATTGGTCGAGCTGGCGATAGCGGCATTGCTGGCAACCTTGGAGATGCCCTGCGTGGTCGCGTTGGCCACAGGCAGCACCACCTGTGAGTCAGACCCGTACATCGTGGTAGCCGTTGACACGGCAGTCGTGCTAGCAGTCGCGGTGGAGATGTTGCGGCTGCTGGCGATGTTGGCCGAAATTGTGAGGCCCGTGACCGGGTTGGTGCCACTCACCGAGATGCCATTGCCAGCATTCACGCTGGGAGTTTTGGCTACGATATTGGTTCCGGTCCCCGTGCCCGTCACAGAGTAGGCCAGCACCTGGTTGTTTGTCCCAGGTGGTAGCGCCGGTTGATAGCTGCCCACCGGCTGATAGGGCGAATTCTGGCAAGTGCGGCTCGTAACCGTCCCTGTGGCCGTCCCGGTCTGTGTAACTGTGCCAAAGATTTCGATCTGTCCAGGCGCGCACGCGGGAAGCTGACTCTGCAGGCCCGCGCAGGTAGCACCGCTGCAGACCTGAGCCGCGCCGGTGCCGAAGTTCGCGGCGAACGTCACGTAGTCGCCGGTCTGGCCAATGGTGATACTGCTGTCGGTGGATTCGCAGACGGCACCGAGATAGCCTGGCGTTGAGCCCGAAGCAGCCTTGACGGTGAAGGCATCAACGGTTGCGCCGGCTGAGATGCCGTCGAGCTTGGTCTTGTCAGCCGCGCTCATGGTGCCGGCGTGCGATTCGGTGCTGGGGTACAGATTCGCCAGCGGAACCATGGTATTCGGGTCGAGAGGACAGACACCGCTGGCCACGTTCCATTCGGAACCCTGCAGCGCTGTATGAATCGCATGGCCGTAGACCACGTCCTCGGTCGTCAGGCCACCACCTGCGCCGATGTTGATGGTTCCAAGCGGTGACGTGAGCGCGATGGTACCTCCTCCACCTCCCCCACCCGTGCCAAACTGCGTCCATTGGGTATCACCACTGCCCGATTTCCACCAAATCGCGTAGCTACATCCACCGTCGTTGCAATGGACCGTCTGGTAGTACAGGCACATGCTAAGCGGAGACCCAGAGGCCAGTAGGCAAGGCACGCCTGCCCCAGCCGTTGGATCTGCCGTACCACTGCCCGCGTAGCGCACGAGATCCAAGGCGTGATCCCATCCGATGCTGGTATTCGTGGCGCTATCGGTTCCTACGGGCGAGCGGAAGAAGTCGCCCTTGTTGGGGTTGGTCGCGGAGAGCCCTTGCTGGCTATCAGACCGCTGGGCGCTTGTTCCCGTGCCGGCCACACCGGGGCCTGCGGCGACGAGTGGAGGCACCGACGAGGATAGCGGCGTGTTGGTCCAAGGTGGCGACGTCATCACTCGATTGCCCGTCCCTGTATTCGCCACGGCGACAAACGTGCCGTTGCCGTAGGTGACGCTGTGCCAACTGTTGTCCGCAGCGCTGCTGCGGATCGTCCATGCGATTCCATCGGGCGACGTCATCACTCGATTGCCCGTCCCCGTGTATGCCACGGCGACAAACGTACCGTTGCCGTAGGTGACGCTGATCCAGCCGTTGTCCGCGGCGCTACTGCGAATCGTCCATGCGATTCCATCGGGCGACGTCATCACTCGATTGCCCGTCCCCGAGTATGCCACGGCGACAAACGTACCGTTGCCGTAGGTGACGCTGTACCAGTTGTTGTCCGCAGCGCTACTGCGGATCGTCCATGCGATTCCATCGGGCGACGTCATCACTCGATTGCCCGTCCCCGAGGGCGCCACGGCGACA
>Ga0265323_10001706_pt1 | contig 10488 bp, 9 predicted proteins | sample 41225metaG_FD_193580 | JGI IMG/M metagenome (GOLD analysis project Ga0265323, IMG submission 193580) | Rhizosphere microbial communities from Carex aquatilis grown in University of Washington, Seatle, WA, United States - 4-12-25 metaG | ecosystem: Host-associated > Plants > Roots > Rhizosphere >... | reverse complement strand
TGATGAACGAAGGCCGCCGCCTCGGTGGCGCCGTGCACCCGGTCCATGCGGATGTCCTCCCATTCGACGGAGAGCGGGCCGCGATACCCGACATCGTTGAGTGCGACGATAATGTCCTCAAAGCGGATGTCACCGCGACCAGGCGAACGGAAATCCCAATGACGGCGCGCATCACCGAAACTTACGTGACCGCCGAACACACCCACGGTGCCGTCGCCGTGACCCCACCACACATCCTTCATGTGCACATGATAGATGCGGTCGCCGAACACCCGGACAAACTTCACATAATCGACGCCCTGGTAGCCGAGATGCGAGGGATCGTAGTTGAAACCAAAGCGCCGGTGGTTTTTCACCGCCGCCACGGCGCGCTGGGCCGAGGCGATATCAAAGGCAATCTCAGTCGGATGCACCTCGAGGGCGAAGTTGACGTTGACCTTGTCAAACGCGGCGAGGATGGGGCCGAAACGCCGGGCAAAATCCTGGAATCCCTTGTCCCAATAGTCCTGCGAGGTCGGCGGGAAGGGATAGAGCGAATGCCAGATGCTTGATCCCGTGAATCCGTTGACAACCGCCGGAAGGTCTCTTCCGCCTTTCCGGCGCGGCTGGAGGGCGAAGAAATTATGCGCGGCCTTCGCAGTGAGGATCATTTTTTCCGCGGCGCGTTGGCGCACTCCCTCGGGATCTCCATCACCCCACACATCGGGGGACAGGGTGGCCTGATGCCGTTCATCGATGCGATCACAGATGGCCTGGCCGACCAGGTGGTTTGAGATCGCGTAGCAGGTCAGGCCATGGTCGGCCAGAAGCTGCCATTTTTCCTGGCAGTATTTTTTGGAGATGGCGGCCTGATCGACGTCGAAATGATCGCCCCAGCAGGCGAGTTCGAGGCCGTCATACCCCATCCGTTTCCCAAGCGGGACCAGCTTGGCCAAGGGAAGATCGGCCCACTGGCCGGTGAAGAGGGTGACGGGTCTGGGCATGGCAGTAAGAGTCAGGGGTTCCAAGGCGGACTGCTGCCGAGCCTTGCGGATGGGTTGATTCCTAGGCAACAGGAAATCCCGCATGCAGCCATCCAGCTTCACGGCAGTCACTGCTGGTCACAGGGTCATCTTATCTCTAAGCAACAGGTTAGAGAGGTTGAATTGATCTGGCTGAGCATCGGGGAAATTCTGCCGGAAGCACTCGGGTTTTTGAAGGGCTTCCTGCCGGAGTGGTGTTATATTCATCGTATCATTTATCTTATGAAGACCCGTGTCATTTGGATTGTCTGCGGCGGACTGCTCTTGGCTGAACCAATTTTCGCGCAGTTTCTGCAACTCCAGCCTGAATGGCAGTCCATGAGCATCCAGCAGACGGTGAACCCCATCTTTCCTTACCGTCTCGAGCAATTGGCCGTGGGGTCCGGCGAGGCGCGAGTGGCCATCAACACGGATGCGAAGGGCAAGCTCGTGGAATGGCTGGTGGTGGGCTACACCCTGCCGGAGTTTGCAGATGCAGCCGTGGCGGCCATCAAACAGTGGCGATACGAGCCGGCGCGGTGGCGAGGCGATCCGGTTGGCACCACCATCGAACTCATCTTTTCCTATGAGGCCAAGGGAGTCGTGGTGAGCACCGCGCGACTGGATGAACAGTTTGAAGCGGCGTTTCTGCGGTTGACGGAGGGCAGTTACAAGTATCGACCCAGTACCTTGCGGGAATTGGACCGGATCCCCACACCGATCGTCACCGTCACGCCGCAGTATTCTGACAAGCAGGCCGCCAAGGGCGTTAAAGGCATGGTGACGGTCGATTTTTATATCGATGAAACCGGGACGGTCCGGATGCCGGCCGTGTCAGTGAAGGATGACATCGAGTTGACCGCCTTGGCCGTTACGGCCTTGCGCCAGTGGAAATTCGAACCACCGACACGCAATGGCCGTCCCGTGCTCGTCAAGGCGAGCCAGGTGTTTAATTTTGGTCCCAGTAAGTAGCCGGATGGCGATCGAGGATTTGAAAGGCAAAAGACCATGGCACTGTGGTGTCATGGTCTTTTAGTCCGAAGACCGGCAATAATCGCGGGCTGCCCCCGGAGTGGCGCCGAAGATTGACTTAGGGCGCCACGGTCTCGTGCAAGAAACCAGCCAGTTCCTCGCGCAGACGCTGCCGCGCACGATACAAGCGGGTTTCCACCCCGCGTTCCGAGCAGCCGGTGATGGCGCCAATCTCGCGGTAGGAAAGCCGCTCGAAGTGATGGAGCAGAATCGTGGTCTTCAGGTCGTGCGGCAGACGCTCAACGGCGGCACGGACGGCGGCGAAGGCCTCGTCGTGCTCCATGGCAACGTTGGGCAGGAGGGCGTCGGACGGCACGGCTTCGTGTGCCGTGGTCGCGGCATCATCGATCGGCGCGTCCAGGCTCACGCTGGGATGGCGCCGCCGCCAGCGGTAGTGATTGTGACAGAGGTTGGAGAGCGTGGTGAAGAGCCAGGCGGAAACCTTCGTGTCGGGCCGAAGCCGCGCGCGCTGCTGATGGAGCCGCACGAACGTCTCAGCGACGAGGTCATGCGCATCGGCCTGGTTCTGCACATAGCGCCAGGCGAAGGCAAACAAGGGCCGCTGCCACCGGGCGATCAACTGGTTGAGCGCGGTATCCCGCCCCTGCTGTAAAGCCTGCAGACAGACCAGATCGCTGGCAGGTTCGGAATTCACGGGAGGACCCGCGGGGTGGAGCTTAATTCAGGAAGGAACGACCTTCGGCCGTGAGCACCGGACCAAGCAGGCCAAGATAGCGTTCGCGCTGCTGAGTCGTCATCACGCGGGCGGCGTCGGCGACCAGCTGCTGGGTGGAGGTGAGGCACTCGCGGTCGATGGCGCGGCGTTGTTCGACAAAATGGGCGAACTCGATGAAGTCGACCTGTCCTGAAGTGGTCCGTTCATGCTCGAAGGCGTCGTATTCTTCGCGCATGCGCACCACCTGGGCGGCCAGCGCCAGCAGGCGGGGGCTTGATTGCTCGTGGATGGTCTTGATGCGGGCGAATTGCTCGTCGGAGAGTTTCAGTTCGGTCTTCATCCAGTCGAGCTGGCAATCGAGATCGTTCGCGCTGCACGGCCGCTGCGAAATAAACCAGCCCACGTGCGCCAGCACGCCGGACGCGAGCCCGAGAAGAATGGTCAAGAGGATGCGTTTCATGGATGGCGGGCGGCGACCTTGACCGCGGTTGTGTCCATCAGGGGGTCGATCAGGCGAAGGTAGCTCTGGGCAATCTGCACCCCCCGCTCGGCATGCAGGCGCGAGAGGCGCATCTCGGCGAGGAAAAGGCCGAGCAGCATGCACGCCGCGACAAATGCGACGACGAAGGAAGGCCGCGCAAAGGCGGCCTCCATGCGGGCGAAAAGACCGGGCCGTTCCACACGACTTTCAACGGCGGCGATACGACGCCAGACCTCTGCCGCCATGTATGGCGGCGGCTCCGGGGTTTCACGCCAGCGGTCGAGCAGGGGATCAAGCGGATCGGAGGGAGGATGCATGATGATGTTTGCCATCCTGCACCGCCTTCGCCGGAGCGGAGACAATTACAGGGCTGGCACGGTTGACCGACGATGTCAGGGCACACAGGGGTGCCGATGGCGGACAGCATAACACCAACGACTCGAAAAGCCCTTCAAATCAATTTCTCGCGCATTTCTGTGACCAGGCCATGGTTGGCCGGCTGGCGCGGGCCTGCGAAAAAACGCCGCAAAGAACCCGCCAGCCCGGACGGGCAGCTTCATTCGGGATAAAGCCAGTAGCGCCGGGTCTGCTGCTGGTAGATCAGCGCCCGCCTGCGCCAGTCGGCAAGGAAGCTCTCAACGTCAACCTTGGCACCATCGCGCCGGAGCGCGTTCCACCAGCTGGCGGAGCCAACCAGCTTCTTGAACAAGGCGACCTTGTCTGCCGGGGCGCTGGCGAAGGGATTCACCGGGCTCCATTTGCATGCCAGCCGCATCAGGAAAAAACTCAGCTCCGTCGGCTGCCAGGCATCCCAGTCCGTCACTTCAATGTAAACCCCCAGGGACGGCTTGCCGGCAGGGTCAGGAGCCGAAGCCCTGGTGAAATTAAGACCGGGCAGCCTGAGCGACTCGAGTTCCTTCTCCAGCTGCTCGGCCGTCTTGCCTTTGAAGGAAAGGCCACGGAACGGATATGCACGGCCGACACCATGAGAAAAACCGCCGATTTCGCAGCCAAGGCCGGTCATGGCATAGCCTACCGTCGAGGCAAAGTCCTGGATTCTGGGCGACGTTGGCACAAAGGTCAGGCCCGTGTCGGGCCAGCGCATGGAGCGCCGCCAACCGCGCATGGGCACGACCGTGACACGGCCCTTCAGTCGCACAGCTTCCGACACAGCGAGTACGTTGGGTGCCGCGGCAGCCATGCGGGCAAGTTCGCCCATGGTCAGGCCATGCACATAAGGCACGCGAAACGCACCGACGTAACTCGTCAAGTCGCTGTCGAGTGACGGACCGTCCACCTTGAGGCCTCCCAGCGGGTTCGGCCGATCAAGGACGATCACCTCGACGTTATTTTCAAAACACGCCTCCATGGCGTAGCGCATCGCACTTGCGTAAGTATAGCTGCGCACCCCGATATCTTGGAGGTCGATCACCAGGACATTAAGGCCCTTGAGCATTTCCTTGGTGGGTTTGCGGGTTTTGCCGTAAAGCGAATAGACGGGGAGACCCGTGCGACGGTCGACTGAATCAGGCAGGTTTTTGCCGCTTTCCTCGTCGCTATAGAGTCCGTTCTCAGGGGCAAAAAGCGCCACCAGTTTCACGCCGGGTGCGCGCCGCAGCACCTCGATGGTGCTTACACCGCGGCGATTCACACCGGCCGCATGCGTGAGCAGGCCGATGCGCTTGCCCTTGACGTCGGCGAAGCCCCGGCTCTCGAGCACGTCGATGCCAAGCATGACCGGAAAGGGGTTCTCGGCTGGCCTCACCGGCGGAGCCGGCGGCTTGGTTGCGACCGTCACTGCAGACGTGGGCTGACCCGGTGGAGTTGACGAGGAGGCGCGCGACGCCGCCGACGAGCAGCCGAGAAAACCAAACAAAAGCGACAAAGTCGCAGTGAGGCAGGAGAGTACTCGCGGTCGGGACGACACGGCCATGTGCAGCATTACTTTGCCGGGAAGCGACAACGCGTCGAGTCGGAACCAAGTTTGGGCTGCAAGCCGTTCGGTGATGGCCCCAGATGGGTCGTTGGAAAGTTTGCCTGGAAAATTCCGAGGCCCGCCGCACTTTTTCAAAACACGCTACGAAGGGCGCGCGTCAGCAGCTCGGGTGCTTCACGACTCGCCTGTTCCCAGGGATGACCGGCCGGCGTGATGGCGTGAAGATGCCAGTCTTTTCCGGATGTGGCGGCGGTGCATCTTCCCGCGAACACATGAACGGTTTTTCCGAGCGATCCCGCCTGTGCCGCCACGGCGCCGGGGCCTTTGCCGGAGAGGGAGCTTTCGTCGAAGCAGCCTTCACCCGTCACGATGACGTCTGCGGCCGCAATGCGCGCCTTCAAATCAAGCCATGACGCCACCAGGTCAAAACCCGGTATCAGGCGGGCTTGCGCACCTGCCAGCAGGCCGAAGGGGAGACCACCTGCCGCCCCCACTCCCGGCATCTCTGTCAGGCCGGCTGGCTGGCCGCAGTAGGCACACAGGAGATGGGCCATGCGTTCCATGGCGGCCTCCATGCGAGGCAGGTCCGTGGGTCGCAGTCCTTTTTGCTGACCATAGACTGCCGCGGCCCCACGCGGGCCCAGCAGCGGATTCGTCACATCACAGGCGATGAAAATCGGAGGAATTGAGGGAAACACACCGCCATCAAGACAGCGGATTCGTTCCCAGGAGGCAGGCACCGGCGGCCGGATTTTTCCACCATCGACGCCACGAAATTCCAAGCCGAGCGCGGCCAGCGCACCCAGCCCAAGATCATTGGTGGCGCTGCCGCCCGCTCCGAGGAGAATGGCGGCGGCGCCCAGTTCCGTCGCGGCGCGAACGAGCTGGCCGGTGCCATAGGTTGTAGTCTGCCATGGATCGTATTGCTCCGGTGGCAGCAGATTGAGGCCACTGGCGGCGGCCATTTCGATGATGGCGATCGGCTTCTCGGATCTTGGCGCTGGATCCGGCAGTTGAAGCCAATGTCCGGCGGAAGCGGGAATCTTGTGCGCGGGCACCATTCCCAGGCCGGCGTCAACAAATCCGCCCCGCGGCCCGGACACCTTGAACGACAGACACTGGCTGCCCGCCGCTTTCGTCAGGATGTCTGCGAAACCTTCACCCCCGTCGGTGAGCGGGCAGAGATCGAACTGCCAGTCGCGGTGCTGTTCGTGGAGCGCCCGGGCCGCGAGGTCGCAGGCCTGCGGCGCACTCAGGGAGCCTTTAAACTTGTCAAAAGCAATGAGAACACGCACCCGCTCAGGCTGTGCGCCCAGGGAAAGGCTGAAAAGACTTAAACAAAACGGCCCGGGTTCAATCAGTCGCCATCCAGGAACCGCGGCAGGCGTGACGGTCTACTTCGATGAGCACTCCTTCATGAGCTGGATCCAATCGGAGGTGCGCGTACGGACCCGCGGGAAAGAGACACACATCTTGTAGAGATCCTCGAACTCGCCGGCAAAATCGCGCGGCAGGCGGTTGCGGCGAAGATACCAATCCTCGAAATCCCGGACGCTGGTAAGCGCCTTGATTTCGATGACGTTCTTCATGGCGTCGGGCAGCAGGTCGAGGAGATAAGTTTTCACGAGCTCGGCACGCTCGGCATTATCTCCAGTGACCTTCTCGCAAATCGCCTGAATGTGGGCCGGCTTGATGGTGCGATACTTGGCCTGAAGATAGTTGTTAATCCGGGAAACTGCGATGCCGGTAAGTTTGTGCAGTTGCACCTGATTGATGCCGTTTTTCTGCATTACCGCATCCAGCAACCCTGGAAATAGTTTTTTATTCATCTTAAACATACCGTAGCACGCTTCTGCGAATTTACCAGTTGCAAAATAAATTCCAAGGGTAGCACAACCATCATCGGTTCGCTTTGGGCGGGTTCAAACCAGCGACGATACTGAAGCCGATTAACAAGACCAGAAGGCGAGGCGGCAGGTTTTCCAAGGGCTTCCGCCGGAACAGCGAGAATGGCCTGCCGCTGGTCCTGGTGATGAAAGGCAACCGGCAAAAGGGCGCGTTCCTGCCAGCATACCGCCGGTTAGAATGACTCGCCGTTGGCCTTGGTGCCGCAAAGGTGGACCTCGAGGCCCAGCTCGGCGGCAAGCGCCGCCTTGGTGTACAGGGCCAGGTCGGCTTCCGTTGCACCATGGGCATAGGCGACTTGGATGTGATTGGCCTTGTGGCGGGCCATCATCTGGTCGCGCGTAACACCGTAAGTCACGGCATGCATGATCGGCCATTGTATCGTGGTCTCCCGCCAGCGGCGCTCGGTCTCTTCGCGCGGAAGCGAGACGACCTTGGCCCGGCCGAGGTCCATTTTAAGCCGGCCGCTCTCGACGAACACGCGCGACCACACAATTTCGCCGGGTTTCGCAATGCCGCGCAGCGTGCCGCCGCCAAGGCGGAAATACATTGGTGGCTGCCGCAGCGAGTCACTGCCCGCCCAGCCCCCCACATGATGCTCGGCCGGCGCGCTGCCCGAAATGAGGAAGACCCAGACGTATTCGTTCGTGCTGCCGCTCTTGTCCCAATCGCCCCAGCGCAAATCATGCAGGGTGTTTTCAACCGGCTGACCGAGCGCCCGGTGAACGCGGTTGGTGAATAAACCGTCGAGCCCGGCGCATTCGTCGACTTCGTTGAAATGCGGGATGGGTTCGCCGGCGCGGATGACTTTGCCCCGCGCATTCCTCACCGGCGGCCGGTCGGAACTGTTGAGCGTGCCCTCGACGAGATCGGAGGCGGGGAGCAGATCCTTCAAGCCCTGCTGGTACTGGATGCCAAGGGTGTCGCAGCCGAATTCGTCGGCGATGCGGCAGGCGGCGATGTAGGTCCTGCACTGCCAGAGCACCTGACGCTTGGTTAGCTCAGTAGCCTCGTCCTTGCCGAGATGAAATTGGAATCCCCTGGAGAGATACCATGCGTAAACGGCGCGCGCCTCTTCATCGCGAACCTGGGTGGCGCCATAGTAAAGCGCCGATTGCGAGAGGCGCTCCTTATAGACGCCGGTGGAGAACAGAAGATCATCGGGGATGATGGCATTGAACATACCCATGCAGCCCTCGTCGAACACCCCCAGGATCGCTTTTCGGTGGCGGAGGACGGCGGCGATCCTTGCCGCGACCGACTTGGCCTTCGCCGGCACACGGGCTGCGGCCAGCGGCTGCACATGCGCGGTCTTGTGTGTCACGACGCCGGTCTTTAGCCAGGCGGCGAGGCCCTTAAGGAAGAACTCATCGGTAAAATCTTCGCTCCAGACCGAGGAATATTTCACGCCGGCCTTGGTCAGGGAGCCGTTGAGGTTGAGCATGCCGACGAGGCCGGGCCAGGTGCCGGACCAGTTGGCCACGGTAAGAATCGGCGCTTGATGCGAAATGAGACCATGCAGGAGGTGGTGCGAGTATTGCCACACCGCTTCGGCGACAATCAGCGGAGTCCGGGAATTGAGGGAGGCGAACACCTCCATGCCTTCCCGCTGCGAACCGATGAATCCGTGCTTGAGCTTGGGCTTATAAGGATGGGCACGAACGAGACGGTGTCCAAACCGGGCAACGGCGACGGTGAGCTTCCGCTCCATGGCCTGTTGGGCAGGCCAGCAGACCTCGTTGGCGGACTGACGCAGATCGCCATTGGCGATGAGAAGGACGGTTTTCTTCGGATGCTTTTTCATCGGGGTAATGGTGGCGACAAACGGTTGGGTGAAGGCCAGTCTTCCCAAGCCTAGAGAAAATTATCTATCATTGCTGGGTAATAAACAAAGCGAGGCGGTGATTATACCAACAGAACAGCGCGAACTGGAATGGAGAATCCAGGCAACATGATGGAGATTATTGTCCCGACATGGCTTGCTTCAAGGAACAGCCGGCCGCAGGGTCCATGAGGACGTGGCGAATATGGAATCTTCCCGCGAGCGCGCCGGCCTGCTGTCCCAGCAGGTCTCCGGGGGGCGCTATTTTTTTCTGAAGCTCGCGCCGGCCCGGGCCTCCCGCTTCACGTTGATTTTTGGGGGTTGCGAAACCTGCAACGTCGATTACCTCGTACGCCGATCAGCTTTTGTCTATTACGGCCTCGAATACGTTGCCGAGGGAGCGGGCCGGGTGCGCCTGAATGGCCGCGAGGCCGGGCTGGCGCCCGGAACGGTTTTTGCTTATACGCCGGAGACAGATTGCGTGATCAGTACCGACCCGGCCAGACCGATGGTTAAATATTTCCTATGTCTGGTTGGAGCTGACGTGCCGATGCGCCTGACGCGGGCCGGGGTGGCACTTGGGAAAGCACGCACGCTTGCCGCGCACGCCGAGGTGCGCAACGGATTCGAAGATTTGATTCGCGAGGGTCAGCATCATGGGCGACTTGTTGCCCGGCTGTGTGCCGCGCGTCTTGAAGTGCTCCTGCTGAAGATCGAAGACCTCACGATGCACCCGGCGCCACACGGCGATGCCGCCGAGGAACTTTTTTTGCGCTGCAAGGCGTTGATCGATGTCCGCGCGGAGAAATTGGTGGCGCTGGGAGATATCGCTGCTGCCATCGGCATTAAGCCGACGAGTGTCTGCCGGCTGTTCCGACGGTTTCAGGGAACCAGTCCCTACCAATACCTTCTTCGAAGGAAAATGATCCAGGCGGCGGAATATCTTGTCGAGACCGGTGGACTGGTAAAGGAGGCGGCGCAGCACGTTGGTTTTGCCGATCCCTATCACTTCTCGCGATGTTTTAAAGCGATACACGGCGTCTCGCCGCGCCAGTTGCGCGAGTATCGCCGCTCCAACCGAACGCTCCATTAACCTCCCAGGCCGCTTTTGTTTCAGCTGGTGTCAGTCGCAGGCTTTTGTCGCCAATGGGTTTCAAGCAGGCGGGAGACAAAACGGCCGCCTGCGTGTCGTCCAGTGCAAGATGCCTTGGTCGATCCAGCCGGCGATACCATGAAAGCAGGCAGTCGTCCCGAATGCTTCGCAGGATGTCCCCAATCTTCCAATCCCTGCATAGGGGCGACCACTGCGAAAGGACCAGCAGCCTGAAAAAGAAATCAACGAGCACAGCACAAACACCGTTTCATGATAATTGACTGGCGCCTCCATCCACCAACACAGGTCATGCCGTGCGCAAATTTGTTTTCATTTACCACCGGTTGTGCGGGCGTCGACTCGGATGGTTTCCGATCGCGGTATTCGCGGTTTCTAAATAAAACGATTTTCTTGTAGTACTTTTTTGCGGAAATCCCCCCTAAAACAGCTAGGATTTTTGCGAGTAGTGGAACTTATCTAACATAGATTAAAAACTCCTAGGTGGGTTCAGAATGCCGTTATCGGCTATTTCTATGTGGCTA
>Ga0265323_10001702_pt1 | contig 10498 bp, 7 predicted proteins | sample 41225metaG_FD_193580 | JGI IMG/M metagenome (GOLD analysis project Ga0265323, IMG submission 193580) | Rhizosphere microbial communities from Carex aquatilis grown in University of Washington, Seatle, WA, United States - 4-12-25 metaG | ecosystem: Host-associated > Plants > Roots > Rhizosphere >... | reverse complement strand
GGTGCCCTTGCCCACTTCTTTCGTCGTGAAAAACGGTTCGAAAATCCGGTCGCGGATTTCCGGCGGCATGCCCATGCCGGTATCGGTGACCGCGATCACCACGTAAGGGCCGGGTCTGACCTCTTGACCGGTGCCGGCATACTGGGCGTCGATCTCAAGATTATCCGCGGCAAAAGTAAGTGTGCCGCCCTCAAGCATGGCGTCACGCGCATTGACGGCGAGGTTGAGCAACACCTGGTGAAGCTGGGTGGGGTCGCCGACGATAAGCCAGAGGTTCGAGGGAATCTCCGTGACGATGGAGATTTTGCGGGGAAAGGTCTCGCTGATGATCCCCTCGAGGTCGTCGATCAGGTGATGCAGGTCCACCGCGACCCGTTGGCCTTCGAGGCCGCGCGCAAAGGTCAGCACCTGGCGCACCAAGTCGGCGCCGCGCCGTGCGCTGGCTCGCATGGTTTCGAGGAGCTGCAGACGATGGGCGTCGCCCTTGGCGTCAAGTTTGAGCAGGTCGATCGCCATGATGATGGGCGAAAGCACGTTGTTCAGATCATGCGCGATGCCGCCGGCGAGCGTGCCGATGCCTTCCATGCGCTGGGCGCGGAGATACTGGGCTTCGAGTTTTTTCCGCTCAGTCAGGTCGGTCATGCCGCCGACGACACGGGTGGCCTTGCCACTCGCGTCATGGATAATGTAGCCCCGATCCTGCACGATGGCATATTTGCCGTCCTTCCGCAGGAGACGATATTCATCGGCCCATGCTTCCTGGCCTGAGTCGATGGCGCGGTGGAGGCTGTTGACGACGCGTTCGCGGTCCTCGTGATGCAGGTGTTTGGTCCACCAATCGATGGCGGGTTCAACTTCGTCCGTGGTAAACCCAAAAACCCTCTTGAGGCCGTCGCTGCGCCAGATGTTGTCGGTCGTCAAATCCCAATCCCAGAGCACGTCACTGGTGGCGCGGGACACGAGTTTGTAGCGTTTCTCGCTTTCGTGCAGTGCCTCCTGGGCCAGCTGGTATTCCGTGATGTCCTGCACCGTGCCGGTCATTCGCACCGGGTTGCCCTCGGGATCGCGGATCATCTCGGCGTGGGTGCGCAGATGACGGATCTTGCCGTCTGGGCGGACAATGCAGTGCTCGATTTCCATGGGGACCTTGCTCTTCCGCACCGCATATTCAAACTGATGCACCCGCCGGCGGTCCTGGGCGTGCACACAGGTGAGCGCGCTGATAAGCGTGGGGCGAAACTCATCCTGCGAAACACCCAGGATGTGGAAGATCTCAGCCGACCAGTCGTGGCGTTTGTTGGCGATGTCGTACACCCAGTCGCCGACGTGCGCGAGGCGCTGGGCGGTCTCGAGGCGAAAGGCCAGATCGGTCAGGGTGCGGCGTTGCTCAAGCCGGCTCATCACCTGACCCGCGAGCACCCGCAGGGCCTCCTGCTGGGTGGAGGTGAGTTCCCGCTTCTGGTGGTCGACAACACAGAGCGCACCGAGTGCGAATCCCTCGGGTGTGACCAGCGGTGCACCGGCGTAGAAGCGGACATGCGGTGTATTCTGAACCAGCGGATTGCGTGAGAACCGTTCGTCCGCGGTCGCATCGGGTATCACCATGAGCTCGGTCGGGTGGGTGATGGCATGAGCGCAAAACGAACATTCGCGCGGGGTCTCGCGTGCCTCGAGGCCAACGGTCGCCTTGAACCACTGGCGGTTTTTGTCCACCAGTGTGATGAGGGCTATGGGCGTCTGACAGAGCAGGGCGGCGAGGCGGGCGATGTCGTCAAACGCCTCCTCCGGCTCCGTATCGAGAATATGATAACGACTCAACGCGCTGAGGCGGGCCGATTCGGCCGTCGGAAAGGGAGGTAAAGTGGTGCGCATGCCGCGGGAGTCTGCGTTTGTGCTGCAGAGAACAGCGGCATCGTAAGCAGGATGGACGGGGTTGCCCACTTTAAACTGCTGGCATGGGGAAAACACCCCGGAATAGAGCCGCAAAGACCGCGGAGCACGCCGGCCTTTTCCAACCAGGTCTTTCCACGCGTTACCCGCCGTGACCGGCCAGCCAGCGCTCGGCCTCGATCGCGGCCTGGCAGCCCATGCCCGCGGCGGTGACGGCCTGGCGGTAGACGTGGTCGGCGCAGTCGCCGGCCACGTAAACGCCCGGCACCTTGGTTTTTACCTGCGAGCCGGCGGCGGGTTTGAAATAGCCGTTCTCATCGACTTCGAGCGTTTGGGCGAACGGCTGCGTGTTCGGCACGTGGCCAATGGCGACGAAAATGCCTTTGACCGGCAGCACGTGTTCAGCACCGGTTTTCACGTTCTTGACCTTCAGTCCGCTGACGGCGCCCGCCCCCACGCCCTGCACCTCGATCGGCGCGCTGTCCCAGACCATCTGGATCTTGGGATGGGAGGTCGTGCGTCCGGCCATGATCTTCGAGGCGCGCAGGGTGTCGCGGCGATGGACAAGGTGGACCTTGCTGGCAAAGCGGGTGAGGAAGAGCGCCTCCTCGCAGGCCGAGTCGCCGCCGCCGATCACGGCGACATCCATGTTGCGGTAGAATGCGCCGTCGCAGGTCGCGCAGGTGGTCACACCCTTGCCGCCGTAGAGTTCCTTTTCACCCGGCATGCCGGTCATCCGCGGCGAGGCGCCGGTGGCAATGATGACGGTCTTGGCCGCAATCTCGCGCTCACCCGTGCGCAGCTTGCGCGGTTGCGCCGAAAAATCCACCGACTCGACGCGCGCCTGCTCGAAACGGGCGCCAAACTTTGCCGCCTGCTTGCGCAGGTTATCCATGAGTTGGAAGCCGTCGACGCCTTCGGGAAAGCCGGGGAAATTCTCGACCTCGGAGGTGGTGGTGAGCTGGCCGCCGGGCAGGGTGCCCTCGAGCACGAGCGGGGCGAGGCTGGCGCGCGCGGTGTAGACAGCGGCGGTCAGGCCGGCGCAGCCGGTGCCGACGATGACGACGTTTTCAACGGAGGAGGACATGGAGAAGGACATGAGGAGGGAGCATCGACCACAAAGAGATGGAGCAAATGGAGTGCAATCCCGCAGCAGGCGCAAATCAACTTGACAGAATCGTCGACCGGAACGCCTCGCAGTGGTCAGGCTTCCGGAGAGTCCTCAACGACGTCGTCGGCGAACTCGTTTTGATCGCCCGGATCGCGGGGAAAATGCGCGGCGAGCAGTTCGCCGGCGCGGCTGATGCCGTGGAGGATGCCGTCGGTGAAGTCACCGCGTTTGAAATAGCCGGTCATGGCGTCGGCGAGCTCGCGCCAGAAAACGTCGCCGCAGCGCGCGTGCACGGCTTCGTCCCCGAGGACGGCAAAGGTGCGGGAGCGCGGAGCGACAAAGAGCAGCACCGCATTACGGTGGGTCGTCTGTTGCAGGCCGAGCCGGAGGAACGCCTGCTGCGCCGTGGCCACGGGATCGGGGGCGCGCTTGTGGCTGACCATGACACGGATCTCACCGGAGGTCTTCTGCTCCGCATCACGAATGGCGGCATGGATGCGCTTATGGGCGAGGGTGCTGATGAATTTGCGGTGTTTCATGGCCTGTTTTCTCACCAGCCTCCGCCTGCACCGCCGCCGCCAAAGCTGCCGCCGCCGGCGGAGAAGCCTCCGCCGCCACCGCCACCTCCGAAGCCGCCGCCCCCCAACCCGCCGCCGCCGAGCCAGAATGTGGGGCCGCTGGAGAAGCCACGCCGCCGGCCACCGCTCTGGTAGACGGCGCTGCGCCAGTAGCGGTTCAGGTAGGTGAAGACGGTGATCAATAGAATAAACGCCACGCCAACCGGCCAGCCAGAGCGGTTCGGTCGATTTTCGGCATTGGTCCGGCCCGTCCCATGATACTCGCCGCGCGTGGCGGCGATCATGGCGGCGACCCCCGCCTTGAGGCCGCCGGCGTAATCGCCCTGGCGGAAGCGGGGCTTCAGCTCGTTCTCGACAATCAGATGGCACACGCCATCGGGCAGTGCGCCCTCGAGGCCGTAACCGACCTGGATGAACATCTGCCGGTCCTGCACGAAGACAAAAAGCACGGCACCATTATTCCGGCCCTTCTGGCCCACGCCCCAGGCCTGCGCCACCCGCACGGTATAGTCCTCGACCGAGGATTCCGACTGCATCCGCGGATAGATGGCGACGAGGATTTGGTTCGAAGAGTCGCGCTCGAACTGCGCCAACTGCAAGTCCAGCTCGCGGCCGGTTTGCGACGAGGCAACGTTCGCATAGTCGTTGAAGTAGTGCGCCGGGCGCGGCGGGATGACCTCGGCGGCGCGCAGACCGGCGCTCCAGACCAAGGCCAGGCCAGCGGCTTGGCAGATCCGGCGCACCAGCGTGACGGTCGTGGGCGGCGGGCTCACGGTTTGGCCGGGACGGGCTTGGCGCCGAAGTCGAACTGCACGGCGGGGGGCTTCTCGGCGCCGGGCGTCGCACTGAAGTAGGCCTTCTCCCTGAAACCGAAGGCGCCGGCGAAAAAGGCCATGGGGATGCGCTTGATCGCGGCATTATAGTCGCGCGCCACGTCGTTGAAGCGGCCGCGTTCCACCGCAATGCGGTTCTCCGTGCCCTCGAGCTGGGCCTGCAGCATCTGGAAACTGGCGTTGGCCTTCAGGTCCGGATAGCGTTCGACCACGACGAGCAGACGCGAGAGCGCGGAACTGAGCGCACCCTGAGCCTGCTCAAACTGCGCGAGCTGGGCGGGATCGGTGGGCGCGGCGTTGGGACTGAGCTGCACCTTGCCGACCGAGGCGCGCGCCGCGGTGATCTCCGTCAGCGTCGATTTCTCGAAGTTGGCGGCGCCGGCTACGGTGTTGACGAGATTGGGAATGAGGTCGGCGCGTCGCTGGTAGACGTTTTGCACCTGCGCCCATTGCGCGTCGACCGCCTGCGAGCGGGTAACGAGGCTGTTGTAGCCGCTCACCGCCGCGATGACCACAAACACCGCCAGGAGGACAAAGGCTCCGAAAATGCCGAGGATGACTTTACCCATATGTGGAACCCACTAAGTAGCCGGCGCCGGCGGGAACACAAGCAGCCAGGCGGTATAACGCTCAGGAAAATTTATAGGCTCGGCGGCTGCAAGCAGGGGCTGAGGTCGGCCCAGCTTTACTCTTCGGAACTCACCAGCCCCAGCTGCGGCGCAGGCGCAGTGACTGATAGAGGTCCTCGGACACTTCCGTGAGAAAACGGCTGGGGGACAGCAGTGTGGCCGGGCCGCCCTTGGCGTTCACCTTGGGGAAGCAGAGGTAGAGTTCGTCCTTGGCGCGCGTGACTGCCACGTAGAACAGCCGGCGCTCCTCGTCGAGGTCGCCCGCCTCGATGGCGCGGCGCAGCGGAAACAGGCCCTCGGCCAGTCCGAGGATGAACACCGCGCCGAACTCGAGGCCCTTGGCCTGGTGCACGGTGGTGAGGCGGAGCGCGTCCGCGTCGGGGTCGACCTGCCGGTCGCTCGTCTCGGAATTGAGCAGGGCGATCTGCGCCAGCAGGTCCTGCATCTCGTCGAAGCGCCCGGCGAAGCCGATGAGCGACTTCAGATCGTCCAGGCGCGAGGCGTAGTTGGCAAAGGCGCCCTTGAGATAGTCGCCGTACCAGCCCTCGATGGCGATCTCGACGGCCTTGAACGGTTTTTCATGCTGCGCGGCGGCGGCGATCTGCTGGAGCGAGGCCACGAGCCGCGGCCACTCGTCCTTGGACTCCTTGGGCACCCGGGCCTTCACCTCGTCGGAGGCCAGCGCGTCCACGAGGTTGCGCTGGTGCGCGCGGGCATGGTCAAGGGCAGTGTCGTAAAGCTTCTGCGCGCCCTTGCCGCCGACCCGCGGCAGCAGCACGGCGATGCGCTGCCAGGCCATGGCGTCGGCCGGGTTGTAGACGAAGCGCAGCATCGCCACGAGGTCGCGGATGTGCGCCTGCTCGAAGAATCGCACGCCGCTCGTGATCACGTAGGGCACGCCGAGGCGCGAGAGTTCGAGCTGCACGTCGAGCGCCTGGAAATGCGCGCGGTAGAGCACGGCGATGTCGGCCAGCGGCCGGCCCTCGTCGACGAGGCCCTTGACGCGCTGCACCACGAACATGGCCTGCTCGCGCGTATCGAGCGTCTGCACGAGGAACGGCTTCTCGTGGTCGGGCCGCGAAGGGCGCAGCCACTTGTCGAAGTGGCGGCCCTTGGGCTGGGCGGCGAGCACGCCGTTGGCAAAGGCGAGGATCGACGGCGTCGAGCGGTAATTGGTCTCGATGCGGTGAATCTGCGTGCCCGGGTGGCGGTCGGGAAAGGTGAGGATGTTTTCGAAGTTGGCGCCGCGCCACGAGTAGATGCACTGCGCGTCGTCGCCCACGGCCATCACGCGGTGATGCGCGCCGACGATGTCGACGATCTGCGCCTGCAGCGTGTTGGTGTCCTGGTATTCGTCGACCAGCGTGTGGCGGAAACGCTGCTGGAGCCACGCCGCCACGGCCGGTGCGGCCCGCAGCAGGTCGAGCCAGTATTCAAGGAGGTCGTCGTAATCGACGACGTTCTGCCGGCGCTTGCGCTCGCGGTAGGCCGCGGCGAAGGCGCCGATCTGGCCGGCCACGGCCTCGTGCTGCGGGTAGAACTGCGTGATGGTCTCGCCGAGCGCCCGCTGGGTGTTGCGCGCAAAACTGATGATCTCAAAGAGCGGGCCGGGGCGCGGATGGGTCTTGTCCTTGAAGAAAACCTTATCCTTCTCCTCGACCGCGTCCCGCAGCAGGCTGTCGGCCTCCTCGGCGTCGAGGATGGTGAACGAGCGTGCCAGGCCGACGGCCTCGCCGTGGGAGCGCAGCACCTTGTGGCCGATGTGGTGGAACGTGCCGCCCCAGAAGCGGTGGGCCTCGACGCCGGTGAGGTCCTGCACGCGGTGGAGCATCTCGCGCGCGGCCTTGTTGGTGAAGGTAAGGAGGAGGATTTCGTGGGGGCGCACGCCCTGGGTGAGCAGGTGGGCCACGCGGTAGGTGAGGGTGCGCGTCTTGCCGGAGCCGGCGCCGGCCAGCACGAGCAGCGGCCCGGGCGGCGCGGTCACGGCCGCGAACTGCTCCTCGTTGAGGTCCGCGCGGAAGTCGATGGGCGGGATCTGCAGCGGCGCGCCGGGCTCGTTTTTCAGGACAAAATCCATCGGGAAGGAGACAGGAGTCAGGAGACAGGAACCGGCCGGGGAAAGACAAAAGAAACCAAAACCGGCGGCAGCGCCCGGCGCCCCCGCGCCTTGCCGGCTCGCGGTCAGGCGGCCGGCGGCAAAAAGTCCGCCACCGGCCTAAGAAAATCCGGGTTCGCGAGTCATGGTAATAAATGCAACCTGCGTCTTCTGCCATGAACCCCCTGCGCTCGTTCCTCACCGCCGCGGCCTCTTTGGCCGCTCTTTCCGCCCCGGCCCAGCCGGCGTTGACCATCTACAACCAGAATTTCGCCGTGGTGCGCGAACGCGTGCCGCTCGACCTTACGGCTGGCGCCAACATCGTCACCTACTCGGGCGTCACGGTGCACCTCGAACCGGACTCCGTGGTGCTGCGCGACCCGGCGGGCAGGGTGGCGCTGCGCATTCTCGAGCAAAACTACCGCGCCGACACGATTTCGCAGGGCCTTCTGCTCTCGCTCTACGAGGGCCGGGAACTCGACTTCCTCGTGCGCGACCAGAACGCCAAGGAATACACGGTGAAGGGCAAGGTCATCCGCAGCGGCTATGTGCCGAATCCCGGCGGCGGACAGCAATACGGGCAGAATTTCTACCAGCAGCAGATGATGATGCAGGCGGCAGCCGGCACGCCGATCATCGAGGTGGCCGGCAAGCTGCGTTTCTCGTTGCCAGGCGAACCGCAGTTCCCGGCGCTGAGCGACGACGCCATCCTGAAGCCGCTGCTCACGTGGCAGCTCGGGGTCGACAAGGCCGCGAAGTTTGAGGCCGAATTGAGCTACATCACCGGCGGCATGAGCTGGCAGGCCTCCTACAACCTCATCGCGCCCGAGAAGGGCGACACCCTCGATCTCATCGGCTGGGTGACGATCGACAACCAGAGCGGCAAGCAATTCGACAACGCGACGCTCAAGCTCATGGCCGGTGACGTGAGCAAGCTGCAGCCGGAGCAAATCATGGGTTACATGGCGGAAGATAGCCTGGCGGGGTCACGAGTCATGGCCAAAGCCGCCGTTACCGAGAAGGCCTTCGACGAGTTCCATCTTTACTCGCTCGCGCGACCGACGACCCTGCGCAACCGCGAGACGAAGCAGGTCGAGTTCATCCGCGCGACGGGCGTCAAGGCGAAGACGTTCTACGTCTACAACGGCGCCTGGATCGACCCGCGCCGCTACGGCGGCTGGAACCCGGAAAACATCCGCAACAACCGCGACTACGGCACCCAATCGAGTCCCAAGGTGTGGGTGATGCGCGAATTCAAGAACTCCGAGGACAACGGGCTCGGCCAGCCGCTGCCGAAGGGGCGCACGCGCTTCTACCGGCGCGACGAGGCCGACGGACGGCTGGAATTCACCGGTGAGAATACCATCGACCACACGCCGAAAAACGAGACGGTACGCATCTACACGGGCGACGCCTTTGACATCGTGGGCGAGCGGCGCCGCACCGATTACGTCCTCAGCAATCGCAACGATTCGATGGACGAGGCGTTCGAGATCACCCTGCGCAACCGCAAGACCGAGCCGGTCGAGGTGCGCGTAACCGAGCGGCTCTACCGCTGGGTGAACTGGCAGATCATGCAGCAGTCCGACGATTTCACGAAGACCGACGCGCAGACGATCGAATTTCGCGTCACGGTCCCGCCCGACTCGGAGAAGATCGTGACCTACCGCGTGCGCTACGACTGGAAGTAACGCGGGGCGGGCAGGGGGCGCTACAGCAGCACGAGGTTGTCGCGGTGGACGACCTCGAGGTGCTTGCGGCCGGGAAAGAGCCCGCGGAGTTCCTCGGTGGTTTTGCCGGCGGCGCGCGGAATCTCGTCCGCCGCAAACGCCGCGACGCCGCGCGCAAACACGGCGTCATCCGGACCGGCGACATTGACGATGTCACCGGCCGCAAAACCGCCCGCGGCGCCGGTCACGCCGACGGCCAGCAGGCTCTTGCCGCCCTCCCGCAGCGCCCGGACGGCGCCGGCGTTCACCCCGATCGTGCCGGTGGGCCGCTGGAACCAGGCGAGCCAGCGCTTCCGCGATTCCATCGGGAGTCCGCTGGGCACAAAAAACGTGCCGGGGGAGCGTCCGCTGAAAAGCTTCTCCAGCACCTCGGGCTCGGCGCCGCTGGCGATGAAGACGCCGCAGCCCGACTTGGTGGCGAGCTTCGCGGCCGACACCTTGCTGGCCATGCCGCCGACCGCCGTCTCGCTCTTCGTGCCGCCGGCCATGGCCTCGATCTCGGGGGTGATTTTCTCCACCACCGGCACGATTCGCCCCGTGCCCCGCAGGTCGATCAGACCGGGAGCCAGGGAGAGGATGACGAGGTACTGCGCCTGGGTGAGGCTCGCGACCATCGCCGAGAGGGTGTCGTTGTCACCGAACTTGATCTCGGCGGCGCTGACGGTGTCGTTCTCGTTGATCACCGGCACGACGCCGTCGGCGAGCAGCTGCCCGAGCGTGTCCTTGACCGCGAGATACCGGCCACGGATGCGCAGGTCGTCGTGGGTGAGCAGCACCTGGGCGATGGTCAGTTTGCTCGGATCGAAACCGCGCTGCCAGGTCTGCATGAGCAGGCTCTGGCCGATGGCGGCGCAGGCCTGCTTTTTCGCCAGCTCCCGCGGGCGCCTGGACAACCCGAGCCGGCCCATGCCGAGGCCGATGGCGCCGGAGGTAACCACGATGACCTCGGTGCCGCGCGCGCGCAGGCCGGCGATCTGCGCGCAGATTGCGCCGATGCGCGGCTCGTTGAGCTCGCCGACACTGGAAGTGAGCACCCCGGTGCCCAGTTTCACGACGATCCGCCGCGGAGGCGGTGTCGGGAAGACGCGTGGTGTGAGGCGTGAGGTGTCAGTTGGAGACATGGGAAAGGGTGGGGAATGACCGGCCTTCCGCCTGAAGCCCCCAGCCTCGCGCCTTCGCCGTTTGAGCGCCGCTCAAACGGTGGTCAGTTCCTTTTCCTTGGCGGCGAGATGGGTGTCGACGTCCTTGATGAAGCGGTCGGTGATGACCTGGATCTCCTTCTCGATCCGCCGCGCGTCGTCCTCGGAAAGCTTGCCCTCCTTCTGCTGCTTCTTGGTCGAATCCATCACGGCGTGGCGGACGTTGCGGATGGACACGTGGCCCTCCTCGGCGAGCCGGTGGGCGATCTTGACGAATTCCTGCCGGCGCTCACGGCTCAACTCGGGCAGCGGCATGCGGATGACGCCGCCGTCGAGCAGCGGATTGATGCCGAGATTGGCGGTCTGCAGGGCCTTCTCGACGTTGCGAATGATCGACTTGTCCCAAGGGGTGATCTGAATGAGGCGCGGGTCGGGGGTGGTGATGGCGGCGCAGTCCTTCAGGCGCATGGTGGTGCCGTAGGCTTCCACCATG
>Ga0265323_10001700_pt1 | contig 10502 bp, 4 predicted proteins | sample 41225metaG_FD_193580 | JGI IMG/M metagenome (GOLD analysis project Ga0265323, IMG submission 193580) | Rhizosphere microbial communities from Carex aquatilis grown in University of Washington, Seatle, WA, United States - 4-12-25 metaG | ecosystem: Host-associated > Plants > Roots > Rhizosphere >... | reverse complement strand
ATCCAGTGAGCTTCATCGTGACGGGGGTGTCCACCAGCATGCGGAAGAGGCCCAGCACAAAGCCTACGATCATGGCCCAGAGGCAGCCTTGGGCGTTGAGGCGCTTCCAGAAGACGCCGAAGAAGAAGACGACGAAGATTGGCGGCGCCAGATAGCCCTGCACCGACTGCAGGTAATCGTACAAGCCGTGGGCACCCTGGATCACGGGAATCCATGCGAGTGCGATCAGCACCATGACGGCGGTGGCCATCCGGCCGGTGCGCACCAGCTGCGACTGGGAGGCGGCGGGCTTGAACTTTTGGTACAAGTCCACGGTAAAGAGGGTGGAACAGGCGTTGAACACGCCTGCGAGCGAGCCCATCAACGCGGAGAGCAGGCCGGCCACGACGATGCCCCGCAGACCCGCCGGCAGCAGGTGTTTCACCATGAGCGGAAAGGCGCCCTGGGCCGCGTTCGGGTCCGCGGCAAAGGCCTCGTTTAGGCCGGGAACCTTGTTGGCCTTGACCAGGGCGAAGCAGATCAGGCCGGGGATGATGAAAAGGTACGGAGGAAAAAGTTTGAGGAAGGAGGCAAAGATGCTGCCGCGGCGGGCCACCTGCTCGTTCGGCGCGCCCAGCGCCCGCTGCACGATGTACTGGTCGGTGCACCAGTACCACAGGCCGATGACCGGCGCGCAGATCAACATGCCGAGCCATGGGTAGTGGGTGTTGAAATACCATGCCTGCTTCACCATGTGCCCGTCGGTCGCGTGCTCCAGCACCGGCGCCCACGTCGACTCGACGCCCGGCGGCGTCATCGGCTTCCAGAGATTGAACATGTCGGAACCGCACAGATCGCGCAGCGCCTGCCAGCCACCCAATTTGAAGAGACCGTAGAAGGTCAGCAGGCTCGAACCGCCGATGAGGACGACGACCTGCACGGCGTCGTTGTAGGCCACCGCGCGCATGCCGCCGAGAGCGGTGTAAAGGCCGGTCAGCACGATCACCGATACCGAACCGATCCAGAAGGCGTTGATCTCGATCCCGCCGAGGTGCACATGCATCTCCGGCAGCAGCGTCGAGAACACGACACCGCCGGCGAAGATGCCGACCGCGATCTTTGTCACCACGAAGGTGATCAACGACACGACCGACAGCATGTAGCGCGAGGCGGGGGAGAATCGGCGTTCGAGGAACTCCGGCATCGTGAACACCAGCGAGCGGGCGTAGAACGGGACGAAGACCCACGCGAGCACCAGCAGGCACCAGGCATGCAATTCGTAGTGCGCCATCGCCACGCCGTCCGTCGCGCCCGATCCCGCCAGACCCACGATGTGTTCCGAACCGATGTTCGAGGCGAAGATGGAGGCGCCGATGACCCACCAGCCGAGATTACGACCGGCCAGGAAGTAATCGGCGGCGGTGTCCTTGCTCTTCCTCACCACCCACCAGGCAACGCCGAGCAGGATGCTGAAATAGGCGGCGATCGCCAGCCAATCCAAACCGTTGAGAGTCGATGTGGCAGACGACGCCACGGCCAAAACAGGGGGCAAAGAGTTCATGGGTGCGGGGAGAGAATCGAGGCTTGCAGACGCTGTGACAAAGCGGGTTTCGACTGGCAGGAGCCATGGTGCGAATCGGGCGGCAGTTTGCCGGGGCGGAATAGGCGGGCGAGCCTAATCCTCCTTGACCGTCATGTGGGAGCGCCGCGGTGGATTGGCGGGATGCGGGTAGGGCGCGTTATCCCCAACGCGCCGGATTGATGCAGCCAGAATGTCAATCACCCGAACGGCAGCTTAAGGATAAGCCGCCCTACCTCGGACCGGCGCCGCTATTCGAGCGGGGTGAACCGCACGTTGCGCAATTCGTACGGTTGGCCTTCGAGCTGGAAGCCGATCTTGCCCGCGGCCGGCTTGCTGCCGGTCACGCGGTTTTGCACGACGCCGTTGATCGAAATTTCGACCGCATCCCCGCGGCAAACGACGTCGATGGCGTTCCATTCGCCGAGCGGTTTTTCGCTGTCGGATTTCTGGCGGTCGATTTGCTGCGTCTTGCCCGGGGCGCTGGTCAGCGGCTCGGTGAAGGTCGCGCCGGCCATGGGGAGCAGGTCGCCGAAGCGCCCGAGCTTGGTCTGCGCCTGGAGGCTCAGCGGCCAGGTGTTGCGGTCGATCGGACCCGACGCGATGTGCAGGAGCACGCCGCCGTTGCTGTTTTTGGCGGCGTCGGCGGGCCAGCGATACTCGACGTGCAGGCGGTAGTTGCCGTACGAGTTCTTGGTCGCGATATAACCGACGGGTTTGCCCGCTACGGCCAGCACGCCTTCGGGCTTGACGGTGCAGATGGTGTCGAGCGTGGCGGTTTTGTCTGGGGTGATGTATTCCCAACCGGCGAGATCTTTGCCGTTGAAGAGTTCGACCGCTTTGGCGGGCGCCTCGGCGCGGACCAGGGCGGCGGTGCAGACGAGCAGTGCGAGGGAGGGGAGAAAGCGTGACATGGGCGGCAAGTTTACCGGACCATGCGCCGAGGCGAAGCAAATTCCGGGGTGCTCCGCAAAGAAAATGCAGTTTGACCTAGGGCGGCGGAGCCGCAACCAAACCGGGATCAGATTTTACAGGAGGTAACAGAGAAAACAGAGGAGATTACTTCTGACTCCAATCGCTGCTCGGATTCAGAGATTTGAACAGGTCGGGCGAAAGCGACTACAAGACTGGTTTTGACCGGCATGGAACTTTGCTCCCTGCTCGCGACCGTGACGAGAATCTCGGACTCCCGTTCTTCGACCGTGAAACCGCTCGTCAAACCCACTGCCACGATGAAATTCCCCACGAGAACGGCGCTTCTGGCCGCCGCGTTGATATTCGCCGTTGCCGCTCCGGCGCAAACGCCGGACGTCAATGCGCCCATTCAGGTTCAGCATTACTCGGCGCCCGTGCGCGTCGCCTGCGTGGGCGACAGCATCACGGCGGGCTCGGGCACCAAGGTCCGGGAACTCGAATCCTATCCTGCGCAGTTGCAGCGGATGCTCGACGAACATTCTTGGCTGGTGGGGAATTTTGGCGTTAGCGGTGCCACGTTGCTGAACCGTGGCGACAAGCCTTATCAGAAACTGCCGGCCTTTCAGGATGCGCTGAAGTTCAACCCCGACGTGGTCATCATCATGCTCGGCACGAACGACTCGAAGCCGCAAAACTGGCGCTATCAGGAACAGTTCGTCGCCGATTACCAGGATCTGCTCGGCAAGTTCAAGGCGCTGCCGAAGCCACCGCGCATTTTTATCTGTCGCCCGGTCATGGTGACTGGCGCGGGGAATTTCGACATCAACGAAGCGGCCGTGGCGGCTGAGCTTCCCCTGATCGACGTCATCGCGAAGGACGCGCAGGCTAGTGTGATCGACATGCGGGGCGCGCTCGGTGGCAACGAGGCACTGCTGCCGGACCACGTCCATCCAAGCACCGACGGTGCGAACCTATTGGCGCGGGCGGCGTACCGGGCGTTGACCGGCGGCGAGTTCACCGGCGCACTCGCCCCGGTGTTGCATTCGGAGTGGATGGGCTGGCGGCGGATCGAGTTCGCGTCCGATGGCCGGGCGGGTCTCCTCGCGTTGCCGAAGACGCCCGCGCCCGGCAACCCGTGGATTTGGCGCACGGAATTTTTTGGTACCGAGCCCCAGGCCGACCTCGCGCTGCTGGCGAAGGGCTGGCACGTCGCTTACCTTGACGTGCGCAACCTGTACGGTGCGCCCGCCGCGCTCGACGCGATGGACCGGTTTTACGCGCAAGTCGTGAAAACGTACCGGCTCGCGCCGCAGGTGGTGCTGGAGGGTTTCAGCCGTGGCGGACTGTTCGCGTTCAACTGGGCGGCGCGGCATCCGGACCAGATCGCCAGCATCTACGTGGACGCCCCGGTGCTCGATTTCAAGAGCTGGCCGGCCGGCAAGGGCCGGGGGCAGGGCTCGCCGGACGATTGGCAGCAACTCCTGAGGGTTTACGAGCTGACCGAGGAGCAGGCGCTCGCCTATCCGCTCAACCCCATCGACAACCTGGCGCCGCTCGCAACAGCGAAGATCCCCATCCTGAGCGTGTGCGCCGGCGCCGACCAAACGGTGCCGTACGAGGAGAACACCAAGATCGCCGAGGAGCGTTACCGCAAACTGGGCGGCGAGATCGAAGTCATCGTCAAGCCCGGCGGGGATCACCACCCGCACAGCCTCGAAGATCCGCAGCCGATCGTGGACTTCATCCTCAAACACGCGCCGCATCCTCCCCGCGAAGGAAGCACAGTGCCGGCGCCGCCGCCGCGGCAAAAAGGGCTCGGCATCAGCGGCCCGGGCGCCGTGCATACCGAGCGCTGGGTGGGGATGAACCGCAACCTGCCCGGTTCCGCCGTGAAGGAAGGGCTCATCCCGAATCTCGCGCCGCTGATCCCCGACACCCAGATTCGCGACACGATCGTGATCGTCGGCGGCGACGGAAATTACTACCTCACCGGTTCGTCGGGTGACGACATCTGGGACCACAACGATGGAGTCGAGCTCTGGCGCTCGCCCGATTTGCGGACGTGGACCTATCTCGGCCTGGTCTGGTCCTTCGAGAAGGACGCGACGTGGGAGCAGGGCTGGCGCTGGCACCGCAAGCCGGTGCGGGCGTTGTGGGCGCCGGAGCTGCACTACATCAGGCGGCTCAAGAACTATTTCATCACGCTGAGCATGCCGCCCGGCGATCGCGGCCTGCTCCGGAGCACGACCGGCCGGCCTGAGGGCCCCTACGTCAACGCCCTCGCCGACGACGGCAAGTGGCTTGGCGACATTGATGCGTCCCTGTTCGAGGACGACGACGGCACGGTGTATCTGGTTTATGGTGGCGGCTGGATCGCGCGCATGAAAGACGACCTGAGCGGGCTCGCCGAGGAACCGCGCAAGCCGGTGCTGCTGCATCCCGATTTGGACCCGCACCATCACGCCGACAACTGTCTACGCCAGCGGAATTGCACCGACATCGGCCACGAGGGAGCCTGCCTCTTCAAGCGGAACGGCAAATACTATCTCACCGCTGCCGACAGCTACGAGGGCCGCTACAGCAGCATGGCCGCGATCTCCGACAGCATCTACGGGCCGTACGACCATCGCCACGAGGCGGTCCCGTGCGGTGGCGGCACCGATTACTTCCAGGACAAGGAGGGCAACTGGTGGTGCGCATTCTTCGGCAACGACAACCAGGCGCCGTTCCGCGAAAAACCCGCGATCGTGCGCGTCGATTTTGCCGCTGACGGCAAAATCAGTGTCGCGGCCAAGCAGCCCGACTTCGTGCTCCAGGAAAGCGCCCGCCACGGCAATTCTCCATGGTCCGGCGGCGCGCCCGCCGCCGCTTCTCCCGCACTAAAACCCTAGCCACCCAAACTCATTCCTTTACTCTGTGCCTTTTGTAGGAGCCTGCTTGCAGGCGATCCGCGCCATCGGGTGTGGACAAAGCCCAAGCCTCGCCTGCAAGCAGGCTCCTACGGTCCAACCGATTCAAATCATTTTATGAAGTCTCCCGTCAAAGTTTCCCTCCTCGCCATCGCAATCCTGGCAGGCACCAGTATCCTTCGCGCGGCCGACTCCGCCGCGGCCCCGGCGACGCGCGCCACCTTCGCGGAGGGCGACGCACAGGACCTCGCCGTCTTCGAGCGCAAGGCTGCGCTCGCGAAAAAACTCGGCGCGACGCACGTGCCGATCACCGACGGGCTGCCTACGGCCCAGTGGCTGTTCCAGCGGGCCGACGACCCGTATCCCGGCTGGTTCATCCAGCGGCCGGATTTTCTCAAACTCTTTCCGCCGGCGGAAGTGCAGCCCTACGTGAATATGGAATATGGGCGCCGCGTGGCGGCCTTGCTGGAGGAGCGCTGCAAGATTCTCCGGAAGCTCGGTCTGAAAGCTCACTGGGGCGCCAACATCCCGCAGGTGATGCCGGAGGCGTTTTTTGCGGCATATCCGCAGCTTCGCGGTCCGCGCGTCGATCAGCCGAACCGGGCGCGCATGGCATGGTTCGCGATGTGCGTCGACCAGCCGGAGACCGTGCGACTCTATACCGAGGCGTTGAGAAACCTGCTCGCGCACTGCCCCGAGATCGAGACGTTCAGCTTTCTCACGCAGGACTCAGGCTCGGGTTTCTGCTGGGCGCCGTCGCTTTACCCCGGCATCAACGGCAATAGCGAGTGCCGCGAGCGGCCGATGGCAGAGCGTATTTCATCGTTCCTCATCGCGCTCAAGGATGCAGCGAAACAGGCCGGCCACGACGTCGAGATCAACCTGAACCCGGTTTCGCCGCGGCAGTGGATGATCCCGACCTTTTCGCCCGAAACGCTCGACGCCATCGTCCATCGCCTGCCGCGCGGCGTGGCGGTGCAGGGTCGCGAAGGCCCGGACGGCCGCCCGTTCGCCGGTCTCCGCGCGAGCGATGCCTACGCCCGCGGGGCGTTTTACCCGGTCGTCGGCATTACCGTCCCGGACCTGCGCTGGCTGCGGACCGGAGGCGGTGCGCGGAGTGGGGCCGAGCCGGCCGCCGCCCGGCGCTTGGCGAACGAGCAGGACGAGCGCGTTCCCGAGGCTGCCGCGCCGACCGCCGTGCGGCGCTTGATCAGCCTGCGCCCCGAGGAAACGGTGCTGGAGTTCAATGCGCGACTGTCCGAGGCGACGAAGGCCAGCGCCCGCGGCAACACGGTCGCGAGGCTGGCGGCGTTGCGCGCCTTCGCGGCCAGCGAGGCCGGCGAGGCGCAGGCCGACGGGCTGCTCGCGGTTTGGCTGCTGCTCGACGATGCCGACCGCCGGTTGAGCGCGCTTGATTTCGGCGAGATGCTCCAGTTCGGCCACGTGCTCAACCGCTGGATCAACCGGCCGATGGTGCCGTTCCCGGCCGAGCTTTCCGCCGCGGACAAGGCGTATTACCGGCCCTTCCTCTTTCAGGCCAAGGGTGAGGAACAGGCCGACAACCTGATCGATATCCAGGCCATGCGGATGTACGAAGGCTTCGGCGCGCGCCTGCTGTTTCAGCGCGTGATCGAAACCGTGGTGCCCGATGTCGAGAGCGCCATCAGCCATATCCGGAGCATCCGCAACGCTGCGACTGACGATGCCGCCAAGGCGCGCTGGGATCTGTTTGGCCGCCGCCTCGAAGCCGTCGTATGCCTGCTGCACTCGGCTGACAACATGGTCGGGTATCAGGCGCAGCTCGACCGGGTGAAAAGCCTGGGAGTGAAGCCCGAGGCCAACCCGCCGCTCGGCACGCAGAGCAGTTGGGATCGCACGGACTTGATGGATCTCGCCCGCCGGGAGATCGACAACACCGTCCGCCTCCGCCGCCTCCTGCAGAGCACGCCGGAGCCGATCCTCGATCTCGCTCCGACCGCCGCGGAGGAGACGATCATGCACCTCGGGCCCAACCTCGTCGCCCAACTCCAGCGCAAGATCGATCTGATGAACGCGCACTGGATGGACTACGACCGGCTTTTCACCGTACCCAACCCATGAACTCCAAGCGGCTCATCAATGCTTCTGTAGGCAGCGAGCTTGCTCGCGCGGTATGTCTTAGCGCGAGCAAGCTCGCTGACCTACAAAATTCCCGGTTCTTTGCGCCATTCCTTCGAGCGCTGTCCGTTATCGCAGCGCTGGCGATCGGTCTGCCCGCATTGGCACCCGTCCTGCGCGGGGCCGACGCCACTTCGGCTTCCGACCGTTCCCGCGCCGTCCTGGCCGTCACGCCCAGAACCGGGCTGCCGCCCGAGGCCGACGACCCGAACCGGCCGCGCAACCTCCGCCTGCTGAAACCCGGGGTTTGGATCGACGACGCCGGCGTGGATGACATGGGCAATATTTACAATCAATACCGCCGCTCGTCGTTTGGCACGTGGAGCAACTACGACGAGGCCATCGCGAATCCGTTTCCGCTGACCGATCCGCTCGTCGCGAAAAACGGCCAGCCCGTGAAGGACGCCGCCACCTGGTGGAGTCAACGCCGGCCGGAGATTCTCGGCGCTTTCTACGCCGAAATCTACGGTCGCATGCCGGAGTCGTTGCCGAAAGTCGCCTGGGAAGTCACCGCCGTGAACGAAAGTGGCGGCGTGAGAACCAAGACGATCGTTGGACATATCGACAACTCCGCCTATCCGGAGGCGGCTCCGGCCATCAACGTCACTCTGACGCTACCCGCCAAGGCCTCGGGTCCGGTGCCGGTGATGGTGGTGGTTTCCTCTGCGCCTACGGGTGCTCCGCGGCGAGCCGCGGCCGCGGGCGCAGGCAGCGCTCCCAGCGGTGCGGCGCCGGTCGCGGCGAAGGCCGGTCGTGCCGCCGCAGCTCCGGCGCGCGTTCCCGCCGGTCCCAGTCCCATGCAGCAGGTGCTCGACCGGGGCTGGGGCTACGCCACGTTCAACACCGCGAGCGTGCAGGCCGACAATGGCGGCGGTCTGACGCAGGGCATCATCGGCCTGATGAACCGGGGCCAGCCCCGCAGCCGGCCCGACGAGTGGGGCGCGTTGACCGCGTGGACCTGGGGCTTGAGCCGGGTGATCGACTATTTCGAGACGGACCGGGACGTGGACGCGAAGCGACTGGGCGTGGAGGGGCATTCGCGCTGGGGCAAGACGGCGCTGTGGGCCGCCGCCCAGGATCAACGCTGGGCCATCGTATTTACCAGTTGCTCCGGCGAAGGCGGCGCCAAGCCCTCGCGCCGCAACTTCGGCGAGACGACCGACAATATCGCCGGCTCCCATTGGATGGCCGCTGGCTACCGGAAATACGGCGGCCATTGGAACGACCTGCCGGTGGACGCGCCGGAGTTGATCGCCCTCGTGGCACCGCGGCCGGCATTTATCACGGGCGCGACCCAGGATCCCTGGGCCGACCCGCGCGGCGAGTTCCTGGCCGCGGTGACTGCCGGGCCGGTTTACCGGCTGCTCGGCAAAAAAGATCTGGGCACGACGGAAATGCCCGCTCCCGATGTTGCCTTGGTCTCCGGCGAGGTCGCGTTTCGCGAGCACGTGGGCCCCCACTCCGACGTGCCCGACTGGCCCGTGTTTCTCGATTTTGCCGCCAGATATTTCAATATGCCGGCGGCCAAAGGCCCGAAGAATTGACCGGCATCTTGCCGATTATTGCGGCCCGCCTTTCGCCGTACCCAATCCGTGAATTCCATCGCCCCCCTCACCATCGGTCGCGCGGTTCGGCCGCTAACTCGACTGGCCGTTGTCCTGCTTTCGGGCGTGGCGGTCCCCATGGTTTTGCGCGGTGCCGACGCCCCGGCGGCGGCGGACCGCTCCGCCGCCATCCTGGCCCTCACCCCCAGAACCAACCTGCCGCCCGACGGCGATGACCCGGCGCGCCCCCCGAATATCCGGCGCGTGAAACCCGGCTCCATCTATTGGACTGACGACGTGGGCGTGGACGACCATGGGAATCCCTACCCTCAGTACAAACGGTCGTCCTTCGGCACCTGGAGCAATTATGACGAAGCCAAGGCCGACCTTTTTCCGCTGCCCGAACTGCTCGTCTTGAAAAACGGCCGGCCGGTGAAAAACGCCGACACGTGGTGGCAGCAGCGCCGTCCGGAAATTCTGGGCGACTTCCTGGCCGAGATCTACGGCAAGATTCCTGAAAACACCCCCAGGATCACTTGGGAAATCACCGCGGTGAATGAGAGCGGTGGCACCAGGACGAAGACGATTGTGGGCCATATCGACAACTCCGCTTGTCCAGAGGCGGCTCCCGTCATCAACCTCACGCTGACGCTTCCGGCCAATGCTGCCGGTCCGGTGCCGGTGATGGTCATTGTCAACCGCGGCGGTGGCGACGGTCCGCGCCCGGGCTCCGCGCCCGGCGCCGGTGGCGCTGCCGCCGTTGCGCCACCGACCGGAGCGGCGGCTGGGGCCAAGGCCAACGCTCCGGCTCGGGAATCCGCCGGCCCCACTCCCATGCAGGAGGTTCTCGCCCGGGGCTGGGGCTATGCCACGTTCGACGCTACCAGTTTGCAGCCGGAGGGCGTCGCCCGACTGCCCCAGGGTATCATTGGCCTGATGAACCGGGGCCAGCCGCGCAGCCGACCCGACGAATGGGGCGCCCTGACCGCGTGGGCATGGGGTTTGAGCCGGGCAATCGATTATTTCGAAACCGACCACGACGTGGATGCGAAACGACTGGGGGTCGAGGGCCACTCGCGTTGGGGCAAGGCCGCGCTGTGGGCCGCCGCCTTGGATCAACGCTGGGCCATTGTTTACGCCAGTTGCTCCGGCGAAGGGGGCGCCAAGCTTCTCCGCCGCAACTATGGCGAGACCCCGGACAATCTCGTCGATTCCTTCTCCTACTGGATGGCGGGAAATTTCCGCAAATACGGCGGCGGCCATTGGGGCGAACTGCCGGTCGATGCGCACGAATTGATTGCGCTGGTCGCGCCGCGTCCGGTATTCATCACCGGCGGAACCCAGGACCGATTGGCGGACCCGCATGGTGAATTCCTGGCTGCGGTGGCCGCCGGCCCGGTTTACCGGCTGCTCGGCAAA
>Ga0265323_10001699_pt1 | contig 10504 bp, 7 predicted proteins | sample 41225metaG_FD_193580 | JGI IMG/M metagenome (GOLD analysis project Ga0265323, IMG submission 193580) | Rhizosphere microbial communities from Carex aquatilis grown in University of Washington, Seatle, WA, United States - 4-12-25 metaG | ecosystem: Host-associated > Plants > Roots > Rhizosphere >... | reverse complement strand
ATTTATTTCTTTGGAGGAGAAACTCTTAAATATTTTGCATTGGCATTAATAATTGGTATAACATCGGGAGCATATTCTTCTATATTTATTGCCAGCCCATTGTTGGTTAGCTGGTACAAATGGAGCGCCAATAAAGAAGCGAAAGCAGAAGCAAAAAGGTAACAAACAGGCGCTTTTGTATGCCTATTGACATAGTTTGATTAATATGATAGACTATATCAATAAACAACAAATAGCCCCATTTAAGATGAAAAAAGTTAACTACTCGCAAACATACCAAAAGTTTACCAAAGGTCTTAGCCCAAAAACTAAAGATATTTTTGATCGCAGATTTGGAGTTAAAACCAACACACCAGAAACCTTGGAAGCCATTGGTAAAACATTGGGTATAACCAGAGAAAGAGTACGCCAAATAGAAGAGGCGGGTTTTAACTATGTAAGAAAAAACAATAAAGAAGCTTTGGATTCTATTTACGCTGATTTTGCAAATTACTTTAAAGAACAGGGCGGATTCAAAAAAGAAGAAAACATTTTGGAAGAAATGGGCGGAAAAGCTCAAAGGCCTTATGTTTTGTTTTTGTTAACTTTGGGCGAACAATTTTCCAGAGTTGCAGAAAAGAAGGATTATCATTATTTCTGGTCAAATCTTCCTCAGGCACAAGACAAAGTTAAAGGCACTTTGGGTTTGTTAGTTTCGCAATTACAAAAAATTGGAAAGCCAGTTGCCTTAAAAGATTTTTATACAGAAGTTGCATCAAAACAAGGACTTTCTCAGCCAGCTACATTGTCATATCTTGAAATTTCAAAGAGAATACAGCCAAGCAAAGAAGGCGGTTTGGGATTAGTTGAATGGCCAGAAATAAAACCAAGGGGAGTAAAAGACAAAGCATTTTTGGTTTTCAAAAAACATGGCAAGCCATTGCACTTTACAGAAGTTGCAAGCTTGATAGACAAGTTTGACTACAATATGCCAAACAAAAAAACCTATCCGCAAACAGTTCATAACGAATTGATAAAAGATGGAAGATTTGTGTTGGTGGGCCGCGGCACTTACGCATTGGCAGACTGGGGATATGTTCCAGGAACAATCAAAGATATAATCACAAATGTTTTGAAACAAAAAAATGAGCCAATTCATAAAGACGAAGTTGTAAAGCAAGTTTTGTCTCAAAGATTGGTTGCAAAGAATACCGTATTAATGAACCTAAACAACAAAAAACATTTTGATAAAGACGCCAACGACAGATATTTCATGAAAGGAGTCCAGCAAAACTAAATTAATTTTAGAAACAAAACGTCCCGATGCACATTGGGACGTTTTTTGTTGTATTGATTATGATTTTTGGTAGAGGTATAATATTATAATAGAAATAAATCAGGACAATTATGGATGTTTTTACAACAGGACTTATAGTTTTGTTTGCAATGACGGCGATTTTTTATATTGTCTTTTTTTCGTTTATTTATTATTGGCACTTGGTAAAAGTTACTTTTGTTGTATTGCCAGCGATTTTTGCTTTTGAATTTTTTGCAATTGGATTTTTTATTGTTTCATTGGTGTCAATAATTATTAATTATATGCCGGTTTTAGTTAAAGCCGCTGGAATTTAATACCTATGGCATTACCTAAATATTTATTTTGGTGGGAATGGGTAAAGAAAATCATCTGGGATCCTTTTTGGTGGCTGATTTTGCTTTTAATTATTTTGTGGGTGCCATTTTTAAGAGTATGGTGGTGGGTTTTTTTACCAATAATGCTTCAGTCGCAGCTGAAAAAAATTTATCTTTGGTGGATTAACTGGGATTATGATTATCAAAAACAAAAATGGGTGGTTATGGAAATAACTCCGCCAAAAGAAGTTTTAGTTCCGCTTAAAGCAATGGAAGATGTTTTTTCTGTTGTCTGGCCGCTTATGGATGTGGGCAACTTTAGGGAAAGGTGGTGCGATGGAGAATTAGGCAATGGGCCCTATTGGTTTTCTTGGGAATTAGCCAGTATTGAGGGCAAGGTTCATTTTTTTATTAGATTTTTAAAACAGCACAAATCCACCGTTGAAATGGCGCTTTATGCACATTATCCAGACATAGAAATTAAGGAAGTTCCAGATTATGTAAAATTGGTACCGGCAACTGTTCCAAACGAAGAATGGGATATGTATGGAGAAGATTGGGATTATTATGATAATAAATCAGATTGTTACCCAATAAAAACATACGAGAAATTTTTTGAACCGCAAGGCGAGAGAATTTCAGCTGAAGAAAAAAGAATAGATCCTATTATTGGTCTTTTAGAAGGTATGTCTAGGCTAGGGCCAGCAGAACATTATTGGGTACAGTTTATTACAGTTCCTGTAAATGAACATGATGAACCGGGTATTTATAAAGACGCTAAAAAAGTAATTAATAAAATAGCCAGGCGTCCTGAGAAAAAAGTAACTACTTTAATTGATGAGTTGGCTTATGTTGGAAAACAAGTTGCTATGGGTCCGGAAAAAGATGGTGAGTCATATTCTTGGCCGCCAATGGAAGAAGACGAAGAAACAGGTGAAGATAGAGTGTCGCTAACTCCTGGTGAGAGAGATATTATTACCGAAGTTGAAAACAAAATGAAAAAACCCTTATTTAGAACAACCATTAGGGGAGTTTATGTTGCAAAAAGAGAAGCTTGGCAAGCTCCTCATAGAATTTTAATGAGGTCTTATGCTTCCCATTTTATTACGGGTAATTTAAATACGCTTGGGTTTCAAGGAAAGACAAGGCCAAGGGTTCACTTTTTTATGCGTAAGCGCAGGGTTTTCTTGAGAGCAAGAAAAATGTTTAGAAATGCCGTTTTAAGATTTCCTCCATTATTTCCAGAAAGAATGAGTGATGATTTACAACCAGTTATGAGTTCGGAGGAATTGGCGACAATGTATCACTTCCCAATAAAGGTTTCTGGAATGGTATCTCCAACTATGTCTAGCGTAGAATCTAAGAAAGCCGGACCGCCGCCAAATTTGCCTATTGATGAGTAATAATAAAATATATTTATGTCAAAAGATTTAACTTATATTGCCAAAACAAACTACCGCGATGCTCAGCAAGTATTCGGGATTAGAAGAACCGACAGACGCCAGCACATGTATGTGATTGGAAAAACCGGCGTTGGTAAAACAGCTTTTTTGAAGAACATGGCCTTGCAGGATATTAATAATGGGCAAGGGCTTGCAATTATTGACCCTCACGGAGAGTTTGTTGAAGAAGTTTTGGATAATATTCCTCCTCATAGAATAAATGATGTGGTTTATTTTAATCCTGCCGATATGGATTTTCCTGTCAGCTTTAATATTATGGATGTGCAAGATCCAAAATATAAGCATTTAATTGCATCGGGGTTAATTGGTATTTTCACTAAAATTTGGGCAAACGTATGGTCAGCTCGTATGGAATATATTTTGGCTAATTGTATTTTGGCTTTGCTAGATACTCCTGGCACAACGCTTTTGGGCATACCAAGAATGCTTGTTGATAGAGATTACAGACAAAAAATTATTAATAACCTAAAAGACCCGGTAGTAAAATCATTTTGGATAAACGAATATGAAGAGTGGGAGCCTAGGTATAGGAATGAAGCTATAGCTCCAGTTCAAAATAAAGTTGGACAGTTTTTGAATGTTTCTTTTGTAAGAAACATTGTTGGCCAAGCTAAAAACACCATTGATATCGATGAAATAATGAATAGCCAAAAAATTCTTTTGGTTAACGTTTCTAAAGGAAGAATTGGTGAAGATAACGCGGCTATTTTAGGAGCTATGATTATTACCAAAATACAGCTGGCTGCAATGGAGCGCGTTAGAATTCCTGAAGATGAAAGAAAAGATTTTTACATGTATGTTGACGAGTTCCAAAACTTTGCCACAGATTCTTTTGTGAATATTTTGTCTGAAGCCCGCAAATATCGCTTAAACTTGATTATTGCCCATCAATATATTGGGCAGCTTACAACCGACACAAGTACCGCCGTAAGAGACGCTGTTTTTGGCAACGTTGGTACAATGATTTCTTTTAGAGTTGGCGCGGCCGATGCAGAATTTTTGGAGCAAGAGTTTACTCCTGAATTTTTACAGAATGATATAATTCGCTTGGACAACTACAACATTTATTTAAAACTTATGATAGATGGCATTACTTCTAGGCCATTTTCTGCAAAGACCATTTCCCCTGCTCCTACTATTAAAGATGATAAAAAACGGCAAGAAATAATTAGTCTTTCTAGGACAAGATATGCTCGCACCAAAAAGCTAGTTGAGGAAGAAATTAATAATTGGGCGGCAAATATGGATGTGCCTAATGTTAATAATAATCCTTCTGATCTTTCCAATCCTCAAAGTTCTTCAAAGCCTTTGTACCAACCAAGCAATCCTCAGGGCGGTTCACGATCTCCTGATTCAACAAAACTACACAATGTTAAATGTTCAAATTGCGGGAAAGACACAAAAGTTATTTTTGAGCCGGTTGCCGGCAGGCCTGTTTATTGCAAAAGTTGTTTAAAAAAATTAAAAGCCGGAGAAATTTCTCCCGCAGCTCCAACTGCAGCCCCTTCTGGTCAAGCGGGTGGTAAAATAATGCCGCCAGTTAGAAGGGCAGATAATGCGCCCGTACAGGCAAACAAATCAGTGAAAAAATCATCTGGAAATGCGGCCCTAGAAGGATTAGGTATAGAATTTGCGCCTTCTCAAGGTTTTAACAAACCACAGGTTGATCAGAGGGTAGAGGAAAAAGAAATAAAGATAGAAACAATACCTTTTCGTTCTCTTAATAAAAAACAAGGAGAACAAAAGAAACAGGAAAAACAGGTAAAAAGAAAAGAAATTAATTTATCGGAATTACGCAAAGCGTTGGAAGAATCGCTTGGAAAAAAATCAGAACCAAATACTGAAGAGTTAAGCCCGGAAAATGTAGAGCCGGAAGAACCTAAAACCGAGCTTCAAGAAAGAATTGAAGAGGAAAAAGAATTAGATAAACTTACACCAGAAGATGAATCTTTAGACACTGTTGAGAAAAAACCGGCAGACAAAAAGAACGTAATAAAGCCCGGAGAAACAATTAAATTATAATTTTAACGTGCCAAGCGCCACAAATCACCTTTTAATTAAGGTGGTTTTTTGTTAACATAAAAAAAATGAATCAAGAAACGCGCCAATCCGACAAAAGCCCCACAGGGCATTTAGACGGACCCGTCACAATCGCGCCAGGGGCGCGTTTGGTCGGGTGCCAAAACTGCAAACAAGAGTTCGTAATTGAACCCGAAGATTTTGATTTCTACGAAAAAATGAAGGTGCCTGCGCCAACGTTTTGCCCTGAGTGCAGGACAATTAGGCGAATGATGATACGTAACGAACGCGCTCTTTATAAAAAGAAATGCGGAGCGCCGGGGCACAGCGAAGACCTGATATCTATTTATTCGCCGGATAAAAAATGCGTTGTATATGACCAGAAGTTTTGGTGGTCGGACAAATGGGACCCATTACTGTTTGGTATGGAATATGATTTTAAGACAAATTTTTTCACGCAGTTTAGAAAATTGTGGGAAACCGTGCCGCTCATTGCTGTCTCAAATTCAAATGAAGTTAATAGCGAATATTGCAACGTAGCCGACCAGAGCAAAGACTCATATATGACGAGTGGCTCTTTTAAAATAGAAAAAACCCTATATTCAAACCGGGTTTATGTGATAAAAGATTCAGCAGATCTTTATGCCTGTTTTCGCGACGAGTTATGTTATGAAAATATTTATTGCAATGATTCTTATAGATTGTTTTTTAGCAAGCTATGCGTAAGCTGTATAGATTCGTGGTTTTTATACGATTGCAAAAATTGTTCACATTGTTTTGGATGCACCAATTTAAGAAATAGGCAGTATTGCATTTGGAATGAGCAATACTCAAAAGACGAATATTTTTTGAAAATAAAAGAGTTTGATCTTTCTAGTGCAAAAAATATTTCTCTATTTAAAGAACAGTTTAAGAAATTATATTTTAAAGCCATTCATAAATATGCGACAATTTTAAAATCTGTAAATGTTACAGGAGACGCAGTGGAGAACGCAAAAAATTGTAAAATGTGTTTTGACATAACCGAGGGTGCAGAAGATTGTAAATATATCCATTGGGGAGGCATTCAGGAAAAAGATATATATGATTCGGGTCCAGGGTGCGGTGATTCTGCAGAGCTTATGTATGAAACAGTAGACAGTGGGCTTCATGGTTCTAATATAGCTTTCACAAATGTTGTATATGGATCGCAAAATGTTAGGTATGCGCTTTTTTGTCATGATTGTGTTAATATTTTCGGCTGTATCAGTTTAAGAAATAAACAATACTGTATTTTGAACAAGCAGTATACAAAAGAAGAATATGAAGCTCTTGTTCCTAAAATTATTGAGCACATGAATAATATTCCGTATATAGACAAAAATGTGAGAACATATAAATATGGAGAATTTTTTCCATTTGAGCTTGCGCCGTTTGCATACAACGAAAGCATCGCACGTGATTATTTTCCAATAACTAAATCGGAAGCAGTTGTAAAAGGATATCCTTGGCATGATTATAGTGAAAAACAATATAATATAACCCTCCAAGCCGCACAAATACCAGATACAATAAGTACGGTTGAAGATGATATTTTAAATCAGGTAATAGGTTGCGATCATGCCAGAAAGTGTGACCATCAGTGCACAACTGCATTCAAATTAACAAGGGAAGAATTAAATTTTTACCGCCGTATGAATTTTCCAATTCCTAAACTATGTCCAAATTGCAGGCATTATGAACGCCTGGCACAACGCAATCCTATGAAGCTCTGGCATCGCCAGTGTATGTGCAATAAAAATCATTCGCATCACACCGGAAGATGCTCTAACGAATTTGAAACCTCCTATGCTCCAGATCGTAAAGAAATTATTTACTGCGAAAGTTGTTATAACGCCGAAGTGGCGTAAAAATTATGGATAGCCAAAATAAAATTTGTCAGAATTGTAAACAAGACTTCGTGATTGAGCCCGATGATTTTGCGTTTTACGAAAAAATGAAGGTGCCTGCGCCAACGTTTTGTTCGGAGTGTCGGTTCCAACGGCGGCTTGCTTTTCGGAACGAGAGAAAATTATTTCGAAATGTGGATGCCAGAACGGGCGAGAAAATTTTAACTATTTATCCTCCTGAATCTGGATTACTTATATATACTGACGAAGATTTCAGATCTGATAAATGGGATCCCATGGAACATGGTGTCGATTATGATTTTTCTAAACCATTTTTTGAACAATTTTTGGAACTAATAAAAAAGGTGCCTCGCCCTGCGCGCAATTACACGGTTGGCACAATGATTAATAGTGATTATTGCGGAAATTGTGACGATCTGAAAGATTGCTATTTATTGTTTAATGCCGGATATAACGAGGATTGCGCTTACGGCAATGGTATTAATCGTTCTAAAAGTTGTTATGACAATTCACATTGCAATGGATCCGAGCGGTGCTATGGATCATTTTGGATAGCCAATTGTAACCGCGCACATTTTTGTTCTCAGTGTGTAGAATCGTTGGAAATTTGGTTTTGTAAAGACTGTTTTGGATGCAGTAATTGTTTTGGTTGTATGAATCTGCGTAATAAAAAATATTGCATATTTAATGTCCAGTATTCTAAAGAAGAATACGAAGAAAGAATTGCTGCCATGAAATTAAATTCGTGGAAGGGGATTGAAGAAGCACAACGCATGACACATAAATTCTGGGGAAAATTCCCAAACAAGTATCACCAGGGAGTAAAAAATACAAACTCAACGGGAGCTTACGTGACCAATTCAAAAAATGTGAAGTATGGATATTTGGTTCGCGAATCAGAAGACTGTAAATATGTTCAATATCTAGAGACGCCTCCAAATAAAAACTGCTACGACTTTACTATTTGGGGGGAGAATAATCAGCTTGGGTATGAATGCATGACATCAGGCCTTGGAACATTTAACCTTAGATTTTCAATGGAATGTTGGCCGAATATGCGTGACTCGGAATACTGCGTTTTCTGCCAAAGCTCTTCTAATCTTTTCGCCTGCGTGGGGTTAAAGAAAACAGAATATTGCATTTTTAACAAGCAGTATTCAAAAGAAGAATATGAAGCGTTAGTTTTAAAAATAAAAAAGCACATGGATGAAATGCCGTATATAGACAGGGGCGGCAGAGTCTATCGCTATGGTGAATTTTTTCCCATAGAATTTTCTCCTTTTGCTTATAACCAGACGCTCGCCCACGACAATTTTACTCTTTCAAAAGAACAAACACTACAGGCTGGTTATTTATGGAAAGACGCAACGCCTCAGGAATATAAAATTACTGTTAGGGGTGAGGATTTGCCGGACACTATTGAAGAAGTAAAAGACGATGTTCTAAATGCTATTATTGGTTGTACAAAATGTGGAAAAGCATTCCGTATTATCAAACCAGAGTTAGAATTTTTACGACGAGAACAAATTCCATTACCGCGCCACTGTGTAGATTGCCGACATTTTTCTAGAGTAGCGCAACGTTTGCCGAGTAAACTTTTCAAGCGCCAATGCCAGTGCGCAGGCGCAAATTCAAAAAATGGAGTTTATCAAAACACTGCGAAACATCAGCACAGCGACGGCCAATGCTCAAACGAATTTGAAACCTCGTTTACTCCCGATAGACCAGAAATAGTCTATTGCGAAAGCTGTTATAACGCCGAAGTGGCGTAAATTTTTCTTGATGAAATTATGTAAAAAAGTTAAGATAGAATATTAAAATAAAACATTAAATTATGGCTGAAAACAATAGAATTAGAAGGTTTAAATTGGCGCCTCCGCCTCCGGAGTTGCCTATTTATGGTACGGTTGAGCCGGAAGAATGTTCTTTTATTGGCAGAACTAATTATGAGGCGGCTTTGCAAGAACAAAAATTTATTTTTGGCATTAAGCGTGTAGACAGGCGCAGGCACTTATATATTGTTGGAAAATCTGGAGTTGGAAAGTCAAAACTTCTGGAGCTTTTTGTAAGGCAAGATATTGGTTATGGCCATGGGCTTTGCTTTATTGACCCGCACGGAGACGTCATAGACGCAATTTTGGATTTTATTCCAGAAGACAGAATAGATGATGTGGTGCTTATTGACCCATCTGATGCCAAGTTTCCTATTTCTTTTAACCCATTGGCCAACATTGACCCGGCTTTTAAGCATCAGCTAACCCAGGGCTTAATTGAGGTGCTAGAAAGGCAATTTGGCGCCAACTGGACGCCTAGGCTTGAGCACGTGTTCCGCTTTACTTGTTTGGCTCTTTTAGACTACCCACATGGCACAATGCGCGGAATGATTTCAATGCTTACCGACAGAAATTACCGCCAGCTGGTGGTTGAATATATTCAAGATGACATGGTAAAACGTTTCTGGGCAATTGAGTTTGCCGACTGGTCGGAAAAATATGACACAGAAGCTATTATTCCGCTGGTTAATAAATTGGCGCAGTTTTTGTCAGACCCGGCTTTGCGCGGAATTTTTGGGCAGGAAGAAAATAAAGTTGATTTGGAAAAATTGATGAATGAAGGAAAAATTATTTTAATTAATTTGTCTAAAGGAAAATTGGGTGAAGAAAACGCCAGCTTTTTTGGCTCTATGTTTATTACAAAAATAAAACAGGCTGGAATGGCACGCGCATCTTTGCCGGAAGCCGAAAGAAGTGATTTTTATTTGTATGTTGATGAGTTCCACAATTTAATGACTGAAACTTTTGAAAATATTTTGTCTGAAGCCCGCAAATATGGAATTTGTCTTACAGTTGCTCACCAATATATGGGCCAACTTTTGCCAAAAGTTCAGCAAGCGGTTTTGGGAAATACAGGAACAATTATTGTATTCCGTGTTGGTGGTGAAGATGCGGTTAAATTAGAGCCAGAAATGGCGCCAATATTTGGCGTTAAAGACATGGTAAACTTGGGAGTTCAGAATTTTTATATTAAAGAAACAATTGATGGGGAAGCCTACGACCCTTTTTCTGCCGAAACCCTCAAAGTTATGTCGCCGACTCACAAGTCTTTTAAAAAGGAAATTATTGAACAATCTCGCGCAAAATATACCATTTCAGCCGAAGCCGCCAAAGAACTTATGCAATCTGAAGAGTCAAAAATTATGCGCAGTTCCCACGAAAAATCTATAATTCAAGGCAAAGGAAAGGGCCCCGAAGAAAAACCCGCCTCCGCTGAAAGCTCTAGCGAGGCAAAGCCCGAAGAGCCATTAATTTAAAATAATAAAATTTCTAAAGTATGGAACCTCAAATAAAAAATTGTCAGAAGTGCAATAAAGATTTTACTATTGAGTCTGATGATTTTGAGTTTTACAAAAAACTTGATTTGCCTTTGCCGGAGTTGTGTCCAACTTGCCGGTTTAAATATCTTTTAGCTTTTTGGGTATTTGGAAGATTTAGAATTACTAAGTCGGCTTTGAGCGGCAAAACA
>Ga0265323_10001697_pt1 | contig 10508 bp, 17 predicted proteins | sample 41225metaG_FD_193580 | JGI IMG/M metagenome (GOLD analysis project Ga0265323, IMG submission 193580) | Rhizosphere microbial communities from Carex aquatilis grown in University of Washington, Seatle, WA, United States - 4-12-25 metaG | ecosystem: Host-associated > Plants > Roots > Rhizosphere... | reverse complement strand
CGTAATATCTTCTTGACCGTCGTCTTGCGTGTCTGATGTTTCATCATCTGTTGTTTGTTCAATGTCAAGCTGAACTCCTGAATTTTCTTTAACGTTTGCGTCAACAGGTTGTTCTTGTGCAAGTAACGTGTTAGATGACAACAATATTGTAGCAGTTAATGCGATAAATTTCACGTTTGTCTCCTGAAAAGTTTTGAACTACGTGAATAGTCTATCACAAACGCATAAAAAATACACAACAATATGAAGAATTAAGTCAAGTCATCTACTAACACCAATATTTTCATATCAATTTTGCCTTTGCTTCTGCAAACGCTCTCAAAAATTTATCGTCATTGTAATTAAACTCATTCGTTCCACGAAACTTTTCACAATCTTCAAATCCTTGTAACGCAAACACGCGTGGCATTGACGATATGAACACAGGTAAATTTTGTAACGCACGTAAAATTTTGTCTCTTTTATCAAATTGTCGTTTCAATCCACGATGTATGCCATAATGATAAGCCTGAACGTTTGACAACCTTGTCGCATGAGAACCTGCTGGGACTAAAGACTTTGGAAATTCCTTGAAATTATCAGTACGCATTGTTTTATTATTTTTTGTGCACCTGTCTGTATAAAGTTTGTCAACGTTGACGTCCCACTCAACCTGCGTTGAATAGACATTTAGTCCCATCACGTAATCATTCGTCAAATAATCATATAACGGTGCTTGTAGTGACGTGAACGTCTTTGTGTTGTCTCGTAATGGTGATAAATGTGAATATAACAGTTGCGTTGCATTGTCAAAAACATAATCGTGTGCAAGTATCGTGTCTGCGTCGACCTGCACAAAAAAATCATACTCACACTTGACAATATTCCACGTTGAATACAATTCTTTTGCCGCTTCATGTTCTGGTTTGTTTTTTATAATGTATTTTGAAATTATTACATTCTTTTGCTCATCAACGAATTGTTGCGAACAATCAAATTCATTTTCTCCACAGTACATTGTGCCCACAAAAATTTTGAACATGAACATTATCCATTGGTTGGAGTTTGTCGTAACATTAAAATATCAAAATCAGCAGGAACAATTGGAATTACTTCACACCCAACGCCCCAATGCGTTGGTGTCATTGTGTTTACTCCATTATACGATACTACGTTGGGTGGACCACTCGACGCGTCACCATGCGATGAAAGCACCCAATCAACGCCGTTAGATGAATATTCTTTATAATAACTTGTACCGTCAAATCGAACTCTAAAAAACCAGGTAAAAAGCGCAGGTGTGATGTTTGATAATTCAAGTGTACCTATTGTCACATAATTTCTAGTGTGATTTGTAAATCCACACGCACTTGCTGATGTATACAACGGGTTAGCCTCTAACAACGGTCCCCACATAAACCTATGCCCCAAATCATCAAGTAATACAATTGCAATTCCTTGATATGCAGCAGCAAAACCGTTTACGTTTCCAACATAACGAAAACATGCCGTAATCGTCCACACACCACCAGGTCCCGTATTAAATGATGAATTTGGTGGCAAAAAATCGACATAATCAGGAGACGTATTTAACGCCACGCAATGAAAAGTTGAATATGTTGTGTGTGAAACGATTTGAACAGAGGATAATAATCCACTTTCGTATGTCCAACCTGATAAATCTCCCGTGCCTATTATAACTTGTGAAACGTATGGCACGTCAATCAACCAATTAGAACCGTCAGAAATCATTTTGTATCCAGAGTCCGTTGGTACGTACACTGTACCAAATGAAACTGATGATGCTGATGGAATATTTGAAATTTGTCCAATTATTATTATACCACCGCTTGACGCATTAAGCCTATCGTCATTTCCTTCACAAAATGTACCTGCCACTGTTCCAAATGGTGGCATTGCGTGAACGTGATCAGCATGTGCCGCGGCATTTTCATTACCAACGGCACCAGAAATGCCAGGCGTCTCATCTATTGGCACAGTTGTAGCAAGCGGCGCGCCCGAAGAAGAATTTTGCCACGTTGCTTTTGTAGGTGACACAATAGTCAACACTTGTCCTATTTCAGGAGGCGCTGCATTTGATACATTTACAACAGTGGAATTAGACGCTTGAAGCCCAGTTGCACCAAGTCCTTTAATTCTGTTGTCAATTATGTAATTGAGTTCAGAAAGTGAAAATGTACGTCCCATGTTATAAATAACGTCGTGTCACTCTTCATACCCGAATTTTTCAAGCCGTGCAACTTCACGGTTCATGTAAAACTGTGCCTTCTTTGCGTCGCGTAGTGAAGGAGTTTCGTCCTTAATTCCCATTCTCCATAAATATTTAAATACGTTTCCGCAACAGAAATTCATATGTTCGACTATGTCAATGCACTCAACGCCAGACGGGTGAGAATTATAGTGCGTAGGATGATTGACGTGTTCTTTTTTTGCTGATTTTTTCTTCAATGTGCATGATTTCTTGCGCATGTTAAAAATTTAACTTATCGCGTAGCGCATGTAAATCAACAGTACCAAAATTATTGCCTGCTTTTATTCGAGCGCTCGTCTCTTGTGGAAACGTGTGACAAATTCCCTTGTCAATAAATCCTGAAACATACGTCATGTCTTTGTCTGCACAATCGTACATGTGTTTTTCAAAAAGTTGCATAACTTGACATGGATTTGGATAACCAATCAATCTTTCAAAGTCAGACGTTCGCCACATTGTTGGACGCGAAATCGGACGAAAGTTTGACTTATAAAAAACGTGGTTTCCTATGATTTGTTTGTCGTAGTGAACTACATTTTGTTTTCTTACGCCGACATGTGACACAGACTCGGGATTTATGTATTTTTGTGTTATTGAACTGTTGTAACGCTCAACATTATTGACATCATATTCGGGAAGTCTAATACAATTAACGTCCGAATTTTCATCCATGTACGATATTGCATCTGCAACGAACGTTCCATCGTACACGACAAAATCATCGTACATGTATGCAAAATATTTGCAACCTAACGATTTTGCACGTTGTAACGCAACGTAGTGCGCAGCTACATCGAACCACTTATTATTTGCATTGAAATATTCATATTGTGTGTTGACTAATGATCTTGTTGGTAATGCATTATCAATGACTATGATGTGCGCATCATTTATCGTTTTAAGCGATTGATATGATTTTTCCCAAGTATCAAGTCGCCTCTCACGATTTTCTTCCGTTAGATACGACAACCACGATATGACGAGATTTTTAGACATGTGATAGTACCGAATTGATAATTGCGCTTGACGTCATGTACTTTTCCCATGTGTACACACAATATTCACTTCTGATTTTGTAATCATCGCAAACTAAATCGACATAATTTGGTACGTTTCCGGGTGAATACTGAATGCAACAATCAAGTATTTCTTTCTTCCAGTACGAAGACGGTGGGACGAGCGATGGAATTCCTAAACACAGCGCTTCATATGTTCCGTGACGCAGCCCTACACCATGTGGTTGCAACGTGAAATATGTCGTCATTAATTCTTGAACGTAGTTATTTGTTCGCAATCCGTTCATTTCAACAAACTTATCACCATATGTAATTTTCGCAGAGTTCACGTCTGCTTTGCGATCGTAAACATAACACGAAGCGTATCCACCAAAAAATGCAACAAGATGTTTTCCGTTTAGATTTTCTCGAAATACATGTCGATTGTTTATGATGTGTGCATATGCATCATAGTATGACCAGGGAAAACACGTCAATAATTCACCTTTTACTTCGTCAATTTTCTCATAAAAGTGTTTGCTACACGTTGGTGATAAATTTGGCTTCACGTAAAAGAACTTTTTATTCCTGTTTCGTGCAGCCAAACACAAGTCGAGCCTTTCAGTGCTCTCGACTTGATCGTCCATTACACCGTCATGACACTCCCACCAAACTTCACACGTCGGCATGTCCCACAACATCGTCTTTGCAACTATTTCTTGTCGCCTTGACCAATCTCGTGGGATTGATGGTAGGAGATAATTGAAACGATGTGACGAGACGTGGCAAGTTGTCATTTTGTGATTTCAACGTTTATGTGAAGTCCATCTGTTAAGTTTGCAACACCGTGTATGATTGCATTTTCTGCAATGAATGCACCACCACCAATTTGGGCATTTCCTCCTACAACGGCGTTCTTTCTAAGAAAGCCTCCGTTAACAACTGCGCTGCCCGTTATTCTAACGTTGTCGTCTAAGTTTGCAAATCCAAAAACTTGTCCGCAATTATACACCCACACGTGTCCCTGAAGAACCGCTTGACCATATACTTTTGCGTCGCAATTGACAATGACATAATCATTAATGATTGCTTCGTCAAACACCAACGCATTTTTGCCAACGAACACAGTCTTCGCGACGCGCGCAGTGTCTGCAACCCAGCCGCCAAGTACATTTTTTGACCTATTCACGTGTCGATGCGCAGGAACAAGTCCATGTCCATCACCAAAATCATAAAAACATTGTGTCATGTTATATTTTTTCTAAATTGACTGTAATAACGTGCGGTACTTTTCAAATCCGATTGGAATTTTCCAATTGTTTGGAACTACGGGAATTGTGGGAATACACTGTAACAAGTTTGTTGATATCGCATTTGATGGCAACACGTCTTCAGCTATACCTACGGGTGTAGAAATCGTGGGAACTTGACACAGTGAACTTTCCAATAGCGCCTGAGGCGCGCCTTCATAACGTGACGCCACGACATATAAATCTGTACAATTATATAATTCGTTTATTGTCTCCTGTAAAGGAAGTTCAATGTACGTGTAAGAAATGTTTGCAAAATCAAGTCGTTTCATCACGTATTGTCGGCGCCATCCTGACAATAGCACGTGCACATTTTCATGCGTTGAAGCATATGCAATCACAAAGTCACAAAATAAATCAGGACCTTTTTCAAGCTTCGGTAAAAACTCTCCTGTAGCAATCGAAGAACCTTCAGTGTCTCGTTGAAACGACGAAATTATAAATGCATTTCGTGGAAGATTGTGCTTTGAACGTAATTCTTGTTTATTTTCAAGTGGAAACCAAATTTTAGAATTTGTCCAATAAGGTAGTAAATGTACGTCTTTCTTAGATAGCTTGAGATTTTCCTGAATTTCTTTCACCTGCTCAAGCGTGTGTCTATTATAAACATGATACGCATGTGTGAATTTATCACGTGCTATGAAATCTAATGCTTCGGACTTTTGAAACTTTGTCGGCACGATGTGATGTACACTTGTCAAGACGCGTTTATTATCAAGAAGTCCTGCTCGAGCCAAGCCTGTCCAACACCAATCGCTTAATACCCATATCACATTTGCAAGCATAGGCGTTGGAACACAAATATCTTGATTTCCTTCAAAGAATTCCCTTGCAAGTGTGTCGCAAATCCACGCTTCGTTCGCAGGAAGTGTGTATATTTTTTTCTTCATGTTTACTTTCTATGCTAAATCGTACACGTTATATTTACCAAATGCACTTTCACACTCTTCAACGAACTTCAATTCTTGAGTTGCACAAAGATGGCATACGTTGCCAAACTCAGTTTTACAAAACGAATAGTAACCATCACAATGTCTGAACCATACATACGATGATCCATCGCTTGATTTACAATTTATCATTGAATTCTGAGGAATTTCGTATAATTTCATAGTACTTTTATCATAATACACATGCGTCAATCATTACACACCACATTTGTCTTATCATTAATTTTTCGAATAATCTCACGAAGTTTACTCGGTAGCGTACTACAAAACATGTCTACGATTTCTATGTCACCCGCATTTTTACACCTCGTCACCATGTCAAACGTGTTTTTGCTATCTTCTAACCTTTTCGGGTACACGAAGTATGCACAAATGTCTATTGGACTTGATACAACATGCTCACAATCAAGCATCTTTTGGTTTCTTATCACACCCGCGCTTCGCGGTGATAATAGCCAGTTTGCAGGATAGTCACGAACCGTCATGCCCATCATCTTTGCACACTCTGACGCAAATAAATCTGTGCCTAGAGCATAACCCGTTATGACAGTCGTGCACTTGCACTTTGGGAAGTAATTTAAAAAATCTACGATGTCGTTTTCGTAGTTGAAATTGCGACTGCCACAAATTAAAATCTTCATAACAATATTTTAATCACCTGTGAAGAATGTAATTTATTGAATTTTGTGCTTCTTTCAACTTGTCACAAAACGGTGTCTTGTATTCTTTATCGCACTTTGGACACAAAAATACATTTTCTTGATAAAAAACGTGTTTTTCAAAACCATTGTACGGATCTACGCCCGACTTTTCACGTGTCTCTTGTAAACAAGAACAACGTAAACAAGAACAACTTCCTGAAAAGTTATTCGCGTTTGCGTTATGATCATATAATCTTCCTGTCCCATGACAAACTTTACACCCGTTGTTTTCAACGAACTTCTTGTGAAGCAGTTTCGCAACGTAATTGTGACTGTTCAAAATAAGTCGCTTTACGTTTTTGAGCTCCTGTTTTTTCTGCTTCAGGACGTCGTCAATTGTAGTGAGATCCATGATATCAACGATGAATTCGCCAATCAGTTCCGTCTGCACCACGTAGGTCAGGTCCCGGTACAACAATCGCTTTTATCTCTTCACCATCGTAAGTTGATGGCTCATCGAGCAACACGATGTACGTGAAAATTACGTGTTGCATTGATATTCCAACGACTGTTCCTGAATACGACTTTCGATTTTCTCCCAAATACATCTCAGGAACAATGACACGAGAATTCATCCGGATTGGCTTGTGAAGCGTAGGCTGATATGTTGTCATGTGAATATGATATCACATCTACGTTCGAATTACACTCTCAAACAATTCAACGTATTTTTTTGCAACGTTCTTTATCGACACATCGACATGTGAACCCAAAGACTTTACGTCCGGTAATTGTTTTATCTGCTTCACGTCTAACGCGGGTGGTGAATCCCAGTCGAAATATCCAGGCTTAAACTCATTTTCTTCTTGTAAAACTATTCCAAAGTCTCTTACAATTTCTTTCGTACCACCACTGCTTGCAATAATGCATGGCGTCTCTTGTGATAAAGCATGAATTACAGTGTTTGGACAATGATCAGCAAAATTTAACGCAATAAACCAATGTGACATCGCATATACTTCAAGACACACATCGAGTGATTGACAACCTGCGTAAAAAATTCCTGTGTCAGCACGCAGCAAATCATAGTTCTGTTGATTATCAATCGTACCAAGCACTATCAAACAACTCTTATCAGGTGATAAGCTTCGTAAGTGTTTGAACAGCTCAACGTTCTCTCGTAATCGCTTTTGTGGATGCCACATTGCTGAACAAGAATACACTATGTCAAACTCTTGTCTAAGCTTTTCCAATCCTGTGAACTTGTGCTCACGTATTGGCATTGCGTCTGTGCCATTGTGAATGACAACACCTTGTTTTGGCTCACCGAACAGCTTCGTGACTACACTTTTGTCGAATTCACTTTGAAAGACGACTGCGTCTGCGAGAGCGTATGTTTGTTTTATGTTCCTGTTTTTCTGTTCAAAGTCTTTTTGCGACGACCATATGCCATCAAGACGATGCACTACTTTGTCACACAGCTTTTCACCCGTTCGCTCAATGAATACCAAACTAACGTCTGCGTTGCTGTCAAAGACGACTTCGTGTCCCATCTCAAAGAAAGCTCTTGCAAGACAAGTTCCGAAGCAATTTGGGCCGCTCGAGCTACTTAGATCAAGATTATTTAGCTGAATTCGCATTTAAATCCCATGAATTTGTGAAGCATCATCACCTGGCTTGATCGCGAGCAACAACTTTTTGTTCACAACGTTTCGAGGTATCACGCCGGCGTTGTTCGTCTCGTCGATGTGACACTCTTTTGACGCACCAACCCAATCAAAACTCTCGCAATAGTGAGTAAAATATTTCCACGTGTGTTCAAAGCCAGCACCGAGCGCCCATGCCATCGAGTGTATCGTGAGCTGTGCATTTGCAGGAAACTTGTTCCAATTCACGAACGCGTTTGAAATGTATTTTTCATTCGCCTGCAACCTCTGCATCAGAACGTTGTCAAGGCTCACGTCAGTTAACATCAATGATGCAACTTTTTCTGCGGCTTTGTGACCACCTTTTGCAAGACTTTTGTTTGCTTTTATTTTATTCCATTCAGCAACAATTTCGTCTTTTGTCGCAGGTAACTTCGTGTCTCGATGTATCCATGGTAACTTCAATGCGCGTTCTACGGGATCGATGAGTACACCCACGCTTGTCGTTATAAGCTGTTTCACGTCAGCATACATCACATAAATTCTTCCCTCTAATTTTGTCGAAAATGAAGGAAAAATGTCTATGACAGATTTGTACATTATCGCCTCTTCACAAACCTGATTATGTCGTCACCAAAGTTGGTTCCACTCAACAACATCGCCATGAGCGCAAGTTCCTTAGACGGAATGTTTTCAAGTTTTGCTTTCTTTTCAAAGATGTTTGGATCGAGTTCTTCTTTACCGTTAATTTTCAACGACCCATAATAACACTGAGCGACGTAATTAGCGCTTTCATTATCAAGCTTCACGTTTGACTGTTGTAATATGTCAGTGAGACAATTAAAAATCACAACATAAATTTCGTTACATGTTGCTTTGTTTAGGCTTCTGCCGTCCAAAAACATTGACAAACGTTCTGCCAACAAAACGCTAAACACATCGTTGAACGTCTTCTTTTTACTTTGCGTCATTTTCCTGTTTCCTTTTCAATGTGAGCTTTACCGCAGCATTTTGCACGGCTTGTTTTTGACACTCAGAAACCCATGAATTACCCGCGCTAATTCCCAATGCAGTTAGGCCCGTGCCAACGCCCGTCGTTATCAACGCGCTGATCATGATATTTTTGTTCACGTTAGTTTCGGCAACAGCTAAGCCCGATAGACCCGTACCAACTCCCGCCGCGGCAAGGCCTGCGGCTGTTCCAACAATGTGCAAAGTGTCGAGAGTGTTGCAATGTTCCTGCGTCACAACAGCATTTGCAGCTTGTGGGTTTGCGGTGGGTGACACGTCAAAGTGACTGACGCAGCCCATCATCAACATTGTCGCCAGGAGAGATATTTTCTTTGCAAGCGGTAATGCCCATTGAGGAATTGTCGTTTTATTTTTCTCACAAAGCTGTAGTGCGAGCGCACGTGAGTGTTCTGCATTCTGCGGAAGATCGATATCACGAAAGTAGACGTAGTCCTTATACAGATTTTCAAGCTGATTTTCTGTGCCTGTCGTGTGAAGAGGCATTGTTAATTCTCCAATAGTCTTCGCTGATGTTCAGCCAATAACTTCTCGCAAAGAGGCGTTCCATCAAACATTTCGGACAATGACACCACGTCGCTTACGCTAATCTGATCGAGCTCAACGTCGTTTGTCACGATCAAGTCAACGATCTTGGTGTCCGGCGTCAGCTGAACGTTCTTGAATACCTCGTTCACGACCCACTGTGCGCCTGCTACAGAAATTGACGTTGCGTACACGCTATCACGCAAACACTCCATGAATACATTTGCGATTAAATCTCTAACTTCGTGTAGGTACTCAACGTCGACTTCTTTGTTATAGAGTTCCGACAATTTCACCGAGAGAACGTTTTCAAATGTTTTTGCAAAAACAATCATTTTTCTTCAACCCATTCTACACGAGATAATAACGTTTTTACTTCTCGCAATATGTCACGTGCGGTACATAATTTTCGTTCTACGTTTTCGAGATAATCACCAATTAATGTGTCTTTGTAACCAAGTTCTTTGATGTCTTTTTCAAAATCATCATTACAAAACTTTTCAAGAACATTTAATATTTCGTCAATCTTTTTGTAGCCATTAATCATGATGTTAACACTTCTAAATAAGAATTTATACACTCGTCCCAGTCTTGTATTCGATAATTGTTCTGTACGTACTTTTTTCTCAACAAAATCTTCTCAAGCTGCTTCACATTGTCGTACAGGTGTTTTTCGTCTCCCGCGAACTCAACTGCACCACCACCGTCTGACAATGTGTACGATGGTAACCCACAACTGATGCTTTCCAGAAGTGTGTTAGGTCCCGGGTCTCGACGGCTTGCAAAAACATAGACATCGTGTTTTGATAATTCACGTCCAAGCGGCTCACCACACAAAGGCTCGACGTGAACGCTATTTTTTAACTCTGCTTTTGTCCTACCGACGAACGTGAACTCAAAGTCATCATGCTTCCCGACAAACTCGTCGAGCCACACAAACACGTCCTCGCCTTTCAACGGGTTGTCTGACCACGAGTGCGCGACGATATAAGTCTTGTCTGACACTCGAGACAATTTGTTGTTGTGATCCTTGAAAATCCCTTTGTCACACCCATTGATTATCACGTGTGTACTCGGGTGTCTCAGGTGAACAAACTTGTGATTGGCAAAGTAGCTGCACATCCATTCAGAGACGTAGACGACGTGCGTGCTGTTCTGCGC
>Ga0265323_10001695_pt1 | contig 10527 bp, 11 predicted proteins | sample 41225metaG_FD_193580 | JGI IMG/M metagenome (GOLD analysis project Ga0265323, IMG submission 193580) | Rhizosphere microbial communities from Carex aquatilis grown in University of Washington, Seatle, WA, United States - 4-12-25 metaG | ecosystem: Host-associated > Plants > Roots > Rhizosphere... | reverse complement strand
CAAGCGCGCCGCCCAGCAGGCAGCAGAGCACCACCGGCACGGCGTGGCGGATCTGGGAGTTGAAACGGACCATGCCCCAGGCGATGCCGGCCGAGGAAACCGCCCACCCCTGGTCCACCCAGATGCGGCCCTTCTCGTTCCACACGATGCCCAGCCAGTGGTTCATGTACCAGCAGATGCTGATGACGATGGCGGCCGTGATCCACCCGCCCATGATGCCGTAGGTCTTCCACATCTCCGGCCAGATGCCGAAACAGAGCGCGCCGCAAATAGCGCCGCCGATGGCGGTGGCGACGAGCCTCATTGCGCCTCTCCCAGATCCAGCACGCTCATCCGGGCCGGCGTGGTGTGCCGTTGGACCACCTTGTCCGGCTCAAACACGGCGTCGAAATTGGAAACCACCAGCCGGCCCTGCCACACCACCGGCTCGCCCGGTTCGTTCAGGTCGCCGCCCTGGCCGCCGGTGTCCGGGTTCTGCGCCAGCACGGAAATCCTGCCGGCCGGAGTCACTTTGGCAATGGCGTTGTTCGAAAAATCGGCTACATAAAGGTTGTCCGCCTTGTCCACGCAGATGCCATCGGTGGTGCGCATTTTGGCGGTAACGGCCTTGGCAAGGAACCCGGGGAGCGCAGGATCGAGCGAGTAGTCGTGGTCGGTCCTGGCGAAGACGGTGTTCTGAGAGAGCTTGCCGCTTGCGCCCAGGACAAGCTTGAGGATCTTGCCATCGCCGAAATTGCCCACGTAGAGGTTGCCCTTGCTGTTGAAGACGATGCCGTCGGCGCCATACTGCGCGTAGCGGTTCTCGGTGACGAAGGAGGCCAGCAGGTTCGGATCGGCCAGGGTATTGCCAACCTGGATGCCGCGGCCATTGGCGGGGAACCGGTACACGGCGCTCACCATCAAGCCGTCGGGACGTTTGACCTTCGGCAACTTGGAGACCGTCACGTAGATCTGGCCGTCGTGGTAGCGCAGCCCGTTGGGATGGCTGATGCCCTGTGCCAGCACCGTGGTTTCGGCCAGCTTGCCGCCGGCGATCTTCAACCGCAGGATGCGGCCCTGGTTCACCTCTCCGGTGGGCCCGTTGCCGGTGCCCCAGTTCTGATTGTCGACCACATAGAGGTCGCCATCCGGACCGAACTCGATGCCCATGGGGCAGGCCCGGCCGGTTTCGGACAGCACCGGGCAATCGAAGAGCTTGTGGACCTTGTGGTCCTTGCCGATCCGGATGAAGCAGCCCGCAACCGCCGGCGTGCTGGACCCTTTGGCATAACTGGCGAAGTTGGGGCAGGCCACCACCAGGTCTCCATCGGGCGCGATGGCCATGCCGTCCGGGGTGACCGCGTAGTCCGGTAGTTCGACCAGCAATTCCGGCTTCGCCGGCCCGCCGATCAGGACGGCCGCCGCCAATCCCAGCGCAGCCAACAGGGCGCCCGCCAGCCGGCGGAACGTACCCGAACCAGGTGCTTCGTGTCGGATGTTTGCCATTTGGAATACTATAACGCGCGGCGGTGCCTGGGGATGCGAGGCCCGCGCTGCGGCCTGTGCGCCTCGCAGGATCCAGCGCCGAAGCACCCACCGCAACAGAAGGCCAATGGCAAAATACCAAAGCGCTCCCCCGCCTACGTACACCAGGAACCTGGAAACGGCTTAGCGGGCCGTGGCGCAACCCGGTTTTTTGTGCGCTCGCACAAATTTGAAACGGAAACAAAGGACTTACGTGCTGTTTTTTGTGCGCTCGCACAAAAACAGGACTTTCGCCACAGGCTCCTGGACCGTGGCGTCGGTATGCGTGGCTGGGTTGCAATCGCCAACCGGATTCAGGCCCCAGCCTTCGCTGCTCTGTAGCGCGCGGTGGGCGTTCCCGTAATGCGCCTGAATCGGAGAGGCGGCGGAGCGCATGTCGATTTCGACATTGGCCCGCTTTCGGCCAATGCCATTAACGGCGCGCCTGGCGCTGTGAGAAGCGCCATTCTTGCGGGTCCCCTACGGGATCATGAGCGGCCGCGCACCGCACAGCAAGGTGCGCCTCATGCCGATAGGAACCCCTCGCAGCCGTCGGCTGGATTGCGCGAATCGACCGGTCCGCCGGACCTCCCCGGGCAACGAACAGCCGCAAGCCGGATTCGCAGCGGGGAACGGATCCGCGCGAAGGTGACGGCCGGAACGCTGCTGTTCGGTTACGAAGAGATAGTGGGGCACCGGCCGGAATCGTCTCACTTTGAAACCAGCCCGATACAATTCAGGCCGCTGGCGGAAGCGGGAGCGGCGGTTTCCTGCGCACCCTCCGCGGTGAACTAGAATAGGAGGTTGCTGCAACATCTGAAAGACGTACTGATCGCATTCGGGCCGCTCGGCGTGTTCCTGCTGGCCGCGCTGGATTCCGGCGGCGTGCCGCTGCCCGGCGCCATGGACGTGCTCCTCATCTCGGTGGCCTGGCACTCGCCCGCACTGGCGTACTGGACCGCGCTGGCGGCGGTCTCCGGGTCGCTGTGCGGCAATACCGGGCTGTTCCTGGCGGCGCGCCACGGAGTGCGGCGCTTCGTGCGCGTTGCGGACCCGAGCAAACCGCGTAAGTTCAGTCAGTGGTTCGACCGCTACGGGCTGGTCACGGTCTTCATCCCTGCCCTGCTCCCGGTGCCGCCCTTGCCCCTGAAGGCGTTCGTGATATCGGCCGGCGTGATGCGTACGCAGCTCAGCCAGTTCCTGGCGGTCATTCTGGCGGCCCGCTTGATCCGCTACTTCGGAGAGGCCTACCTGGCGGTGCGACTGGGCCAGGACGCGCACGGGTTCCTGCTGCGCAACGGCTGGGCTTTGACCGGGGTCACCCTGGCGCTCGGGTTGGTGCTGTTCGCATTGATCTGGCTGAACGACCGGCGGCGCGCCGCTGCTCTCTGACCCGTCATGCCGAAACGCGTAGCCATAGTGGAAGACGAAGCCGAACTGGCGGCGCTGATCGAGTACAATCTCACCCGCGGAGGGTTCCAGACGCAGATCTGGAGCGGCGGCGAGGGGACGCTCAAGGCGCTGGAGCAGTGGAAACCGGACCTGGTCATGCTGGACGTGATGCTGCCGGGGATGGACGGGTTCGAGCTGTGCCGGCGGATCCGCCAGTCCGCGTCGCTGGCCCGGACGCCGGTGGTTTTCCTGACGGCCCGCGCCGACGAAGTGGACCGGGTGCTGGGCCTGGAAATCGGCGGCGACGATTACATGACCAAGCCCTTCAGCCCACGCGAACTGGTGGCGCGCGTCAAGGCGCATTTGCGGCGGGAGGATATGGACGCCGGCGCCGGGGCTCAGACTATCGGCCCGTTCCGCCTGGACCCGTCGGGCCGGCGGGTCTTCCTGAACGGCAAGGAACTGGATTTGACCTCGACCGAGTTCAACCTGCTGGAGTTCTTCCTGGCCCATCCGGGCCGCGCTTACAGCCGCGACCAGCTTCTGGCGTCGCTGTGGGGCGAGCAGCGGTATGTCACGCCGCGGACCGTGGACGTGCACGTGCGCCGTCTGCGGGAGCAGATCGAAGAGCACCCCGAGGAGCCACAATACCTGGTCACGGTTCGCGGTTTCGGCTACCGGTTCGAGCAGCCGGCCTGAGCTGCCCCTCCTTAATCCCAAATTCACTCCCCCGTAACCAGCCCGTAACATCCTGGCTGTTACTTTGAATACGGAAGACTGGGCACGGTATGAAGAAGATCGTGGTAATCGAAGACGATGGGGATCTGCTTTCGCTCCTGAAGTATAACCTCGAAAAGGAGGGCTTCTCGGTGGCCGGCCTGCAAACCGGCAGGGGCGCCATGGAGTTGTGCCGGCGCATGCGTCCGGACCTGGTGCTGCTGGACATCATGCTGCCGGATTCCGACGGGCTGGACATCTGCAAAGCCATCCGGCGGGATCCCGACCTGGCCCCCGTTCCCGTGATCTTCCTGACGGCTAGGGCATCGGAAACGGATCGCATCGTGGGCCTGGAGCTGGGCGCCAACGACTACGTGGTGAAGCCGTTCTTCGTCAGGGAGCTGATCGCCCGCATCAAACTCCAGTTCCGCAACCAGACCGCGCCCCCGCGCGTGCTCGAAGCCGGCGGCGTGGTGCTGGATACCACCAGCCGGCAGGTGAAGCTGAACGGCGCGCCGCTGCAGTTGACCGCCACCGAGTTCCGCCTGCTGGAGTTCCTCATGAGCCGTCCTGGAGTGGTATTCAGCCGGGAGCAACTGCTGAACGCCGTGTGGGGCCAGGACCGCGCCATCACCGACCGCGCCGTGGACGTCTACGTCCTGCGTTTGCGCCAGAAGGTGGAGCAGGACTCCGCCGCCCCGGTGCTGATTCACTCGGTCCGGGGCTTCGGCTACACCTTCGAACCCAGACGGGCCATAGCCGTCTAGCCCTTATTGTGGACCGTTCCCGCCCCGCCCCGCATCTTACAATGGAAGTGTATGCGGGCGGCGACGCTAGTTTCGGCGTTGTTCTGGACCGCGGCCTCCGCGCAGACCATTCTGCCTCCTCAACGGGGGGCCGAGTCGTTCAGCCGCGGCAGCCTGGGCGTCCTGAAGTGTGAAGTCCGGCAGCTTCCGCCGGAATTGGATTTCAGCTTCCGCTTTCGCGCCGGTTATTCCGTGTCCGTTCCCCTCAACCAGTACCACGGTGCGGGACACCGGTGGACCGTGTTGGTCCGCCTGCAATCCGCAGCGGCCGGCCAGCCGGTATACTTCGTGGACCGGTTGCGCCTCCCCGACGTTCCCAGCACCAGGATTACTGGCGAAGCGGGCGGCGGCTATCTGCTGGGCCTTGGATCCTACCGGGCCTCGTTCCTTCTGCGGGACGACCAGAGCCGGACGTGCCGCGCGGAATGGAACATCGATGCCCGGCTCCGTCCAGCGGATCGCCACGTCAAGCTGGCGATGGAGCGGGGCACGGCGGCGGAACTCTCCTTGCGCGGCTGGAGGAGCGAAGGCCCGGTAGCCGATCCGCCGCTGAGCAGGCTGACGGTGCTGCTGAATGCCGCGCCGGTCGGGCTGAGCCGCTCGACCATGCAGGCCAGTGACGCGGTGACGCTGCTGGGCGCCCTCTCGTCCCTGCTGCGGCTGGCGCCCGCCGACTCGGTGCGGCTGGTGGTATTCAACCTGGACCGGCAGAAGGAGATCTACCGCAAGGACCACTTCACCCTCGATCAGTTGGACGCCGTGCGCCAGGCCATCTTCAACCTCCAACTGGGGGTTGTGGATTACCAGACCCTGCGGCATCCCGAGGGCCGAGCGGACCTGTTGGAGGGCCTGGTGAACCGGGAACTCGAAGCCGAGGACCGCGCGGATGCCGTGGTGTTTCTGGGTCCGCATGCGCGCTGGGAGGACCGTCCCGCCCCGGCGATCGGGACCCGCGGCGCAAGCACCCCGAGGTTTTTCTACCTGGAATACCAGCAGCCGGCGACGCTGGCATCGGCGGTGGCGCGCGGCCGCGGCCGGATGGGCCGGGCCACTTCGCTCCGCGACATTCCCAGTGGTGTGAATGCGCAGGGGGACGTCTTCAACACCTACCCCACCGACGACGGGCTCTGGGCAAGCGCCACTCCCTTCCTGCCGGACACGCCCCACGACACCATCGACCGGCTGGTGGCGGGGCTCAAGGGGAAGACTCTGGTGGTGACGACGCCGAGCGAGTTCTCCAGGGCGATGAAGCAGATCTCGGGCGGGAAATGAATGGTGGGCCCGTGGCGACTCGAACGCCAGACCTCTACCGTGTCAAGGTAGCGCTCTAACCAACTGAGCTACGGGCCCTCGGGGGGAATCCACAGTATACCACGCGACCTTCATGGTTCCACCAGCGAGAGGATGGTCCCGGGCGCATTCCCCTCCAGCCGGTTGTTCACGAAAAGGAACAGCCACTCCCCGCGCTCCCGCGCCCGCCCGATCATCATCCGCATCGATTCGCGCGCCTCGGGATTCGGGTCCTGCACCGACGCGTAGGGCTGAAACGTGTTCACCGCGTCCTCGTACATGCGCCCGCGGCGCAACAGGGCGCGGCATACCTGGAAATCCGCGGTCGCCGAATCCGGTATGGCGAGTTGATGCCGCAACTCCGGCATCCTCGACCAGGCGTTGTAAACATGCGCCACGTTGCGCGCGTGCAGCGCCGAGAAATAGTCCTTCTCCAGAAACTCCGGATTGCGGATCTCCACGGCATAGCGGAACTCCCGCGGGAGCGCCCCCAGAAACGGGTCCAGGCGGTCGAGGAACTCGTGCAACCCGGCGAAGCTCCGCCGGCCGAAGGCGCCGAACTCGAAAATCAGCACCGCTGTCCGCGGCCCGTAGAGCTCCAGGGGCCGCAGGAACAACTCCTCAAACAGGCCTGCGTTCAGGAACGATGGGTTCTCCCGGCCGGCCTGCGCGCCGTAGCGCGGGTGCGCCGGGAACACCTTGCAGGTGATCTGTTCCGGCACTTTGAAGGCGAATCGGAAGCCCTCCGGCGCCCGCTGGAACAGGCTGCGCCAGAACTCCTGGCTGGGGAACTGGTAGAAAGCGAAATCGCCACACACAGCGGGAAACGTCTCGGCGTACTCCCGCAGGCACTCGGCTTCGAACAGCTTCTTTGAGAACCGGCCGCGAGTCAGGTAGCGCTCGCGGGAGTAGACCTGCCCCAGCCAGCCTTCGTATTTCCAGGAACTGCCCCCGATCAGTATGCGGTTTTCGGCCAGCGCCCGCAGACGCTCCGCCAGCGCCTGGCGGTCAAACCCGCCTGGCTCGGCGAATAACGGCCCGTCGATGAGCGTCCCCGGCACGCGCGTCTGTCCTCCGGCGCCCGCAGGCGCCAGTTGCTTGATGCGCCCACCATTGTAGGAGATTCCGCCGGCGCGGTATAATCCCTGTACCGGTAAACCCTATGCCCGATATCCCAGCCCTATTGGAACGCTTCCGCCGCGGCCCCGAAATCGTCGCCATGGCGTTGACCGGCGTATTTGGCGAAGAAGAGGACTTTGTCCCCGCTCCGGACAGGTGGAGCGTGCGCCAGATCGTCGCCCACCTCGCCGATAGCGAGGTGGTGGCCGCGCACCGCATCCGCCAGGTTCTGGCCGAGGACAACCCTGTCATGACCTGGTTCGACGAGAAATTGTGGGCCACCAACCTGGACTACGCCCGCCGCAAGCCCAAGCAGTCCCTGGAGACCTTTCGCCGGCTGCGCGCCGAGAACTACGAGTTGCTCCAGGGCGCTGGCGAGGTGGCATTCGAGCGCACCGGCCAGCACAGCCGGTACGGCACCAAAACGCTGCGCCAGATGGTGGACGCTTTCGGCACACACGTGGAGACTCACGCCCGCCAGATACAGGAAGTGCGCGCCGCCTACCAGGCCGCCAGGAGCGCCAGGTAGCCGGCCCTGGCGCCTGACTCGGGTAGGGCCGGCGTTTGACCGTTGTCCGGTGGAACTGGAGAGAATGGAAGACTGATGACTCGCTTATCCCTTACTAGCCGCACCACCCGCTCGCTGGCGGTCGCACTGCTGTGCCTGGCTCCACTGGCCGTCGTGCCGGCGGGCTGCAAGCTGTTCCGGAAGACGCCTCTTCAATCCACCGTGAATACGTTTGACCCGCACACGGCCGGACAACTGGTCGAGGGCTTTTACGCCGTCGAAGCTGGTGCATGGCGCTGGACAGCCCGGCAGTTTTCGGTCAGGTTGAAAATCCCCGCCGGGGCGGCGCAGAAGGGCGCGACGCTGCGTCTGTCGTTCACCGTGCCCCCCGCAGTGATCGAGAAGTCGGGCACCATTACCCTGACCGGATCCGTGGAAGGCTCCTCACTGGCGCCGCAGACTTATTCCGCTCCTGGAGATTACACCTACCGGCGGAACGTGCCTGCGGACCTGTGTTCGGGATCGGACACCACGGTAAGCTTCGAGTTGGACAAGGCGATGACACCCGACGGCCCGGACAAACGCAGTTTGGGAGTTGTGGTCAGCACCATCGGGCTGGAGCCCAAATAGCCCCTCGCTACTCCGGCGCCGCCCTGGAGAACCGGCACACTTCGAAAATCTGCCGGCCGTAGCCGTCGGAAATGGCCGACAGGACCTCGCGCCGGTACCCGTGTTGGGAGGCGAAGGCCAGCAGCTTGACCCGGATGTTGGGGAACATCTCGGCTTCCTGGGTGTGCAGGACATAGAGGTGGTCCGGGGTGTCCAGCATGCCCAGCAGCCGTTGTTCGTCCTGGGCGTCGAGGGCCGGCTTGGCGATGGGGTCGGTGGCACTCTCCAGCGGGAGCTTGCCGGCATTGAGGAAGCGTAGCGGCTCCAGGATGCCCCAATCGCCGGCGAACACCTTGCGCGCAGGGGCGTTCTCCAGATAGCTGGAAAGCGGCAGCACGGCGGTGGACCAGGCCATGGTCGCGCCGCTGCGCCACAGCACGGCGAAGTACTCGTTAAGCACCAGAACGTTGCAGATCATCAGTCCGGCCGCCACCACGGCAACCGCTGGTTTGCCGGCGCGGCCTAGCCGGCGCGAGGCGGATGCCAGGGCCACCGCCACGATTGCCTGCGGCAGCGGCCACAGCAGGATGGTGTGGTGGACGGATGCTCCCGCCCCGGAGGTCAGGGCCATCTGAAGCCAGCCCCCCACCAGAACCACCAGGCAGAAGAGGATGGTCCGCAGTTCCCGGCCACGCGCCAGGGGCGTCAACAGGAGGGCCAGGACCAGCGCGTAGATCATCCCATCGCGGATGGGATGCCCGGCACGTGACGAAATATTGGCACTTAGGGCAACCAGATGGCTGTCCGGGACGTGCGGATTCGGCGCCGCATCGCCGGGGAACGGCATCATCCACCCGAACAGGCCCTCGCCATTGAGGGTGTTCCAAAAGCAGGGCAGCTTCAAGTAAAAATGGGTATCGCGTGTAAAGTTTCCCCGGAAGGTGCTCCAGTGCGACTTGTGATTGAACCAGAGCAGGGGGAATGCCCCCAAGATGAACATGAGTAAGGCGATACCGACACGGCGGCGTGTCAGAACGCCCACCAGGAACCGTGGAAAAATCAGCACGGCGGCCAATCCCATGCTGGAGAGCAACCATACCGACAGTGCCTTGTCCCAGAGCACCAGGCCCCACAGGAAGAAGGCGCCGGCGAGGGGAAGAAGGCGGCGGGTCTCGCAGAACCTCATCGCCAGCAGCGTGCCACTCAACAACAACAGATGCTGGAGAGCCACGGGTCCCCAGTCGTAGCAATTGGTGATGAGGTAGATCGAATCCGTAGCCAGCAGGCCGCATCCGATCAGCGCGGCGCGCTCCCCCGCGGCCCTCCTCAGCACCAGGTAGAACAGCCCGATGGTGCATGCGCCCGCCAGCAAAACCGGTTCCCGCAGGGACCATAGGTTGTTCCCGAAAACGTGAAGAATCGGGATATATATCAACGTCTTAAGCGTCCCGAGGTAGGACATCAGCAGGAGCGGCCAGGGATGGTGGAAGAGCCGTACGTAGAGGGCGCCTTGGGGCGCGAAGAGCGGCGCGACAAACAGGGCCTCATCGCCTTCCAGACCGGTACGGCAGATGAACGGCTGACCAGCCGCAAAGAACAGGAGGGACAGACCCCAGGCAACATGGATTGGGCGGACAGGAGAAACTGAGTTCGTCACGATTATTCCGAGAAGATTCCTACAGAGATGGTAACATCCCGCCGATAAGCTCAGAGAAAATGGCGTTGCATGTACGGAAGTCAAGCGGCTCAAATCGTCGATGTAGTTTGGCACTTGAATTGCTAATGGATGGTCTCGTGTGGACGTCGAGTATGCAGGTACTGCAAACCGATGGGCCAAAAGAGGGAGACGCCAGGCTGAAACCTTTGGCTTGAAACGGCGTCTATTAGTGTACGAATTGCGTTGCGCTAAAGAGAAGAAAAGAAAAAACATCGTCCAATGAAGGGAGATGGACCAATGACACAGACCGAACTCAACAAATATAAAGCGATGCTGGAGGCCAAGCAGGCAGAGCTCTCCGCTGGACTTCGAAACCGGGAAGACATCGCCATCGAAAAGACACCGGATGCTCTGGATGAAGTGCAACTCGCTGGGGAGCGCGAGCTGGCAATACGCAACCTGGATCGCGAATCGAACTTGTTGCGCAATGTGAAGGGCGCGCTGGCCCGGGTCGCCGACGGCAGCTATGGGATTTGCCTCCACTGCGAAGAGGAGATCAAGCCCAAGCGCCTGGATGCCGTGCCCTGGACCAAGTACTGCATTCGCTGCCAGGAAGCCGCCGATCGCCACGAATTCGAGAACGAAACTGGCGAAAGGATGGACGAGCTACTGGCTGCTTAGCCCAGAGCTGGGTGTGCCGAGATCAGTGGGGCGCGGGGAAATCCCGCGCCCTTTGTGCTTTTTGTAGGCATTGTCTACCCCTCCACCCCCCACACGCCTCGATTTGTGCGAAATGCCCCAATTACCACCCTCGGCTGAGGGTGATTCCAGGGGCAAATTGCACAGGAAGGCCCGGCGCGCCGGACCTTCGAGTTGTGGTTACTGTCCCGCCGTGCTGTATACCGGGAACGCCACCGCATTGCTCA
>Ga0265323_10001694_pt1 | contig 10533 bp, 5 predicted proteins | sample 41225metaG_FD_193580 | JGI IMG/M metagenome (GOLD analysis project Ga0265323, IMG submission 193580) | Rhizosphere microbial communities from Carex aquatilis grown in University of Washington, Seatle, WA, United States - 4-12-25 metaG | ecosystem: Host-associated > Plants > Roots > Rhizosphere >... | reverse complement strand
ACGGGTTTGCCGGCCGCCCGTACCTCCTGCAACGCGGCCCGCACTTCCTTGAGCGCCGCATAACCGGTGCCGAAGCCCGCCGGGTTGAGCGAACCGGTCAGCAATACGCCGGCGATACGTTCGTCCTTGGCGGCGGCCCGCAAGGCGCGGGTGACCGTGCGCAGCTGCAGCGTCTCCGTCTTGTCGCCGGTAAATTCCGCCAGATCGAACCGCGACGGGGCGTCCGTAATGTTGGCCTCCAGGTCGAAGACCAGATACGAACCGTTCTCCGCCACGACGGCGCTATTTTGCCCGATCGCGGCGAGGATGGCGAACAGGACCAGTCCGCAAAACACCAGACCGGCTGAAAAAATGACCAGCGCCGCCAACGCGCCAAACATCGACGTGAAGAAGTTTCGCATACGGCGTTCACGCTAGCCAGTTTCCCACGTTCAGCCAGTGAAAACGCCCCGCCCAGCGCGGCGCGGCACCTGCCCAATCCGGCCGGCGCGCGGGTTTGCCCAGACGCTGACATCCGGTCTCCCACCGGCCACCACTGGCCATGCCAAAACTATTGCGCACCGGCGCTTTTCTTCGCCCCGAAATGATGCTTGGTTGCAGGCAAGCCATCAACGCATGAGCGAGCCACAAACCCTTCTCACCACCAACCGCAAGGCGCTCACGATCAACCTCGCGGAAGCGCGTTATGGCACCTTCGCTGAAATCGGCGCCGGGCAGGAGGTCGCGCGCCTCTTTTTCCAGGCCGGCGGCGCCTCGGGTACCGTCGCGAAAACGATCTCGGCGTACGACATGACGTTTAGCGACGCCATCTACGGCAAAGCTCCGCGCTACGTGTCGCGTGAGCGTCTGCTCACGATGCTCGATCACGAGTACGACCTGCTCATCGAGCGGCTCGCGAGCAGCCGCGGCGACCGCACCGCCTTCTTCGTCTTTGCCGATACCGTCGCCGCGAAGAGCTATGCGGGCAACAACGACTGCCATGGGTGGCTGGGCATCCGCTTTCAGGCGGAACCCGGCGCCCCGCCGAGCGACATCATCATGCACGTACGCATGTGGGACAAAGAAAACGTCCTGCAGCAGCAGGCGCTCGGCATCGTCGGCGTGAATCTCACCTACGGCGCTTTCTACTACCGCGACGATCCGCGGCGGCTCATCGAATCGCTCGTCGACAACGTCGGCGCCGACCGGATCGAGGTCGACATGCTCAAGTTCACCGGTCCGGCCTTCGCCCATGTCGACAACCGCCTGATGTCGCTGCACCTCGTGCAGTCCGGGCTGACCAATGCCGTGATGTTCGGGCCCACTGGCGAGGTGCAACAACCCTCCGAGGTGCTCCACAAAAAGGCGATCCTGGTCGAACGCGGTACGTTCCGCCCGGTTACCCGGGTCAACATCGATATGATCGAGTGCGCGAGCGCGCAAATTCGCCAGGAACCGTTGGCGCGGGGCAAAGAGCTGGTCGTGCTCATGGAAATCACGGTCAAGAACCTGCTGGCCACCGGCGACATCGATCCCGCGGATTTCCTGGCGCGGGTCGATTTGCTCGGCCTGGCCGGCTACACGGTGCTGATTTCCAATTATTCGGAGTTCCACCGTCTCACGACCTATTTTCGCCGCTACACCAAGGAGATGATCGGCGTGGCGATGGGCGTCGGGAGCCTCGTCGAGGTTTTCAACGAGAAATATTACGAGAATTTGCAGGGTGGCGTCCTCGAGGCGATCGGCCGGTTGTTCCGTTATGCGGTCCGCCTCTACATCTACCCGATGCGGGCCGAGGTCTATGCGCGCTATCATGCCCGTCTAACCTCCGATCCAGAACTGCCCGCCGTGCGCCTGGCCGATGATTCCAAGGTCGACGTGCCCGGGTTGATCACCGCGCGCAATCTGCAGCTGCCCGAGCATCTGCGCCACCTCTACGCCCATCTCCGGCAGAATCGCTACATCGAGCCGCTGGAGAATTATAGCGCGGAATATCTGGATTTCTCCTCGCGCGAGGCGCTCACCCGGATCCAGGCCGGAGATCCGTCGTGGGAGCAGATGGTGCCGCCGGTCATCGCCCAAACGATCCGCACCCGCGGCCTCTTCAGCCATAGCGGCACCGGCCACGCCGCCGTTTCTCCGGCTTAAGATGGTGCTCAGGAAGGGACTCGAACCCTTACGCCTTACGGCACACGCCCCTCAAACGTGTGTGTCTACCAATTCCACCACCTGAGCATGATCTTTGCGAAGGAAGGCGGACTAAGATAAATCCCCCCGCGCGTGTCCAGTCCCAAAATGGGGCTCCGCGAGGAGCCTGTCGGATTTGCCGATGAATACCCTATCTTCTTCGGAAATCCATTTGGATGGCCGGGATCTGCCTCAACAGGCTCCTTAAACAGCGCTCCGCGCTGCAAAAACCGGATTTCTCCTTCGATCTACCGCCGCCTCGCGGCGGTTTAAGGAGTTTGTCGGTCGGGGCGGATTGCCTCGTACCGAAATCTCGAACTTTTTCCGAACTCTTATTCCAAGCCCGACAAACTCCTGTACCGTGCCGCCCGGCCTAGAGTGCCGCGCGGACCAGGGGGCAGGAAAAACCTCCGCCGTTCACTCGGCCCGCAGGGCTCGCACTGCGTCCACCCGGCCGGCGCGGCGGGCGGGCAGCCAGCAGGCAACGAGGGCGACTGCGATGAGCAGGACCGTGGTGCCGATCGATACGGGGATATTGTCGAGGTGCATGCCGGGGAAGGCGGTCGCGAGGAGGCTGGACACGCCAACGGCTCCGAGCAGTCCGATCGCCGAGCCGGCGAGCGCCAGCTTCACCCCGTTGGTCAGGACGAGGCGGGTGATGTCCCAGATTCTGGCGCCCAGCGCGAGACGGATGGCGAATTCCCCGGTCCGTTGAGCCGTCGTGCGGGCGATGACGCCGTAGAGGCCAAGAGAAGCCAGGCCGAGTCCGAGCACCGCGAAGATCGAAAGCAAGTCGCGGAGCACGCCGAGCTGAAAGTTGACGCGATAGATCGTGGTGTCGGCCGGCTGGAGTTTGCGCACCGGGAGGTCCGGATCGAGGCGTGTCATGGCCGCGCGAATGCCGTCGACGAGCGTGGCGGGCGCGACGCCTGTGCTGCGAACAGCGATCCAGAAGCGGAGCCGGGGCTCCTGGGCCAGGGACTGGTAGAATTGGTACACGACGGGTCCCGGGTTGGGTAGCACGGACGTCACGTCGGCCACCACGCCGACAATCTCGCCCCATTGCGGCGAGTCGGTCCCGGCCTGGGCCAGACGCCGACCGATCGGATTCTCGTTGCCGAACAGTCCCGTGGCCATGGTTTGGCTAATGATGAAAACCTTCGGTGAAGTCATCGTGTCGCGGCCGTCGAACGCGCGGCCGGCGAGCAGGCGGGAGCCGAGCGTTTCATGGTACCGCGGACTGATTACGTTGATGGCGGCCGCCGGTTCATGTCCGGGCTGGGGCAGCTCACGGCCCTCGACGAGGAATTTGCGCACCTCGGGATAACTCGACAGCGGCATCGAAGACGAGAGGCTGACGGAGGCGACGCCGGGCAAGGCTTCAAGCCGTTCCACCGTGAGGCGCTGGAAGGTGCCGATCTTTTCTGGATCGGAATAGTCGGCCGCGGGCAGCAGCACGGTCCCAGTCACGAGGTGATCGGACGTCCATCCGGAACGGCGGTGATACAGATCGTCGAGTCCGCGGATAAAGAGCGCCGCGCCCGTGAGCAAAACCATGGCGAGGGCGAACTGACCGACGATCAGGAGATGGCGGAAGTGTTGATGACCGCGACCACCGGTTGTGCCGCGTGCGCCACTCTTGAGCGTGTCGTTCAGGTTGAGCCGCACGGCGAACAACGCCGGCGCCAGGCCGAAGGCAAACGCCGTGGCGAGCGAAGCGGCCAGCGCCCAGCCGAGCACGTGCCAATCGAGAGAAAACATGGCACGTTCGCCGTTGTCCATCGTGGATCGAACGGCGAGCCAGTCGGCCGCCCAGTGCGCGACGACCATCGCGCAGGCGCCGCCGGCCAGAGCCAGCAGCAGTGACTCGGCGATCAACGGGCGCAGCAACTGGGCGCGCGAGGCGCCCAGAGCGGAGCGCACGGCGAATTCGCGGGCACGGGCCATCGTGCGGGCGAGGAGCAGATTCGCCAGGTTGGAGCAGGCGATGAGCAGCACGAAACCGGAAAGACCAACGAGCATCGCGATGATTTCGGGTAAGTTCCTGCCCACGACCGTGGCGTTGAGCGCAGCGGTGCGCCAGGTGCTCCCGGCGTTGACTTCGGGATGGTCGGTCGCGAGCCGCGACCCGAAACTGGCGATGAATTTATCGGCGTCGGCGCGGGAAAGTTCGGCGGAGCGACGACCGATCAGCTGGAGGACCGTGGTACGGCGATCGGCGGATTTCTCCCGGTCGAAGTCGAGCGGCCTAAAGAGGTCAACCCAGCCGAGGTGCCGCCAGTCGTTGAACGTTGCGGGCAGCACGCCCACAATTTCGTGGGGTACACCGTCGATCCGGATGGTGCGGCCAATCACGTCGGTCCGGCCGCCGAAGCGGTTCTGCCAGCACCGTTGACTGATGATGACGATGCGGTCGTTGCCGCGGAGGTCCTCACCCGGCCGGAAGTCGCGGCCAACCTGGGGTTGGATTCCCAGCGTCGCAAAGAAATTGGCCGTGACCCGGCTGCCATAGGCCATTTCCGCCGGCTGGCCCGGTTCCGAGAGGCTCGCATCGCCCGGTTGGTAGGCGGCGATCATGCCGTAGCGGTGCATCTCGCGCTGCAGATCGAGGAAGTCGGCGGGCGAGACACCGCCCTCGGGGTTCTGGGCCGTGGTGCGGTAAACGGCGTCCAATCGCGGGCTGTCGGCGTACGGCAGCGGCTTCAGCAAAATGCCATTGAGCACGCTGAACATCGAGGTGTTGGCGCCGACGCCAAGTCCCAGTGTGATGATGGCCAGGAGGGTGAATCCGGGAGACTTGATCAATTGACGCAACGCTAAGCGCAGATCCTTGAGAAATCGTTCGAGCCAGCCCCAGCCAAACGCCTCGCGCGCCTGCTCCTGGATGCTCCCGACATTGCCGAATTTTCTCTGAGCGGCCAGACGGGCCTCCTCGTCGGGCAAGCCGTCCGCGGCATAGTCCGCGGCGCGTTGCGCGAGGTGGAAGCGCATCTCCTCGGCCATGTCGGCTTCCGACTGCCGGCGGCAAAACAGGTGACGGAGGCGGCGAGCGATGGAGCGGAGGAGTGTCATGGTGAATCGGGGTGAAAGGTTGCGCGATCAGGCCGAGTGCATCACCTGGGCGATGATGGCAGTCATGCGGTCCCAATCCTCCCGCTCGGTTTCGAGCTGTTTGCGACCCGTGCGAGTGAGCGAGTAATACTTCGCGCGCCGGCTGTTCTCGGTCATCTTCCACTCCGCCTCGATCCAGCCCTTGGCTTCCATCCGGTAGAGCGCCGGGTAGAGGGAGCCTTCATCCACCTGCAGCGCGCTCTGGGAGAGTTGCTCAAGCTTCTGGGTGATGCCCCACCCGTGCAGTTCGCCGCGACTCAGGACGCGGAGGACCAGCATATCGAGAGTGCCTTGGAGGAGATCGCATTTCTGGGCCATAGACGTCACTTAGACTGTCTAAGGCAGAAAGCAAGCCTTTCCTTAGACGATCCAAGGTTGAGTCACGTTTCAGCCTCTGCCACGATTACTTGCCAAAGCATTTTCTCTTTTCCGGGTTTCCACGGAGCACAGAGTTCGTGTGCTCAAGTCAGGCGTGACCCGGAGTTGCCGCGTGACCTGCGATCAAAAACAGCATAATGAGAAATGATAAAACTGCCCGCTGGCGGGACCGATTCCCTCCAGCTCCCTGTAAACTATCCTATGCGCTGGATCCTCAGCCTCCTCGCCCTCACGTTAGTGACCCTTCCCCTGCCCGGTGCTGGAGAAGCCATAGCGAATCCGCCACCTGTGGTTTTTCCCAAGGACCATCCCGGTGCCGTTTACCCTGAGCTGAAAATCTACGATGCGCAGGGCAATCCGATCCGCGTCCCCCAGGAAGATTGGGTCGGAGCGGCCCAGCGCGCCATCACCGATCCCGCGTGGGCCAAATGGGTCGCGAACCAGCGTGGGGACGTGGACAACTGGATGGCGAAACGGCGGGACAAGGTCGAATGGGTCGCCGGTTGGTTTCACGACTTTGTCAGCCCCAAGGACGCCTCCGAACTCATCTTCACGGCCGATGAGCCGGGGCCCGACTCGCTGATGAGCCGGTCTGATCCAAAGGTTAAACTCACGCCCAAACTGCACGCGGCCTGGGTGCAATTCTTCCGCCAGGAACATGCGAACAAGATGTTCGCCGCGGCCCGGTTGTACCGGCTGACGCGGGAAAAACGGTATGCGGATTGGGCGGCGACCTGGCTCGATTTCTATGCCGACAATTACCTGCGGTGGCCGCTCAACAACCCGGAACACAATAGTCACGATGCGACGTCGCGGATCATGGGTCAGGCGCTGGATGAGGCGGTCGTCGTTTCGCTCTACGTGCAAACGGCGAGAACCCTGGGGGATTATGTGACGCCGGTTCGCCGGCAACACTGGATCGATGCCTTGTTCAAACCCGAAGCCGACCTGTTGCAGCGGACGCGCCAGTCGATTCACAATATCGCCTGCTGGCAGCGCTCCACGGTCGGCCAGATCGCGCTCTACACAAACGACGACGATTTGTGGAAGCAGGCGGTCATTAATCCCAACGGCATCCACGACCAGATCGCCCGCGGAGTAACGAGCGATTATCTCTGGTACGAGCAGTCGCTGCATTACAACGGTTACGTGGTCACGGCGCTCACGCCGCTTTTCACCTACGCCCAGATGGAAGGCCGTGGGGCGGAGTTGCGCGAAGACATGATGACCATCGAGAACCTGATGCTGACGCCCGCGGAAATGCGTTTTCCCACGGGACAATTGCCGAACCCGGCGGACGGCGGCAAGGCCGAGTACGCCCCCGACACCGCGCATTGGACCAGCGTCGCCCCGCTTTTCCCGACGAAGTATGGTGTCTATCAATTGGCCCATCAGAAAAGCTGGGCGGCGCTGCTTGATCCGCCCGATCCGGCTGCCGTCCCCGCAGAAAAGCCGGACCTCCCAGAAGTGATCAGCCGCAGTTTCGAGAGCAGCCGCATGGCCGTCGTTCGCCGCGGCCCCTGGCAGGTCTACCTCCATTATGGCCAGCTGACCGGATCGCATGTCCAGGCCGAGGCGCTCAATTTCGAGGCCTTTTTCAATGACACCGATGTGACCCATGATGCCGGTACGGTCGGCTACGGTTCGCCGATGTTTAAGGAGTATTACGAAACTGGCGTCTGCCACAATGTGCCGCTGATCGACGGGATCGGGCAGATCTCATGGAATCGCGGCCGGCTCGACCGCTTCACCGCCAGCAGCGTATCGGCGAGCCAGCCGCAGTACCAGCCCAAGGCCCATGCCAGCCGGACCCTGACCATCGATGGTGCCAGCCTGATGGATACGGTTCATATTGCCGCCACGGATGGACACCCGCATGCCCTCGCGTTCCTGCTCCACCTGATGGGAAAAGTCGACCAACTGCCGGCGAGTTTCGTTCGCGATCCCAACCCGGAGCGGATTCAACCAGTCCCCGGATTCAAATATTGGCGGGATGCATCGCGCGCCACTTTTCACGACCAAGTGGAATTCAATGTGGTGTTCGATAAAATCACGCTGCACGTGATCTTTGAACTGCCCGGCGACTTTACGATCTGGCACGCTTCCGCCCCCGACCTGTTGCCCCGCCGCCGCGAGGTCTTTTACCTCGAAACCCACGGCCAGGACGCGACCCTTAAGACTACGCTCCAACCCGCCGCGCCGGCGCGCTAGCTCGGCGCCTCCTGCAGCCTTCGTACGTCCCGCGACTGCGGGACTTGCCCCGGCTTGAGTGTAGAACCGGCGGTGCCATGCCCGCCTCCGCCGAGCCTACGGCGGGCAGCCTTCGTACGCCACTTACGTGGCTTGCCCCGGCTTGAGTGTAGAACCGGCGGTGCCAGGCCCGCCTCCGCCGAGCCTACGGCGGGCAGCCTTCGTACGCCACTTACGTGGCTTGCCCCGGCTGGCCGTGCCAGCCGTAGCCTCCCGCAGAGCGGGAGCGAAGGCTGGTGGGGGCACTTGGACTCGAACCAAGGTAGACCAGAGGTCAGCAGATTTACAGTCTGCCGCAATTGCCACTATGCGATACCCCCGAAAGTGAGTGGGTGAAGGAGGCTCGTTTGCGCGCCCAGTTCAAGCCCTTTTTTCACCATCAAGCGTTTAGACAGATTCACGCGGCTGGGCCCGCATCGCGGGGACCAACCCTCTGGCGATAATAGTGTTTTCACCGGTCTTGCCAGCCACGCAACGTAAGACACCTTGGTTTGGAGCCTGCGTTGTTCCTCTCATGGAAGTCCTGCTGAAATACACCGGGCAAAGCCTCGGGCACTACCTGCTGGCCATAGTGGGTGTCGTGCTCGCGCTCTTCGCCGTCGCCCGGCTCATGAGCGAGAAGCGCCAACCCGGCAACACGGTGGCCTGGCTCCTGGCGATCCTGCTCATTCCCTGGGTGGGCGTGCCGCTCTATCTGTTGTTCGGCGGTCGCAAGCTGCGACGCCTCGCCGAACGCAAATCGCGTTTGTATCCCGTGCGCCTCGGCCTCGCGTCTGACGTGACCTCCACGGTCAAGGAGCCCACTGCCCAGATCGCGGTCTCCAACGGCGCCGGGCCGCCGGTCGGCGGCAATACCGTCCATTTGCTCACGACCGGCGAAGAGGCCTTTGCCGTCCTCGAAGAACAAATCCGCGCCGCCCGTCACTCGATTCACATCACCACGTTTATTCTCGCGCGGGATGAGGTCGGCAAGCGTCTGATCCGGCTGCTGGCCGAACGCGCCCGGCACGGGGTCAAAGTGCGCCTGCTCCTCGACGCCGTGGGTTGCATGTTTTCCAGCTATGGTTTCTGCAATCCGCTGCGCGCCGCCGGCGGTGAGGTGCAACGCTTCATGCCCGTGTTTCCGTTTTTCGCGTCGCGCTCTTCGGCCAATCTCCGCAATCACCGCAAAATCGCTGTCTTTGACCAGCAGATCGCCATGGTCGGCGGCCACAATCTGGCCCGGGAATACATGGGTCCGACGCCCATTCGCAAACGCTGGCGCGATTTCGGCGCCGTGATTACCGGACCGGCCGCGGGTCTGCTCAACGAGGTATTTCTCGCCGACTGGGCGTTCGCCAGCGGTCAGTCTCCCGATGCCCTGCATCGCGATGCGTTGCCCGACGCGCTCCCGCGGGCCGGCACGAGCGAAGTGCAGGTGGTCGCCAGCGGTCCCGACGTCGCCGGCGATGCCCTCTATGAGGCGATCCTCTCCATGATCCAGGAGGCGGCGCATAGCATCTGGATTGTGACGCCCTATTTCATTCCCGACGAGGTCCTGCTCCGCTCGCTCATGGTCAAGGCGCGCACCGGCTGCGAGGTCACGCTCATCCTGCCGGCGCGGTCAAACCACCCCGTCACCGACTTCGCCCGGCGCTACTATGTGCGCGAGCTGCAACGCGCCGGAGTCCGGGTGCGCCTCTACGGTCCGGGGATGATGCATAGCAAGGCCATGATCGTCGACGATCGCATCGGCCTGCTCGGCTCGGCAAATTTCGACCTGCGCAGCCTCTTTGTGAATTTCGAGATCGGCGTGCTCCTCTACTCCGAATCCGACGTGCGGACGATGAAGGCCTGGGCGGTCGGTCTGCTGGCCCACTGCCGCCAATCCCGCCTGCTGCGCCCCAAGAAGCGCCGCATCATCGGCAACGTCGCCGAGGAACTCAGCCGGCTGCTCGCCCCCCTGCTGTAGGATCATTGCCGGGTCGGTTTCCGGTGGTGGCCGCGAGCGTGAGCGAGTGGGATATCGAGCATCCACTCGCTCACGCTCGCGGTTACGTTCCGGCCCAGGATCCAAGGCCCAAGGCCATTGGTCTTACGCCGCGCCGCTCAGAAAATCGCGCACGGCGGCGAGCACTTCGGCCCGCGGCACCTCTTGTTCGGTCCGCTGGGTGAGGTCGCGAATTTTCACGACCCCCTTGGCGAGCTCGTCGCTCCCGTAGATCAACGCGAGGCGCGCACCCGATTCGGTCGCGGCTTTGAACTGCTTGCCAAACGCCAGGTCCTTGAACGGATATTCCACGCGCCAGCCCGCCGCCCGCAAGGCCTGGATGTCGGCGAACGCGGCGAGCCGTTCCGGCTCACCACCGAGCACGCAAAAGATGTCGGGGGTCTGCACCAGTTCGGGCATGAGCCCGCGCTGTTCGAGCAGCAGGGCGAAGGTCATGTCGCCGATCGCAAAGCCCACCGCCGGCAGCTCCGCCAGGCCGAGCTTGCCGACGAGGTTGTCGTAGCGCCCGCCGCCGGCGAGCGCCCGCAGTTCGCCCTTGCGGTCGAAGGCCTCGAACACGAAGCCGGTGTAGTAGGCCAGCCCGCGCACCACGCCGAGATCGACCTCGACGAAACGGCCCAGGCCCATCGCCGCGAGAT
>Ga0265323_10001693_pt1 | contig 10534 bp, 7 predicted proteins | sample 41225metaG_FD_193580 | JGI IMG/M metagenome (GOLD analysis project Ga0265323, IMG submission 193580) | Rhizosphere microbial communities from Carex aquatilis grown in University of Washington, Seatle, WA, United States - 4-12-25 metaG | ecosystem: Host-associated > Plants > Roots > Rhizosphere >... | reverse complement strand
TCCAATATTCCAATCCGCAAAGAAATGAATCAGAAAATATCGGACCCTATCCAATGAATATCTCGCGCGACCGGGTTGCAGAAGAAGACGCTCAAATCAAGTTCCTGAATCGAAACCATCGATTAGTCACAACGCCTAACAGGATTCATGAGGATGACTTCAAAAACTGGATTCAGGAGCGGGGCCTTTATTTTGCAGACCGCTGGGATGCAAAGTATGACTCTGTGTTCAGCTGCCATGATGCGAACGAACCGGATCGAGCAGGTGGATTGCTAACAACTCACTATGGAAAAGGATATTACATATATTGCGCGTACGCATTCTTTCGCCAATTGCCTGCAGGCGTGGAAGGTGCTTACCGTTTATTTGCCAATATTCTCTCACTGCAAGGTGAGCATCAGCGAACTCCAGCAGCCAAACCATGAACAAATTATTGTCGAAAGTAGATTTTTAAAGCAATGCACCAAGAGCAAAACAAAAGAACAGATCAATTGAATTCTGATAACGGCAACATGAACGAGAAGCCGCCCATCCTCGGTTCATGGAAAAACATCTATCTTGTTGTTCTTCTAAGCCTCACTGCAATAATTATTTTTCTCTATTTCCTTTCCGAAGCGTTTCAATGAGACTTCTCGACTGGTTTGTGCTTGCAATAACTCTCCTTTCAATCGTTCTCTATGGAACATGGAAAGGCCGCGGAAGTCGAGACATCAAAGGATTTCTGCTGGCAGACAGGTCGATGAAGTGGTACACCATAGCCCTTTCGATCATGGCGACACAGGCAAGCGCTGTTACCTTCGCATCGACTCCGGGTCAGGCATACGTCGATGGAATGCGATTTGTACAGTTCTATTTAGGATTACCAATAGCGATGGTAATTCTTTGCATCACTGTCGTGCCAATCTTCCATAAGCTCGGTGTGTATACCGCTTATGAATATCTTGAAAAACGTTTCGACACAAAAACAAGAGTTTTGACAACTCTGATCTTCCTTGTCTCACGAGGACTTGCCGCGGGTATCACTATCTATGCACCATCACTTCTTCTTTCCGTTATGCTTGGTGTGAACATCCAGGTCACTTCTCTTATTATCGGTGGCATTGTCATACTCTACACAACTTCCGGAGGAGTCAAAGCAGTAAATCATACAGATTTTCTTCAACTCATTATTGTAATGGCCGGAATGTGTGTTGCATTCGGTATGGCGCTCTATTTGCTTCCCAAAGAAGTCTCTTTTACCGATGCCCTTTCCATATCTGCCGTTATGGGAAAATTAAATGCAATAGATCTCTCGCTTGACTTTAGCAATCGGTACAACGTATGGTCGGGCATTATTGGCGGTATGTTTGTCGCACTCGCATATTTCGGAACGGATCAATCACAGGTACAAAGGTATCTGACTGGCCAATCAGTGACGCAAAGTCGTCTCGCGCTTTTATTCAACGGCCTGGCAAAAGTGCCGATGCAATTTTTTATCCTATTTATCGGAGTTATGGTATTTGTATTCTTTCAATTTGTTCAACCCCCGCTGATATTCAATCCGGTTGAAGCAGGAAAAATAAAATCAGGAGAACAAATTCAAGTTTACCATCAATTAGAAGAAAAGCATAACAAGTTATTTCTGGAAAAATCGGAAGTACTGCATGAATACCTTCATGCCAAACATCAGCATAATGAAAGAGCGATTCAAGAGAAGAAAGCAGATCTACAGCAAATTCAACAGCGGTACGATGGTGTCCGTAAAGAAGCTTCGAACCTCGGTACAGCTACTAAGAGTGAATCCAACTCGAGCGACACAAATTATATTTTCCTGACTTTTGTGCTTACGTACTTGCCGGCAGGATTAGTAGGATTAATTTTTGCATGCATTTTCACAGCATCTATGTCTTCATCATCCGGCGAGTTAAGCGCTTTGGCGACAATCTCAATTATTGACATCTATAAACGGTTCATTAAGCGCGAGGCAAGTGAAAAGCATTATCTTATGATCTCACGAATTATGATGGCATTCTGGGGTTTATACGGTATTATGTTCGCACAGTACGCAGGCAAAATGGGATCTCTGGTGGAGGCAGTAAACATTCTTGGTTCACTGTTTTATGGAACGATGCTCGGCATATTTGTTCTCGCTTTCTCTTTCAAGTCGGTAAAAGGTACATCTGCATTCATTGGTGCCTTGACCGGCGAGGCCGTAGTTTTATATTGCTTTCAATTCACATCCATCGCCTGGCTATGGTATAATGTTATTGGATGCTTTGTTGTTGTGGGTGTCGGAATAATTCTTTCCGGCTTCAAACCTCACGCAGCCACACGTAGTATGGCTTCATCGTAACCATTTCGGAAATAAAAACGCCTTCCTCGAAAAGTAATTTTCTGGAAGGCGTTAGTTCAAATCTAACGTTTTACTTCTTTGATTTCCAATCTGCAATCATTTTTTCTAATCCGCTTGTGTTTGCTTTAGGATCCTTTGCCTTTGCAACCTTGACAGCTTCTTCAGCTATTGCAATTGCATCATTGACTTTACCTAATTGTGTAAGAATTTCAGCTTTGGTCTGGAGGTTGCGTTCATTCTTCTCTGTCGCGATAGAGCGCTCTGCCCAACCAAGCCCTTCTTCAAGGTACATTTTATTATCTAATGCAAACCGCGCCGCACCATTGAGCAGCTGCCATGTTCCAACGGATGCCTGAATCTTTGCGAGTACATTGAACTCGATTTTAAAACTTAATCGGATTTTTTCCCAAGCAAGTACAACACGGGCAGATGCTGGGGTCAGATCGGTAAAACTAAAGGACATCCATTCTTCCAGCGGCCCTACTTCTGGTTTTACCAATAGCTTTACTGTATCATACTTCGCCTCATACACTGTTCCCCAATTCTTGGTTTCTGAGTTGAATATCAACGACCAGCCTCCCGTCTTTGAAGGAATTACTACAAACCGATATGTTCCTGCACCGAGTTTCTTTCCTTCGATGGTTACATCATCGCTGAAAGTAAACAGAGTCGGCTCGTTCGCGCCAGCACGCCAAACTTCGTCGTACTTCAAAACATTGCCCCAAATCTCACGGCCTTTTACACCTGGCCGATGATAAGAAATCGACACTTCACTTAAGCCAATAATCTGGGAAACTTTAGCTCCCTGGCTAATCCGGGGTACACGGACTTGTGTTTGTCCGTTCATCAATGTGGCAATGAAAGCAACGATAAACAGTAAATAAAAAGTTTTTTTAATCATAAGACATCTCCTTTAGATTAGTATATGATGGATACATAGACTATAACAATCACAACAATCAAACGATTCCCGTTGCATTACAAATAGAGTCTGCTCTACTGAGGATGTCCACGAAACCCAAGCTATAAGTTATACGAATTAGCATTAATTCCAATACGTCTTAGTTGTTTATTATAGCTCATAAAAGGATAACAGCCCTTCGCCTCAAAGCTCATCTTTCTATGCCTTAAATCGATATCCCACACCTGGAACAGTTTCAATATACTCTGCATAGGTGCCAAGCTTCTCGCGGATTTTCCTTATATGAACATCAATCGTCCTATCTACAACGTGAACATTCTCTCCCCAAACTGCATTTAAAATAGACTCGCGTGAAAGCACTCTTCCTTTATTGTGGACCAGGTATACGAGCGTTTCAAATTCTTTCCTTGGGAGTATGAGCTTTTGTTTCCCAAGTGTCGCTGTGTAGCTTGCGACATTAATTTCTAAATCTTTTAGTTTTATAATATCATCTTGAGCTATTGATTCTTTGGCCGATTGTTCTTTTCTGCGAAGCGCGGCATGCACACGTGCGACGATTTTTCCAATCTTGACAGGCTTTACAATATAGTCATCTGCCCCCACTTCCAGTCCCACTATTTCGTCAGTTTCCGATCCTTTCGCTGTAAGAAAAAGCACTGGAATAGATGCTGTTTTCTTTTCCTTTTTCAATGCTTGGATCACCTGAAACCCATTCATCTCCGGCATCATCACATCCAGAATAATCAGATCTGGCTTTTGCCGTGCGCGATCAAGGGCATCGCGACCGTTGCGGGCTGTCATCACCGAAAATCCTTCTTTCGTAAGATTATAGGATAAGAGATCGACGATGTCTTTTTCGTCATCAACAACAAGTATCGTTTTTTTCATAAGATTATTTTATTTCCGTTGACAATATAGATGAGTATATCTTCTCTTTCAAGAAGACGGTAAAAAGATTCTTTTCTCTTAACAAAAGCTTAACAATTCGGTAGTACCTTTTCTTCTAATTCCATATATCTTACATCACGACAATTAAACAACAAACCATGGACGATCAATTACGCAATACATCAGAAGATCATTCTTCTTTTTTCTTTCAATTAGTAAACGAACATCTCCCAAGCGATGATACTTATGAAGAAGAACGATCTTTGAGTACAAAAGAATACATTCTTTGGATGATTGAGATAATGGCTGGTTTTTTTATTCTCCGAATTGTATTTTCTCTCCTCTTTCTGTAGTTCTGATTTCCCGTTTTATAGTTTCCGATTCGTAACAAATCTATAACCTTTACATCATCTTCAGGTAACATACTTCCTTTATATTGTAAGCAATACAATAAGGAGTATGATATGCGTATTGCATATTTCAATGCTAATTTAAAAGCGGGGCAAGATGGTGTCACACGTGTCGTCTATAAAATGATAGAGGGGGCACTCGAACGCAATCATGAAGCAATTGCGATCACTTCTACCCTGCCGGAATCCTGGCAGCAAACAATTCCAATGTTTAAAGTTCCTTCGGTTGTCATACCAATGCATAAAGAGTATCGAATCGCATTACCGGGGTATCAATCTTTTGCAAAGATACTTCAGAATTTTCAACCGGATATCTTACACATCAACAGTCCTTGTACGCTTGGTTTCGGTGCAGCGAAATATGCCCAGCACTTCCAAGTACCAGTAGTTGCAACGTATCATACACATTTCCCTACCTATCCTCGTTATTTCAACCTGACAAAACTTGAGGATTTGACGTGGAGAATATCGCGTCGTTTCTATAATAATGTAGATAGAACGTTTGTACCTACAAAACCAATTCTCGATGAACTGGCCAGTCACGAAATTCTTCGTTTACAATATCTTCCCAATGGCGTCGATGCCGGATTATTTACACCAGAACGCAGAAGCGAGGCATGGAGGTTGCGTTACAGTCAAGGAACCAAGCCCATTGTTCTGTTCGTCAGCCGGTTAGTATGGGAAAAAGATTTGCGCGTATTGGCCGAAGCATATCGGCAACTCAAAGTAAAACGAAATGATTTCGAAATGGTGATCGTGGGGGATGGTCACGCTCGAGCACAGTTTGAACAAATGATGCCGGGCGCGCACTTCCTAGGATATCAGACAGGTGTTACGCTTGCAGAGAGCTTTGCCTCTGCAGACATCTTTGCTTTTCCCTCTACAACGGAAACATTCGGCTTGGTAACATTAGAAGCGATGGCTTCCGGATTAACCCCAGTCGCGGCAAAAATGGGAGGTGCGATTGAGATTATTGAAGAAGGAAGTTCTGGTCTCTTTGCCAAACCACTCGACGGTGCGGACATGGCACAGAAAGTGGAATGGCTGCTCGATCACCCGCAGTATTTACAGACTATGAAAGAACAAGCACACCGGCGCGCTCAGCAGTATCGTTGGGAGTCGATTTTGAAACAACTATTCGACAACTATGAAGATGTGCTTCAGGAAACCAAACGCCGCCGTCAAATGGTTACGGCTGCCTGAGAATATTCTATGTCCCAGTCATTTCAAATAGCACACATTTCAGATCCACATATCAGCCGGCAATATTACCGCGAGCATATGAAGTCCTTCAAGCTTCTCCTGCGTGCTGTCGTGGATGAAGGTGTCGATCACATCATTGTCTCTGGCGATATCATCAGCACAGGACACGAAGACGATTTTTATCTTGCACGGGAGATATTTTCCAATTTGGATCTTCTCGATAGCAATAAACTCACTGTCGTTCCAGGTAATCATGATATTTTTGGTGGGCCGCATCGAGCCGTGGATGTATTAAGTTTTCCTCAATATATCCGATCCGTCGATTATAAGTATCGCAAAGAATTATTTCAAAGCGCCTTTGCTGAAACATATCATGGAGTCCACCGCGTTGGTACGTCGGATCTATTTCCTTTTGTCAAAATTGTCGGGCCATTCAATATTATAGGGTTAAATTCTATTCCGCCATGGTCGCTCAGGCGCAATCCGCTCGGAACAAACGGTCATGTGGATGATCAACAGATCGAATCACTGGAACAAATAGGTACGTCCGGTGTTTTAGCAGATCGTACAAATATAATCGTCTTGCATCATCATTTCAACGATCTGCTTCAATCGGATTATCATGCAGGAAATATTTGGACACGTATCGAATCCAATACGATGCGCATGAAGAAACGACGAAAATTGATTCGAATATTTGAATCTTTAAATATCCGGTATGTCCTGCACGGACACATTCATCGTAATGAAATCTATGAACGCAGCGGTATCCTCTTTGCCAATGGTGCAGGCGCGGTATGTGATGATCCGGTACGATACCTGAAATACAATCTTCTTCAGCAGAAAGATGGTTACTGTACCATAAGAATCCGGCAACTGCAGATCCCATATCAGGTATCCACGTTGACAATGGCGCTCCATCGGAAACATAGACTTCTCTCCATACCGGAGTTTGTTATGAAACCACTTGATTCCTACACAATATGATCGAGTTGGCGACATACCAGGACATGCCTTTAAATTCGGCTGACATCATCTTACAATCGGATTTATTAGAAAGCCTTCTGAATATCGAACTTCGATTCGGTGAATCGCACCTTGGTGGAAAGAGCCGTGTCGCGGTCTTTGATCTTGACAATACATTGCTTATAGGTGATATCGGCGATGCAGTATTTGCTCAACTGCTTTCAGATGGCTTTCCGCTTCCTTTATCCTGGTTGGATTATCAACAAATGATCAAAGAAGATCCAAATAAAGCATACATAGAAGCGGTGAAAGCGCTTGACGGTATTCCTCTTGAATATCTCGTCCGAACAACAAAGCGTGTATTGCAATCCAAGGACGATATGATTCTGTGTGAAGGCTCAGAGGTTCTTATTCCAAAACCGAATCATTTGATGTATGAACTTGTGCGCCTTTTACATCAATGGCAATATACAATTTTTGTGATTTCAGCAAGCAATGACATATCGGCAAAGATTGCAGGTTCTATGATATTCGATATCCCTGCGAATAATATTGCTGGAATAAAACCCCGCATTTCAGATGGAAAGATTGTTGGGCAAATTCAGAACCCTGTCCCTTTCGGTGAAGGAAAAGTCGCTCAGTATCGCAGAATGAGCGGCGATGTGATACCTATGGTCGTAGCAACGGACAGCGAATCTGATCTGCCCATGCTGCAAATGTGTGATCCCGATGGATTAGCTATTTTAGTCGGGGAAAGCCACAATCTTTATACGAAAGCAAAGAACCAGCTGCCAACTTCAATCCGTATTCAACGCGTTGTTACCAATCCCGTATCATTTCTCCAGCAACAATACTGCGCTGCATGACGAAAGCTTCCCACCTGCATGTTTCATTCCATCTATCAATCTGAAGTTATCCAATGTTTACTGGAGCAAGAACAGCGCTTCAGTGAATCTCATCTCGGTGGGAAAAATCGTATTGCTTTGTTCGATCTTGACAATACTTTGATTATCGGTGACATAGGCGATGCTGTGTTTGCTCAGCTTCTCATTGATGGGTTCCCGCTTCCTCTCACCTGGAAAAAATATCAAAGACTGCACAAAGAAGATCCCGGCTTTGCCCGCGTGGAATTAGTGCGTGCTATGGAAGGGATAACGTTAAAGCATATCATCCAGGTATCCAAACGTGTACTTCAATCGGATCATGAATTTCTTATTTGCGAAGGTGAACGTGTGCGTCTTCCGAAGCCGAACCTTTTAATGCAGGAAATTATCCGATTGTTGCGCGACTGGCACTATTCCGTTTTTATTGTCTCTTCCAGCAACGATATCTCGGCAAAGATAGCCGGCTCGTTATTGTTCGATATTCCAATCAACAATATCGCAGGGATCAAACCGATGGTGATAGGCAAGAAATTCATGCGCAAAGTGCTTGAACCGATCCCTGTGGGAATCGGGAAAGTCGCACTGTACCGTCTCATGAGCAGTGACCGCATGTCGATGATTGTTGTCGCCAACAGCGAATTGGATCTTCCCTTGCTTCATCTTTGCGATCCTGATGGAATCGTGATCATCATTGGCGAAAATCAGGAATTATACGAGAACGCAAAAAAAGAACTATCACTCACTGTCCATCTCTATCGTATTCCCAGCGATCCATCTTTACTTCTCCAGCAGCAACACCGCGTTGCCTGAAGAACATTTGATACGTGTCCCGGTCTCCTCGGTCACAACCTGAAGCTCAACTCTCGGTGTAACCGCCAGTACTCTTGCGAGCGTAAATGAAAGACGAATATCCACGACAGACAGTTTTTTATCAAAGGATTGCTCCAGTTTTAAAGAACAAAGAGCTTTTTTCTCCGTCTCATATTGCAGCGAACAATGAAACTTCCCAAATGATGTCGCTATTCCATTGACCGATGTGTCCGTTCCCCACTTCAACATTCCCGGACATACATCATGGAAAAGCAACAGAGCATCTTCTTTTTCCCGAACAAGACAATCGAGTAGAAATAACACAATTTCTGCAGCAGCCCATCCATGGTGCCCATCTCCCATTGCACCGCCGCCAGTCTTTGGATGAATTGCTTCCGGAAGCGAATAGGGAGAGACACATTGGCGTAAAATTGTGTTTGCGATATGCCAAGCATGCTGCGGATCGTTTTTCAGTAAATAAGCATGCGCTAGCTGGAGGGTCAGGTATGCATTGTATCCGGAATGAATGATAGGATGGTAAAAACCTTTTTCATCAACATAGCGATCGGTGAATTCATCCAGCGTCGTTTGAAACGCGGACGGATATACATCCTCCAGCGCAAGCGGATATATACCGCACACAAACCCTATAGCACTTTCATCGAACGGACGCGATGGTGACGCAGGAATAACTTCCCTGCCAAGCCGAGCAGCAACTCTCTCGAGTGAATTATGAATATCTCCGGCAAATGTCTCCGACTCTCGCTTCCAGCGCACCGCCAATTCTTCCTTATGTACCATATGCGCCAATCCAATGGCAGATCGAATTCCCGCCAATCCCCAGAATGAATCCCAGTAGTATTGATCAACCGTTCCAAAATGTTCAGCGCTCAGACTCGGCGGCAAAAGACCGCGATGCGTTGTTGAAGTCTCTTTACTTGTTCGTTTCTTTTTGAGAATCCATTCTGTTGCTCGCTGGAGCGATGGAAAATAATGTTTCAGCCACGAGTGCGAATGTGTCAATTTTGCATGTTGTTCCGCAATCCAGAGTGCTTCACCATTGGAATCCCATTCACCATCCGGCCCGCGGAAAAAACCATCGCTCGTTTGCCGTTCTGGAAATGCGTCGATCACTTGCCTCACTCGCTTATGAAACCCTAAGCGATCAAGTGCATACAGCATTGGCGCTGCATCGCGAAACCAGAAATGATGATACAGATACGGCCCGGGAGAAATAGATTTTCCATCATGAAGCTGGAGCAGCGTCAGCACATTCGCATCGAACACACTTTGCAATGATTTATCTGCAAGAATAATCTGCGCTCCAAGGGACCGCTCTTTAACCCAATGTGTCTGATGCCGTTTAAGACGGTCTTCAAAGGAAACGCGCCATACCGCTCTGGGCCGAAGAAGATGAAGTTCCTTTTTTGTTCCAAGAGCCGTGCTGTAGTGAATCGAATGATGCTCTCCAGGTAAAAGCTTCAACGGAAAAACCGCAGTGGCATGAGCAAGTCCGATAGTGCAGGAAATAATTTGTTTCTCCGGGGTACTTTCGTTTTCCTCATACCAATTCTGAAGGTTTTGCTGCCGTAGGAAATTCGCGACATCTCCCTGTTCGGAATTTGAGCATAAAACAATCCGCGGTTCTTCTGCGAATACGACGCCAAGACATTGATCGACAAAGAATTGCTTCGATGGACGGTATTCAATGCGATGAATCGGCGACACACCTTCCGGATTAAATGGGCGGATGGCGACGCACACGGCCAGATTGCGGGACAACTTTCCGCAATTCATAGCGGTAATTCTCTGAAAAAGAACATCTCTCCCATTATTAGTTGAATCAACGAACGCTTCTATGTCAAAAATAAAATCATCAACCTCAAACCGTGTAATAACTCGCGGCGCCTGTGTGTCATATTCCTGACTCGATGGAAAATGAAACGACGGAAGAAAGAGATCATTTTCGGTTTTCAGCCAGACATCGATAGACCATTCCCGAGGAAGCGGTGTCGCCAAACCGCGCGGGTCAATAATTGCTTCGTGCTTTCCTGTCGGACTTCCTAAGAGTGTCCAATTTCTATGCGTAATATTCAAAAGAAGTGGGTTTTGTGATCGT
>Ga0265323_10001691_pt1 | contig 10537 bp, 6 predicted proteins | sample 41225metaG_FD_193580 | JGI IMG/M metagenome (GOLD analysis project Ga0265323, IMG submission 193580) | Rhizosphere microbial communities from Carex aquatilis grown in University of Washington, Seatle, WA, United States - 4-12-25 metaG | ecosystem: Host-associated > Plants > Roots > Rhizosphere >... | reverse complement strand
GGCCTCGAACGGCCCAAGGTCATCTACAACGAAAAAACCCGGAAATTCGTCATGTGGTTTCACCTCGAATTCAAGGGTCAGGGTTACAGGACCGCCCGCGCCGCGCTGGCCGTGAGCGACACGGCGGAGGGGCCCTACGCCTACGTCGGTTCCTACCGCATCAACCAGGGCATCTGGCCGCTCAACGTCACGCCAGAGGACAAAAACCCGCAAACTCCCGAACCGCACGCCGGACGGCTGGCCAACGCCGTCCTCGGCCAGTATCTGCGGCGGGACGTCGAACTCGGACAGATGTCGCGCGACATGACGCTGTTCGTCGATGACGATGGGACCGGCTACCTCATCACCTCCGCCGAGGAGAACGCGACCCTGCATATTCATCAATTGACCGCCGACTACCTGGGCTTCACGGGCAAGTGGTCGCGGGTGCTTGTCGGCGATTCCAACGAAGCTCCCGCGTTATTCAAGACGGGCGGGAAGTATTACATGATTTCGTCGGGCACGACCGGATGGCGCCCGAACCCCGGGCGGTCCGCGGTCGCCGATTCGATCTTCGGCCCATGGACCAGGCTCGGTAATCCCTGCCGCGGCACGCCGGAGCAAATCGCCACGACCTTCGAATCGCAAAGCACCCATGTGCTGCCGGCGCCAGGAAAGCCCGGCGGCTTCATTTACATGGGCGATCGTTGGCGCCCGAAAGACGCCATCGACGGCCGCTACGTCTGGCTGCCGATCGAATGGGAGGCCGGAAAGCCGGTCATTCGATGGCACGACAGTTGGATGCTCAGCGACATCGAAAGTAAGCCATGAAATCCCCCGCGTTTTCCTGGCGGCGATCCCGACAAGTTGCGATTGCGATCTTGATTCTGGCGGCATGGCGGCCAACCGCGCAGGCACAGTCATTCACCGAAACCTCCGAGCAACACCAGGCGCGCATGGCGGCCTGGCGGGAGGCGCGCTTTGGCCTTTTCATCCACTGGGGCCTCTACGCCATCCCCGGTCGCGGCGAATGGGTGCAGTGGAACGAGCAGATTCCCGTGGAGGAATACGCCCGGCTGGCCGATCAGTTCAAGCCGGCGAACTTCGACCCGAATGCTTGGGTGGCCACCGCCAGGGCGGCTGGAATGAAATACATGGTGCTCACGACCCGTCACCACGACGGTTTTGCCCTGTTCGACGATCCCGGCAGCGACTTCACGAGCGTCAAGACCGCGGCGCATCGGGATTTCGTGGCCGACTACGTCAAGGCTGCCCGTGCCGGGGGCATGCTGGTGGGACTCTACTATTCTCCGCTGGATTGGCGGTATCCCGGTTTCTTCTTTCCCGACCTTTACCTCGCGAACGCTGAAACGATGCGCGACCAATATCATCGGCAGATGCGTGAGCTTCTGTCCAATTACGGGAAGATCGACATTCTGTTCTTCGACGGCGGCGAACAGAACTGGCTCGGCTTTGGCGGACAATGGGTGTCCGGCGCCCAGTGGCAGAAACGGCCGCGAGGTGAATCTTATCACGGCCGTTTCAACTGGCAGTCCGATCAAGTTTTCTCGATGCTCCGCGAGCTGCAGCCTGGCGTTGTCATCAACGGACGGGCCGACATGCCCGAAGATTTTCATTCGCGCGAAGGCGACCGGGCCTTGGGCGATTTCGATGCGGAGCATCCGTGGGAATTGTGCACGACACTGGCGGCAGGCGCTTGGGGGTGGAAGACGGGTGCGGCGATCAAGTCGCTCCACGATAGTGTGCAACTTCTGGCGAAGGTTGTGGGCCGCGACGGCAATCTCCTCCTCAACGTCGGTCCGCGACCGGACGGCCAGATTGATCCACCCCAGGCCCAGCGGTTGAAGGAGATCGGCGACTGGCTCGCGAAGAACGGCGAGAGCATTTACGGCACGCGCGGGGGACCATTCCTGCCGGGCACCTTCGGCGTTTCGACCTGTCGGGGCCAGAAGGTCTATGTCCACGTCCTCGACTGGCAAGGCGCGAGCAAGCTGCTTCTGCCGACGATCCCCGCGAAGGTTGTCCACGCTTCGCTGTTGGCCGGCGGCGGGGCGACGGTCTCCCAGACCGATCAAGGCATCGAGATCACGGTGCCGGCTCCCGACCAGAACGACACCGATACGATTGTCGTGCTGGAGCTCGACCAACCGGCGGGTCGTATCAAACCCGTCGCCGCGATTGCCAACTGATGATGCGGGATCATTTCACCTTGAAGCGCCACGTCCTGTCCGCCCCATGAAATCAAAATCCCTCGCCTTGTTTCTGGCCCTCGTGGCCTTCCACCGCTTACTGGCGGCCGATGGGCCTGTGGCGCAGCCTTCAGCGATCCAGATGGCCCCCCCGGCGGCGGGATTGCCGGCCTATCCTGCCATCGTGAAAAAGGAAACTCCGGAAGAACATGCCGCCCGCCTGAAATGGTTTCGCGAGGCGCGATTCGGAATGTTCATCCACTGGGGCGTGTACGCCGTGCCCGCCGGTTGGTGGCAGGGCAAACCCGCCGGCGCCGAATGGATCATGAACCGCGCCAAGATCACGGTGGCCGAATACCGGCCGCTGGCGAGCGACTTCACGGCGGCCAGGTACGATCCGGAGGCCTGGGCCCAGCTCGCTGCGGATGCCGGCATGAAATACGTCGTAATCACCGCCAAGCACCACGACGGCTTCGCGCTCTATGACTCCGCCTATTCCGACTGGAACGCCGCGAAAGTCGGCGCGGCGCGGCGCGATTTGCTGGCACCCCTCGTCAAGGCCGTTCGCGCCCGCGGCCTCCGCTTCGGCGCCTACTATTCGCAATCGCAGGACTGGGTGAATCCGGGCGGCGGGAAGGGCAACACGCCGCCGTGGGACGAAGTGCAGAAGCGGGGGTCGTTCGATGAATACCTCGCGACGATCGCGCTGCCGCAAGTCCGCGAGATCATGGAGAAATTCCAGCCCGATATTCTCTGGTGGGACACCGAATATCAGATGACGCCGGAGCGGGCCAAACCGTTCTTCGATCTCGCCTGCTCCTATCCAAATCTGCTCATCAACAGCCGGCTGGGCGGCGGCGTGCTGGGCGACTTTCGAACCTCGGAACAGCGCATACCGGCAAGCGCGATGCTGGGGCGGGCGCTCGAAGTCAACATGACCATCAACAACTCCTGGGGCTACAACCTGACCGACCTGCACTGGAAGTCCGCCCAGCAGCTCATCCGCAATCTCTCCGACATCGCGAGCAAGGACGGCAATTACCTGCTAAACGTGGGACCGACCGCCGAAGGCGAAATCCCCCAGCCGGAAGTGGATCGCCTGCTGGCGATGGGACGCTGGTTGAAAACCAATGGCGAGGCGATCTATGCCACCGAGGGCGGTCCGTATTCCGCACCGCTCCCGTGGGGCCGGACAACGCAGAAAAAACATCCGGACGGCGGCACGACCCTCTACGTTCACGTATGGGAATGGCCCATGGAAGGGAAAATCCTTTTGCCGGGTGTCAAACAGCCCGCCGTTTCGGGCCGCCTGCTTGCGCACGGCGACGCCGTGACTGCAGCGGTCACCCCCGAGGGTCTGGTCGTGACTCTGCCCGGTGCCGCACCCGATCCTGACATATCGGTCGCCGTGCTCGAATTTGCCGGGCCGGTGGAGGTCGCAAATGCGCCGCCCTTGCCGAAAGACACCGAAGCCTCGGGCACGCTCGCCGATCCAAGCAAGTCTCCGCCTGCTCCATAGCGCCCGGTGGAACCGCATGTCCCCAAGCGATCCACGCGCGTTGAGGACTACGCGCTCCACCTGCATGGCATTGTCCGGAAGCATTGAACGAATGGCATCACTTTATACACGATTTATGTCACTCCCTGCTCACCTCGTCCCCCGGCCGCGTTCCGCACCATCCCTCCTGCAACTGGCCGCGTTCGTGATCGGGACGACCGCGCTTTTCCCGGTCGCCAGTTTCACACAAGAAGCACCCGCTGTCGCCCAGACTGTCACTCCCGCCGCCTCACATGTGGAAGAACCCGGCGTCGCCGGCCCCGCCACCGCACCTGGCGCGAATGCCCAGCCTCGCCGCGATACCCCCGAAATGATCGCCGCCGCCCTCAAAGATATCCCCGCTCCTCCCCCCGGCCCCTTTGGGGAGACATGGGAGTCGATTAAGAGGAGCTACAAGGATCCCGAGTGGTTCCGCGACGGCAAGTTCGGCATCATGATGCACTGGGGCATCTACTCCGTCCCAGCGCACGGCAGCGAGTGGTATGTCCGCTACATGTACGGCGGCAACGTCCTTCAGGGAGATGGCGGCGGCAACGCCGCCATCGTCAAGTGGCACACCGAACACTTCGGTCCGCCCACCAAGTTCGGCTACAAGGATTTTCTGCCCGGGTACACCGCGGCCAAGTGGGATCCCGATGCCTGGGCCGCCCTCTTCAAGAAGGCCGGAGCCAGATATGTCCTGGCCCCCGGCGAGCATCACGACGGTTTCTCCAACTGGGATAGCGCGATCAATCCCTACAATGCCAAGAATTACGGACCCAGGCGAGACCTGGTCGGGGATCTCATCAAGGCGCTCGAAAAAGCCGGCCTTAAGACCGGCATTTCCGATCATTCCAGCTTCCATTTCTTCTTTATTCCCGCCCTTCCCGGCAGCGATCAATACGACCCGCAGTGGGCCAGCTTCTACAACGTCGCGGACCGCAGCGACACGGCCCGGGTCAAGTTCATGCACGACTGGGTCGCCAAGAGAATTGAGACCATCGAAAAGTACCATCCCGACATGCTCTGGTTCGACATGAACACCGACCCTGGCTGGGATCCGCTCAAGCTGCGCGTGGCCGCCTACTACTTCAACCGCGCCCGGCAATGGAACAAGGAAGTGGGCATCAGCGCGAAGACCGCCGCCTGGGTCTCGGGACAAATCATGGACTACGAACGGGAGGGACGGGCGCCCATGGAACTGACCGAGTGGGTCTGGCAGCCCGATGATCCCATCACCAACAAATTCGGCTATGTGGAAGGACAAAAGCCATATCCCGCCGACCAGTTTGTCTGGAAGCTCATCGAGAACGTGAGCAAGAACGGCAATCTCCTCCTGAACATCTCCCCGCGGGCGGATGGGACGATCCCGCAGGAGCAGCAAGACGTGCTGCTGGCGATTGGCCGATGGCTGGAGGTGAACGAGGAGGCGATCTACGGCACGCGCCCATGGATCAAGTATGGAGAGGGCCCCGCCGCGGACGCGGCGGCGGATGCGATGGTCACGGCACGCGCCGCCGGGTTTGCCGGCCGGCTCAATGGGAAAAATCAGGGAAGCCCGCTGGTCGCCGGAGGCGGACTGCCGCGCACCGGGTACAAGCCCCAGGACATCCGCTTCACCACGCGCGGCGACACGCTCTATGCGACGGTGATGAGCTGGCCGGGTGAAGAGGCGGTGATCGCCTCGCTGGCCAGCGGCCAGCCGGTGCAGGGAAGGGTCGAGAAGGTCGAGTTGCTCGGTCACCCGGGTGCGCTCGGGTTCACGCAGGACGCCGCCGGCCTGCATGTGAAATTCCCCGCCGAAAAACCCTGCGACTTCGCCTACGTCCTCAAAATCGCCGGACTGAAGCTCGCGTTGCTCGCCCCCGCCTCCGCGGCGACCTCGGGGCCGGTCCCCGCGACCGGTCCGGCACTCGACACCGCGCCTATCCCCGGTGCGATTCCACAGTGAGCCGCCAAGGATTGTTGGACCCGGAATCGCATGAGATCTTGATGGATCCCGCCGACCACCAGGCAACTGAGGCTGGGCAGGGCGAACTCGCGCAGCGTTGACTGCGATTGCGGGCGTACTATCAAGGCCGGCATGACAACGAACTCCTTGGGCCGGATGGCGGTGGCGTTATGGGTCGGCGCAGTCCTTTGGGGATTTCCGGGCACGGCAGCGGCGGCGGATTCCGAACCCGCTCCCGTCGCGATGGGCGACAACACCTACAGCCTCACCCGACGGGCGGGGTTCGCCTTTATCCGCAACACCGCCAGGCTCGAAAAAGAGGCCCGGGCGGACGCGAAAGAATTCTGCGCCGGCCTGGGCCGGAGGATGAAGGAGGTGTCGATGACCTCGCAAAAGGCGTCTCCGATTTTTGGCGGCATTTCTCAGGCGACGATCATCTTCAAGGCCCTCGATCCCGCCGACCCGGAACTGGGCGGCACGCATGCTGTCTCGGCCAACGCGCCGGTTTCCGCGGCCGGGGCGGCCGATCTCGAGAAGCTCGCGGGATTGCACGACCGGAAGCTGTTGTCGGACGCGGAATATGAGGACGCCACGAAGCGGCTGAAGGAGCGCCTGAACGATCTCGACCAACTCGTCGAACTCCATCGGAAGGGCGTTCTCTCGGACACCGAGTTTGAGGCGGCCCGGCGCCGGTTGACAGAGCGCGCGCCATAGCGTGCCGCCCCACGACGGGCAGATAAGGATCAAGGCCCTTCGGCAGGCTCAGGGCCTTCGACTCCGGTCACGCGTCGAATGGCTGCCCGGCGCGAATCGTTCCACGAATTTTTTGGAGCGAATCGGGCCGTTCCCGAGGGGAATCTCCTCTGAAATCTCAAAGGTAGGTCAAAGCCGGGAGCGAATCGACGGGCAGACTTATCGGCTTCCGGACGTCGGATTCGCTCCACATTTTGCCTCCTCGCCGTTCTTAGGGGTAGCATTTACGCGCTTAGGGGTAGGCTAAGTTCAGTCGGCTGGCGGCGCAGTTGGAAGGCTGCGCCCAGATTCCAAAGCACGGCAATTATTACGCCAAACATGATCCGGACAGCTTGGTCCAACTGGCCGAACGATCAATGAATTCGATCCGCGATGAGGTTTTCGCTACCCACAAGGGAGTCGTTCAGCTCAGCGGCTTTGTGGACACTTCGGACCAGAAGTCCGCGGCAGCAAAGATGCTTCGGCCGTTCCCAATGTGACGGACGGCATGAACGACCTAATCGTCAAGTAGTCCGCCGAACCGATCCATGCCAGACCCCGGAAAGATAATCCGGGGAGCGTTTGGCCGACGGCTTTTCTTGGGTGTTCCCTTGAATGTACCGTCGCAGTATTCCGTTTGCGCTCTCGGTTGGCCTTTCGAAAGCAGTTTTTGGGAGGAGGGGAAGACCCCATAGGAGCGGCCACAGCGTCGTGTTACCTTGTGGCCATGAATCTGCTAATCCTTGTAATCGTGCTTCTTCTCCTGTTCGGCGGCGGCGGTTTCTACTTCGGCGGGCCCGCCATCGGTGGTGGCGGTGTTGGCCTCGTTTTACTTATATGCCTAATCATCTTTTTGATGGGCGGATTTCGCAAGAAAAGCTGACTGGGTAATGAACGGCGCGCCAACCTTGGCGGTTGATCGCCCCGCCTTCGAGGAGCAACTCCATTCCGCCCCGCACAGTTCGATACTTAAGTCAGGGACATCGGGGTAATAGCGAAGCGGCTTGGTGAGAGAAATCCCTTCTTCAACCCGTCATAAAAGAATACGCGATGCCAAAGCTAACTACAGCGACCAGAAAGAAAATGCCGACCGGCGAATTCGCATTGCCTGGACGCAGGTATCCAGTCGAGGACAAGGCTCATGCCCGTAATGCCCTTTCCCGCGTGTCACAGGACGGAACGCCCGCCGAAAAGGCGACCGTGCGCCGCAAGGTCCACCGGCTGTTCCCTGGCCTCAAGCAGAAGAGTTAGGCCCCGACCCGGGCGCCGCAGTTGAAATCAGCAGCCGTACCGTCGAAGTACAGCTGCGCACTTCGACCGTGAGGTTTTACACGCAGGAATTGGAGCGGTTCATGGCAAATGCAGGAGACAAACAGCGAACGGGCGCAATCAACCGCGAGATGGTCCACGGCACATCGATAGCAGGTCGATCAAAAGCCGCCCGCATGCGCTCCGAGCGATCCGGTGTCGGCCGACACCGGGTCTACTCGCTATGCGAGTTCACTGAGACGGAATAGGCTTTGGCCGCACCGACTTTCGGGCTTGCTAGGGACACCGCGCCCGGGTTGCTCTCCCAATGCGGTGGTTCCTGCCTTCGGCCCGAATCGACCGACTCCTGCCGCCCGGCAGGCCGCGCCGAGATTTTATGCAAACCTCTCCCAACCCCTTGGAGCGCTCGAAACCGTGGATGCGAAGTGTGGCCGCCGTCGCAGTCATGCTGCTGCTCGCTGCGCCGGCGATCGCGCAGGACGGTTCGCTGGTGCTAGCGCGCAACGGCCGGGTGATCGCGCTGGTCCCCTACGCGCCCAATATCGTGCGAATCACCCTCAGCACCGACCAGTCCGCCGCCACCGACGGCCCGGGCTACGGCGTGGTGGCGCAACCCTCCCCGGCGGGGTGGTCGCACGAGCGTGAGGCGGATGGCGGGGATGTCTTCCGATCGGCGGCGATGGTCGTCCGGGTGGCGCCAGCGGATCTGACGAAAGACCAGTTGCCGCAGCCGATGCCCCTCGACGCCCTGAACCAGCAGCTTCGCGACCAGTACTTCGGAGGGCTGTTCGACCACGATGGTCCGCACGAGGATGCGGTGCGGGTGTCGAGCCCCGACGGGCGAGTGCTGCTGCAGATGCGGAATTGGACGATGGCCCCGGAGAGTAAGGAAGTCGCCCAAGCCCATCCCGGCGATAAGGGATACCGGATCGGCGCGCTCTTCGACTCCCCGACCGGGGAGCATTACTACGGGCTCGGGCAACAGCAGAAGGGCTGGATGGACCTGCGCGATCACGAGATCCACTGCTGGCACGAGTACTCCGCGATCGGCGGCCAGGATGTCGGGGTTCCGTTCATGGTGTCCAGCCGCGGGTATGGGCTGATTTGGGACAATCCCTCGAAGACCACGGTGGATCTGGGGTTCAATCAGCGGAACACGTGGTCCTCGGAGGTGGGGGACCGCGTGTCGTATTTTGTCATCGCCGGAAGTTCGAGCGATGAAATCTACGAGGGCTACAGGCGGCTGACCGGCGTCACGCACCTGCTGCCGCGGGCGGTCTATGGGTACCTCCAGAGCAAGGCCATCTATCCCACCCAGGACCAAATCCTGGATCTCGCGCGGGAATACCGAGTCAAGCAAATGCCGCTCGATGTGGTTGTGGTCGATTTCCTGAACATGACGCGGCAGGGGGAACTGGACCTGGATCCGAAGCGCTGGCCCGATCCCGCGGCGATGAACCGGGAACTCCATGCGATGGATGTCCGCACGCTCTTGAGCGTTTGGCCCCATTTCGCGCCGGGGACGCAATTCTACGAGATGTTGCAAAGTCGAGGATGGCTCATTCACCGGCCGGACGGGAACCCCGATCTGGGATGGGGCCCGAAAACGATCGGCCCCAATCTCGACTCCACGAACCCCGCCGCGGCGCGGTGGTTCTGGGAGCAGATCCGCGACCGGTACGTGAAGCCGTATGGGTTCGACTATCTCTGGCTCGATGAGACCGAGCCGGACATCGACCCCGAGCCGGACGTGTTCGCGATCGGGTCGGGCGCGCGTTACTATAACGTGTACCCGCTGTTCCACACCGCCGCGGTGTACGAGGGGTTCCGGCGGGATTTCGGCGACAGCCGGCGCGTCATGATTCTTGCGCGCGCCGCGTACCTTGGCGCCCAGCGCAACGGCACCGTGTTCTGGTCGAGCGACATCATGGCCACTTGGGACATGCTCAAGCGTTCGATTCCGGCGGGGTTGAATTTCACAGCGACCGGATTGCCGTATTGGGACACGGATATCGCCGGGTTCTTCTCCCCCACGATTCCGCCGGATTATCATGCCGCCCGCCGGCCGCTGATCGACGGATCGGATGCGCGCGAGGTCATCGACCATTACGAGGACTACCCCGAGCTGTTTGTGCGGTGGTTCGAATGGGGCGCCTTTCAGCCGGTCATGCGGGCGCATGGCGAGCGGATGCACAACGAAGTCTGGTCGTATGGTCGGGAGGCGGAGCCGATCCTCGCCCGCTATCTGAGGCTTCGGTATCAGCTTCTGCCCTACACCTACTCGAACGCGTACCGGACCTACCGAACCGGCGCGCCGTACATGCGGGCCCTCTTCATGGATTTTCCGGCCGATCCCAAGGTGGCGGATATCCCGGACGAGTACATGTATGGGCCGGCCTTCCTGGTCGCGCCGGTGACCGAACAGGGCGCGACCCAGCGGGCGGTGTACCTGCCGGCGGGATGCGACTGGTACAACTACTGGACTAATGAGCGGCTGCACGGCGGGCAGACGATCGTGGCGGATGCACGCATCGATGTCCTGCCGTTGTTTGTCCGGGCCGGGAGCATCGTGCCGTTGGGTTCGGAGGTGCAAAGCGCCGAGCAGTCGCAGACGATTGTGTCGATCAGGGTCTATCCCGGAGCGAATGGCCGTTTCGAGCTCTTTAGGGACGATGGCACGACCTACGCCTATGAACGCACGGGCGGACACGTCACCCAACTGGTTTGGGATGACGCTGCCCGACAACTCACGGGCTCGGAGCAGGTGCCCGTCACGGTCGTGGGGCAGTAAGGTTTTTCGCGGCGTATCGCCTGCTCTGAAGGCGGCCGGCAGGGGTGATTCTGAAGCGGCGAGACGCC
>Ga0265323_10001690_pt1 | contig 10539 bp, 8 predicted proteins | sample 41225metaG_FD_193580 | JGI IMG/M metagenome (GOLD analysis project Ga0265323, IMG submission 193580) | Rhizosphere microbial communities from Carex aquatilis grown in University of Washington, Seatle, WA, United States - 4-12-25 metaG | ecosystem: Host-associated > Plants > Roots > Rhizosphere >... | reverse complement strand
ATAACATGCCGTACACACATTGTCCATACATATTTCAACCCCAAAAATGCAAACCCGACATCTATGCCCATATGAGGACCAATCTTTCCGGCCTCTTTTGCGCACGAAAGGGTTCGCATTCAGCAACGAAAAACTTAGTTCAACGCCTGCCCTCCCCAGCGAGTGTTCATCCTGTAATCGATAACCCGCTCACGATCCTCCTCAGTATCGGTCCGCGGTGACGCGGGTATAAGATCAGCCGCGTGGACCAACAACCCGAACACGAAAACCGTCAGGCCAAGTCCGATGGCCCAGGGATCCCTACCCAATCCGTAACCGATCGATGCTCCGATAATGCCCCAAAGCGCGCTGAGCGCAATCGTGGCATAAATTTTTCCACCCGGAAAGGCCAGCAACCCCCACAGCACCAAAAGCATCACACCAAAGACAATCCACGACAGATGCGCAACGGCATACACTCCCGAAAACAACACGGCTTCAAACGCCAGAATCCCGCAGGCCCTGTCGGCCAATCCTTTCAAAATTCTTACAAACGCGCTACGCATAATGCACCGAAAAATTACAAATTATTAAGCGAGGAAAGTCTCCAAAAAGTCTCCAAAAAAGTTTCAAATTCGTTGAACTCCATTCAGCTCCATAAAATAAAAAAGGCCCTGTGTCTCGTCGACAGAGCCTCAAAATTCGAAAATACCGACGGGCGGTAAAACTAGTCCAGAACCCCACCCCATTCAAGTGCGCTAGCCAGCTGCGCTACGCCCCGATATAAACACTGCAGGGCGAAAACGCCCTATGCCCATAAATAATCTTAATATAAATTAGTAATAAAAACTGGCTTATTATACAAAAAACTGGCCCATTGCAAAGAAAAAATCCCGACAATGACGGAAGGTCTGTTCAACTACTCTTGTTTCAGGCTGCGCATCATCAGGTCAGCTACGGCCTCTTGAGCTGGCTTACGCTGATATATGATCTCGTAGACCGCACGGGTGATCGGCATTTCAATTTTGAGCTTCCGGGCCAGATGATGGACTGCCTTGACTGTTACAACCCCTTCTGCGACCGCATCCATGGAGGCCAGGATTTCCTTGATCGAACGGCCTTTCCCGAGCTCCTGTCCCACGGTCCGGTTACGACTGTTGGGACTAAAACAGGTCGTTGCCAAATCTCCCAGGCCGGCCAGCCCCATAAAGGTCTCTGGCTTTGCTTTCAAGGCTTTCCCCAGGCGTGACATCTCCACCAAACCCCTGGTGAGAAGTGCGGATTTGGCATTGGTACCATAGCCGAGCCCATCGCAAACACCGCACGCCAACGCGATCACGTTCTTGACACTGCCGCAGAGCTCAACACCGATAACATCACTGTTCGTGTAAACCCGGAAATAATCGCAGCTGAAGATGCCTTGAAGCTCAGCGGCGTCCTTGGTTCGGGCGCAGGCCACGACCGCAGTGGTCGGCATCTTGCGCGCCACCTCGACCGCGATGGTCGGCCCGGAAAGGACCGCGACCGCGACCTTACCCAATTCCTTTTGAATAAGCTGGGACATGGTCAGGAAACTCTTGAGCTCAAGTCCTTTGATAACGCTCACGAAAAGTTTGCCCTGAAATGAAATCGTCTTGATGCTGCGTAGGACGCTGACAACGTACTGGGAAGGAACCGCCAGAATGACGATATCCGCGGTATCAACAGCCGTATTCAAGTCCGCGGTGATCAGGATCCCCTCAGGGATTATGATGTCCGGCAGGAATTTACGGTTTTTGCGGGTAAATTGGACCTCGCTGGCATAGTCCGGGAACGCACTCCAGACCGTGATCGGGAAGCCTTTCTCGCTTAGGAGAATAGCCAAGGTCGTGCCCCAGGCACCATCACCGATGATCGCGATCTTTTTCATGAGGGATCTCCCGGCACCCGGCGCTTATACGATCATTTCGTCCGTGGGTCAAAATAAGGTAAGCCATATGTTAAAACATGTTTGACAGAGTACTAGCGCCAAACAAATATCTCGCGCAAGATCTCCCAGTAATAGGCCGCGCCCCAACGCAGGACCTGTAATTTTGCGACTCCGCCTTCACGCTTGGGCTCATCACCCGGGATCTCCGCCAGCTTTAAGCGCCGCTTGGCCGCCCGGATCGACAACAAAGGCTCCCAGCTCACATGCGTGTGAAAAAGCCTCTCCTCGAACCGGTAACTTTCATCTTTGTCCAGGTCCAGCTCCTCAATGAGACTGGTGCGATAAATGCGGTAGATGACCATCGCGTCCGTATATTTCGCGCGGTGAAAAAAGTTGATGGAGCCCGTGAACAGCCAGTTGCCAAAGCCGGTGACGGCCGTATCGTCATAACTCTTGGCGCCCGGCGCATAGCGTGAGACAATGACCATATCATAGCCTTCCCGGAACTTGTCGACACAGGGTTTAAGAAGTTCCGGGATGGAATTCCCGTCAGGACTGAAGGTGAGAATGGCATCCCCTTTGATATGCGGCAGGGCATCCATGTAAGCGCCGCGAATCCCCGGGAGCTTCTGGATCACAACATCATAACCCAGCTCGCGCGCGATCTCGACGGTCCGGTCCGTGGAATTCCCGTCCACGACGAGGATCTGCGCGAACAGGCTCTTGTCCACCTTGTGCATGACGGTTCTCATGCCGTCTTCTTCATTCAATGTCGGGATAAGGAGAGTGACCTTCATATGTCCTTTCACGTCCGTGTTACGATGTCGAACGTCTCACATCATGGAGCGAGGGACGGGAATCGAACCCGCGCTATCAGCTTGGAAGGCTGAAGATCTACCACTGATCTACCCTCGCAAAAGAAAACGCCGTGAAAAACGTGGATTGACTATATATCAATGGGAATAACCAGTCAAGGCGAAAGAGGGTTTTCCCCTTCAATAAAAGCTTTTGCACGTGAGTTTTCTGGCGCCACCATGTCCAGTCCAATAGACCGCAGATATCTATTGCCCAAAATATTAATTCTTCCTAAAATAGCCTCCAATGCTGAACAGCACCTCGCCCTATCTTTCCCTGGTCTTTTCATTCCGCAACGAAGAGACCACCATCCCTGAACTCCTGCGCCGGATCCGCCTGGTCATGCAAGGCCTGATGACTGATAAGACGATCCGCGGCTACGAGCTGATCTTCGTGGACGATGCTTCGACCGACCGCTCGGCTTCCCTATTAAAAGAGGCTGACCAGAATGTGCACGATATCCGTCTTTTGACCATGTCGCGCACCTTTGGCGTAGCCCCCTGCGTCATGGCCGGGTTAAGGAACGCCAAAGGGGACGTGGTCATTTACATGGATTCTGACCTGCAGGACCCGCCGGAATTGATCCCGGAGATGGTCAAGACCTGGAGGAACGGCGACAACATCGACGTTGTTCATACATTAAGGCGGAGCCGAGCCGGAGAATCCCCCTTCAAGATGTTCATCACCCGGATCGGCTATGCGATCCTGAACCGCTACTCGAACGTCCCGATCCCTCGCGAAGCCGGGGATTTCAAGCTGCTTTCCAGGAAAGTCGTGAACCATGTCCTCCAGTTCAAAGAATACAAACCCTTCATGCGCGGCATCGTTTCCTGGATCGGGTTCAAACAGGTCTTCATTCCTTACGACCGCCAGCCGCGCTTTAACGGCAAAAGCAAATTCTTTGTGATCGGCAAGAAAGTCATCAGCAATTTTCTCACCTCGGCGCTCGTGAACTTCTCCTCCGTTCCGCTCCAGATCGCCTCCTACTGCGGCCTGTGCTCGATCCTGATCGACTTTATCCTGCTCATCTGGGTCGGGGTACAGATCATCCAGGGCCACGCCATTCCCGGTTGGACCGGGCTCACGCTCATCATCCTGTTCATCGGGGGCGTTCAGCTCTTCTGCATCGGCATGATCGGGCTATACCTGAATTCCGTCCACGAACAGATCAAAAACCGCCCCGGTTACATCATCGCCGCGACCCACGGTTTCTCTGACGAAGCCAAATGACACGTAACCAGTACTTGAACTTAAAATTTAGGATCATCCTGACCGCGCTGCGCAAGAGGAAGATCACGCTGCGTAAGCTTTGGAACGCGGCTGGCTGCAGTCTGTCATATCTGTTGCAGAACGAACATTCGGGACTAATGCCGGTCGTGCTCAGTCTCGAGCTAGGCAATGACTGCAATACCTCCTGCCTTTTCTGCCGCGACGAAGAGGGCACTATCTACAACATCAATCCGGCCGAACCGCTTTTGGGTGGCATCGCAAAAGGCAGAATGCCCGTCGACATGGCGGAGGATTTCATCCGGCAAGCGGGACGGGACGCCTTGATCGCCGTGCTTTACACCAACGGCGAACCGCTGCTATACAACCACCTGGGCCGCATCGTAAAATGCTGCACGGACCATGGACTGGCCAGCATGATCGCGACGAACGGCCTTTTGCTGAACGAGCTCCGTATCCGGGAGCTCTTGAACAACGGGATCGACTTCATCAAAGTTCAATTGAGTGGATTCACGCAGGACGTTTACTCGGTCCAGGTCCGCCGTGGCGATGTTGAGCAACTCAAGGACAATATCCGGCTCCTGATAAAAATAAGGAACGCCGGCCATCACGACACGGTCATCCTGGTTGACTGGATCTCCTACCAGTACAACGCCCACCAGCTGCCGCTCATTGCACAATTCTGCCAGGAGCTGAACATCATGCTGAACATCCGCCCCGGGAATCCCCGCGGAGGGCTGGAAGGCAAGGAACCGGCCCTGCCGGCAGAAAAGCTTCCGCTCGAAGAATCCTGCGACTGGCCCTGGAAAACCCTGCAGGTCAACTTTAACGGCGACATCCTGATCTGCTGCGACGGCGTGGTCTTCAGTGGCTGTCCAGCCCTAGCGACACATACTACCGGAAAAACCGACCTGAGAAATGTCTGGAACGGTGCAGCATTCCAGAACGTCAGGCAATCGTTAAAGACCCGGGGCCGCGCTGCTATTCCGATCTGCGCGCAATGTTCGCGAAGAGGAATCCATTTCAAATGGTGAGCTTCCCGCTACGAAACAAGACCTTTTGGACGGCCCTTGCGATCACAGTCGTGACGTTCCTGGCCTACTGTCCGGCGCTCTTTAACGACTTTCTTCACTGGGATGATTTTGTCCTGGTCGTAGGCAACCCCCTGATCGCCCAGGCGCAAGGCTTGCAGCTCAAGGGGATCTTCACATCGATCGTAACCCGGGCCTACATGCCGCTCACGATCCTTTCCTTCGGGATGGAGCACGCGCTCTTCAAGCTGAACCCATTCTTTTACCATCTCGACAACCTGGTCTTGCACATCGGGACGTCCCTGCTGATCTTCTGGCTTGGCCGGAGACTAAAATTCTCGCTGCGGTCCTCAGCTATCGCGGCCCTGCTGTTTGCCATTCACCCTATGCACGTCGTCTCTGTGGCAACAGTGTCAGAGAGAAAAGACGCCCTTTACGCACCGCTGTACCTCCTGGCCGTGCACCAGTACCTGACATTTTCCGAGACCAAAAAGATCCGGCCGTATCTCTGGTCCCTGTTCTTTTGTCTGCTGAGCATGCTCGCCAAGCCCATGGCCTTGAGCCTGCCCTTGGCCTTGCTTTGTCTCGACTTTATCCGCGAAAGAAAGTTGGACCTCAGAGGCCAGACTGACAAGCTCCCGTACTTTCTAATCATCGCCCCCTTGGCCTGGATCACCTATACATACCACATGCGCGTCCCGTTCAATCCGACGGAAGGACCGCTCATCTGGATCTGGAGCTTCGTCTTTTATCCGGTCAAATTCCTGTTCCCCGCGGTCCTGACACCGCTCTATACGCTTCCTGAGCCCATCAATCTCCAGAATCCGTATTTTTTTCTCGCGATCGCGCTATTTGCTGCCGCGATTTTGGCGGTTCTCTTTTTTCGAAAGAACAGATTGTGGATCTTTGCCTGCGGGTTCTACATCATTTCGATCTTCTACCTGCTACGCTTCAATACAGCCGGCGACACGCCGGTGGTGGCTGACCAGTACATGTATCTGGCCAGTCTGGGCTTTTGTATTTTTATCGGTTTTCATGTCGACCGGTTCATGGCCACAACTAAAAAGGTCCGCACCATTACGATCACGGCAACCCTGCTAGTATTCTCACTTCTCGCTGCCAAAACGTTCCAGCAGTGCGGCATTTGGAAAGACGACCTGTCTTTCCTCTCTGCCATTGAAAGAGACAACCCGAACTATCGCATGGTCCATAATCTGCTCGGCCATTATTACATCCAGCGTGGACAAAATGAACTCGCGATCGAGCAGTTCAACAAAGCACTGGGTTTCAAGAAAGAATACGATTACTGGCTCTACGGCAACATCGGCATCGCTTACGTCGGGATGGGCAATACAGATGCGGCGATCAAGGCCTATGACCGGTCGCTGGCCATGAACCCCGAATGCCCGGAAACCTATATGAACCGCGCAACCGTATACGACGAGCTGGGGCAATTCGACCTGGCCTTCAGTGATTATTCCAATGCTATCAAATACAATCCGCAATTCGCCCAGGCTTACCACAACCGGGCGATCCTTTACTACCGCCGGGGCGAGTTCGCGCGAGCCGTTAGGGATCTGACGCGGGCTATCGAGATCATTCCGGAATTCCTGACCGCCTATTATTTCCGCGGCCAGATCTATTCGGTCATGGGGGAACGCGACAAGGCGATAAGCGACCTGGACAAAGTCCTAAAACTCAAACCGGGCTATGCTGCCGCTGGACCCAAAAAAGAGGCTTTGCTAAAAGGCAATGGTCCCTTGCGCCCAACACTGGACATCCCTCCCGACACCTTTTCCCAGGGGCCGTGGAAAGGGGACCAATACAAGAATTACCTGTCGGATAAGGACTATATCTATCAGCTCTAATCGCTTTGGCTAAACCGATTTCAGAAACCAGACGGTTCTCCCGAATAAATGCAAAAAGACCTTCGCCCCATTTGAGAGAAGGTCTTTTGCTTAAAAAAACATGGTGGGCAGGCAAGGATTCGAACCTTGGAAGCGCAAGCGCAACAGATTTACAGTCTGTCCCCTTTGGCCACTTGGGTACCTACCCGAAACTTCTATATGGAGCCGACGAAGGGAATTGAACCCCCGACCCGCGGTTTACAAAACCGCTGCTCTACCAACTGAGCTACATCGGCATGAATTCAATTTTACCCCATATGCTCGCCGACGTTACGAGCCTCTTATGGAGGGCGTCATAATATCAAAATTGAATATTTATGTAAAGAGGGAATGTTCAATTTACGAATCTTTGCTATCATGAAGACATGCTTGAAGCTATTACGATCAAGAATTTCGGTATTATTGAAAGCATCTCCCTCGATTGCTCACCCGGGCTCACGGTCCTGACCGGCGAGACCGGAGCCGGGAAATCCATCCTGATCGATGCCCTGCGGTTCTGTCTGGGCGAACGGTTCCAGGCTAGCCACCTGCGTGACGGCGCCGAACAGTGCCTGGTCGAAGCAGTGCTGCGGCTGGATCCCCGACTCGCTAAAACGGTCCCGCTCCTGGAAGACTTCCCTGCTGATGATCACTTGCTCGTCATCCAGCGCACCGTGACCGCTGACGGCAAAAACCGCATCAAGATCAACGGGCTCACCGCGACCGTCGCCCAACTAAAAGAGATCGGCGACCGCTTGATCGATTTCCACGGCCCCCACGACCACCAGCTCTTGCTGGCCGAGAACATGCACCTGAACATCTTGGATGCCCTCACGGAGTTCGGCAAGGCCCAGGCCACTTATACCAGCCGGTATCAGGAATATCGCGAGATCATAAAAAAGATCGCCAGCCTCAAAGAACTGTCCCAGTCCCGCGAAAGGGACCTTGACCTTCTGGCCCACCAGATCAAGGAACTGGGCCAGGTCCCGCTGGACGAAGAACGCTACAAAGAGCTGGAGTCCGATCAGGTTAAGCTCAACAACGCCGAAAAACTTTTTGAGAACATCGACCAGGCCCTGAGCACGCTTGAGAACGAGGATGCGGGCTTGGAGAGCCAACTATCCCGCGCCTATAAGCCGATCCAGAAACTGGCCGAGATCGATCAGAACGCCTCCAGCTATCTTGATGAGCTGGCCTCCCTCCAGGATAACACGCAAACGCTGCTTGCCAATCTGCACGCTTATGCCGAATCACTCCACTTTGACCCTGACTATGCCAAAGAGATCAATGAAAAGTTCGACATTTACCACGATATCAAGCGGAAATATGGGCCTACACTTGAAAAAGCGCAAAAATTTTATGAATCGGCCAAAGAGAAATACGACCTTCTAAACGACTACGAGCACAATGAGGGAACGCTCCAAAAAGACCTCGCCACAAAAGAAAAAGAGCTTGCCGAGACCGCCTCAGAGCTCAGCAAGAAGCGGAAGAAGACCGCTGCGCTCCTCAAGACGACAATTGAAACCGAACTGCAGGAACTGGGTTTTAAATCCGTCCAGTTCGAGGCCCGGGTCGAGAAAGACGATTTCGGGCCCGCGGGTCGTGACAAAGTCGTGTTCTTTATCAGCCCGAACGCCGGCGAGAGCCTCAAACCCCTGGCCGAGATCGTTTCCTCCGGTGAATCAGCGCGTATCATGCTGGCGATCAAAAAAGCCCTCATGAAAGTCGATCCCGTGCCGGTCCTGATCTTTGATGAGATCGATGCCCAGATCGGCGGACGGCTCGGCACGGTCATCGGCACCAAGCTCAAGGAGATCAGCTGTCATCGGCAGGTCATCCTGATCACCCACCTGCCGCAGATCGCGGCCTTTGCGGACACGCATTTCAAGATCTCCAAGGTCGTCCACGCCGGCCGCACCAAGACGCTGGTAGCGCCGGTCAATGGCCCGGACCGTATACAGGAGCTGGCCCACATGATGGCGGGAGATAAAATGACACCGGTCGCCATCAAACATGCCGAAGACATGCTGGCCCAGGCCAAGAAACAAAAATAAAAGGCGGATTTGATTTGCGCGCCCGCTTGTGGTATCGTACCCGTCATCCATCTTAAATCCAACCTGTTCTTCAAAGGAGTACTCGATATGAAAAAGATCGGTATCATCACTTCCGGAGGCGACTGCGGCGGCCTGAACGGCGTGGTCAAAGGCGCGGCCCAGATGGCCAACAGCCTCGGCATCACCCCCTACATCATCCCCAACGGCTACGCCGGGCTTTATAACCTCATCGACTACGACACACTGCCCTGCTTGACGCCCGACCGCGCAGATCAGATCGGCGCGCTCATGGCGGGTTCGGAAGCCGGGCACTCCCGTGTCAAGGTCAAGAAGATCGAGGATCCCAAGAAATACGAACGCATCAAGGCGGGACTGCAAAAATTCAGCATCGACGGCCTGGTCATTTCCGGCGGCGACGATTCCGGTTCAGTCATGGTCGACCTGTTCGAGCAGGGCATCAAATGCGTCCATGCCCCCAAGACCATGGACCTGGACCTCCAGACCTACTCGGTCGGCGGCGACTCCACGATCAATCGGATCGCGACCTTCCTGGACGATCTCAAGACGACCGCCTACACCCACAACCGCATACTCGTGATGGAGGTTTTCGGACGTTACGCCGGCCACACCGCGTTCCGCGGAGGCGTTGCGGCGGATGCGGATGCCGTCCTCATCCCCGAGATCCCCACGGACTTTGATATAGTTTACCAGCATATGAAAGAGCACTATTTCGGCCGGATCTTCCGCAGCGACGTCTTCTCCGGTGCCTACATGATCGTGGTCGCCGAAGGCCTGAAGACCGCCGACGGCTCGGAGATCTACGACGAATCCGCTGGCGTTGATTCTTTCGGCCACAAAAAACTGGCCGGGGCCGCGAAATATGTCTGCCAAGAACTCACCAAGCGCCTCAAGGCCGACCCGGAAATCAAAGTCCTCATGAAGAAAGCCAAAATGTATGTCGAGAAGATGAACGAAATACCCGAAGTCCGCGCGGTCGTTCCGGGCCATCTTGTCAGGAGCGGGCATTCCTCGGCCTATGATGCCATTTTCGGAAAAGAGGCCGGGGCGGCCGCGGTTCTGCTGCTCAAGGCGGGGACTGTCGGGGTCACGATCGTGGGGATCGATGGCGATAAGGTCCGCTATATGGAATCAAAGAAAGCGATCGTGCAAAGACATGTCGATCTGAACCAGATCGCGGTCTATGAACAGCTGGGGATCTGCTTTGGACGTCCGGTCATGCCATTCAATCCGGTGTTTGAGAAAGCGGAAGGAAAAATTCCCCGGCACCTATAATCGTTCAAAAATCGTTAATCACAAAAAGCCCCCGCTGTTTACGGGGGCTTTTGTTTATTAACATTATTTTTTAAGGTCGCGCATAAACAGGATCACGTTGCCTTGCCGGCGAATGACTTTCCACGATGGCTGATGGACAAAGGCTTTGACGCGCGCCAGGGATTGGCTCTGTATATCCAGCACAACGTTAAGCCAGCGGTCATCCATGTCCAGCAAAGCATAACCGATGGAGCCAGGCAAGCGGAACGGCGCACCGGTATACAATTCCGAATACCGCATCTGCCGCGGGTCCTGGAACATATCGT
>Ga0265323_10001688_pt1 | contig 10553 bp, 7 predicted proteins | sample 41225metaG_FD_193580 | JGI IMG/M metagenome (GOLD analysis project Ga0265323, IMG submission 193580) | Rhizosphere microbial communities from Carex aquatilis grown in University of Washington, Seatle, WA, United States - 4-12-25 metaG | ecosystem: Host-associated > Plants > Roots > Rhizosphere >... | reverse complement strand
GACCAAGCAGCCGGTGCGCTTCGGCGATGTGGCCCTCCGCCTGGTGGATATCAACCCCAAGAAGTACACCTACACGGTGATCGTTCTGGCGGACGATAAGCCGGTCACCAAGAGGGACAAGAGCATCAACGAGCCGGTCCAGTTCTACACCCTCAAGGGCGGCCACACGCCGTACGAGCTGGTGATCAACCAGATCACCAAGGACAGCATCGTGGGCTACCTGTCCACGCCCAAGGACGCCTCCGCGCGATAGCCGGATCCGGTTCCATTTCGAAACCCCTCGCTTACGGGGTATCCCCTGGGCCCGGCTCCGTTCGGAGCCCCGACCTTGAGGGAGTGGTCTCGCGCAAGGGCACCGAATCACACGGTCGAATACCTACTTCGCCGCCTCTGGAGCGGTGTTCTCCACCAGCTTGTCCAGGTGCATCGAGTAGATTGCGGGCTTCCCTTCCCGGTCGCTCTCGAAGTACAGCCGCTGGCTGTCCGGAGAGAAGATAAGGCACACCGCTGCCGGATCGCTCGAGCGGTGTTCGCACAGGGTCCGCTCGTTTCCGGTAGCCCGCAACAGCAACAGCACGTGCGGCGAGGCGTGGTTGGCGCTGGCGCCCGCGAACACTGAGGTGTCCCGGTTGGCCGCGAAACTGGCGAACTGGCTGGTTTTGGACACCAGCTTGTCGGCGCCCGTATCCGGCCAGTGCTCGCGGATGGCGTGCAGTTGGGAGGGGTCCTCGGGATAAACCAGGTAGAGCAGGCTACGCCCGTCTGGCGCCCAGATGGCGGCGCGCGCGCTGCCGGCGGCCAGCTTCAGCCGGCGGGGCGGGTGCGCCTCCCGCCCGGCCAGCCACAGGCCCTGATTGCCGGCTGCGTAGAGCATCTCGCCGGCGTGGGATGGCCGCGGCCGCGGGTCGGCGATCGCCTCCGCCGATTCCACCACCGTGCGCGCCAGGCCCCCGGCCAGCGGGACCAGCAGCAGCCGCGAGCCGCCCGGACCGGTTTCCACCATCGCGGCTCCCCCGGACCCGACAGCCATTCCGCGCCCCGGTTCCCAGCCGTCAGCCACGCGGTGGATCTCCCTCTCCTTGCGGCCGAACACCGACAGAAACAGGGAGCGCCCGGCGCCGTAGCAGAACCCGCGGTCATCCGGCGTCAGCGTCAGCGCGCCGCTCGCCAGATCGCGGGTTTCGGCCAGCTGACGGGTCTCGCCGGTTTTCAGATCCAGGCGGAACGGCTGCGGCGAGCCGGTGCGCCCGCTGGCGAACAGCAGGTAAGCGCCGTTGCGCGGGATGGCGCGGCCGTAGTACGCCGGCAGGGTGCTGGAGTAAGCCGGATCGGTCAGGCGGTACACGTCCAGATCGGTGCTGGGGTCGGAGTAGTGCCGCGCCTCCGAGGGAAATGAGGGAAGCTTCGCTCCGTCGGCTGCCGCGCCGGCCGCCGCCAGAGCGGTGAACAGGAATCCTCGGCGCGTCCAGCGGCGCCGCGCATGGGGCATAACGAGATAGTAGCAGGAGCCAACGCGGCGGGGCCGCCCTACCCGCGAATCGCCCAGCGGGCCAGGTCGGAGTAGGACGCCGTCTTGCCCTGCATCAGGATGCCGACGCGGAAAATGCGCGCCGCCGCCCAGGTTGTCGCCCAGGTCCAGAGCAGCACCCCCAACAGGCCCACCCAGGGCTGCCAGGCCGGAACGCCGCCGGGCATCGCCTGGCGCAACAGCATCAGCATGGGCGTAAACGGCGGAAACAGCGACAGCGCGGTGGCCAGGGCGCCGTTGGACTGCTGCATCATCGGCATCATGACGAAAACCGGAAGCAGCACCGGCATGAACAGAAAAATGGCGAGGTGCTGCGCATCGGTGGGGCTGGCACAGGCTGCGCCCAGCGCCGCCGCCAGGCCGCAGATCACCATCACATCCGCCGCCATGTAGACCACGAACCACGGCAGTACGCTCAGCGGCGCCAGTCCCATCATGGCCATGGCCTGCAGCACCATCAGGCCGCCCGCCACGTAGACCACCGAGCTGGTGAGGGAGAGCCACACGGCGGCCACCACCTTGCCCATGATCAACTCGAACGGCGTCGCCGACGCCAGCAGCATCTCGTATACCCGCTGCATCTTGTCCTCGGCCACCCCGCCCAGCATGGGGCCGGAGGATGCCAGGACGATCATCATCATCAGCATCACCAGCACGAACGGGACCATGAAGGTGGCCACCTCGTCCTTCTTGCGCCCCCTGGCGATCCGGCCGGTGTTTTCGTCGCGCGCGATCAGGCTCATGGGCTGGACGGTGGTCGCAGCCAGCACCTCCGCGAAATGAGAGCGGTCCAACCCGAGTTGGGCCAGCCGGACACGGCGCAAACCGTCGCTCACCGGGCCGCCAAGCCACGAGCGGGTTTCGTCTATGCCGCCCGCGTTCGAATAGTAGTTGACCCGGCTGGCTTCCGGCGTTTTCTCGTCCGCTTCGTCCCTGGCTTTCGGCGGATGCACGGAGTCGCGGCCGATTTCCAGGAACGCGAAAAGTTCGCGGCGGCGGACGCGGCCGGAGAGTTGCAGGAGCTGGCCACTCGGGTCGGCATCGTCGGGCGCCACGGTTTCGAAATCGTAGCGCGGCTTCAACTGCTTGCCCGACTTCCTGTCGAACATCTCCCGGGCGCTTCTGTCCGCGGCCGCCTCCACGATGGCCGCCGCCGCCACGCCGGTGCGGTCGACGATGGCGATGCGCCGCGGCTGCAGGTCCGGCTTCGCCTTCGCCAACTGGGCGACGAAAATGCCGCTACAGCCCAGAATGGGCGCCACGATGAGGCCCAGCAGGAACGGCTTGGAGCGGACGGCCGCCAGGTAGTCGCGTTTGGCTACCAGCAAAACTCTATTCATGACGAGCCTCCCTCTCTTCGGCCGCTTCCGGGCCGGCGATGCGCACGAAAATGTCGTGCAGCGACGGCCTGGCAATCGCGAACCCGGTCACCCGCGTGCGATCCAGCAGCGCGCGCAGCACTTCCTGCGGATCGCAACCGGGCGCCATCCGCAGTTCCTGCACGTGGCCGAGGTCCCGCACCTTTTCGACGCCCGGCAGATTGTCGAATCCGCCCGCGGCGGATACGCGGATCGTGTCGCTCCCGTACTGCCGCTGAATCTCTTCCAGGGTTCCGTCCAGCACCTTGCGCCCGCGATAGATCATCAGAATGGAATCGCACAGGCTCTCGGCCACGGTCATGTCGTGGGTGCTGAGGATGACAGTGGCGCCGCGGCGCCGCAAATCCAGAATGGCGGTGCGGATGGTGTCCACGCTCACCGGGTCCAGACCCGTGAAGGGCTCGTCGAGAATCAGCACCTTGGGCTCGGGCACCACGGCGGCGATGAACTGGACCTTCTGGCTCATCCCCTTGCTGAGGGTTTCGACGCGCTTGGTGGCCCAGCGGGCCAGGTCGAGCCGTTCGAGCCATTGGTTCACTTCCGCGGTGACGTTCGCTCCCCCGCGCAGCTCGCCGTGGAACTCCAGCAGGGCGCGCACCTCCATGCGGCGGTACAGGCCGCGCTCCTCGGGCAGGTAGCCGATGCGGTCGCGCCTGGAGGAGCGCGAATCCTCGCCCAGAACGCGGATGGTGCCGCGGTCGGGATAGAAGATTTTGACGATCATGCGCATGGTGGTGGTCTTGCCGGAGCCGTTGGGGCCGATGAAGCCGTAGACGGCGCCCTCCGGGACCGAGAGCGAGAGATCGTCGACTGCCGCGAGGTCTCCAAAGGTCTTCGTCACGCCGCGGATTTCGATGGCGTCCATGTGCCACATGGTAGCAGAGGCTCCGGGGCGCCCGCCCGCCGATTGAGGCGGACACCCAACTGTATCGCCGGGATCGTCACCGGTTCAAGTATGCGACAGGCTGGAGGCAAGGCGAACACTGGACAACTCATGGGTGAGCACGGCGATCGCCTGGCAGGAGTGACCAAAAATGTACTCCGGCTACCGGGCTGCTGACGGAACTGAAAGCTCTCGCCGGCGGACTGTTTGCCAGGTTGCGACACCGGCACCGACGAGCAAAGGGCGTTCTGCCTAGGGCAGCCCCCTACGGAGTACCGTTGAGCCACGGCAGCACAGCACGCAAAGTGGTATCGTGCTCTGCATGGATCGAACCGGCAACCCGTGGATCTGTCCAAGCTGTGGAACCAGCGTCGACGGTGATTTCGATGCCTGCTGGAAATGTCAAGCTGCTAGGGCGGGCGTACAGCCCGCCACAGGAGCGCCAGAGGCAGAGGCAGACGCACAAGCAGAAGCAGAAACCGAGGCGCAGCCCCTGCAAGAAAATGAAACTATCCTAATGCGCTATCAAGATGGGTACAGAGTTGCGAAACTTACTGACGGGTTCGGCCAAACCTGCAAGGTCGTGGGCATAGGTTTAGGCGGGCTGATCTTGATAGGGTGCGCAATGGCTGCGTCAACATCGAGTTTCGTAGTTGTCGTCGGGCTGACCGTCGGACCGATTGTAGGTTTTGTTGGCTGGGCGATTGGTGTTCTGATTTCGGCTCAAGCCCAGATGGTGAAGGCCACCTTAGATACGGCTGTGAACAGTTCGCCATTCCTCTCGAATGAAGAGCGGGCGAGAATAATGTCGCTGCCACAACGGCTGGCCCTACCTCCGCATTCCTGAACGGCGAGACAGCATCGTGCGGGGCTCATATGCCACAAAGCATGGTGCGACGCTTCCTTTCTGAACGAATTCTCGCTACATGAAAGACGCTCACGCATTCTAACAGGAGGTAAATGGCCGCCGCTACCCTATCGCCGCCCAGTCGGTGTGGGACCCGGTCCGAGGTCGTTCCGTTGCGCGCAAGTCTGTTCTTGGCCCGGCGACAGCACCTCCTGTCGCGGATCTGGGTGCCACACGGACGGTCGGGACGCAGGCAATCGGGGATGTCGGCGGGTTGAGCTGGGTTGCCGGGAAAATCGATCTAATAGGGCACATCGACCGCGCGCCAATCCTGGTGCCAAAGGCGCCACGTCGGTCGGCGAGTTGGCCGTGGTGGCCATTCAGCGGGCGTGCTCGCCCGCTCCGATTCGTACCGGCAAGCATTCCAACGATTGGTGAGGGATCTGAAGCCAGAAAGCCGGAGCCTGATAGTACGTCTCTCCCAGCCCCGAAGACCAGGCCCCCGACCGGACCTTAGCCCGCACCCGCGCCGACTCCTCGCTAGCGTAGTGTCCACGAAATAGCTGGACCATTGGAATCCGTGTGCATCCGTGTCCATCCGTGGCCAATTCCCCATCCTGATTTGTGAGATTTTCCCCCCTCTTGTCGAACCGCTTGGAAGGGCCACGGATGGACACGGATGCACACGGATCGGAACCGGATCTGACAGAGGCCGTAATTGGGTCCGCCTTCGAGGTTGCCAATGTGCTGGGCGCCGGATTCCTGGAGAAGGTCTATGAACGAGCCTTGCTCCGGGAACTCGCGTTGCGTGGCGTAAGCGCCAAGGCTCAGGTCTCATTTCCGGTTTGCTACAAAGAGCAGTACGTGGGCGAATACGTGGCCGATCTGGTGGTTGAGGAAAAGCTCATCGTGGAATTGAAGTGTACGGACCGCCTTGCCAACGAGCATTTGGCGCAGTGCATCAACTCGTCTGAAGGCCTCCGGTCTCCGAGTAGCCCTGCTCATCAATTTCCAAAGACCCAAGGTGGAGTGGAAGCGCGTCCTTTTGGACCGGTAGCACCTGCACCCTGGATGCAGGCAAATCTGGTCCAGCATTTCACTGCACTTGCAGGCTGCTGAAAAAGCGGGCCTGACTTACTAGCGCATCCTCCCTGTTTGTTTGCTGCCACGGTTTTTGGGAGCTTCCGAGCGGGCCCCGCCGCCTTCGTGCTGAAAAGCGCCACTTTTCGGCGGCTTAGGACCCGTTACTGGCTGGTACTGCATCGGAGTTTGATTCAGCCCGGACTTCAACCGCGGATTCGCCGCTTTGGTGCTGGTACTCGACCAAGTCCTGGTGCCCCGACGGGTCCCTCCCGTTCACCGGATTGAGGTTCCGCGCCCGTTCCCACCCCACCCTGGTGCATCTGGCTTGTGAGCGGCGGCCCCCCCGCCCGCGAACGGCCGCGCGGCTCTTGTCGCAGTACTCCGCCGCGTCCCCCCCGTGCCCGTGCCTCACGAAACTCCCAAATCGGACGATATGGACAATTAAGGAGTTCAATAATGGTCAGTGGTGTATCGAACGCAGCGCCAGCCCAACCGGTGGCCCAGCCAACCGGCAAAGCGGCGCAGAAACCGGCTCAGTCGAAGCATCCAGCCGACTCCGGCACGGACTCCGTTCAATTGAGCGGTGCCGCCCAAGCCCTCCTGGCTGCCAGGCAGGAAGCGCGAGAGACTCCCGCTCAAACGGCCAGGGAAGCCAACCAGGGAGATCGTCAGGCCAAAAATCTGCTCGCAAAAGAGGCCGCGCAAAAGCAAACCACGAAGTAGTCCAACTCAGTCAAACCCCGGCAGGAGCCGCTCTCCGCGGACGGCGGGAATGCCCGCTTCTCCTGCCGGTTCTTCGCACTTGTACTTCTATCCCAGACAGTTCCTGTAGAGAATCCGCCACTGGCGGGCGCCGCCAATCGAGACCCGCCTCGCCCAGGCGGCTCTTTCCCGTTTTGCGCCCGTTCCCCGTTCGCAGCCGCACACGCCGCCAACCGCCCGCCCCGGATGTGATAGCGTTCTCCCATGGACCCTATCACCGTCCTCGTGCTGGCGAATCCCACGGATCGGCGGCTGGGTATGCTCGATGCGCTGCCCGAGGAAACCTGCCTCGCCATCGGCGAAACCGCCGCCGCCTTCCAGTGGTCCGCGCCGGCCGCCAGCGTAATCTTCAACTGGAGCGGCACCCGCCCGCTGCTCGGCCAAGTGCTGTCCATGGCCCCCCGGGTGCGCTGGGTGCATACCCGCTCGGCGGGGCTCGACGATCTGCTCTCCCCCGAACTGGCCGCCCACCCGGCCCTCCTCACCAATGCCAGCGGGGTGTTCAGCCCCTCTCTGGGCGAGTGGGTCCTGGGCGCCATTCTCTATTTCGCCAAGGATTTCCGCCGCCTGGTGCGCAACCAGTCCGCCGGCCTGTGGGAGCAGTTCGACGTCCCCTTTATCGAGGGCCAGACCGTCGGGATCGTGGGCTACGGCGATATCGGCCGCGCCGTGGCCGCGCGAGTCCGCGCCATGGGCATGCGCGTTCTGGCGCTCAAGCGCCACCCCGCGCCGGCGGACCAGCCCGATCCGCTGGCCGGGCGCATCTACGGTCCCGAGGCCCTGTGCGAGATGCTGGCCCAGTGCGATTACGTGGTGATCTCGGCGCCCCTCACGCCGGAGACCCGCGGCCTCCTGGGCGCCCCGGAATTGGCCGCCATGCGCCGCCAGGCCGTGCTCCTCAACGTGGGCCGCGGCCCGGTGGTGGACGAGCCGGCGCTCATCGACGCCCTCTCGCGCGGCCTCATCAAGGGCGCCGCTCTCGATGTCTTCGAGCGCGAGCCCCTGCCCGCCGGCCACCCGTTCTTCGCCTTGGAGAACGTGCTCCTGTCGCCTCACTCCGCCGATCACACGCCCGACTGGCTCGATCGCGCCATGCGCCAGTTCCTCGACCAGTTCGCGCGCTTTCGCCAGGGCGAGCCGCTGGCCAACGTAGTGGATAAATCGCTCGGCTACTGAAATCGCCGCCGCTCACTCCTCCCGCAGCGACCGCGACGGATCGATGCGCAGAGCCCGCATCGCCGGAAGCCAGCAGGAGAGCGCGCAGATCGCCGCCATCCCAAGCAGCGCCACCGCATAGGTCCACGGGTCGTTGGGGCTCACGCCATACAACACCGCCGAAAGGCTGCGCCCGGCCGCCAGCGCAATCGCCGCCCCGGCGCCGGCCCCAATCAGCGAGAGAACGCCCACGCGGGCCAGAACGCTGCCCAGTACCTGCCCGCGGTCCGCGCCCAGCGCCATTCGAATGCCGATCTCCCGCGTCCTCCGCGCCACCCCGTACGCCACCAGCGCAAACACTCCCGTCGCCGCCAGCACCACCGCGATGAACCCGAACACGCCCAGCGCCACCGCCGCCACCCGCGCCGGAAACAGCGGATAGGCCAGTTGATCCCGCAAGCTTCCCGTATTGAACAGCGGCATCGCCGGGTCCATCGCCGCTATCGTCCGCCGCAGGCTCGCCGTCGCCTGCCCGGCCGGAAGCGACGTGCGCATCACCAGCGTCGTCCAGTGGTTGTACCGCTGCCCCATGGGCGCGAATACCGCCAGCGCCGGGTCTTCTCCCAGCGATTCGTACTTGCCGTCCTCCACCACGCCCACGATCTCAATCTGTTCGGCGTCCGGATCGCGCCCGAAGCGAAAACGCTTCCCCGTGGCGCCCTCCCCCGGAAAGAGCCTCCGCGCCAGCGTGCGGTTCACCACCGCCACCGCCGGCGCCCCCGCCTGGTCCCGCCAATCGATGTCGCGCCCCGCCAGCAGGCGCGTTCCCGCCGCGGCCAGGTAACCGGGAGTGATCGCGTAGATCGTCGCCGGGCTCAACTGGCCCGCCGCCGGAATCGGCTTCCCAACCGCCGAAACCACCCCGCTATCCGTGCCGATCCGCAGCGGCAGGTTGTTGCCGATCCCCACCGCCCGCGCTCCCGGCAATGCCGCCGCCTTCCGCAGCGCCGCTCGCTGGAACTCCAGGCCGCGCGCCTCATCGTATCCCTGCAATCCCAGGCCGAACGAGACGCTCACCGCCCCATCCGGCTGAAAGCCCAGGTCCAGATCCAGCGCGTGGCGCAGGCTGCGCAGCACCAGAACCGAAGACACCAGCAGCACGAAGGAAACCGCGATCTGCGCCGCCACCACCACGTCCCGCAGATGCCACCGCCGCCCCCGCCCCGTGCCCGCCCCGTTCTTCAGCGCCGCGACCAGATCCACTTTGACGCTCTGCAGCGCCGGCGCGGCTCCAAACAGTAGCGTCGCCACCAGCGCCGCCGCGAACGTAAACAGCAGCACGCGATAATCCACGCTCAGCGAGGTGTTCGCGGGGAAATCGAACGGCAGGTTCATCCAGGTGCACGCTTGCGAAATCCAAAGCGTCAGCACAACGCTGGCGCCGCCGCCCGCCAGCGCCAGCAGCAGGCTTTCGGTCAGCAGTTGCCGCACCAGGCGGAGGCGTCCCGCGCCCACGGCCAGCCGCAGCCCCATCTCCCGCCGCCGGTCCGAGGCGCGCGCCAGCAGCAACCCCGCCAGATTCAGGCAGCTCAGCAGCAGCACCAGACCCGCCACGCCCATCAGCACGCCGCTGAACGCCATTACCGGCTCGCGGAAGGCCCGTCCAATCAGCCCCGGCGGCGACAACCGGATGTGCATCCCCTCGTCGGCTTTCGGATAGTCGTGGGCAAGCCGCGCCGCGATTCCATTCAACGACGACTCCGCCCGCGCCAGCGAAACCCCCGCTTTCAGCCGGCCGATTACCCACACGTTGGACTTCCGCCGGTCTTCCAGAAAGTAGTTCCCAGGCTCGATCTGCGCTTCCATGCTCATCGGAACCCACAGATCCGGGCTCAGCACGCGCTCGGTCCCGGTGAACCCCTGCGCAGCCACCCCGATGATGGTGTAAGCGAACCCGTTGATCCTCACGTTCCGGCCCGCGATACCCGTGTCCCCGCCAAACCGCTCCCGCCAGGCGCGATAACTCAGCACCGCCACCGGATGCGCGCCCGGCCGGTCGTCGTCCCGCGGCCCGAACAGCCGGCCCAGAAACGGCTTCACGCCCAGCAGGTCGAAATAGTTCCCGGTAGCCTCATAGGTCCACGCACGGAAGTTGTTGCCGCTCGAAATACTCAAACTCACCGGCATGATCCGGCACGCCAGCACTCCCGACAACACGCCGTTACGGTCGCGAAAGTCCCGATAGTCCATGTAGGACAGGTTCACGCTCCGGCCCCGGTTGAACGAGACAAGCTGCTCCGGCCTGTCCACCGGCAGCGGGTGCAGAAACGCCGTGTTGACGATCGTGAAGACCGCCGAGTTCGCCCCGATCCCCAGCCCCAGCGTCAGCACCGCAGCCAGCGTGAACCCCGGCGACTTCCGCAACTGCCGCAGCGCGTATCGCGCGTCCCGCCACGTCGATTCCAGTTGCGGCCACCCCCGCCGCTCCCGCAATTCCTCTTCGAGCGGCGTCACGCCCCCGAACTGCCGCAGCGCCGCCCGCCGCGCCTCTTCCGCACTCATGCCCTGCCCCGCGAAGCGCTCCGCCAGCAGCGCCAGGTGCGCCTGGACTTCCTCATCCACTTCGCCGGCGAAGCGCTGGCCGCCGAACAGCCCCGCCAGCCGCGACAGCAGCGTTCGCACAGTAGCCAGCATGCCTCACCTCCCGCGCGCCAGTTCGAGCACCCGTCCCACCGCGCCCGAAACGCGCTCCCAGTTCTCCGTCTCGCTCCCCAGCCGTTTCCGCCCGGCCCGCGTAATCGAGTAGAACTTGGCCTTCCGATTGTTCTCGCTAATGCCCCACCCGGAGGAGATCCAGCCTCTCTGGATCAACCGCAGCAGCGAGGCGTAGACCGTCCCCTCGTTGAGTTTGAGCAC
>Ga0265323_10001687_pt1 | contig 10557 bp, 10 predicted proteins | sample 41225metaG_FD_193580 | JGI IMG/M metagenome (GOLD analysis project Ga0265323, IMG submission 193580) | Rhizosphere microbial communities from Carex aquatilis grown in University of Washington, Seatle, WA, United States - 4-12-25 metaG | ecosystem: Host-associated > Plants > Roots > Rhizosphere... | reverse complement strand
GTTCCCGGGCGACCCAAGCGTCCGCCCAGAGCTGGGCATGCACGGCGATGGAACAGGAAGAGAGCGGTGCGCCGCCGGCCTCCAACCGGCAGCGCACCAGCATCGACGACGCAGGCGCCGATGTAAATTCGGTGATCACCAGGCGGGGCGAAGTGCCGGCCGGAATCGAGGGGAGCGACCACGCCCGCACCAAATCGAGCTGCAGTTCGCCGGTGAGGTGGAAGTGATCGGTGAGCTGGCGGGCCAGGTCGGTCAGCGTGGCGTCATCGAGCACGATGGCGGCGGCCTCTCCCGGCGGAACAACGGCCGGCCTCGCGGGCTCCGACTGGGCGCCGGCGCGGGAAGCGGCGCCGGCGGCGGACCACAGGGCGGCGAACAGCAGGAAGGAGAATCGGGAGCGGTTCATGGGGCGGCTCAGCGCTTCATCTGGGCAACGTTTTGCAGCATCTCGTCCGAGGCCTGGATCGACTTGGAGTTGATCTCGTAGGCGCGCTGGGCCGTGATGAGATTCACCATTTCCTCGACGAGGTTGACGTTGGAGGATTCCGTATAGCCCTGCATGATGGTGCCAAAACCCTGTTCGCCCGCGTTGCCGGTTTCGGGGGTGCCGCTGGCGGGCGTCTCCTGGTAAAGGTTGCCGCCAAGGCTGCGCAGGCCGCCGGGGTTGGCGAACCGGGTGAGGGTCAGCCGGAAAGTCTGCGAACCGGTGGCGTTCTGGATGGTGACTTCACCCGTCTGGGCCACGCTGATGGAGGTCGTGCCGGAGGGGATGGGCTGGAATCCGCCGAGCACGGGCAATCCGTCGCTGGTGACCACCTGGCCGGTCGCATTCAGCTTGAGCGAACCATCGCGCGTATAGGCGGTCGTGCCGTCGGGCCGCTGCACCTCGTAGAACCCGTCGCCCTGGATCGCCAGATCGAGGTTTCCGCCGGTGGCGGTCAGCTGGCCCTGGGAGAATTCCTTGGAAGTGGAGGCGACCCGTGAGCCGTTGCCGATTTCCACGCCGGTGGGCACGATGTTGCCGCCGCCGGCGTCGCTGCCGGCGCTGCGGGGCTTCTGGTAGAGGAGATCCTGAAACTCGATCTTGCTGCGCTTGAATCCGGGGGTGTTGACGTTCGCCAGGTTGTTGGCGATCGTGTCGAGGTTCATCTGCTGGGCCTCCATGCCCGTGGCGGCGGAATAGAGCGAGAGGTTCATGGGGTGGGATCAGCCGAAGGCCTGGAGCGTCTTGTCGAGAAGTTCATCCCGGCTGGTGATGATTTTCTGGTTGGCTTCGTAGGCGCGCGAGATGGTCACCAAATCGACCATCTCGTGCAAAGAGGTGAGATTGCTGGCTTCGAGGTTTCCCTGCAGAATCTCGGGTTTGGCAACCGCGGTGGGCGTCACGCCCTCGGGTGCGGCGAAGAAACCGGCGGAAAGCGGCGCGAGTTTCGTGGGGTCCGCGAACGTCTGGACGGAGAGTTTTCCGAGCACGGTGGTGCCCTGACAAACCGAGCCGTCCTGATTGATCACCACGTCTCCCTGGCCGGCCACCAATTGGAGCGGCTGGCCGCTGGCGAGAAGCACCTTGCCGCCGCGACCGGACACGACGGTGCGATCGGGCCGAAGTTGGAACTCGCCGGAGCGGGTGAAGGCATGCGTGCCGTCGGGCATCTGGACTTCGAAGAACCCTTCGCCTTGGATAGCGACATCGAGACTGCGGCCGGTCGGCTTGGTTTCGCCGGGAAGAAAATTGATGGAGGAACGCGCGACGGGAAACGTTGCGGGCTGACCCTCGCCGCGGCCGACGCGCGCCTTCGGATCGGTGAGGAACTCGCCGGAATCCTGCCCGGAGAAATAGGTGGCGCGTTTCTTGTAGGCGGTCACCTCGCTCGCGGTGATGTTCTGCGAGACAGCCTCCTGCCAACGCTCAAGCGCCGAGAGCGATGCTGCGCTTTGGTAGAGGCCGACATTCATAGGCGGAACCTCCTAAGCACCGGGAATGCCAATTTTGTAACCTATTAACTAGCAACGTTATAAAACTAATTATGGACGAAGGGCAGAAATTTCCCGGCCGGCAGCCGGCAGGATTTGCTGGGCTCCGTGCGGGCAGGGTGGCGACGATCAACTGCCGAGGTGGCGGGCCCGAACTGCCGCGATCGTGCGCCGCGACTGGCGGCCCTGCGGCCGGGAGCCGTTGCGGGGGCTGTCCGGAGGGGTGCCGTCATCCCGCGGTGGGATAGAGGCATTCGATCTCGATGCGCTCGCCGCAGGAGCAGGTGACCACCAGGCGGGTGACCTTGTCGCCCTGTTTCACAACCTCAATCTGCGGGTTGGCGGAAGCGGTGTCGAAAGGCGCAACCCTCAATGCGTCTGCCGGCGGCGCCGGAGGGCACAGGGACAATTCCGAGATCTGGGTGCGGCCATGGAGGAAATGTTTCACGGGGAGGAAGCGGGTTGCGGAACGGGGAACAGCAGGAGCTTGGGGGAGGAGGTCGAGGCGGGCTTGCGGGACGGGGATCCGCGGGAAGGCTCCGTGGGCGCGGACGCTGTTTTTGCAGGTCCGCCCGGAGCCTCGTGCCGGTTGAGCGAGAGACTGAGGTTGACCCGCTGATTCGCCTCGGCTTCGGGCGCCAGGCCGGCGATGGGGCGGGTGTCGGCGTAGCCGGCGACGCGCTCGATTTGGGTCGGGGAGACGGCGTAGTAGGTCAGCAGGCGGCGCGCGGCGTTCGCGCGGTCCGTCGAGAGTTCCCAAGCGCCGTAGTCGGGCTTTGGGAAGGCGATGCCGGAGCAGGTGTGGCCTTCAACCACGACACGAAATTGATGGCGTTCGATCATCCAGGCCAGATTTTGCATGAGAAACTGGCCCCACTCGGTGAATTCGGCGGTATTCTCCTTGAAGAGCGGTTTGCGCGGATGGTCGAAAAGCGTGATGTGCATCCCGTCGCTGGTCACCTGGAACTCGATCGGCTTGTCCTCGAGGTTCTCGTCGAGGTGCAGCAGGCGGTAGAAGTCCTTGGCGAGGGAATTGAGGAACATGAGATCGATCTGCCGGGCGCTGCTGGCATCCTTGCCGCTGCCATCGCCTTCTCCCGCGTCCTTGGCGATCTTGTTGCTGTCGAACGGAAGCACTCCGGAGGAGTTGGTGAGCGCCGCCTTGAAGGGGTTTTGAAAATACCGGGCCGTCGCGATGAGGATTTTCTTCTCCTGCGAAGAGATCCACAGCACGAGAAAGAGCGCCATCATTGCCGTCATGAAATCGGCGAAGGCGACCTTCCAGGCGCCGCCGTGGTGGGCTTCTTTCTTTCTGGCCACGGTGACTCCTTATTTCGCCGGCACGTTCAGGTTCTTGACGGCGGCTTCGAGTTCCTCGGCAGACGGCTGGGTGGCGCTGTCGAGCGACCGGCGGGCCACCTCCACGGCGGTGACCGGTGCGAGGCCCTTGGCGAAGCCGGCCACGGCGGCGAGGATGCAGCGCAGGTATTGCTGGTCCTGGGCGTTGTTGAACTTGATGCGGGTGGCGATCGGATTGACGAACCCGTAGGCACTGAACACCCCAAGCAGGGTGCCCGTGAGCGCTGCGGCCACCCGCTCGCCGACGACCTCGGGGCCATCGGCAATGGCCGCCATGGTGTTGATGATGCCAAGCACGGCGGCGACGATGCCAATGCCTGGAAGCGAGTCGCCCACCAGTTGCAGCACGTGCACGGGATGGTCGGCCTCGTCCGACTTGGCGTCGAGTTCCACGGTCATGAGCTCCTCGAGCTGGTCGGGCTTGATCTTGCCGTCGATCACCGGGCGCAGGCCGTTGCAGATGAACTCCAACCGCTCATGGTTGGACACCACCTTGGGGTAGCGCTGGAAGATCGCACTTTTCTCCGGGTCCATGACATGCTCCTCCAGGGCGATCAGGCCGTTCCGCCGGCCGACCATGAAGATTTCGTAGAGCAGCTTGAGCAGGTCGAAATACTCCTCCTTGCCCACCTTCTTTCCCGCGAACATGACCTTCAACTTGGTCAGGACGTCATGCAGAACGTGGCTGGGGCTGGCAATAATCAGCACGCCGAGGGCGATGCCGAAGATGACGACGAATTCCGAGACGTGGAGCAGGACCGCGGGGTTGCCTCCCGCGATGAGGAATCCACCGAGGGTTGAACCGACGACGATCAGAATGCCGACGAGGACGAGCATGAAAGCCGGCCGTCAGAGGTTGCGCTGCCGCTGCAGGGTGGCGCGCAACCCCAGGACAGTTTGGGAATGAATCTGGCAAATCCGGGATTCCGTCAGGCCAAAGACCGCGGCGATCTCGGCGAGGCGCATGTTTTCAAAGTAATACATGGCGAGGATCTTCCTCGGTATATCGGGCAATTGCTGGATTCTTTGAGCCACAAGTTGCAGCAGCTCCTCGTGTTCCATGCGGTCTCGAGCGAGCACATTGTTCTCGTCGGCAATGACTTCGTGCAGCGAGGCGCCCTCGTGCTCGTCATCGGCAGGTCCGTCGATGGCGACGAAGCTGACGGGCCGGGCCTCCTCCATCCAGCGGTTGTATTCCTTGGTCGAGAGGCCGAGCCGCTTCTGCACCTCCTCTTCGGTGGCGGCGCAGCCGGTGACCTGCTCGATCTCGTTGATGGCTTCCTTGATCTTGCGGGCCTTGGCGCGGGCGCGGCGCGGGATCCAATCCAGCCGCCGCAGCTCATCGAGCACGGCACCGCGGATGCGCATCGTCGCGTAGGCGGCGAAAGTGTTGTCCTGGGTGGGATCGTATTTGCGCACGGCGGCGATGAGGCCGGTGACCCCGACGCTGTAGAGGTCGTCAACATCGACGTGAGCCGGCAGGTTGAGCTTGATGCGATCCACGACATTGCGGACAAGAGGCAGGTAGCGCTCGATCAGTTCGCGTTCGTTGACGGGGGAGTTGGAGACGCCCTGGTAGGCGCGCCAAACGGCGCTGCTGGGTGTGCTTTCGGCGACGGCGGCGGACGGGGAGATCATGGCAGGTCGGGGTTATCGGGTAACGGGCTTGGGCTGGGCGAAGGGCAGGGAGCGGGAAGGGGCGGCGGCAGTTGCCGCAGCGGATGCGGTTGCCGCGGGCAGGCCATTTTTTGCCGGAAGACCGTTCGGCTGGGCATGGCCGTTCTGCTGGGCGGCGGCCGCGGCTTCGTCGGCGGCGCGCCGGCGGATTGCCAGCGTTTCCCGGAAGCCACGGAGCAGGACCAGCCAGAACCAACGCACCAACAGCGCGCCGGCGAGGCAGCCGATGGCGGCATCGCGCAGGATGAGGTCGGAAGCCCGGCCGGCCGCGAGTCCGGCCAGGGAGCAGAGGACGAATCCGGCGCAGCCGCCGGCGAGGAAAAGAGATTTCATGGGTTGAGCAAACAGAGTGAATCGGTGGGGTCAGGCGCCGGGAAGGGTGCGGCGCAGCACGGCGCCATGGACGGCTTCCTCGCAGTCGCCGGTGAGCGAGGGCCCGGTGGCGAGAAACAGCGGCTCCAGCCCGTCATCGAGAAGGTAGTCCCAGAGCTTGCCCCATTGGGACAGCTCATCGAGGTGGGTGAACACGAGGTGGGTCGCGCCGAGTTCCCGGCCCGCCGCATAGGCGTCGCGCAGCGTGGCCGCGTCGGACGTGGCATTGAGCACGAGCACGCGGCCTTCGATCCGCTCTGTGGAAAAGAACTTGGCGAGCGGGGCATTGTCCGCGGGACGGCGCACGGAAAGCGCGGGCAGATCGAGGTAAAGGAACGTTTTGGCCGGTGTGGCGAGCGACACCGGATAGTGCTCGAAGGAAAGACCGAGGGCCTCGCAGAAGACCGCCAGTTGCTCGGTCGGATTGGGCCGGTCAAATTCCACCTTGACGACGCGTCCGGTGCGCCCGCGGCGAAACACATCGGTTGCGAGCCACTTGCACATTGCCGTCGTCCGGCCAACTCCGGCGGGTCCGAAGAACGCAGCCCGGGCCGGCAGGGGACGCGGCGGGCAGGTGGACGCCTGACGGCGGAGTTCATCCGCCACGTGCACGATCGATTGGTGAAGGGGTCGGTCGTTCAGATCGCCCCAGGCGGGCGTGGTGGAGAGCCGGTGCAGGAAGATGTCGCTGAAACCCGAACGCCGGAGCAATTCCGGCAGGCGGACTTGAAAAGGCTGGGTGCGCGCGGCGGGCTGGGAGGAGCCGTGCCGGCGGACGAAGACATCGGTGTCGTCCGGGAGATTCACCTCGACCGGGTGCACGGTGGCCGCGTCGCGCGGCTCGTCGGCCGCCGGTTCCGGCGCGGGGACCTGTGCGACAACTTCGAGACGGGCTTTGCCAAACCAGCGGCGCCAGCCGGACTGCGCGGCGGTTCGCACGGAGAGGACGCGCGCGTCGGGACCCAGTTGCTCGCGAATCAGCCGCGCGGCCTCGTCGGCTGAGCTCACGACGAAGCGAAAGGCGGAGGCGGAGTGGTTTTGGGTGGCGGCGGGCACGGGTGATATGGGCGCGGGGGGCTAGGCGGCCTTGAGCGCGGGTTCAGGCTGGCGCAAGAGGTGCGGGGGCGGCGGGACGATGCCGGTGTTTTCGACTTCGGTGGACGGGGGCAGCTCCTGGAAACCCAGGACCACGAGCCGGGGCAGGGACGGCTCGAAGAAGCGCTTGATGGGCAGCCGGACCTCGGACGAGACCACGAGCACGGCAGGCAGGCCTAGCTTCACAAGTTCGCTGGCGCGGCGCCCGAGTTCCTCGAGGAGGTGGTGCCCAGTCGCGGGATCGAGGGCGAGGCCGAGGTCCGATGGCGTGCGATGCACCTTGCCGGCGAGCCATTGTTCCAGTCGCGGATCCAGCGTGATGGCCTTGATCGCGCCCGGCCGGCTCTCGTATTCCGGAACGAAGTAGAGGCCCAGCCGGCGGCGCACCAGTTCTGAGAGATCGTCGGGATTCTTCGAGAGCGAGGCGAAGTCGGCGATGCACTCGAGAATGAGCGGGAGGTTGAGAATCGCGATGTTCTCGCGGAGCAGATTCTGCAGGACGCGCTGGATGATGCCGAGGTTGACGAGGTCGGGCAGCAGTTCGCTAACCAGCGCCGGATGCGACTCCTTGAGCTGATCGACGAGAACCTGCACGTCCTGGCGGCCGAGCAGATGATGGGCGATGTTCTTGAGCGCTTCGGACAGGTGGGTGACGAGCACCGAGGCGGCGTCGACCACGGTAAATCCGTTGACCTCGGCCGTCTTTTTCTCCTCCTCGGCGATCCAGGTGGCCTCGAGGTTGAAGACCGGTTCGCGGGTGGGCACGCCGCGCAGCCGCAGGTTGCTGTTGGTGACATTCATCGCGAGCCAGCGCGCGGGCATGATCTGGCCGCGGGCGATCACCTTACCCCGGAGCAGGAACCGGTAGTCGTTGGCCTCGAGCTCGAGATTGTCGCGGACGGAAATCGGCGGAACGATCACGCCGCGCTCGCGGGCGAGGGAGCGGCGCACGCCAGTCACTCGGGCCAGCAGGTCGCCGTTGGTCTTGGCATCGGCCAGGCTGACGAGGCCGTAACCGATCTCGATGGCAAAGATGTCGATGTCGATGAACTTGCGGATGTCATCGCCCGCGCGCGTCGCGGTGGCAGCGGGAGCAGGCGTGGCGGCGGTGCCCTTCGCCTTGGCGCCGGCCCCGCCCTTGGCGGCGGAGTGGGCGGCGGGACTGGCGGCGGACGAATCGTCGAGCTCGTCCCGGGCGCCGTCCACCTTGCGCAGCGCCTGCGAAACAAACCCGGCTAAGCCGGCCAGCATGAAGAACGGCACGGTGGGCATGCCGGGCATGAGGCCGAAGAAGGCGAGCATCGCCCCGGCGATGCCGATGGCGCGCGGATAGCGCACGATCTGGCGGCCGATGCTGGTGCCCAGATTGGTGTTTTCCGAAGCGCGCGTCACGAGGATGCCGGCTCCGACCGAGATGATCAGTGCGGGCACCTGGGCCACCAGGCCGTCACCGATGGAAAGCAGCGTGAACTTCTGCAGCGACTCGGCGAGCGAGAGATCCATCTGGAAGACGCCGATCGCAAAACCGCCGAGGATGTTGACCAGGGTGATCAGAATGCCGGCGACGGCATCGCCGCGCACGAACTTGGAGGCGCCGTCCATCGCTCCGTAGAAGTCGGCCTCTTTCTGCACCTTCACGCGGCGGGCCGTGGCGGTGACCTCGTCGATGATGCCGGCGTTCAGCTCGGCATCGATGGCCATCTGTTTGCCGGGCAGAGCGTCCAACGTGAAGCGGGCGGACACCTCGGCGATGCGGCCGGCGCCCTTCGTGATGACCACGAAGTTGATCACCACGAGAATGCAGAACACCACTGCGCCCACGACGAAGTTGCCCTGGACGACAAAGCGGCCGAAGGCGTCGATCACGTGGCCCGCGTAGCCGTGCACGAGGATCAGGCGGGTCGAGCTGATGTTCAGCGCGAGGCGGAAGAGCGTGAGGGAAAGGAGGACCGTGGGAAACCCGGAGAACTCCGGCGGGTCCTTCACGTAGACGACCACGAGCAGGACGAGCAGCGAGAGCCCGATGCTGAGCGCGAGCAGCGTATCCAGCACGAACGCCGGCACCGGCAGGATGAGCAGCAGGACGGTGCCGAACAGCGCGAAGGTGAACAGCAGGTCGGCGCGCTGCAGCAGGCGGTTGAGTTGGGCTGAGGCGGAAGTGGGCATGGCTCAGCTCATCCGACGACTTCGGCCCGGCGGGACTTCAGGCGATAGAAGTAGTAGCGGTGGGTGCGGTAGACGACCGCGAGGATCTCGGCCACGGCCTGGTAAAGTTCGGAGGGGATGGCCTCGCCGACGCGGCCGAGCGCGAACAGCACGCGCGCCACCGGAGGATTCTCGACGGTGGGCACCTCGTGTTCGGCGGCGATGGCCTTGATTCGCTGGGCAAAGCGATTCTCGCCCTTGGCCAGCACCACCGGAGCGGAATCGATGCCGCGCTCGTACTTCAAGGCGACGGCAAAGTGGGTGGGGTTCGTCACGACCACGTCAGCCGTCGGCACCGCGGAAAGCATCTGCCGGAGCATCAGGCGGCGGGCGAGCCGGCGTTGCGCGGCCTTGACGAGACTGTCGCCTTCCGTGTTGCGGCGCTCATCCTTCACCTCCTGGCGCGACATCATCATCTGCTGCCGGTTGCGGAAGAGCTCGTAGGCGTAACTCACTGCCGCGATCACGCCGAGCGCCAGCATCAGGCGACCGAGGAGGCTGAGGGTGGCATGGAAAATAAACTGCCCAAGATAGACGGTTTCGACGGGGGCATGAAACAGCGGGTCGTTGATCACGGCCTTCACGCCGCCGTACAGGGCCGCCGCCACGCCGAAAAGTTTCAGCAGGTCGATGCCGAAATGGACGAGGATATCCTTGGAGAACAGCCGGCCGAATCCGGCCGCGACATCAAGTTTCTCCCAGTGAAGGCCGAACGCCTTGGGGGTGAGTTCGAATCCGCTTTGGATGCTGCCTGCGAGCAAGGCCGCGCCCGCGCTGGCGAGGAGAATCGGCAGTAGCACCCGGCCAAGCGTGAACACGACGGAGGCGATCTCGGAAGTGGCGGTGTCAATGGTCAGATTGACCGAGCTGAGCTGCGTGAAAACGCTCACGGAATATGCGCCGATCTCGCGCGCGGCGGACGGGGCGGTGAGCGACAGCACGCCAAGCGCCGCCGCCAGAATGAACGCAAGGTTCATTTCCGCAGACTTTGCGAACTGGCCACGGTCCATCGCTTCGCTGAGGTGTTTCTCCGTCGGCTGTTCGGTCTTTTGGTCTTGCTCGTTCTCAGCCATCCGGGGTGCAGATAGCACCGCCGATGCCAAGGCGGTTGAATGAAATTTAACCTACCGTGAATAAACGGTTTACGTATCGATTAATCAGTCGGCGCGGTCGGCGGTTTGGTCCGCACGATTTGGGCTAAAAATGCACGGCAGAAATTGCCGCCGTCGACATTCCGGGCTCGGCCTCTCCGCGTAGCGGTCACACCGAAGGGTGAGAGGCGCCGGCTTGAGCGGTTTAGATAATCTTGTAGCCGCGCTCGGGTGGAGGGAGGACCTCCGTGTCCGCCGAAGCTGCCGCACTCGTCGCCGCCGCGGCTCGGCTGGAGCCTCGCCCTCCATCTGGATAAAGTCTGCGGCTACAGTTTTAGTGAAGCCGCTCTAGTGGACCGGCAGGATTTGCAGGATGCGCAGCGGGAGGGCGTCGAATTCTCCCCAGAGATACCGGCCGAGCAGGGAGCCCGAACCGGCCAGCAGCGCCATGCCGACGAGGACGCGGACCGGAAAACTCAGCACGAACACGCCCATGCGCGGGACGGCGCGGCCCAGGATCGAAAACGCCAGATTCACGAGGAAGTTCAAGGCGATGAACGGGGCGGCGATGCGCACGCCGAGCTCGATCGACCCGGCCGTGATTTGCACGAGCGCCTCGATGGCGCCAGTCCCGAAGCCCGGTGCGCCCGCCGCGGCAAAATCGAATGAACGCGCGAAGGCGCGCAGGACGCCCAGGTGCCCGCCCAAAAGGAAGAACATGACTCCGGCAAACATCGACAGGTAGGCGGGCACCGGTTCGTGTTCCGGCGTCGGAGTGTCGAAG
>Ga0265323_10001686_pt1 | contig 10557 bp, 11 predicted proteins | sample 41225metaG_FD_193580 | JGI IMG/M metagenome (GOLD analysis project Ga0265323, IMG submission 193580) | Rhizosphere microbial communities from Carex aquatilis grown in University of Washington, Seatle, WA, United States - 4-12-25 metaG | ecosystem: Host-associated > Plants > Roots > Rhizosphere... | reverse complement strand
CGACATTCAGGTGGAAAGATAATTATGCTTAGGGTGGGATTATGAATATAAAATTATGGATATGGATAGGTCTTGCAGTATTTTTATTGTTGATGGTACTGTTGACTATATGGCTTTTCAGGATGAAGCGGAAAAACAAGATGCCTATAGACTATTTCATGTGGTTTGTCATAGGCATGACATGGATAATCATAGGAATACCATTCCATAATATCGGATTGGTATTTATGGGAATTATATTCATGATAGTCAGCCTTGTAAATAAGAAAGAATGGAAGAAGAATCATGCCATGAAAGCCAGATGTGACACGCCTTCTTTGGCAACAAAACTTTCGATTATAGTAGGAATATTGATAATACTCGGGATAATATTGTTTATTCTCATGAGAAGATAAGGTATTTATGGAACACGAAAAAGAATTGATAGAGGATATCAAGGACAAGAAGGAATTGCGCATGCTGGATGATGACTTTGTCAAGAATAAGCTTGATGCGTTCTTCAAGGAGAGATACCACAATCAGGAAAAGGCGAAATTCCTAGAGAAACTCTCAAGATGCAAGACATATAAGCAGTTCACGAAGAGCCGCGAATACAAGTTCCTGATACGCGAAGTCCGCGCCGAATTGAGGAGAGTATATGGTGTATTCATACTAGAGGGATACAATAAGCGCATAAAGATACTTGAAGAGTTGAAGGGACTTGCGGATGAAGATCGGTCGAAGGATAATGCTGAATGCCTTGAATTGCACAACCAATTATTCTCACTGCATAAATCGACGAAGGAAAGGATGGACCATTACGATGAATTGTATAATACTATATTCGGCAGGATAGATGATTTCGAGAAGGAATCACAGGCATCAGACCCTGTCGACGGAAAATATATATTCATGGACCTCGCATGCGGCATGAATCCTGTAAGCTCAATATTGTTCAGGGACAGGATAAGGAAGTATTACGCTTCAGACATATCGACAGAAGACTGCGGATTCCTGAAGGATTATTTCGATACGACGGAAATAGATGCGATAATATTCCCCGCAGATCTTACTGAAGAGAAGATATTCCCTAAACTCGAGAAGATAAAGGTAGATATATGCTTCATATTCAAGACACTCGACGGGCTTGAAAGGATAAAGAGGGACATAAGCGAGAGTCTGTTGAAAAGCATCCAGGCAAGATATTTTGCGATAACCTTCCCTACACTTTCGATAGGAGGGCATAGAGAGATAAAGGAGCACAGGAGATTATGGCTTGAAAGGCTTCTTGATAAATTGAAGTGGCCATACGAGAAATATACTCTAGGAAGCGAACTATTGTATGTGGTGAAGAAGAAATAAAAAAGAAATAATAAATTCTTACATCAATAATATCTTGAACAGGTGGAACACCAATAATGCCGGCCAGACGAGTGCCTTGATTACTCCCCAGACGCCCATCCAGAAGCCTGGAGCTGTCGTTATGTAATATACTGCTGCGCCTATGAATCCCAATCCGTAGATCGCTCCGCCGCAACCGTGATGCATATGTCCGCAACACTTGATGTCTATCTTCTTATTCTTGACGCTTGCCATTTTATTGCCTCCTGAAATTATTTAAACAATTTTTTATTAGCATTGTAGCAATTTATACATACAGGCTTTTCCATCGAGGAATTATTAGATTTACCGCATATATGGCACATGCCTGATTTTTCAACATATTTTTTATCACTATATTTTTCCCATTCTTTGTAATCCTTCATGCAATAAGGCTTTTTAGGATCAAGTTTTGTTTTTGTTCCACATCTAATGCAATAGCCATCGTTATTTCTAGAACCCTCTTCTTTTGGGATAATTTTTTCAATGGTTACTTTAATTTCATCACTTATTCTAATTAATCTTTTTGCTTCTTCATCAATATCCGAATATAATTGAGAATCTTCTGACCTGAACACGACAATACCCATCTCGTTATTATTCATTTGGGAAAATTCATAGAAGTTCATTGAGGATATAAGTGCTTCTTTTTCATTTAGATAACACTTTGCATGCAAATTTTTGCAAATACTAGTTCTAACTGATTTTAAAGATTTTAACCAATTATTTTCTTGAGGTTGAAGTTCGCTCTTACCATAAATAATTCTAATATCTAATTTCATTCTATCTTGATCTTCTAACATTTCTCTAAATTTTTCAGAGATTTGTAAATAAGGGCTTATTATGATTAATTTCTCTTTGGCGCCTTTTATTATTTGAGCTAATTCGTGTGATACGCCCGTAGTGTCTAGAAATTTAGCCATATCTCTCTTTATACGTCGGTGTTATTAAATGTTTCGAAAATCTCTAAGAATTAGAATTAATAAAAAAATAAAAATCTGTAGTCTTATACCTTGATTACATTCTTTGAAGGCTTCATCTCTTTCCATGCAAGCTCGAACAATTCTTCAAGAGCATCTGCGAAGAACGGTGTATTTACCCATATACCTACATCATATGTCGGATGGACTTCCTTGTCGTCAGTCACCATGAACAAAAGTTCTTTGCGGTCTACGATGATGAATCTTGCTTTTGCATCAGTATGCTTTATTTCGGCGCAGTTGCCTAAGTCCTTTATTGCAGGAGCGCTGTCTTTGACCAGCGGAGCGGCAATCCTTACCTTTACGCCGCGCTTCTTCAATTGTTCAAATACAGGTTTCAATCCTTCAATCTTTCTCATAAGGCCTTCAGTCGTGGTTATTATCGTCACTGACTCTTCAGCATTCTTTATCATGAGTTCCATATGGTTATATAAGTTGTGTCTGCCCTTCAGGCTGCCGCTCAAGTCCGATGGCTCAATTATCTCAACACCCTGAGTATGCAGGTTGTTCAACTCCTCGACGACATCAGTTCCTTTAAGGTCTTCAAGCCTCTTGATCCTCTCATCAGATTCTATCCTGACATTCTTCTTCACGCGCTCGACGATCTCCTTAGGCGATACAGCGATGTATTTTATAGGCTTTCCTATCTTCATGACGACGAATCCCTTCTTCTCAAGAGATTCAAGGATGTCATAGCTTCTTGATCTTGGGACGTTTGCGATGTCAGAAAGTTCTCCTGCCGTCGATACGCCTCTGGAAAGCAGTGCAGTCCAGATTTTCACTTCATATAGATTTAGCCCGAAATATCTTCTTAATTTGCTTAAAAATTCTTCTTTAACAATCATTTTAACCTCCCGACAATTACTTAGTCGGATACTTCACCCCTATCTAAACCAATTTAATTAACTGATTAAAAAAGAAATATTAATACTACTTTAAATATGTTACGGTTTTTTACTTTTAGAGAATGGTTATAGCGTTGTTGTTGAAGGATAGGAGTAAAAAATTATCCGATTCAGGATTTATGTTTTCGTTAATCATCTTCTGATGATCTATGCGCTTCTCAATCCTTTGAATATTATTTTATACGCCAACATGGCAATCACTTTGGAGTCTGTACGAAGTGGATGTATAGCATATTCTTTAAGATATTTTGCTACATCCATGACATATTGTTCTCCTCCAAATCCAGGTATATATTTAAGCGCCTCTTCTTTGTATGAAAATTCTTTCCACTGCTCTTCGCTTCTAGGTCTTATCCCTACAATTTTCAACTCTCCTCTTAAAATATTTATGATTTGCGGCAGTTCATCAATCCAATATTTGCGTGCCTTTGCCCCATGCTTTGTTATTCTAGGATCATATCTGAGATTTCCTTTATCATCGAGTCCGAATACTTGCGCAAGTTCGTTGAACATATCGTCTGTTCCTGGAACCATTGTCCGGAATTTGTATATATTTATCTCGCTGTACTTATCCTCCCCTTCTTTCTTTGGTCCTAGTGATTTTTTCACGAATATGAAGTCGTCTATAGTGTCCTTGTACGATTCTTTTATCCTGAAGATTGTTGAACTGATTAATGAATGCGTCTTTCTGTGGACGAAGTAGTTCTTTGCTCGATTATATCTTTTCTTGGCATGATATGCTATCTTGCGCTTTTCCACTATTAGTCTGTATTTTTCTTTTATGGCTTCTAGATCATATGCTTCATCTATCTGCATATCTATCGTCTGGTTATTAGAATTTTTGTATACTCCTTCTGACTTTAGTTTTTGCGCTGATATTTCCTCTACTAATATACCATCTATGCTGTCTACTGGTATGTTGCCCGTTTCATTATTAATTATTGAACTAGAAACATATTCTTTTGATTTATCTAGCCTCTTTTCAAGTTTGGAATAGAACCTTCCTGGCTTTCTTTTGTAATCTGTCATATTTTCAGGAATAGACCGAGCTTTATAAACTTTATTGTTTTTACCATCCTATAGTGACAATAAATCTCTTTCTTTTTTGTCTTCTCAGAATGACTATTCTATCCGAATGTAGACGGCAGTTTATTTATAAACTCAATAGATAGGTTTATATATTGGTTATTATTTAGAATGGTATATTGTGGGGGTTATTATTGTGGATTTGAAGAAGCTTATGGATGGTCTTCATCCTCTTGAACGTAAATTGTTGCCGCTAATTCCTAAGTATAGCGCTGTCCCTGATCTGGAGCGCGCTTCAAGTCTTAAGGAAGTTGAAGTATCAAGGGCTCTGCAATGGCTTAAGAGCAAGAATCTCATTGATTTGAAGGAGGATTCAAAGCAACTGATATTTCTTGACAAGAACGGTAAAATATATTCCAAAGAAGGCCTTCCTGAACGGGTCTTTCTCAATTCTTTAAATCATGAGATGTCGCTAAAGGAGATTGAGAAGGCTTCAAGACTTTCTCATGAAGAGGTCTCTGTATCTTTAGGATTATTGAAGCGCAAAGGCGCCATAAACATAGGAAAGAAAGGCAATGATGTATTAGTATCCTTGACTGATGTCGGGAGGAATATATTGAAGAAGGAGATGCTTGAAGAGATATTCCTGAAAAAATCTTTCCCCATCGACCCTAAATCCTTGTCTCCTGAAGAGACTTATTCCTTCAATGAATTGAATAAGCGCAAGAACATAATCTCTGTGCAGGTAGATAAAGTGCGGACTGTCACAATCACTGAATTAGGTTCGCAACTTCTCGATAATTTCGGAAGCATAAACAAGGATGTCATTGATGTACTCACTTCAGACATCATCAGGAGCAAGTCATGGTCTGGAAAGGATTTCCGTCCTTATGATATAAAATTCAATGTTCCAAAGATAGTCTATGGCAAGAGGCATTTCGAGAATGAATCCATAGATTATGTGAAATCCGTATGGCTCAATCTTGGCTTTAAGGAGATGTCAGGGACGATGGTGCAGACTGCATTCTGGGACCTCGATTCATTGTTCGTCCCGCAGGACCATCCTGCAAGAGAGATGCAGGATACATTCTATCTGAAGAAGCCTTCAAGAGGAAAGATTCCTGAAGACTTGAAGAAGAGAGTCAAGGCTGTTCATGAGATGGGCGCAGATACAGGCTCACGAGGCTGGGGTGGAATTTGGGATGAAGAGAAGGCAAGACAGCTGATGCTTCGTACTCATACGACAGTGCTTTCTGCGCAGACGATTTCAAGACTGAAAAAAGAGGATCTTCCCGTAAAATATTTCAATGTAGGGAAAGTTTTCCGTAATGAGGCTGTCGATTGGAAGCACGCATTCGAATTCTACCAGACTGAAGGTATAGTCGTGGATCAGAATGCGACATTCGAGGATCTCGTCGGATACTTGAAGACATTCTTCAAGGCGATGGGTTATGATAAGATAAGGATAAGGCCAGCGCACTTCCCTTATACTGAACCTAGCGTGGAAGTCGAAGTGTTCAACAAGGAGCGCAATGAATGGATTGAATTGGGAGGCGCAGGGATGTTCAGGCCTGAAGTCACGAAGACACTTATGGGTTTCGAATGTCCTGTCTTGGCATGGGGTCTAGGTTTAGGAAGGATATCCATGCAATACTATAATATCACTGATTTAAGGGATTTCAACAGGAATGATATGAAGCAGTTAAGATCTATGAGAAAATGGTTGTTGCAGCCGCAATAGATGATTTATATTATTTTATCAACAATTTTTTTAGAGGTGTGGGAGTTACAGTATGGATGATAGGAAAGTGTTCGGGCTCAAGCGCTTGGAACTTGCATACAACAGGCAATTGATATATATGATAGGCGCTATACTTGTCGCGCTCATAGGGATAATATTGTACATCTATACCATCATGAATTACAGCACTCAACTGCTGCTCGTTGCGGTGATGTTGTTCGTCGTCGGCGTGATAAGCATGATGAACATCGATTCGAACATGAAGGACATAAGCATGAAGATAAGGGAGATGTGAAAATTATTTTGTTTGATGGTGAAAATTATGCCTACTATAAAATACAATAAGAGGACTGTTTTGGAACTGCTTGGAAAAAAAGTCTCGGATGAGCAATTATCCGATAGGATATCTTTTCTGGGGACTGGCTTTGAAGGTATAAATGATACTGATATCGATGTAGAGATATTTCCTAACAGGCCTGATCTGCTTTCAGAGCAGGGGATGGCTAGGGCATTATCCTCTTTCATGGATATAAAGTCCGGCTTCAAAAAATATGATGTGAAGAAGAGCGGCGAGAAAGTCATCATTGACAAATCTGTCAAAGGGATCCGTCCATACACTGCATGTGCCATAGTCAAGGGTCTGAAACTCTCTGACGATCGCATCAAGGAGATAATACAAATACAGGAAAAGCTTCATATAACTTTCGGCAGGAATAGGAAGAAGGCTGCTATAGGGATTTATCCTCTTGAACATATCAAGCCTCCTATATATTTTAAGGCGCTGCATCCTGAAGAGATAAGATTCAAGCCTCTCGACCTGAATAAGGATCTTACTGGCTCTCAGATTCTTGCGCTGCATCCTACAGGAAGAGAGTATGGTCACCTTCTTGAAGGAAAGGACAAATATCCCGTATTCATGGATTCCAAATTGAATGTCATGAGCATGCCTCCTATAATAAACAGCAATACTGTGGGAAAGATCGCTCTTACGACAAGGGATGTATTCATCGAATGTTCAGGATTTGATTTCGATTATCTGCATATATGCCTTAACATGATAGTTACTGCACTGGCAGATATGGGCGGGCAGATATATAGCATGGAACTTCATTATCCTGACAGGAAATATACTACGCCTGATTTAGGCGGCAAGGAATTGAAGCTTGATGTAGAATATGTCAACAGGATCCTCGGCCTGAAACTTTCTGAATCGGATGTCAAGAGGTATCTTGGACGCATGGGTCATGATTACAGGAATAGGAAAGCTTTAATCCCTAACTATCGCGCGGACATATTGCATCCTATCGATTTGATTGAAGATATAGCTATAGCATACGGCTATGAAAAATTTAGCGGAACCCTGTCAAACTTCTCTTCATCAGCGCAGGAAAAACCTCTGGAATTATTCAAGAAGAATCTTCAGGCGATACTTGTAGGTCTCGGGCTTATTGAAGTCAAGAACTATCATCTGACGAACATGGATTCGCAGGGAAAACTCATGAATCATACTATGGAAGTCGTTGAGCTCGAGAATAGTGTGACGCAGGACTATAATGTATTGCGCGGATGGATAATGCCTAGCCTCATGGAGACATTAAGGTATAACAAGCATTACGATTATCCCCAGAATATCTTTGAGATCGGTACAGTGTTCAGGCTTGATGATTCATTCGATACAGGTGTTCATGAGGATGAACGCTTAGGGATAGCATTATGCGGGAATGATGCTAATTTCACGAAGATAAAGCAGGTCCTTGATGTGGTATGCGAGGCTCTCAATATAAAGTATGACCTGACAGATACAGAACATGGTTCATTCATCAAGGGACGATGCGGAAGAGTCGTGATAAATAATCTGAAAGTTGCATTCATAGGCGAGATGCATCCGCAAGTTCTGGCCAATTGGACCATCGATATGCCTGTTGCGGTATTGGAATTCAACGTCACAGAGTTGTTCAGGACGATATATTCCCCTTCCTCTGATGCGCCTCATACCAAGGAAAAGGATCCTGAAGCCCCTAAAGCTTCAGCGATAAGACAGGCGCAGCCTGCAGGGAAGAAGATAGATAAGAATATAAGGACGGCATCAAAAAAATTCAAGAAGCATCCTGCAGCCCATAAGAAACCGATGAAGCCTATCCATCAGAAGAATTCTCATGTCTCTTCAAAGAAGAAGTCTAAGAGATAGATAAATTAAAGGCTATATTGCAAACCTCTAGTTCACTTTCGTTCACTTAGCGCCGATTCCCAATTCGCTTCTTTGACGATTATGCAAATTCCCTCCTGTAATACACAAAAAACGTGTAACGTTTTTGTGCGCAAGAAATTCGTAGAATTTCTTTGCGTTCCTTTGCATTCAAATATTGATTTATAGTTGCTCATATTTTGGCGCTTATGACGAGCTTTGCAATATGCCTAATTAAAACAATATTTATATATCTCTTTGCAGCAATTTAATGGATGGTAAGTTCTAGGCTTAAGGAATTTGTCGATTCTCATCTCGCTAAAGGGTTTACTGCTGATAATATACGCGCTCACTTGATGAAATACGGCTGGCCAGAGGCGATCGTCGATGAGGCATTAGGGACAAAAGCTCGAGTCATTCATCCAGATGTCGCTCCAGACACCGTCAAAATTGCGCGCATCGACAAAATTCCGGGCAATCCCAAGAGACCAAAATCTTCCAAGAGGAAAATATCCATAATTTTAGCGGTCATCGGAGTGATAGTCTCGTCAATGATACTTTCCTCTATATTATTCCTTCCGAAAAATTTTCTTTCAAGAAACATCCCTATGATTTCCATAGGACGCGAAGGATATCTGGCGCCTGACATATCCCTAGGAGTATGCGATAATGATACTTCCGGATGCTACAATAGTGTCGCCTTATATGATGATGATCTTAGTCTATGCGATAAGGTATCTGATGATGTGCAGAGAAGCGTATGTGTAGCGACCGTAAAGATAGGAAAATTGGAATATAGGGAATATCTTAAAGGAAATTCCGGATCGTTTGACAGCAATCCATTTACTGAGCAATGCAACAATACATGCATCAGTAAAGATATGAAATTCAAGAAAAATAATAGAGTATCAGTAGATGATCCGATGCTTCCTGTATCTATAGACACTCAATTCATCTTCAAAGATGATGTTTCTTTTGCGATAATGTCATGCTATTGCTATTAGAGTATTGGTATTTGTTTAGCAGCCAGCGAACTCTTAGAAGGATGAATGATTAATCTAAAATCTGCTGGGGAAGCGATCAAAGAAGAAATGTGAGCCTGCTAAACAAATACAAGTATTAGGATTCTAAAAAGTTTTTATCGCCGGTAAAATTCTATCTTTTAGGTTTTTTCCTATAATGAAAATCTTTATTTATGCGTTCATGACTCTTTATCAGTTCCTCATAATGTTTCTTCTTAGAATCCCGTATTATTCTTGGCTCTATCGCCTTGCGTATAGGTTCAGCATGCTCAAGGCTTCTGTCTATGCCTTCGATCATTTGCCCTATTATCGGCTCGAACCTTTTTGCGCCGTTTGCTGCTTTGGCTATTCCCTCTTCTGCAAGCAGCATTATGTTCGCTGTCTGGTGCAGCGCTGAATGCAGTGGCCTACTTATCACCAAGTCGATGAATAGTTTTGTCTCGTCGATGTCTTTTTTTATCACGACTTCCTTTAATTTTGACAGGAATAGCAATGGGACCATGAATCTTGCTACGGCGGATATTATGAAGACCATCAATAGGATAGATATCCCATGATATGATATCGGCAGGCTTATCGCGAGGTAGCTTCCTAGCAATCCTCCTACGAGTACAGCCGCGCCGAACACTATGTTGAAGTATGCTATCGCGCGGGCCCTTTTCGGAGGGCTTACTGTCTCAAGGATGTAATTGAATGTCGAAAGTTCGAATCCTGCCCATGCGAATCCGCTTATCATTTCAGAAGCCATTATGATGAAAAATATTATCGGATGCCCGAAGAAAAAGTATCCTGCAATGAACCATCCGAGCGGTATGAATGCTATGAGGAATGCTGATACGGTCATTATGTTTCTCGTGCCTATCTTCCTGCTGTATTTTCCCCAATACTTCACTGTCAGTACCTTGATGAGCATCGGCACAAGAACTATTATCGTGTATTGAATATAATTAAAGCCGAGGTCTCGAAGCATGTATACTGCAAAGAATGGCGAGGCTATCATCACCGCGAATGCCACAAGAGATCTGAACATGACAAAATTCCCGAAATTCGTCTCTGGAAGCCTTTTCAAAAAATCCTTGAATGAGAACGAATCTTCCTTATAGAATTCATATTTTGGCTCGAACTGCTTTGTAAGATAATACCATGATACCATCCTTCCAAGAAATGCCATGCCGAAGAGTATCCCGAAGCCCAGCCATATATCATCAGGTTTATTTATATTAGTAAAATAGTTAAGTATAAGTCCGGCAAGAAGAACAGATATCGGCAGAAATGTCAGCGATATCCTGTTGCGCCTGCTGAAATATTCAGCTCTCTCACTGTCAGGGATGACCGCTCC
>Ga0265323_10001685_pt1 | contig 10560 bp, 10 predicted proteins | sample 41225metaG_FD_193580 | JGI IMG/M metagenome (GOLD analysis project Ga0265323, IMG submission 193580) | Rhizosphere microbial communities from Carex aquatilis grown in University of Washington, Seatle, WA, United States - 4-12-25 metaG | ecosystem: Host-associated > Plants > Roots > Rhizosphere... | reverse complement strand
GATGCCGCCCGCAACGGCCCGAAAAAACAAAGACAGCTTTTAGGAAAAAAAAGGCTGGCTGACGGAAATCTATTTTCGCTCTTGACCGCTCACGCTAATGGGTGACCCTTGCGAGTCTCACCAACGACTACGCACCGACTGACCTTCACGTCACCAGGGTGACCGCGCTGATGAATGCGCTCAACGGTCAGATTGATGCCCAAATGAATGGTGTAATCGATGGATTGCAGACCAAAATGGAAGCGGACCTGAACGCTGCCAAAGCCCTTCGCGACCAATCCGGACCGGCTTCGGCAGTCCTCACGGAAGCTTCGCCGGCGACCGACGCCAAAGACCAGGAAATCCGCCGCATCCAGCAATTGATCCAAAACAGCCCGGATTTGATCAATGCGTGTAGTGAGGGCGTCTTCACGCTCCTGGGAAACGCCGCGCGCAACGACCAGAGCAATTTGGTGATCTTCCTGCTTGATCACGGCGCGGGCATTAACGTTGGTCAAGCCGGTGGTGAGACCGCCTTGCATAGTGCTGTAAGGTTCGGGAACCGGGCGATGGTGGAACTGCTTTTGAGCCGCGGCGCGGATGTGAATGCAGCCGCCGACGATGGACAGACACCATTGTGCATCGCTGTGGACCAGGGCTTTCAAGCTATCACAGAAGTCCTGCTGGCGAACAAGGCGGAAGTGAATGTTTCGGATAAGAACGCGGGGAATACGCCACTGCATCTGGCGGCCAAAGGTGGCAGAGCAAAAATCATCCAGATGCTTCTGGCGGCGGGGGCAAGCCCGAATGCGGAAAATAAAAAGGGACGGACTCCGTTGAGTTTTGTCGCTGGAAGCGGCTCGCCGGAAGCCGTAAAAATCCTTCTGGCCGCCAAAGCGGATCCGAACGGCGGCAAACTGGACGCGCCGCTGCTTTGCGCCATCCACAAACAGGATGTCGTGTCAGCCGAACTGCTGCTTAAGAACGGGGCCAACCAAAATTTGAAAGGCGGCATGGATTGGCAAGCAACCATCGCCGGCAATCCCTATAGCGGTGCTATTCCCCACGATCGGGCCGCATGCACACCGCTTTATCTTGTGGTTTCAACCGAACAGCTTCCCATGGTCAATCTGCTTTTGAAATTCAAGGCCGACCCAAATGATTCCCAAACCGATGAACGACCATTATTATTCAGCGCGCTTTCCAGTCCCGATATTCTCGGCACACTCCTTGACGCCGGCGGCAAGGTAGATTCGCACCTCACGGATGGCATGACGTTGCTGGATTATGCCCTTAATATGAACTCTACGACTGCGGCAGTGGAGATTCTGTTGCAACACGGCGCGGATCCGAATGTGCGCGAATCGCACGGCAACACGCCCCTGCATTATGCTGTCTGGGGAGTGCTGGATCGCAACAAAATGGGGCTGTTGCTCGACCACCATGCGGATCCCAACGTGCGAAACGATGATGGCAAAACACCATTGGATTATATCAAAGCCAGTTTGGCACAATCTCCAGCCCCGAACACCAAAGCGTCTCTCAACGAGATCGCCGATCTGCTCCGCGAGCACGGCGCCCTGGATAATCTGCCGCGTTGGGACCGCATCGAAGTGAGTCGTCCCCCGGCCAACTTTTCGGCATCGTTTTTTTGGAAAGGAACCAACGATTGGAATCAGTTCACCCTGTTGGAGGTTCTCGCCCGGCAGTATGAGTTGCTGCAACACTCGACCAGTGGAGCCTGGAAAAGCCGCACGGCCACCGCGCGCGACTTTTGGGACAAAAATCCCTGCCGCTTTCCGGACCTCCAACGGGTGCTCATACACCGGCCATCGCCGGATGGCCGGCGGTGGACGGTTCTGACGATTGACGTGGCGAAGCTTCTGCAAACGGGGGACTGCTCAATGAATCAACCCCTGCTATGGGGTGATGTTCTCGAAATTCCCGAAACCGATCATCCCGTGAACGAGCAATGGGACGGTTTGAGTGCGGACGATGTGAACGCCCTGTTAAAATGTATCACCCGGCAGATCACAATCTCGCTCAACGGCACGAATTCAACCCTCACCCTTTCGCCCGTGTGCGCCACCAGCAGCCAGATGTTTTTAATCCGGCCGGACCTTAATCATTATTTGGACGTGACTCCCGCCTCCTATGCCCTTCGCTCCGTGCTTGACCAGTCAAAACTCGTTCGTTTCTCTTCCGACCTCTCCCGCGTCAAAGTTACGCGCCGCGACCCGAAAACGGGCAAAAAACATGAGTGGATGTTGGATTGCAGCGGCGGCAACGCGCCCTTTTTCTGGCTCCGCGATGGCGACATGATTGAGGTGCCGGAAAAGTAGCGCGATTTGCTCCTGTTGTTTTTTACTGAAGGAAACAAAGAAAACGAAGCTGGGGAACAAACTTCATTCTCTTCGTTTACTTCTGTTGAAAACTGCCATCCGGGGACAGTCGGGACGCGCCGTCCTACTTCTGATAAACGTTCACGCGGGCGGGCGGGAGATTCAGCCAGACGATCTTGGAAGCCAGCCGCTGGAAGTGCGTGGCGCTTTTGTGGTGCCCGTTGCCGAGATGATAGCTGTATTGAACCCATTTGCCGCCATGCTCCAAAATCGCGCGGATTTTTTCGGCGAGCGTATCGGCTTCAGCCGGCGGGAAATTCAACAACGGGAGGCTGGAAATAACCGCGCCTACGCTTTCAATGGATTCGGCGTGTTCCCGCAGCAAAACGTCCAGATGCCAGGCGTCACCGGTGATGATGTGCGCGTCGGGAAAGCGTTTGCGGAGCAAGCGCGCCAGCTTGGGATTGTTTTCAATGGCCACCAACCGGTCTTCGCGCAGGCCGCGTTCGATGAGCGCCTGGGTGACCGCCCCGGTGCCGGGGCCAAGTTCGAGCACGTAACTTTCCGGGTCGGACGGCAGCCAGCGCGCCATGGCGGCGGCCAGTTTGGGCGAACTCGGCGCGACCGCGCCCGTCCGTTGCGGATGGGCGAGCCATTCACGCAGGAACAGGCTTGAGTCCGTCAATGTTGCGATGAGCTTTTTGGCCATGACGTTGAAAACTTTGGTTCAACCCTAATTTTCACGCGATAGAGTAATTCACCCGTGCAGCCGCGGCCATAGAAAATTTCAGTTTAATTCAACGGCCGCTTTTCGGCGATTTCGCCGGCGTGGCGGTTTCCTTGAGGTTGTTGCGCGCCACCTCGCGGCGGGTTGACCAATCGTTCCAGCTTCGTTCCCACGCTTCACCGGTAAATTTCGTTTGCGCGGACGGCCAGAGCGCATCGAGTGTTTTCAATTCATTGTCGGCGGCTTCGCGGTCCTTCCATTGCCAGCACGATTCGACCAGATTCAACCGGTTTTCGGGATAATCGGGCGCCAGCTTGGCGGCCTGTTCCAGCCATTCGCGCGACTTGTGCCGGCTGCCGATGCTCACCGGCCAGCCGGGCGCGTCGCGATACAGCAGGCCGAGACAGCGCGCGGGGCCGGCGTAACTGAAATGTTCGTCCAGGTCGTCCGCCGTTTTGAACTCGCGCTCCATTTCCCGCACCATTTTATAGGCCGCCAGGTTTCTTTTGGTGTCCGCCAGCTGGCCGAGTTCGATGGCCAGGTAATAATGGCCCGGGGCCGAATTGGATTCGCGCGCGAGCGATTGCCGGCACGCGGCGATGCCCTGATTGGCCAGCGCGGCGCGCCCGGCATTGTTCGTGACGAAATCATTGAAGTCATAACACGCGCGCGCAAACTGCCAGGCGGCCACGGGGTCGTTGGTATTCGATTGAAATTGCGTTTGCGCGCGATGATATTCCGCCCCGGCGCGCCCGGCAAAAATCAGGTTGCGCGAATCGTCGGCGAAAATGACTCCGACGACGACGGAAAGAAAAATTGCGGCAACCAGTCCGTTTTTTGTCGCGCGCCGGGTCATGGCAGTCATGGAATTAAGAAATTCCATCTTTGGAATTAAAAGTTGCCATCGCATGGGGCTGATTTATAATAGGCAGGTGAGATTAAATTGGAATTTCCTGCGGCTGGCAATGCTGGCGTTTGTAACGCTGTGGGGTGCCGGTTGCTCCGGCATCAACGCCAGCGGGTCGGCTTCCCCCGCCTCGTTCTTCCTGCCGGGGCTGTTGAAGGCCGATCCGTCCCCGGCGGCGACCAACGCGCCGGTGGCGGCATCCGGCCGGTTCCAACAACTCGCCCTAGCCCGATAATTTTATGCGATTTCCATTTGCGCTGACGAAGAAAATCGCCAGTCACATCATCAAACACAAACTGCGCCGGACGCCCAGGTTTGCGATGGTCTTGCAGCTCGAACCGCTGCATACGTGCAATCTCACCTGCACCGGCTGCGGTCGCATCCGTGAATATTCCACCAATCTCAAGGACATGGTGCCGCTGGAAAAATGCCTGGAAGCGGCGATGGAATGTGACGCGCCGATGGTCAGCATTTGCGGCGGCGAACCGCTGATTTATCCGAAGATCGAGGAACTGGTTTCCGGCCTGCTCAAACAGAACCGCGTCATTTACATCTGCACGAACGGCGTGTTCATGCGGAAGAAAATGAAGGATTACCTGGCCGCGATTTATTCGCCGGCCATCGAGCCGAAGCTCAAAAAACTGCTCGACGCAAAATTGATTTCCGACAAGGACGCCGAAACGATTCGCCGGTCCGACGCCGCGGCGAGGAGCAAGGTGGTGATCCGACCGACGAAATGGATTTATTGGAACGTCCACGTGGACGGCCTTGAATTCACCCACGACCTGATTGTCGAACGCGAAGGCGTGTTCAAGGAATGCGTCGAGGCCATCAAGATGGCGAAAATCCTCGGTTTTCAGGTCGCCACGAACACGACCGTTTACAAGGAAACCGACGTTGCGGAAATCGAGGACATGTTCAAATTCCTCAGTTCCCTCGAAGTGGACGGCCACACGATTTCGCCCGGCTACGAATACGACGCAGCGAAGAAGGACATGATTGCGCGCCTCGGCAAACAGCCCGAGGATTTCTTTCTCACGCGCCGGATGACGCGGCAGAAATTTGCGAAAATTCTCGACTGGGGCAGGGCCTTCACGATTTTCGGCACGGTGCCGTATCAGGAATTTCTCGCCGGCAAACGCGAGTTGACCTGCACCGCGTGGGCCATTCCCACCTACAACGTCAAGGGCTGGAAGGCGCCGTGTTACCTGATGACCGACGGCCATTACTCCGGCTACCAGGAAATGCTGGCGAAGGTGGACTGGGACAAATACGGCGTCGTGGACGGCGTCGCGCGCGACCCGCGCTGCGAAAACTGCATGGTCCACTGCGGCTACGATCCCAGCGGCGCGCTCGGCACGAATTACCAGCCCGGTGACAACTGGAAAAACATCAAATACAACTTCGGCGCGAAACCGAAACCGTACCCGGCCTCGCCGGAACTGGCGCAGCGCGCTTACAATGGCGTCACCACCGGCAAAGGCCATCTCGCCGAGGCCAAGGCGGCCATCAATTCACCCGCTGCCGGCGCGCGCGGCGCGTTTTCACGCAAGGAAGAGGAACCTCATGAGGCGCACGTCGGCAGCCACTGCGGCACGAATGACACGTCCGAGCGCGACGATTTGCTGGCCAAGATCAAGGACGCGAAGAAGATTGACACGCGGCCGGAGTAATTTTTGAAATTCCAATGAGCAGAACCCTTTACCTTTCACCTCCGAGTTTCGACGGTTTTGACGGCGGGGCCGGGGCGCGTTACCAGACCGTGCGCGAAGTCACGAGCTACTGGTATCCGACGTGGCTGGCGCAACCGGCCGCGCTCACGCCGGGTTCCAAACTGCTCGATTGCCCGCCGCACAGCATCGGCCGGGACGAATGTCTCCGCGTGGCCAAAGACTTCCACCACGTCATCATCCACACCAGCACGCCTTCGTTGAAGAACGATTGCCGGGTGGCCGAGGCCATCAAACAGCAAAAGCCGGAAACGAAAATCGGTTTTGTCGGGCCGCACGCCGCCGTGCTGCCGACCGAGACGCTCAAGGCGTCGGCGGCCATTGACTGGGTGGGCCGCAAGGAATTCGATTACACCTGCAAGGAAGTTGCCGAAGACCGCGACCTCGCGACCATTGCCGGGCTTTCGTACAAGGACAAGGACGGCAAAATCAAACACAACCCCGAGCGCGGGCTGATCGAGAACCTCGATGCGCTCCCGTGGATGGCGGACATCTATCGTCGCGACGTGGATGTGCAGAAATATTACAATGGCTATCTCAATCACCCATACATGAGCCTGTATACGGGGCGCGGCTGTCCGGCGCAATGCACCTTCTGTCTCTGGCCGCAGACCATCGGCGGACACAAATACCGCGTCCGCTCCGCCCAAAACGTCGCCGACGAGATGGCCTATCTCAAAAAGCTTTTCCCCGAGGTGAAGGAATACTTTTTCGACGACGACACCTTCACGGCCAACCTGCCGCGCGCGCGGGAGATTGCCAAAAAAATTGCGCCGCTCGGCCTCACCTGGTCGTGCAACAGCCGGGCCAACCTCGATTACGACAACATCAAGCTGCTCAAGGACAATGGGCTGCGCCTCTTTCTCGTCGGCTACGAAAGCGGCAACGACGAAATTCTCAAGAACATCAAAAAGGGCGTGACGACGGACGAAATGCGCCGGTTCACGAAGGCCTGTAATCAGGCGGGTGTGATCATTCACGGCACGTTCATTCTCGGCCTGCCGGTGGAAACGCAGGAAACCATCCAGCAGACGCTTGATTTCGCGAAGGAACTCGACGTGTTCAGCATCCAGGTCAGCCTCGCCGCGCCGTATCCCGGCACGGAACTTTACGAACAGGCCCGGCTCAACGGCTGGTTCGCAAAGAAGGAAAAGACCGATCTTCTGGGCGGGGAAGGCTACCAGAGCAGCACCATTGAATATCCCGGCCTGAGCAAGGAAAAGATTTTTGAAGAGGTGGACCGCTTCTATCGCGCCTACTACTTCCGACCGAAACCGATCCTGCGCATTGTCAAGACCATGCTGGAGGACAAGGACGTCTTTGTACGCCGCTGCCGCGAGGGCTTTGAATTTTTCAAGGGCCTGCGCCAACGGAAGGTCGAACTGGCTGCGGCCCAGACTGCGGCATGATGGTGCGAGTAACGCTCATTCACGCCACCGTCAGCGGTCCGTCAAAGATGGTCAGGCTGATGACTTCCGTCCGGGCGACATGCGGGCCGTGCCGGATGCCTTCGGGCGCGAAGAACAGCGTGCCGGCGGTGTACGTTTTGTCGGATTCCTCCCATTCGCCGGAAAGCACGTAGGCCCATTCGTTGGCGTCCGGATGCGTGTGGGCCGGGATCGTACCGCCGGCCTTGAACTTGCGCAGCACCACGACCCCGCTGGTGCTTTCATTTTTGTGCAACATCATCAGCTCGACTCCTTCGTAAGGACCGGGCTGCCAGTCCTTGTCCTTGGTCAAGGCAATGTAAGGAAACATGATTTCATCGAAGCTGATTGCTTCCGGTTTGCAAGCGCAGAGTTGAAGCCTCGGGGATTGTTCATGGCCACCCGTTGTTGACTTCATATTTGACCGCTTTTTATCGCGCGAAACTGATTTGATTCTTCAGTCTTAATTCTCCATTCTGCCCCGGTTGTGAACATTCCCGAACATCGCAAGGTGATTGACCGGCTGGACGAGCAGATCGTGCGGCTGCTCAACGAGCGCACGCGTCACGGCCTGGCCATCGGTGACATCAAGCTCAAAGCCGGCGAGGAGATTTACGCGCCGCACCGCGAGCGCGCCGTTCTCGATCGCATCTGCCGTCTCAACCAGGGACCGATGACCGATGACCAGTTGTGCGCGATTTACCGCGAGATCATGTCCAGCGCGCTGGCGTTGGAGAAGACGATGACCATCGCCTACCTGGGCCCGGAGGCTACGTTCACGCATCAGGCCGCCATCCGCCGATTCGGCTCCAGCCTGCGCTACGCCTCGCAAAAAACCATTGCCGACGTGTTCGCCGAGGTCAGCAAGAAACGCGCGGACTACGGCGTGGTGCCGGTCGAAAACACCACCGAAGGCGTGGTCACGCACACGCTCGACATGTTCGTGGACAGCGATTTGAAAATCGTTTCGCAAATCGTATTGCCGGTTCAATATTGCCTGGCCGGCAATGGCCGGTTGCAGGACATCAAGCGATTGCACGTGCATCCGCAGGCACTGGGGCAATGCCGGCAATGGGTGCAGGAGCATCTTCCGAAAGTAGAAATTTTTGAAACATCGTCAAACGCCCGTTCCGCTGAATTGGCCGCGAAAGGAAAGGTCAACGCCGCCATCACCGGCATCCTGGCCGCCGAGAAATACGGCTTGCGCGTGCTGGAACAGGACATTCAGGACAACGCCGACAACGCCACGCGCTTCCTCGTGTTGGGCCGCCAATGCAGCCCGCCCACGGGCAACGACCGCACCAGTCTGATGTTGAGCGTGGCCGACAAGGCTGGCGCGTTGCACCAGGCCATCGCCGCGTTCCGCCGTTACAAAATCAACATGACGAAGATTGAATCGCGCCCGAGCAAACGGAAGGCGTGGGAATATTTCTTCTTCATTGATTGCGACGGCCACGTGCAGGACCGCCAGGTGGTCAAGGCCATCCAGCTTCTGGGCGAACACTGCAACTTCGTCAAAGTACTCGGCTCGTATCCGAACGCGGAATAGTTTCAACCTTGCAAACGATATGGCTGCCTTGAGCCGGGCGTGAAACGGGTGTACTTTCCACTGGATTACAAGACCGTATGTCTCAAAATTTTGGCAATGCTTTCTTGAAGAAACCGCCGCACAAGGACGGGGCCGTCATTCCTAAAATCCCATCTGCTCCACCCGTCCGGGTTGTTTCGGCGCCAAACCCGTCGTCACCCCGGCAGACCTACAGCAAGGTCTTCCGCTGGCGTTTGCCCGCGGGCCAGACACAGTCGCCGGCAACGGTCGAGGTCGTCGGCACTTTTACCAATTGGCAGAAGGCGCCGTTGATCCGTGACGGCGTGCTGGACGCCTGGCATGTCACGCTGCATCACTTGCAATGCGGCCGCATGCATCATTACATGCTGCTCGTGGACGGCCAGCCGGTTCGCGACAAGCATTGTGACGGCCTGGCCATTCCGCATAGCGCGCAGGAGGAGCGGTATCAACTGATGACCGACCGGGGGCCGCGGGTGCTGATGCTTTTTGCGCAGGCAAAATAGGTCCGCCGGGAGAAGGCCCGGAGGTTTGTCCGACCATTGATTTCCAGACATTTTTTGCTTCCCAAAAGGCAAGAATCGTGATAGGATGGCATCATGGCGTTACAGGAGAGCGCAAATGAGTTTTTCATCTGGGGGATTGACGATTCCCCGTACGGCCCTGTGGAACTTTCGGTGTTGGTTGACTGGGTCAAGGACGAGCGCGTCCTGGCCGACACCTGGGTCTTCGCGCGTCTCGACGGAAGCTGGCGGCGGGCGGCGGAAATCCCCGAACTTCAGGCGCACTTCAACCAGGAAATCATTCCGGCTTCCGCCCCGGTTTCCAGTTCGGGCATCAAACCCGGCTCGCTGCGGCGCATCAAAATCCTGTCCCAACTGAACGACGCCCAACTCGACCGCCTGACTGAATTCATGGAAGTGCACAAGGTGCCGCAATGGATGGCGGTGGTGAAACAGGGCGATGAGGGCAACGGCATGTTCTTCATCCTGCAAGGCGAACTGCGGGCGCGGGTGATGGTCGGGGAAAAAGAGACGATTCTGGCCACGTTCGGCCCCGGCGATTTTTTCGGCGACATGTCGCTGTTCGATCGCGGGCCCCGGTCGGCGGATGTCATCGCCAACGTGGATAGCATTGTGCTGAAAATGTCCGATGTGGCGTTTGAGCGGCTCACCCGGGAAGCTCCCGTGCTGGCCACGCCCTTCCTGCAGGCCACGGCCCGGACCCTGGCCGCCCGGATTCGCGCCGACAACCAGCGATTGGCCCGGGTGACCGAGCAATTTCAGGCCAGCACCTGACAGCCTTTGGGGTTGACTCCCCACCACGAAAATACTATTCCCAATTTCATGGAAAGGGATAGATGGATTTTCCCGGTTCGGCGGCATTATCCGACAGCAAAGAAATCTTTCCTTGTAGTTATTGTTAAGGGTTACACCGACATATGTTTACTTCTCCATTATCGTTTCCGGCAGTTTGAATTTACCGTCGAGCAGCAGGTCGCGCGAGGAGATTTGATTTTAACAACCTCCCTCCACCCGGCGTGGACTCGCTTGCGCCCGCCCGCTCGGCCTTGCGGCCTTTGGCTTCGCCAAATTCCTTTCGCTGTTTACCAAACGGCTCAAGTCTCTCCACGGAGAAGGAGAATCGTTCGCCGTCTCTCTGAAAAGCCTGCGACTGAATTTGCCGAACGCTCATCCGCAAAACCCAAACCGGCCAGCAGCTATTTCCTCTCCCCCAGGGAGAGGATAAAAGGTGGTATGAACTGGGGAGATAGGTAACAGGTAGACCGGGATGATGGGTAACACATACTGGGGCGACTATGCCTTGGAAGAAAGTGTTACCCATGGAACAAAAGATGGCCTTTATCATAAAAGTTAAAGA
>Ga0265323_10001682_pt1 | contig 10569 bp, 12 predicted proteins | sample 41225metaG_FD_193580 | JGI IMG/M metagenome (GOLD analysis project Ga0265323, IMG submission 193580) | Rhizosphere microbial communities from Carex aquatilis grown in University of Washington, Seatle, WA, United States - 4-12-25 metaG | ecosystem: Host-associated > Plants > Roots > Rhizosphere... | reverse complement strand
CGTGCGCACGAACAGCTTATGCGGATGGCAGGTGTCCAAGATAGGCCGGTTCACATCCTCATTGATGAACCGCCGAATCGTGGTCGTGCCAAGATATTTTCCGACGTCATCCACAACAAAGATTGTCGTGATGCTCCCGGAATGGTCGACGTTCGACTTAACCATGTTGATCGCATCCCCAACGGTCGCACGCTGGCTCAAGGACAAGTATTCGGTGGCCATCAACCCGCCTGCGGAATCCTTGCGGAACCCCAAGAGGGCGCGCAGACGCTTGGAGGTTTGTGTTTCCATGACCCTCAAAAGCTGCTGCATGCGGTCCTTCGGGATACTCATGAGAAAGTCCGCAGCTTCGTCCGAAGGGATCTTAGTCACGATCAGCGCGGCCTCCTTATCATCAAGCTGTTCAAAAAGGCCGGCCTTGTCGTCTGCGGTCATATCCGTAAACACCTTCAACTGCACGTCAAACGGGAGCGTCCGAAAAAGCGATACCTGTTCAAAAACGTCCAAGTCGCCCATGATGTCGGCCAGAGCGGTCGGCGGGATCTTCGCGATCTTGGCGCGCGCCACATCCAGTCTGAGAACGTTCTTCTGGTTGCCGATCGTAAGGACCTGCGAATTCTTCCAGGAGACCAGTTCCTGGGCGGTCAGATAATCGGCCTGCGGCCGGAACAACCGGACCAAGGCATCCACAACCGGTTCCCAATCCAGTCGCCGGATGAGCGCGCGCAGCCCGACGTCCACGTGGGCAATATGATACTGGTTATCCGCACGCAGCAAGTGCACGTCATTGACGCGCACGACTTTCCGGTTCTGCACGTCCACCACCTGCTGGTCCAGTACGTCACGCCGGAGGCCGAACTCGCAATCGACCTTTGTCTTCTGGAATTGGACCGCTGAACCCGGGATTTTTAAATAGGTCTTCGCATTGATCTTCAAGACGTCGGCTATCGGGACTTCCGCATACTGACCGAAAACAAGTCCGCGCTTGATGATCACGCCCTTGGCACGCGGGTAAATGTCATTGCCAAGCGCCATGGAAAAGTCATAAAACCTGCCGACACGCTCTCCGTTACAGTCCATGACCGGATGGCCCATGATCTGGGAAAAATAGATGAAATATTGATCGGCCGTGATTAAAGCACTGTCCATAATGCCCTGCTCGCCGGAAAGCTTCCGCTCTTCCTTCGCCCCAGGATCAGCCACGCTGACCCGGTTCTTCCTTAACGCGATTGCTCGACCCCCACACGATGACAAATATCTCGGACCGGGCACACCGAACACTTCGGCGAAACCGGGCGGCAAATGTTCTGTCCCCACAAAACCAAAAGTGCATTGTATTCTCCCCAATACTTCTTGGGAAGCTTTTCTCTGAGCGCTTGTTCGGTCTTCTCCGGCGTAGTTGTCTGGATGTACCCCAGGCGGTTCGAGATGCGATGCACATGCGTATCAACGCACATCGCGGGCTTGTGGAACCCTTCGGTGAGGACCAGATTGGCGGTCTTGCGCCCGACACCCTTGAGCGTCAACAGCTCTTCGATCGTGTCAGGGACTTTCCCGCCGAACCGCCACAGAATGTCCCGCGAGATCCCGATGACCCGCCGGGCTTTTGTCCGGTAAAACCCGACCGGATAGATCGCCTTTTCAATATCAACGACGGATAACTTTACCATACGGCGCGGGGTATCAGCAAGGTGAAAGAGCTTTTTTGACGCTACCAGCGTTGTCTCATCCTTGGTGCGCAGGCTCAACAGGCACGACACCAGGACCAAATAGGGGGACTTCCAGCGTTTACCGATCATCGTGACCGAAGGGTCCGGCAAATCGCGCATGGCTCGCTTCATGCGTTGAATCACAATACTCATCTGGTCGTTCATCAGCATCCAGACCTCGTGGGTATCCCGATGTCAACACAGATCACGCGACCCGTGTAGCGTGGGCCATCACGTTGAATAAAACCTTTCTTAGGGCATGCCAGTGTCACGGTCAACCGGGCCTTTACAGCCACGCCCCAAACGCGTCCAGTTGTACCGTCAAGACCGGAGGGAATGTCAATCGCGATAATCGGCTTACCGGAAATAGTCATCGCCTCGATCAACATGCGATATTGGCCAACGACAACGCGTCTCAGGCCGGTGCCGAACAAAGCATCGATGATCACATGGGATTTGCCGAAATCGCGCAGAAGCGCTGAAGGGCTGAGTTTGAACACTGCTTTGACGGGAATCTTGAGCTTTTTGGCGATATTGAAATTTAAAGCCGCATCCGGTGTCATCTGGGTCGGCGAGCCCACACAAAAAATCTTCACGCGGAAACCGGAGTTTAAAAGATGTCGCGCAGCGACCAAACCGTCGCCACCGTTATTCCCCATCCCGACAACGACCGAGACTTTTTTGCCCTTGCTACGATGAAGAAACTTTTTTACTTCCTCTGCCACTGACCGCCCGGCATTCTCCATAAGACACATTGACGGGATGCCGATCACCTTGATCGCCCACCGGTCTAATTCCTGCATCCTTCGGGTGGTGACCGCTCGCATGACCTCCCCTTTCAAGCGCCGTCCTTGATCCGCATGGGGATCAATGCCGCCATCAGCCTGACGGCCCTCAGGATATCCTCCATGGTGCACGGCTTGGTGAGATAAGTGTCGGCATGCAGCCCCATGCCTTCCCGGACATCCGCCAGTTCAGTGCGCGCGGAAACGATGATGACAGGCCGCCATTTTCCCTGAGGAGGATGCGCGCGCACATCCTGCAGGACCGCAAACCCGTCCTTGCGGGGCATGTTCACATCCAGGATGATGATATCCGGCGCCTCGCTCTGGATACGGTCCCACGCTTCTACACCGTCGGCAGCGACGACCACGTCGTAACCGGCCTCCCGGAGCTTGCGCGCGGCGATCTCAAGCACTTGCAGCTCGTCATCGGCGATCAAGACTTTGAGTTTCTCTCCGGACACGACTGAACCCGCCCTTTCCTTGGTTAAAAGGCATACCCCATATCGGCGAGGATGCTCGCATCATCACGCCAGTTCTTGCGGAATTTGACGAAGAGTTCCAGAAAGACCTTGGTCTCCAGCAGAGTCTCCAGCTCCTGCCGGGCGAGGGTGCCCGCCTGCTTGAGCAGCTGGCCCTTGTGGCCTATGACGATCTCTTTCTGAGAATCGCGCTCGACGATCACGACCGCGCGAATGAAGGTCGTCTTGCCCTTGGCCGGCCGCATCTCCTCGATCACGACCGCGATCGAATGCGGCAGCTCCTGGCGCGTCAACAAAAACAGCTTTTCACGGACGATGTCGGCGATGACCTGCTTCTGAGGCGCATCGGTCACAATGTCCGCCTCGTAGAACAGCGGCCCCTTCGGCAGAAAGGTAAAGATCGTATCAATGAGCTTGTCCACCTGCGTGCCCACCAGCCCGGACATGGGCATGAGGACCAGGTCCTTCATTTCCTCGATCTTCTTCCCGCGGGCCTCTTCCCAGAGTGCGATATACTGCGGAAAATATTTCCCTTTAAGATCGATCTTATTCAGCCCCAGGATGACCGGGACGCTCACATTCTTCAAGCGATTGACGACTTGATGCTCTTCTTCGCCCACCTGCCGCCCGGTATCTACCAAGTGAATGATGCAGTCCACGCCCTCCATACTGTTCGCGCTCGACTGGTTCATGAAACGGTCGAGATGGTCGCGCCCCTGATGCCAGCCGGGCGTATCGATAAAAACAATCTGGCCGCGCTCGTCCGTATAAACACCGCGGACGTTCGTGCGGGTCGTCTGCGGGACCGGGGAAACGATCGCGACCTTCTCTCCCACGATCTGGTTGAGAAGCGTTGACTTCCCGACGTTCGGCCGCCCCACGATCGAAGCGAAACCGGCGCAGGTCTTGTACTTTTTTGAAACGGTCTTTTTCTTCGGCATAATTATACTGACTTCCCGTGACGGTATTTGAGGCCGACGACCACAACGCTGGAAAAAAGGAGGAAATTCATGATCCCGAACACGCGCAAAACGACATCCTTGGTCGAAAACGCCCACGGGAGCATCAGGAACATGCAGCCCCAGATCCCGAAAAGCCACGACAGGCTCAGATCGCCTGCTGACTTCCGACGCGCGATCTTCGCGACCAACGGGATGTTAAAAAGCGGCATGATAATGGATGCCACCAAAGCAAGCGCTTCAAATGGCTGCATGTGATTGAACATGATCCTTCCGAACGAGGAATTGACGCCCTCGGCTCCTTCTGATTTTGGTATGAACATCATCTTGCGTTCATACGGGGCCGCCTAGTGAGTCGACGCCCAACACACTTCATTACCAAAAGATTAGCTTCTTCGACTGATGATGGGAGAGTTAAACCACACCTATTGAATTCAACGATCACGCCGCCGCACAGAACTGCTGGAACTCCTTGAAACGGATGTCTACTTCGCGCATGGTCAAAGGTGCCGTCGAACCCATACCGAATCCTTCCACATTGAACGAAGCCAGGACCGTGCCGTACAGGACCGCCCGCCGCAGGGTTCTTTCATCGGTCTTGCGCGCCTTGCTCAGGAATCCGAATACGCCGCCGGCAAACGTGTCCCCCGCACCCGTGGGGTCCACGACCTTCTCAACGGGAAAAGCCGGATAGCCGAAGTGGAAATGCGGACTGTTCACATAAACGCCGTGCTCACCTTTCTTAATGATCACGATCCGCGGCCCCATCTCGCGCAGGCGCTTCGCGGCCTTCACCACATTTTGCTCGTCGGTCAGCATCCGCGCTTCACCATCATTCAAAATAAGGATATCCGTGCGCTTCAAGAGCCTGCGCAGGTCCTTGACCGCGGTATTGATCCACAGGTTCATCGTGTCCAGGCCCACCAAAGATGGGGAGATGACCATGCTGAGCAGCTTTTCCTGGACAGCGGGCGCCAAGTTCGCCAGAAAGACATGTGTCATTTTGCGCTGCTGTTCGGTCAGCTGTGGCGTGTACTCCGCCAGTACACCGAGTTTGGTGTCATGCGTGATCGCGCTGTTCAAATCCCCTTTTTTATACTCGCCCACCCAGCGGAAGGTCCGGCCGGGTTTGATCGTCAGCGAGGACAAATTGACGCCCTTGCGCTTCAGGAAATCCAGGTGCATCCGGTGAAAATCCCTTCCGACAACACCGACGAGGTGAACATCATCAAAGAGCCGGGCGCTCATGGCAAAATGCGAGGCGGAACCGCCCAGCATGTTCTTCTTGACCCCCGAGGGAGTCTTCACGTCATCCAATGCGACCGTCCCTAACACGAGCAAACCCATAGTCCCTCCTAAAATACCTGAACACCGGCCACGTTAATCGCCGATAACCTTGATCAAAACCCTTTTCCTGCGCCGACCGTCGAATTCGCCGTAAAAGATCTGCTCCCAGGGCCCGAAGTCGAGCTTGCCACTGGTGACCGCCACGACCACTTCCCGGCCCATAATCTGTCGTTTCAAATGCGCATCCGCATTGTCCTCGCCAGTATCATTATGGCGGTACTGCGTGGTCGGCTCATGCGGTGCGAGCTTCTCCAGCCATTTCTCATAATCACTGTGCAAACCGGACTCGTCGTCATTGATAAAAACGGACGCTGTGATGTGCATGGCGTTCACCAGGCACAACCCTTCCTTTATGCCGCTTTTCGTAACTGCGGCCTGGACCTGGCTGGTGATATTGACGAAATCCCGGCGATGGGGCGTCTCGAACCAGAGCTCCTCGCGCAGCGACTTCATACTTTTTCCCCCTTGCGCACGCGGCTCTTGGCCTTCTCGCGGGCCTTTTTGAAGTAAGCCTGGAATTCCTCGCTGCTCAGCAGATTGAGCAGGTCCGGGTCCTTTTGCATATGCTCAAAATCCTCATAGCCCAGTTCGATCGAACGCTTGATGGCCCGGTCCGCCGAAGCCACCTCATTCATGAGCGAATAGCTGCAGGCCAAGTTATAATACACTGTGGGGTCATCCGGCCGGAGTTCGGCCAGCCGCTCATCCACCCGCAAACCTTTCTCGTAAAAACCCTGCCTGGTGTACAGGTCGCCCAGGCACATCAGGGCCTCGATGAAATTCGGGCTCTTCTTGAGCAAGTTCTCATAGAATGAGATCTCGAATTGGGGATCGTTGTCAGCTCTTCTGGTTGACATGTCTCTTCTCCAAATATCTTTTCATGCGCGCGACCGCTTCGCGCAGATTCTCGTAACTAGACGCATAGGAAATACGCACAAAACCTTCACACGAAGGGCCGAACGCCGTGCCCGGGACCAGCGCGACCTTCTCTTTATCCAAGAGGTCTTTCGCAAAATCCAACGAGCTCATGCCCGTGCTCTTGATCGACGGGAACGCGTAAAACGCGCCCTGCGGCATGTGGCAGGTCAAGCCCAGCTCGTTCAGGGACGTGATAATATAATTCCTGCGGCGGTTGTACTCCTTTTTCATGGCCAGAACATCCTTGTAGCCATGACGCAAGGCTTCGATCGCCGCCATCTGGCTCATGATGGGAGCGCACAGCATGGTGTACTGGTGGATCTTGGTCATCCCGCCGATGATCGTTCCCGGCCCCGCCGCCCAGCCCAACCGGAACCCGGTCATGGCATAGGCCTTGGAAAATCCGTTCAGATAAACCGTCCGCTCCTGCATGCCCGGGAACGTGGCGAACGGCGTATGGTCGAAATCATAGGTCAGCTCGTCATAGACCTCATCGCTGATGAGGATGAGACCAAGCTTCTTGATGACTTTGGCCAGCGCGGCCAGCTCGCGGCGGTCATAGGATGTTCCCGTCGGGTTGCACGGATAGTTGATGATGATCGCCTTGGTCCCTTTCTCGTAGGCCTTCTGGATCTTCTCCGGCGTCAACTTAAAGCCTTCCCGGACATCCGTGACAACACGAACGGGCACGCCACCAGCCAGCTCAACAACCGGACCGTAGGAAACATAACCCGGCTCAGGCACCAGGACTTTCTCCCCCGGCTCCAGGATCGCCCGGGCCACCAGGTCCAGGCCTTCGCTCACGCCGACTGTGATCAATATTTCATCATTGAAATCATACTCGAGGTTATAGCGCGCCTTCAGGAAGCGCACGATCTCCCGGCGGAGCTCCTCGATCCCCTTATTGGACGTGTAGGACGTATAGCCCTGCTCCATCGAATAGATGGCCTTTTCGCGGATGTTCCACGGCGTGACAAAATCCGGTTCGCCGACGCCCAGCGATATGACGTCCTTCATCCCCAGGACCAGATCAAAAAAAGCCCTGATCCCAGACGGAGGAAGATTCTTAACGGTATTGCATAACGGCATACAAACTCCGATCAATAGTAAATCCCCGCTCTCCGGGGTAATCCGCGGGGCTTTACAAATTTAATCCCAATTGCAAGGCGGGGTTTATTAACAGCCCGATCCCGCTCAATAAGAAATATTCAGCCGCTTAGAACGGGTTGGTTGCTTAAAGAACTTCCCATCCTCTTTGTATTTCTTCAAAAGAAAATGCGTCGTGGTCTGCCGGACGCCTTCCATGGGAGACAACTTCATGGAAACAAATTCCGCCACAGTCTGGATGTCCTTGCCTTCAACGACCAGGAGCAGGTCATAGCTTCCGGACACCAGATAACAACTATTGACCTCCGAAAAGCTGTAGATCCGCTCCGCCACATGGTCGAAACCGACGTCTTTCTGCGGGGTGATCGAGACCTCAATAAGCGCGCGAACCGTGGCGCGGCCATTGTCCGCCAATTCCGGGTTAATGATGGCTTTGTACTGCACGATCGTCCCATCGGTCTCGTACTTCTTAATGGCCTGTTTGACCGCGGCCACGCTTTTTTTTGTCATCTTCGCGATCTCGTCTGCGGTGACACGCGCATCGTTCTTGAGTATTTCCAAAATGTCATCCATATCCGCTCCTTAATTTGCTTGATTACGGTTCTGGTAACGCTCAAGCGAGTTGATCTTGTAATCGAGGACAGCGATATTTTCCCGCAAATTCTCCAATTGCGTCTCAAATTCGCTGTTCCGTCCCTGTAGCGCCTTGATCTGGGCGTCCAAATCCTTTTCCGGTAATCCAGCGCCTAACATGCGGGCTTCCAGCTGATTCTTGCGGGCCTCCAGCTTGGCGATTTTGTCCTTGAGATCACGCTTGCTCTTCTCCTGGTCTTGATAGGCCTGGAAATCAGCCCGAACTTTTAAACTCGTTCCGGAAGGGAGCTCTCCCCGGGCCATGGTCGCCAACTCTTGCTCTTCTTTTGTTAATTTTTCCAGGTCAGCCCTGAGCGACTGGTTCTCCTCGAACAGCTGCCTGGCCCGGGCTGTTTTGGGGTCATCCTTATTGTTCAGCGCCGCGATCTGCTCCTGAAGATACTGCTCCTGCCCTTTTTGGGCGGCGATCCGTTCCTTCAGGTTCTTGATATCATCTTCGAGCGAACTAATTACCGAGTTCCCGTTGGCCTTGCTGTTCAGAAGAGCCGCCTTTTTTTCAAGCTCAAGCTGCTTCAATTTGAGACGCCGTAACTCAATAGGGGTAGTCACGCGCTGTTGCCGCGCCTTGAGATCAGCCAGAGCGCTCTTGGCTACAGCGATCTCTTTCTCTTTTTTGGCGATCTGCGCTCTCACTTCATCCGCTTGTGCCGACAGGTCGAACGCATCGTTCTTCTGGCGAATGGCCTCTTCCAGGCTTTTATTGGTTTGATCCTGTTTCAGGACCTCCATGTTCAGACCGATGATCTCATTGTTCAGCGCCCGGTTCTCCGCGCCCAGCTTATTGTTTGTCTCTAGAAGCGTTGTCGTTGTAGCTTTAATTCCATCAAGGGATGAGCTCCATTTCGGAATCTCCGCCGTGTCCGCCACCGGTTGGACAACAGTGTTCATATCTATCCCGGAGGTATCCTGTTCCCCGGCCGATAGCGGGCCACAAAAGGTCTGGCTTGCAACCCCAATGACACCAATAAATAGTAGTAATCTGTATCTCATTTTCGTTTATTATAATGACCGTATTTATGAATAGCAAGCGGGAGTTTTCTCAAAATATCTCCACCGTCAAAAATATCATCCGCCATAAGTGATCGTGAACCGCGCAGGCTCAGGATGCTCGCCCCGCTTGCCGGCAAGCGCCAGTCCCAAATACCGCTGTATATCTTGGGATCCTGGCTCAAGGCTCAGGGCTTTTCTGAAAAAATGTTCAGCCTGGCGGTAATTCCCCAGATTGTAATAACCTACCCCCAGTTTTACCCAGGCCGAAGCTTTCGATGGGTTCTTGATCGCCTCATATTCCAAATATAATAAGTTATCCCGGTCGTCCGCGAAGCCCCTGTTCACCGCGATCCCGGCCAGGTACAACCGCCGGGACTCGAGCATGCTTTTTCGATCTACGATCACGAGCAACAGTACGACTATCAAGAGATAATAAATGCCCGCAGGCCGGGTCAATTTCAGAATGTAAGAAAATAATTTTTTCATATCCGTGGTCCTTGGATAACAAGCCTCCGCACCATAAAGGCGCCAAAAGCAAAGATGAACAGCATCACGAACACATAGACAGCCGTCCCGCCCCAAGGCGCATATTGCAGTTCAACATAATTGTGGCCGCGTGGCAGCCAGATCCCCTTGAACGCTGCATTGGCCTTATAGAGCTTGGACCTCCGGCCGTTAATGAATACCTGCCAGGCTGGGTCATAACTTTCGGTATAAACCAGAAACTGATCCTCCGAAAAATCGGTCAACAACGTAAAACCGTTGACAGTGAACCTGGAAACGCGGAAATTCTCACCCGGCCCATTGACCGGAACCATGGCGCTATTGGCTGACAGCTGTCCATTTAACGGGAAAGTACGCAATACCTCCTCATCGCTATTACTAACATAGGCCACGTCTTCCTGATTCTTAACGCTCCGGAAGGCTCTGTCCAGGTCCTCCAGGTTCGCGGACAAGGGCGCCACCTGCCGGTAGAGCATAAATTTATGGTGAACATAACTCTTCAGCTCTTCGCCCGGCACGTAGGCACTCAACAGGAAAGCACCGCGTCCGACGGTCGCAGGTTTACCAACGGCCCCATCCGTGTCTGTAAGCAGCATGGCGTGCCAGTAGTCCTGAACAGAACCCAGAAACTTTTCGGCCAGACAACCCGTCTCCACCGGGCCTTCAGCGCGGGTAAAAGCCATAGCGGGACGGACATGCTGGGCCGGCAACCGGCAGGCATAGGGATGGGCGTGCTCACTGTAGGCGCTGAAAACCTGTACCGGCTCAAGAAGTAATAACCCAAAAAATATCCCCATCAAGACCGCGCTTTTCCAACGAAGGCCAGGATTGATCAAGAGCGCGAGTGCACACAACAGGCATCCCGATAGAGTAGCCCATGTTGTCCATAGGATATTGCCCTGAAAGAACAAAAAGGCTCCAAATCCCAATGTCAAGGCCAAGCTACCGCCAAGAATCCATCTCCCGGAAGCCGGTTCCTGGGCAAAAGACTCCTTAATTGACCGGGCCCGTTCCGCCGCGAACAAGATCAACAGCGGAATCAGAAAGATCATAAAATAGAACATGTTGCGAAAATTCTTAAAGAAAGGAACATGGTCATAGAAGATGCCATACAAAG